>JADHEF010000176.1_pt1 | contig 77659 bp, 67 predicted proteins | sample 8952391 | NCBI WGS metagenome assembly JADHEF01 (sample SAMN16124439, study PRJNA663245) | bioreactor sludge metagenome | isolation source: sludge (nitrite) | place: India:Bengaluru | collected 2019-02-28
AGAGAGGCCGGTTCCACTGGAACCGCCGGCCGGGCGGGAGCGTGACCTGCGGAAGGATCCCGATGACCGATCCGTCGGAGGCCTGGTGAAGCGTCAGCTCCAGAGTCACGACCGGTCCGCCCTCGGGTTCCGGGTTCGCGACGGCGACGTTCGAGCGGAACCCGGCCTCCTCGCGCAGGCCCGGGACGATGGCGCTCTCGGCCGCCCACCGCACTGCGTTCACGACGGGGACGCTGACGCCGTAGTCGCCCGCCGCGCCGGTGCCTCGCGCCTGGACGACCGCCGTCACGAGGAGGTCGGCCGCTCCTTCCGTCCGATCCGACGAGAACGTGAGCGTCCCCGCGAAATCGTTCGGATCGATCGGAACGCCGTTCGCGACGAGCCACGCCCCGGCATCCGGCACTTCAACGATGCTGTCGAGGTCGACGGCGACCGGGAACGTAAGTGCGCCCTTCTCGTCTCGGTACGTGACGCTGAAGGTGAGCCCCTTCTCCGGCAATCCCCACCGCTCCCTTCGGCCGAGCGTCAGCTCGGTCCGGTACCGCCCGTGCTCCGACGTCGCGCCGACGACGGCCGGCAGGAACCGGGTACGCCGGCCCGGGAGGACGTCCGGCTCCTCGAACGGCACGACCGTCCCGTCGTTCGTCGTGCCGTCGTTCCGAACGAAGTACCCGAGGAGGTCGTTGCGCGCGTCGTCGAACTGGGAAAGCCAGAGAGTGGACGCCTCGATTCGGAGCGGCCCGAAGAGCCTCGAAGAGTCCGGGTCGACCTGGAGGAATGATCCGGCCGGGAGCGGACGGCTCGTATTGACTTCCGGGACCTGCCGGGGGTCCGCGTAGACCCACGTCGGTACGTCGCTTCCGTCCCGGGACGTCGCGAGCGCGAGGTGCAGTCGGCTCCCCGGCGCGCGGGTAGGGCGCAGCAGCGTGGCCGCCCCCGCGAGGCTTCCCGCCTCGCTCCCGAGAAGCGACGTCCCCGCCGTTCCGCCTTCAGACGAACTGAAGACGCGCACCGCCGCCCACGCCTCCCGATCGTCGGAGAGGCCGTCGAACTCGACGGCAAGAGGACCGACGAAGCCGGGAACGGGGTCCACGATCCGCCTTTGCGCGCCCGGTCCGAGCGGCACCTCGATGGTCGGCTCCGCCGTCGCGCCGGCGTAGACCTTCGCCACGCAGCCGGCGCCCGGCGAGAGGTTCGCCACCGTCAGCTCGCTCCGGTAGCGGGTCCCGCCGTGTCCCGTCGCGTCTACGACGGCCGCGATCTGCTTCCGGACGCGAGAGACGGGCGTCAGGAGCGGGTCCGGCCGGGCGTCGGAGGAGTATCGATACCGGTCTCCATATGCGATGCGTCCGTCGGGGTCGATCCTCGCGGGGACGGTCCCGCCCCCCTGCCTGGAGAGCCGGCCCCGGGCCAGCCGAAGGCCGGAGAAGAAGATCGAGCTTCCGAAGCTGGACATCTCCGCACGCGCCACGGATTCCCGCCCGCTCTCCTGGATGTCCTCGCGCGTCAGGAGCGTCTCGAAGCCCGCCTCCGACGGTCGGACGAGGACGGCCCGCGGCCCGACGCCCGGGGAGGCATCGTGGACCTGCAGGACGGGCTCTCCGTCGACCTCGAGCACGTCCGCGACGCGCATCGCGCGATCGAGTTCCGGGAATGCGCGGACGAGCCGATCCCCGTCGACCCGGAAGACCGTCTCGTCGCGCCGGCCGGGACCGGAACACCAGTCGGTCGCCACGGCATACGTCTCGCCGCCTGCCCGCCGGATCGCGACGGGACTGGTCGTGCACTCCTCGGACGGGAGCGGCGACGCCTCGAGAATCGACCAGGCTCCGTCACGAAGCCGGGACAGCCTCCCGGCGGGGCCGGACAGGTATAGGTCCTCGCCCACGCCGATCAGCGGCGTGCCGAATCCCTCCGGACTCTTCAGATCGACCCACTCGTCGAACTCGCCGTCGAGCGCGAGATGCCGGCGAGAGATCGAACCCGAGACCCACTCGGCAACGACCGGCCGGTCCTTCCAGACACCGACGACCTCCGCCTGCTCGGCGCTGGGCGAGGGCGGGAGGCGCTTCCAGCCGGCGTCGTCCCGGCGATAGAGCCGTGAACCCCGGACGGCGAACGTCTTCGTCTCCCCCCGCAGGTACCAATCGGCCCCTGGAGCCCCGACCACACCCGACGTCGCGCTCCACACGGAGCCGTCCCGTACGTGCACGTCCCAGCCGTCGGCCGAGGTGAAGAGCCGAGTGCCCGCGACGGAGACGACGGGCGGGGGGTATCGCGCGGTCACTGGCGACTCCGGCGTGATCCGGACGAGGGTGTTCCCCTCGAGGAGATGGACGTTGCCGCGCCCCTCGCTGCTCGTGACGAGGAATCGCCCGTTCCACTCGAGAGGTTTCGGACCTCCGTAGGTGGCCGTGATGCTCCGGGGAATCGCGATCGGGTCGGAGAAGCCGGCGGTCGTGAGGATTCGGGCGGCGTAGCCGGCGCTGCCGAGCCCGTAGATCACCCAGAGGCTGTTGGGCGTCGATTCGAAGAAGGTCCAGACGGGCAGGTCCCACGGAGGCAGCTGCGTCCACCCGGTTTCGTCGAGCCGGTAGAAGGGATAGGGCGGCGTACTCGCGAAGGCGGCGACGTCGCTCGCGCTCGGACCTCCGCAGACCGGCGGCGTCCCGATCAGGTGGAGCTTCCCCGACAGCGCGAAGAGCGTGCCGGAACAGGCGGGCAGGGGAGTCTCCTCCCGGACCGAGCCGTCCGCGAGGGAGACGGAGCGAAGGCGCCGGGCCTCCGGCCCGATCGCGGGATCGCTCGCGCAGTCGCAGCTCCTGAAGCCTTCCGCCACGACGTAGAGCCTCTCCTCCGACCGAACGACCGGATGGCAGGACGCATCGTTCCAGAGCCGCGTCCACGTGTCGCCGTTCAGGATGAAGAGCTGAACCTGGCACGTGGTGGTGCTCGAGGTCGTCGCCCCGAACCGGCCGTTCGCGAAGAAGAGCGTCCGCTTGCTCCCGACGACCTCCGTCGTGCGGAGCGGGACGGGGTGCCACGTCGTTCCCCGCAGCTCCCAGTCCCCCGAAAGCCCGAACGCGAGCGTCCGCGTCTCGTCGCCGAGGATCTGGACCGCCTCGGGCGCTCGCGGCCCCTCGTCGGCGACCCTCCAGACGACGTCGGCCCTCACGACCGACGAGCTGGCGATGCAAACGACGGACAGCAGGCCCGAGAAGACTAATCGGCTCTCGGATCGTCTCAACTCTTCCTCCTCGCCCTCGTTCACTTTCCCGTCGTCATCGGCAGAAGCGTGCCATCCGAGGTCACATTGTCGTTGACCACGCCATATGCGACGAACCGGCCGGAGCCTGCGACCCGCCGCACCTCGGCCCAGGCCTCGCCGCCGTATCCGATCTGCGAGAGAGGCCGGTTCCACTGGAATCGCCGGCCGGGCGGGAGCGTGACCTGCGGAAGAATCCCGATGACCGATCCGTCGGAGGCCTGGTGAAGTGTGACCTCGAGGGTCACGACCGGGCCGTCGTCGGGCTCGGGGTTCGCGACGGCGACGTTCGAGCGGAACCCGGCATCCTCGCGCAGGCCCGGGACGACCGCGCGCTCATCGGCCCATCGGACTTCGTTCACGACGGGGACGCTGACGCCGTAGTCGCCAGTTGCGCCGGTGCTCCGCGCCTGGACGACGGCAGTTGCGAGGAGCGCGCCCGCGCCCTCGGGCCGATCGGACGAGAACGTGAGCGTCCCAGCGAACGCCGAGTGGTCGATCGGAACGCCGTTGGCAGCGAGCCACGCTCCGGCGTCGGGAATCTCGAGCAGCACGCCCGCGTCGAGCCGGTCGTACGGAAACGGATTCGGAACCGCCGGGATCGAGACCGAGAAGGTCGTCGAGCCGCGCTCGTCGCGCCACGTCGCCAGGAAGTCCAATGCGGCTACCGGGCGCAGGTCGATCGCGCGCCAGCCGAGCGTGAGCTCCGTGCGATAGACGGCGTGGCTCGAAGCGACGCCGACGACGGCGGGGAGGAATCGGGTTCGGCGGCCCGGGAGGGTGTCGGGGGGCTCGAACGGAACGACGGTGCCGTCGTTCGTCACCCCGTCGTTCCGAACGAGGTAGCCGAGGAGTCCGCCAGCCGAAATGACGAACGGTCTCGCGACGCGCTCGGGGTGGGGGTCGACCTGGAGGAACCCGCCGATCGGGATCTTCAGCGGGTGCATTCCGCCTTCCGCGATGCCCTCCCGCAGGTCGGGGATCGAGATGGTCTCTCCCGCGAGGTCGGACACATCGGCATCTGCGGAGATCGCCGCGTGGAGGCGGTCTCCGCCCGAGCGAACCGGAGGAAGTGCGACGGCCTCTCCGAGGACGCTCCCGGGGTCGGTCGCGAGGAGTGAGGTCCCGGCCGTTCCTCCTGCGGACGGACTCCAGACGCGTACGGCCGCCCAGGCCTCCGTCTCGTCCTCGAGCCCTACGAACTCCACGGCGAGAGGTCCGACGAAACCCGGCACCGGGTCCTCGATTCGGACCTGGCCCCCCGGCCCGAGGGGAACTTCGCGCACGGGCGTTGTGGCGCGGCCGGGAAAGAGGCGCGCGACGGCGTTCGAGCTCCGCGAGAAGTTCGCCAGCAGCAACGTGCTTCGGTAGCGCACGCCCTCGACCCCCGCGGTATCCACGACCGCGGCGAGGCTCTTCCGCACCCGGATCGCCGGGGAGAGCAGGCCCATCGTGTCGTAGTAGGCGTGCGGCTTGTACCCGTAGGCGAATCGGCCGTCGTAGTCGATGGTGCGAGGCAGGAGCGGACCCCGTTGCGCGCGGAGCTGGCCGCGGGAATAGGCGAGTCCGCCCAAGAGGATCATGTCGCCCGCGGCGGCGAGCGGCAGGGGAAGGCCCGAGGAGACGCGTGCCCGCTGCAGGTCACTTCCGGTGACGAGGGTCTGGAAGCCTCCTTCCGAAGGCGTCATGAGGGCGGCGCCATTGCCCCATCGTCCCGTGGCGTCGCTTACGGCGAGATGAAGGCGACCCCCGGCCACGCAGGCGTCGCGGACGCGGATCGCCTGGTCGAGGTTCGGAAAGGCGGGCTCGAACCGGTCGTTCTTCAGGAGCCACGCCGTGGGCCCGGAGTACGTCCCCCAGTCGAAAACGTACGGCACCCCGTCGAGAACTCGGAGGACGGAGCGGCTCGTGTTCACTCCCGGCTCTGGAGGTGGAGACGAGAAGCTGGTCCAGGAGCCGCCCCGGTACCGGGCGAGCTTCCCCGGATCTCCGCTGACGTAGACCGCGTCCTGGGCGGTCGCCAGGAACGCCTCGAAGCTGGGTGGCGTGTAGAGACGCCTCCCCCCGAACCCCCGCGGGAGCTTCAGGTCGACCCAGGTGTCGGAAGCCGGCTCGTGCATGAAGAGATCGATCGATCCGCCCCCGTCGAAGCCGATGACGGGCCGGTCCTCGAGGGTGGCGAGTCCCCAGATCTGGCCGACGGCCGGGACCGGCGACAGCCGGGTCCAGCCCGCCGCGTCCCGCCGGAAGACTCGGGTGCCGAGCGTCGCGAAGAGCTTCGTCGCGCCCGTCGCGTATCGGTCTGCGCCGGGTGGCGACTCGAGGCCCGATGTCGGGATCCATTGCGTCGACTCGAACAGGTGCGGCTCCCACCCTTTCGCCCAGGTGAAGAGCCGTCGCCCCACGGCCTCGACGAACGGCTCCCAGGCCTGCTCTCCCGTGACGGGCGATTCCGGCTCCAGGCGGACGAGCTGGCCGTCTCGAAGCTCGAGGATGTTCCCGCGCCGTTCGGTGGTCGAAACCAGGAGTCGCCCGTTCCATTCGAACGGTTTCGGATAGTCGCCCGCACCGTAGGCCGACCTCGGGATCTGAATCGGGTCGGAGAAGCCGGACGTCGTCAGGATCCGGGCCGCGATCTGCGCGGAGCCAATGTTCTGGAAGCGCCATGCGCTGTTCGGCGTCGTCCGAAAGCCGTAGGAGAAGCCGACCCAGGGAGGCCGCTCGACCCAGTGATCACCGTCGAGGCGGAAGATCGGAAGGGCGGGCTCCGGGGAGGAGGCTGCGGACGTCTCACCGGAGCCCGGTCCTCCGCACCCGGAGTGCTCCTGCAGGAGGTGCAGCTTCCCCGCGAGAACGAAGAGCGTTCCGTAACAGGAGGGAAGGGGCGGCTCCTCGCGGACGGTGCCGTCCGCGAGCGAGACCGATCGGAGACGCCGCGCGGGGGCGTCGGGCGTGCAGACGAAGCCCGGCCGACATTCCGTCTCGTAGGGGACGTACGCCGCTGAGGTGACGTACAGCCGATCGGCGGTGTGCGCGAGGGCGGGCCCCACCCCCTCGACCGAAGCAAGCGATTTCCAGACGTTTCCCTCGAGGGCGAACAGCTGGAGTCCGCCGTCCCGGAACGTCGCCGCGACGAGCCTGTCGCCCGCGACGATGGAGGGCGCGAGTCTCTCCCCCTGCGACGCAGAGTCGTCGAACTCGATGCGGCGCCAGGCGGAACCGTCGAGCTCCCACGTCCCTTCCTCGCCGTACCAGATGACGCGGGAGTCGTTCCCGAAGATGGAGCCGTTGCCCGACCCCGGCGCTCGCGGCCCCTCGTCGGCGACCCTCCAGACGACGTCGGCGCGCCCCGAAGCCGTGACGAGAAGCGTGGAGAGCGCGAGGAGCGCGGAGAGCGCGGCGGAGCGGGAACGTACGGGCATACCTTCCCCCCTTTCCATGGGAGTGCGCCTCGGCGAAGCGACCTCACGGTCGCGCGTCCTGGAAGAGAAACGCCCGGCGCCAATCGTCTGGACGAAGGCCGCGGGGGACGAGACACTCGCGCCATGTTCGACTCCCTCAAGCGGTTCTTCAAGGAACGTGTCGCCGGCGCCCCCGCGGAAGCCGCGGGCGATCCGAGCCAGCGATTCCGCCTCACGGCCGCGGTGCTCCTCGTCGAGGTGATGCGCGCCGACCCCGAGGTCAGGGACGAGGAGCGGACGGTCGTCCGCACGGCGCTCCAGGGGACGTTCGGCCTCTCGCTCGCCGACACCGAGGAGCTGGTCCGCCTCGCGGAGGCCGAGGCGGACTCCGCGACCTCGCTCTACGAGTTCACGAGCCTCGTCGACAAGGGGTTCTCTCTCGAGGAGAAGAAGCGGATCGTCGAGCTGATGTGGCTCGTCGCCTTCGCCGACGCGGAGAAGCACCCCCTCGAGGAGCACCTCATCCGCCGCGTCGCCGGCCTCCTCCACGTCCCGCACCCCGACTTCATCGACGCGAAGGCGCGGGCGCGCGGACGGAGCGGGGGGTAGGGCGCCCGCCGGGCGCGACGCGCGGCCCGAAACCTACGCGGACGAGGCCGCCTTCTCCCACTGCTTCAGCCTGGACGCCAGGAGCTCCTGCTCCCGCAGGTTCTTCGTCATCTCGAGGGCGCGCCGGATCTCCTCGCATGCCTCGGAGAGCCGTCCCAGCTTCATCAGCAGGTCTCCGCGAACGCTGGGAAAGAGGTGGCAGCCGGCGAGGGCGGAGTCCCCGGCGAGGGGGGCGGCCGCGTCGAGCGCGTGCAGTCCTGCAGCCGGGCCCTCGGCCATGCCGACGGCGACGGCGCGGTTGAGCGCCACGATCGGAGACGGGTTGACCCGCAGGAGGGCGTCGTAGAGAAGGACGATGCGTTCCCAGTCGGTCTCCTCGGCGGTGCGGGCGCGCGTGTGGCATGCGGCGATCGCGGCCTGTAGCGCGTAGGGTCGCGAGCCGCCGCCGAGCCTCTGCGCTCTCTCGAGCGCGGCGAGTCCGCGCTGGATCTGCGCGGTGTCCCACAGGGAGCGGTCCTGGTCCGGGAGGAGAACGGCCTCGCCGTTCCGGCCCCGGCGCGCCGCGTTTCGCGAGGCCTGCAGCTCCATCAGGGCCACGAGAGCGTGGACCTCCGATTCGCCGGGGAGAAGACGCCCCAGCATGCGCCCCAGGCGCAGCGCCTCTTCCGAGAGAGCCGCCCGCATCCATTCCCCGCCCGACGTCGCGGTGTAGCCCTCGTTGAAGATCAGGTAGACGACCAGGAGCACGGACACGACTCGGAGGCGCAGCTCGTCTCCGCTCGGCGTCTCGAAGGGGACGTGGGCCTCCGAGAGGGTCTTCTTGGCGCGGGAGATCCGCTGGCCGAGCGTCTTCTCCGGCACGAGGAACGCGCGCGCTCCATCGCGTCTCCGAGCCGCTGCTGCTGCCACTCCAGCTCGCGGCCGATCTCCCCGTGCTTCTGCTCGAGCATGCGGCCGCGCCGCAGCGCATCGATCGCGCGCCGCTTCGCCGCCGTCATCAGCCAGGCCGCGGGCTTCTCGGGGATGCCCTCCTCGGGCCAGACCTCGAGAGCGGTCACGAGCGCTTCCTGCGCCAGCTCCTCGGCGAGCCCGACGTCGCGGGTGACGCGGGCGATCGCGGCGACGAGGCGTGTGGACTCGATCTTCCACACCGCCTCGATCGCCCGAGGGACGTCGCTCAGAGGACCACCTCGTCCGCTAGTCGGGCGACGGGCTGAAGAAGATCTCCCGCACCTCGACCTGCCCCCGGGTAGCGGCGACGCCCTTGCGCGCCCAGGCAACCGCCTCGGCCATGTCGGCGCATTCCAGGATCCAGAACCCGCCGATGTGCTCCTTCGCTTCGAGGTACGGCCCGTCGGTGACGAGGATTCCGCCGTCGGCCTGGGTTCGCAGCGACTTCGCGGACCCGAGGCCGCAGGCGAACTTCCGGACGCCGGCGGCGATCATCTCCTTGTTGAGCGCGTGGATCTCGCGGCCCACAGCTTCGTCCATCTTGGAAGGGTCGAAGTCGTCGGGGAGGTAACCGGCAACGAGGAACTGCGGCATGGCGTACTCCTGTCCTACGGGCGGGGCTCTCTGCCCGGCCTCCACTCCTACGACGAACGGCGAGGCCGGAATTCTACGAGCCGACGAGAAGATCCCGTCTTTGCCCGGAAACCATCCGGAAGTCCTCCCCGAAAACGCTCGACCCCGGCGGGTGCCGGGGTCGTCGTAACCGCTTTATTCTCGCGGACTTATGTATGGTTGCGGGGGCAAGATTTGAACTTGCGACCTTTGGGTTATGAGCCCGTTCTAGGCGCTTTTGACGAACTGGGGATCGTTTCGTCGGAGCGTGTCTAACATTCGTTTTTTTAGTGAGATACGCGAATCACGGTGATGACTGATCGCGACCTGCTTTGATCGCGCTCGAACGTTCTGGAACGTTCCAACCTAGGGATGACCTAGGGTTTCGCGGGCGGTGCCGACAGCCCGAACGCCCCGTTCACGTACTCCTTCGCCTGGTCCGGCCGATCCTCGAGGAAGTGGACGTACTGGCGGTACGTGAATGCGGGTGAGCTGTGTCCCAGCTGGTCGGCGACGAACGCGACCGGCGCGCCCTGCGTGAGAAGCCGTGAGGCGTACAGGTGGCGAAAGGCGTGCGGTGTGAAGTCGGCGCCCTCGACTGCCTTGAGCGCGGGGTCCCAGTGACGCTGCACGAAGTTCCGATCATTCAGGATCGGCGGGCGCGGTCGCGTCGGCGGCGGATTCGGTGCGTCGGCCTCCGGCGGTGCGGCGCTCTTCTTCGGCACCCGGACAGCGGGGAAGACCCACGGATCGGAACGCGGCGTCTTCCCCCGCTCCTGGAGCTTCCGGTAGCGCGCCAGGAGTTCCGCGAGGGCATCCGGGATGACGACGTGTCGCTTCCCGCGTTCCGTCTTCGGACTCACGAGCTCGCCGGTCACCTGGTCGATCGAGCGCTCCACGCGGATGCGTCGCGCGTCGAGGTCGACGTCGCTCCACTGGAGCGCGAGACACTCGTTCAGCCGCATCCCGGTCTGCAGGAGCACCTCAGCAGCGGCGCGCGGGCCGGGAGCGGCGATCGCGTCGACAACTGAGCGGGCGGTCGCAAACGGCGGCACGCTGATCTGGCTCGAGTGCTTCGGGGGGAGATCGAGGAGCGCGGCGGGGTTCCGCGGAAGGATGCCGCGCTTCACCGCCTCCTGGAGGATCGAGCGCAGGAGGAGGAGCGCCTCGCGCTTCGTCTGTCCCGAGACTTTCCGCTCGAGGAGCGTCGCCCGGAGACGGCTGAGCCGCTCGTACGTGACGTCGCGGAGCGGCCGGTCGCCGAGGGCCGGTGCGAGGTGCTGCCGGAGGCGCGACTTCGCGGCTCGGATCGTGGAGCTCTTCCGACCGACCATCGCCTCGGGGAAGTAGACCTTCTCGGCGAAGGTCCCGAAGGTCACGCGGGACGCTGATCGATCGACGAGCGGCGCGCCACCCTCGAGCTCCTCCATCCGCTTCTCCCGGGCCTGCACCGCTTCCTCGATCGTCGGAAACGCGCCCAGGAAGACGCTCTTGCCGAGGTAGTAGATGAATGCGTCGAAGGAGCCGTGGGGCGTCATCCAGACGCCTGTCGCGAGCTTCGTGCGCTTCGCGGGCGGCGACTTTGGGACGATCTGGCGAAGTTGCCAGCCCTTCCTCTGGCCTCGCGGCATGCCCCGGATTCTAGCAGGGCAGTCCTAGGTATAACCCAAAGAACGCGTCTGGCGCCCCGGGAGGACACGGGTGCGAGTTCTCTCTAGCTACCCTCCCCGTCGCGATCACTTGAGGCGCGCCGCGTGGGCCGGAAGACCGTCGGCCGGAACGGTGGCTGGACGTAGCGCGGAATCCACGGCTTCGGGACCGGCCGCGGCTGCGGCTGGTACGGTTGGAACGGCGTCTCGGGGACGTCGACCGTCGGCGCGGTCGCGCGCCGCACCTCCTCACGGAACGCTGCCGCCTGCCGTTCCGCCTCCCGGACGGCGGCCTCGGCAGCCGCGCTGGAGGCCGCCTGAGGAGCGCGCGGGGGCCATGCCGGGCGCGCTCGCTGCGCGGCGGCAGCCCACCGATCCATGATGTCGGTAGCCCGGTCCGTTGCGGCCGGCGTGCGGGCGGTGGCTGGTCGCGCTACCCGGGGTTCGGGTGATGCGGCAGCCCGAGCGGCGCGCGCTGCGAGGTACGCGTCGCGGTCCGCGCCAGTGAGCGTCTGCCGCGCGCGGACGAGCAGCTCGAGCGTCTCGCGATCCCCTCCTCCGGCGTGGTGATCCGGGTGGACGGCGCGAATGCGGGCGCGGAAGGCCGAGACGAGCTCCTCGACGCTCGCGGTCTCCTCGAGGCCGAGGACGGCGTAGTAGTCGATGCCGCGGCGGAGGTCGTCTTCGTAGGCGGGGCGCTTCGTCGGGGTGTGGGGGACGGACGGAGAGTTGACCGTAGGGCGTCACGGAAACGGCGTCAAGGGGCCACGAACGCGGTTTCGAATGCGCAGGTGCGCGCCTCGCATCGAAACGCGTCGAAGTCCGTCAACACGATGTTCACGCATTCCCGCGATTCCTTCCCATGCAGAGCTTCCCGCGCGTGATGCTCCGAGGTGAGGCTGGGGCGCCGGAGCGGGCGTACATCCACCCCTCCGCGCTCTTCGCGACGTTCCAGGGTTGGCGCTTCACGCGCCTCCCCCGTCGTGCTGGGATACCGCAGGATCCCGACGAGCGCCGCACGGCGTACTACCGTGCCCTCGAGGAAGAACGCCATGCTCGCGCGCTCATCCTCAAGCGCGAGCGCCGCTTCAACCAGAAGGTCTGCGAAATCTACGCGACCGCGATCAACTACAACCCGACGAAACACCTAACCCTCATGTTCTTCGCGATCGTCCAGCACAAGCTCCACTGGGCCGTCCACGGGTGCACCGCAGCGGAGCACATCGCCCAACGCCCCTACCCCTGCCGGAGGAACTCCGCGGGCTTCTCGGAGGAGGCGTGCATGATGTTCTCGATCATCTCGACGAACTGCTCAGGGTTCGGGAGCGAGTGGAAGTGGAGCTCGTAGCCAAGCGTCGAGATGAAGATTGAGACGGTGCCGTAGTTCAGGAAGCGCCCGAGGATCGGCTCGTGCATCCGAATGGCTTGGATGTTGTGGTACGGGTACATCTGCTCCTCGCGCGCGAGCACGCCGCAGCGATGGACGATCTCCGTCGGCATAAGCACGAGGTAATCGAAGTACCAGCGGAGCGTCATTACGATGAAGACGAGACCCTGGAGCAGAGTGATCACGAGGAGCACTCTCATCGAGACGGCGCCGAGCGTCGCGCGGGATGACGCGCCGAAGAGCAGCGGGCTCTCGATGATCGTGCGCCACAGCGGGTGGAGAAGGCTCAGGAGCATCTCGATTGCGACGAGCTTCAACAAGAAGAGCGCGATGCTCCGGCGAATAGCATATAGGGGAGCGTGGTGGTGGGCGTTCCCATTCATCTCAACTGGGGGATGCTTGCTGAGAGGGTAGTCCTGTCGCGGGGACAACGCCAGAGCGGCCCCTGCATTCTGGTCGTGGAGCTACGGTCCGTCCGGTGGAGCGCCCTATGTCTCGGCGACGGAAGAACGACTGCCGTTGAGCCGGCGCTCGGCTGCGTCCTCCCATGGCGGGCGCGAGCCCGAGCACGCGAGCACAGGCCCCTGCTGCCTCAGGTCGAGGGGACAGGTTGAACTCGTAGGTTCACACCGGACGCGACCGTGCGGGCCGAACCAAGGTTCCACTGCCGTCATCGTCGTCGCGCAAGAGCGCCAAGTCATTGCACAGTCGCACCTTCATGACATGGCGCAGGCGCCGACCGTACTCGGCAGACCTCTTGCGGAGCTGACCGATGAAAGGAGCACCGATGTCACAGAAGACGGTTGAACAGATCATCGGAAGGCTCGCAACCGACGAAAGGGCGAGAATTCGATTCCGAAGGGGGCCGCGGAGCGCGATCCACGAGCTGGCGCCGCAACACAAGTGCCTTAGCCCGGTCGAAGCTGATGCGCTCTGCTCGCTCGATCTCGCGCTGTTCGAGTGGATCGCGAACACTCTCGACCCCCGGCTCCAGCGGGTCTCGATACGCACCGACGATAGGGCAGGGGCGCCGGTCCAATCGTTGTGGCGCTGGATTTCGAGTCCACGCTCGTTCCGGCGGTCTGGCGTGTAGCACCTAGGCGGGGTGGCGCGATCTCTGCCAAGTCTGTCTCGTCTCCCCGTGATCCTGTCTGACGCAGGCGAGCTGGTGAAAGCCGGGCGCGGCCGGGAATCGGCTAGGGCAGAAGGAACGCGAATCGGCCCGATCAGGCGGCCCTTGGGGGTCAGGGTTCGTGGTCGTCCGAACCCGGGCTCCTTCGACTGACGAGCGCTCTGCGTCCGAACGCAATGCCCAGCTTACGCATCCGATGGCGCAGGGTGTTCGGCTCGATTCCGAGCAGCTCCGCTGCGCCGCCGTGACCGTTGACGCGCCCGCCAGCGCGCGAAAGGACCTCTTCGATATGCCGTCTCTCGATCTCTGCGAGGCGCACGCTGCCGGCCGCGCGATCGCCGCTCTTTGCCGTCGCCGACACGGTGTCTGCCGCGGCAGGGAGCAGTTCGGCGAAGCTCAAGGGTCCGCTCGGCGAGAGGATCAGGGCGCGCTCGATGACGTTCTGCAGCTCCCGCAAGTTGCCCGGCCACGAATACCCCAGAAGCAGCTGTATCGCACCGGGCGCGAGCGGCGGGGCCGTCGCGAGCCGCTGCTCGCGGCTCTTGCGCTGGACGAAGTAGTGAACGAGCGACGGCAGGTCATCCAGTCGCTCGCGTAACGGCGGGATCATGATGGGGAAGACATTCAGGCGGTACCAGAGGTCTTCGCGGAACCGCCCTCGCTCGACCATCTCGCGAAGGTTGCGGTTCGTAGCCGCGATGATGCGTACATCCACCTTCACCATGGTGGAGCCCCCGACGGCCTCGAACTCACCGTACTGCAGGACGCGCAGTAGCCGCGCCTGAACTTCCATGGGCAGCTCGCCAATCTCGTCGAGGAACAGCGTTCCCATGTGAGCGCGTTCGAAGAGACCTCGGCGTTTGGCGACGGCGCCGGTGAATGCGCCGCGTTCGTGGCCGAAGAGCTCGCTGTCGATCAGGGCAGGAGCGATGGCACCGCAGTTGGCCTTGACGAATGCCGCGCCATGCCGGGTGGACAGCCGATGAATGGCGTTCGCGACGACGTCCTTTCCGGATCCTGTCTCGCCGAGGAGGAGCACCGGGCTTCCGAGCGGCGCCACTATTCGGACGAGGTCCATCACACCCCGGAGCCCGAACTGCGCGCCGACCACCTCGTCGCCCACGAGGTGGTGCATCTCGTCTCGAAGCAGCCGGTAGTCGTCCTCCAGGAAGTCCCGGATGCGGGCCAGCTCCTGGAACCGAAGGGCGTTGCTGACAGCAATGCAGAGGGGGTCGTTCACCGTGTCGATGAGCTCTATGTGCTCCTGGGTGAACCGGCCCGAACCCTCTGCGGTAAGTACGAGCTGGGCGACGCGCTCCCCTTCGATCGCGAGAGCCTTGCTCAACAAGGAGCGCCCACTCCGCCTCAGCGCGGCACTCATCACCCGACCGAGGGGATGAGATTCGAGGTCGTCGAGCGCGAAGGCCTTTCGCGAGGCGCCGGGACCAAGCAGTCCCTCGATCCACTCCTGAGCTCGCTGCGTGAGCGGCACGACCTTGTCGAGGTTCTCGCCACCGTCCTTGCTCGCGCTCGTGACGATTCGAATCGTCCCTTCTGGCCGGCTGTACAGACCGAGGAAGGCTTCGTCGGCGGGCATTACGTTCCGCAAGTAGAGAACGAGGTGGTGCAGAGCCAGATCGATCCGGAGGCTGCTGCTGATTGCTTTCGCGACTTCTCGGAAGAACTCGTTCTCGTCGACCACGGCTTCATCCCCAAGAGTTGCCGGATGTGTCAAGGGGCAACTGGAATCATCATATTTGGCAACACAGATTACCACTGGCGGTATATCGCAGCCGCCCTGTCGATCTAAGTCGCTCATATTCAATTACATCCGCGTGTGGCACGGGGGTCGCTACGTCCCGGTCGCATGACGACCTGGATCGAGATGCTCCGAGTTCAAGCGAGCCCCGGCGAGGAAGTCGGCCTCGCGACCGCTCTTCGCTTTCTCGTGCGAGAACGACCCGAACACCCCGTCACAGCTGCGGCGCTCTGGAGTCACGACACACCCACCACCGAGTTCTGCGTGATTCTCCGGTGTGAGCACGACGGGCCGGAACCCTTCCTCTCCGGCAGTCCTCTCGGTCAGCGAATCGAAAGAGTAATGAGGGCCTCCGGGCTCCTCTGGCGCGACGTATGGCGCGAACCGAACGATCCCTCGAGGGAGCTACGATGAACTTCTCGAAACCCGCTGTGCTCCGTGTTTGGCTGCCGACCGCGGCCATCGTTCTGCTGATGCTCTGGGTGACCGGAACGTTCCACTGCGGAACGATCAAGGGAGTCCCGCGGGCAGAGCCCGAGCCCGCGACGTCCGGCCTGAAGACGGCCACCGTAACGACGCAATCGTTGCCGTCCATGACCGAAGCGACGGGCACCGTCCGGGCGGAGCAGGTGGCCACGCTCACCGCCAGGGTGGTAGCGCACATCGTGGAGATGAACGTCTCCGCCGGGCGTCGCGTCGCGAGAGGCGAGGCGCTCGTCGTTCTCGACGATCGGGACCTCCGGCGGCGGGTCGAGCAGGCGCGGGACGCCGTCAGTGCAGCGCAGGCGACGCTGGCGCAGGCCCGTTCCGATTACAGGCGTGACGGGCCGCTCTTCGAACAGAAGGTCATTCCACCCTATGAGTTCGAGCGTACCGAGACCAACCTCGCCACCGCCGAGGCGAACCTGCACCGGCTGGAGCAGGCCCAGCAGGAGGCCGAGGTGAGCCTCTCCTACGCCGTCATCCGCAGCCCCTTCGCGGGCGTCATCGTCGACAGGCTGGCGAACGTCGGCGACCTGGCGTCGCCGGGAAAGCCGCTGTTCACGATCTACGAGCAAGGGCGTCTCTGGCTCGAGGCGGCGGTCCCCGAAGAGGCGCTGGCGAACCTCCGTCCGGGGCAGCCCATGTCCGTGCGCGTCGACGCGTGCAACCGGGAGATACGGGGGCCCATCGCGGAGATCGTCCCCACCTCTGACCCGGCAACGCGCACGGTCGCCGTCCGCGTACGCCTGGAGGACGCGCGCGACGTCGTTCCCGGAATGTTCGGCCGCCTCCTGATCCAGGGGGCACCGGACCGGATCCTGACCGTGCCGGCCTCGGCCGTCATTCGCTCCGGCCAGCTCACGATGGTCGACGTCCTCGAGTCGGGGCGTGAAGGGCGCCGCTCCGTGCAGGTCGGACGCACCATCGGTGACCAGCTCGAGGTCTACAGCGGCCTCAATGCGGGAGACGTCGTCGTGGTTCGGGGCGTCGGGGTCGCCGGACCCGAGAAGGTAACGCCATGAGCGGACCTCACGAGTCACTCACCATACGCATCGTCCGGAAGTTCCTGGAGTCCCACCTCTCGATCGTCTTCATCGTCGTGTCGCTCATCGCCGGGGTGGTCGCGCTGTTGGTGACGCCGCGGGAAGAGGAGCCTCAGCTCACGGTTGCGGCGGCCAACGTGATGGTCTCGTTTCCCGGGCGCCCCGCGCAGGACGTGGAACAGCTCGTCTCGACGCCCCTGGAGCGAATGCTCCTCGAGATCCCGGGCGTCGAACACGTTTATTCCCGCTCGATGACGGGCCAGAGCGTCGTCACGGTACGGTTCCACGTCGGGCAACCGCTCGAGCCCAGCTACGTCAAGCTCATCCGGAAGCTCAACGAGAACCTCGACAAGACCGTTCCGGGGGCGGCCGGCTTCCTCGTTAAGCCGATCGACGTCGACGACGTGCCTGTCGTCACGTTCACGCTCACGAGCGCCGCTCGCGACGACTACTCCCTTCGGCGAATGGCGGACGAACTCGTCACCCGCCTGCAAGGGAATGACGACTCCGGCCTGGCCTACGTGGTCGGCGGGAGGCCCCGGGAGCTGATCGTCCGTCCGTCGGCCGGTCGAATGGCGGCTCATCGCATCTCGGCGATCGAGCTGAGCCGAGCCGTTCAGGCCGCGAACTCCGGCGTCGTCGCAGGCACCTTCGACCGTAACGACGCGGCCGTGCGCGTCCAGGCGGGTCAGTTCCTCTCAGGCGCGCGGGACCTCGAGGATCTCGTCATCGGCGCTTGGAACGGCCGGGCCGTGCGCCTTCGTGACGTCGCCCAGGTCACGGACGGGCCCGGCGAGATCCTCGACTACGTCCGCTTCCACCGGGGACCGGCGTGGGACCACCCCAAGGAGAAAGGTGCGGCCGGAAGCCTGATCGGCGCCGACGAGACTGCGCCGGGGGCCGAGAGTGGGCCGCAGCCCGCCGTGACCATCGCCGTTGCGAAGAAGCGCGGAGCCAACAACGTGTGGGTCGCGGACGCCCTCCTGGCGCGCATGGAGGAGCTGAAGAGGCAGATCCTCCCCACGGACGTCCAGGTCGTCGTGACTCGCAACTACGGCGTCACGGCGAACGCCAAGGTCGCGGAGCTCGAGGAGGGGATGTTCGTCGCCATCGCGGTGGTGATGGCGCTGCTTGCCATTGGCCTCGGTTACCGGCAGGCGCTGGTGGTGGCGATCGTGGTCCCCTGTGTCTTCGGGCTCACGCTGATCGTCAACTACTGGTTCGGATTCTCGGTCAACCGGATTTCGCTCTTCGCCCTTACCGTCGCGCTGGGCTTGTTGGTCGACGACCCGATCGTCGATGTCGAGAACATCCACCGCCACTTCCAGTTGAAAGGACAGTCGACGGCGGAGATCGTTCTCGAAGCAGTGAACGAGGTCCGGCCGCCTCTCATCGCAGCCACATTCGCGGTGATCTTCTCGTTCCTGCCGCTCCTCTTCATCACAGGGATGATGGGCGAGTACCTGCGACCGATGGCAGCCAACGTCCCGGTCACGATGTTCATGTCCCTCGTGGTCTCGTTCACCATCACGCCCTGGCTGGCCTTCAAGCTTCTCAAGCACCGTCACGACGAAACGCCCGCTCCGGAGGGAACGGACACCCGGTCGACGCCGCGTCGCATCTTCGACCGAACGTTGCTGCCGCTGCTCCAGCAGCCCCGCCGCGGCGCGACGTTCCTGCTCCTGGTGGTCGTGCTCTTCGTCGGCAGCGTGTACCTGGTCGCGACCCGAAAGGTGCGGGTGAAGTCGCTGGCCTACGACAACAAGGACGAGATGCTCCTGGTGCTCGACATGCCTGCCGACACCACTCTCGAGCGCACCGACGCGGTCGCCCGGGAGTTCGAGCGCTACCTGGCGTCGGTCCCCGAGATCACGGATTTCGAGACGTATGTCGGGACGGCCTCGCCGGTCGACTTCAACGGCCTCCTTCGCGGCTATGGGCTGCGCCGAGCGGCAAACCGGGCCGACATCCGCCTGAACCTGATCCACAAGACGGAACGCGTGTACGAAAGCCACCCGCTCTCACTGCGCTTGCGCAAGGACCTGACGGCGCTCGCGCAGAGGAACCGCGTCAAGCTCAAGATCGTGGAGCTGCCGGCCGGCCCGCCGGTGATGTCGACGGTCGTCGCGGCCCTCCACGGCAGCCCGACGACCTCGTACGAGGAGCTGATGGGGGCGGCGGCGTTCGTGAAGGCCCGTCTCCAGCGCGAGCCCGGCGTCGTCGACGTCGACTGCAGCGTCGAAGAGGATCAGATCAGGCACACCTTCGAGGTGGATCGGGTGAAGGCGGCGCTCAATGGCGTGGCGACCGACGATATCGCACGCACGATCTCGCTCGCCGTCGGAAGTCAGCCCGTCGGCACGGCCCAGGTCCCGCACGAGAGAGCACCCGTGAAGATCACGCTCTGGTTTCCCCGGTCAGAGCGCTCGAGCACTGTAGATCTCTCGAGGATCCACGTCCGGGGTGCGGCAGGCAGTCTCGTTCCGCTGTCGGAGCTCGGACGGTGGCGCACCGGGATCGAGGACAAGACGATCCACCACCGCCAGCTTCAGCGCGTCGTGTACGTGACGGGCGAGATGGCCGGCAGACCGCCGATCGAGACGATTCTCGACGTGAAGGCCGATCTCGTCGATGACAAGCCGGGGCCGTTCGTGGACGAGACGTCCGCGCCCCGGAACCTGAGCGCACGCTCGATGTCCCGCCCCGGTGGCGGCATCCCCTGGCAGCTCCCGGCCGGGGTGACCGTGCGCTGGTGGGACGAGGGCGAGATGTACGTCACGCTCCGGATGTTTCGCGACCTGGGGTTCGCGATGGCGGGAGCGCTCCTGCTCATCTACATCATCCTGATGAACCAGACGGGCTCGTACGGGCTGCCCCTGACGATCATGCTCTCGATTCCGCTGATGGTCATCGGCGTGATGCCGGGCTTCTGGCTGCTGAACCAGTTCGGACAGCGCGACGTGGGCGGCCTCATGAACCCGGTGTTCTTCTCCGGGCCGGCCTTCATGGGAATGATCGCTCTCGCCGGCATCGTCACGCGCAACTCGATCATCATCGTCGACTTCATCCAGCTCGGAATCCTGCGCGGCCTGAGCCTCACGGAGGCGATCCTCGAGAGCGTCTCGGTCCGACTGCGACCGATCGTCCTGACGTCCGGCGCCGCGGTCCTCGGTGCGCTTCCGATCACGCGCGACACGGTGTTCGGCGGCATGGCGTGGTCCCTCATCTCGGGACTGATCGTCTCGACCCTCTTCTCGCTGTTCGTGGTTCCTGTGACCTACAACCTCGTCTACCGCAACAAGCCCGATCTGGGCCTGCCAGAGCACGTGCGAAAGAAGCTGGCCGTGAGCCAGGGCCTGCCGATGGTCGCCGATGCGAGCACGGAGGTGGCTGCATCATGAACGCTGCCGCAATGTTCGTCCTCGCCTCCGTTCTGGCGGCCGAGCCGGAGTCGTCGCCGAACCCCGGAATGCCTCTGCGCGAGGCCGTCTCGTACGCACTGGAACACTCCCCGCTTCTCAAGGCCGCTGAAGCCGAGGTGACGAGACGGCAGGGGCTGGTCACGACGGCACGGTCTCCCCTGCTGCCGCAGCTCGATCTGTCCGCCGATGCCCAGCGGACCCGTTTCGACCGCGGGTATCCACCCTTTGCCGAGCCGTCGAGCCTCCGATTCGACACGGCTCTCTACACGGGTGTCGCGGAGCTGAAGCTCATGGCCTGGGACTTCCAGAAGACGGCGCTGGAGCTTTCCGCCGCGAAAGAACGGGTCGAGGCGGCGAGGGCGAGCGCGGACCGCCGTCGCCAGGAGGTGGTCTTCGAGACCGCTCGGCTGTTCCTGCAGACGATGGCGTACTCCGATCTTGCCGAGGCCGCGCAGTCACGCATCACGAGCCTGCAGGCCCTCCTCGATCGAACCACCAAACTCGTGGAAGGCGGGAGGGCTGTCCCGGTCGACGCCTTGAAGATCCAGACGAGGCTGGCCCAGGTCGAGAGCGACCTCGCTTCGCTGAACGCAGGGCGGCGGTCGTCACTGAGCGCTCTCGCCGCCGTGATGGGATACGCCGGAGACCTCCCGGTGCTGGCCTACGCCCCGCCGTCGGCGCGCATCGCTCCCGTGCCGACCGACGAGAACGAGCTTCTCCGCCAGGCCGAGGCGTGCCGCACCGAGTTTCAAGAGCAGGACCGCGAGATCCGAGCGGGCGAACGGGCGGAGAAGGCGATCCACAAGTCGGCGCTCCCTCGCCTCGACCTTCGGGCGACCGTCATGGAAATGGCCTCCAACAGCCCGGCCGGGTTCACCGAATACGTCTCGATCCCATCCCTCCCGAAGACGGCGGCTCCGGAGAACGCCGTGACGGACTGGGTCGTCGGGATTCGCGTGTCGTTCTCGCTATTCGACGGCGGGCGTCGAAAGGGGCAGATTCAGACCGCCCAGGCGCAGCTTCAGCAGCTCCGCCTCGTCCGCGAGCAGACGAAACTGCGAGTCGACCGCGAAGTCCGGACGGCGCTCGCCGACCTCGAGAGCGCCGAGAGCCGCGTGCGAGCACTTCGCGATTCCGTTGCGGAGTGCGAACGAATCCTCGAGAACGAGAAGCTAAAGTTCGAGGCGGGCCGAACGGTCGTCAATTTCGTGCTCGACGCCGAGGCTGCGCTCTTGACGAGCCAGTCGCTCCTTTCGCAAGCCCAACGGTCCGTCGGGACGGCCTCTCTGGCGCTCGACCTCAGCGTGGGCGTTATCGACGTCGAGCGGTGGCGCGACTGATGCCGACTCCGAGAACGCAGCAGCAGACGACCGGATCCGGCGGACGGAGGCGAACGCTGGCGCGACCGATCCGCGCCTAGACACGTCCGAGGGGGCGAGTCAATGACGGACATGAGCGACAGCGGCTCGGAGGAGCAGCAGGAACTGGCCCGGTTGCGGGCCGAGGTCGATGAGCTGGAGAGGCTGAAGTCCCTCGACGAGCTGCTCGAGACGATCGCGGGAGTGCTCGACGTCCGTGGGGTGTTCGAGCGCGTCTCGGAGATCTCGCGCCGCGTGATACCGCACGACGCGCTGTTCCTCGGTCGGCTGGCGCCCGACCGCGACTCGGTACGAGTGTGGGCTCATACTGCCTTGCCTGGAGGCGCTCCCGTTCCTGAGGTCGTGCCGCTCCCGGACCCCGACCTCCTGAACCGCGAATGGGAATCGATAGTCGTCGCTGACATCTCCGCTGACGAGGCTTCACGAAAGGCGAACCACCCTCTTCCCCTCTTCGGCTTCAAGGCGCTCCTCCGCATTCCCTTGCGACAGGACGGCGTCGTAACCGGCGCTCTGAACTTCGTCTCCTGCATTGCCGGCGCGTTCTCCGCCCGAGATGTCCTTTGCGCCAAGCGCATCGCCGAATGCATTCATCTCGCGCTCACTCATCACGACATCGCCGAGGCGGCCCGGCGAGGATTCGAGGCACAGGAGCGCGCGCGACAGCTCGAGACACGCGTCGAGGGGCTCGTCGCCGAGCTCGCGGCCCAGGCGCGTCCCATACGAATCGTGGGCGTCTCCCGGGAGTGGAAAGACGTCCTGGCGCAAGCGTCGAAGGTCGCGGAGGCCGAGACGACCGTCCTCCTCACCGGCGAATCGGGCACCGGCAAGGAGGTGGTCGCGAGGTTCCTGCACTCGTCCTCGCGGCGTTCGCGAGGTCCGTTCGTCGCCCTCAACTGCGCCGCGCTCCCGGACACGCTCCTTGAGTCCGAGCTCTTCGGATACGAGAGGGGGGCGTTCACCGGAGCACACGCCACCAAGCCCGGGCGAATCGAGCTCGCCCAGGGGGGGGTCCTCTTCCTCGACGAGGTCGCCGAGACGAGCCCTTCGATCCAGGCGAAGCTCCTCCGCGTCCTCCAGGAGAAGGAGTTCCAACGCCTCGGGGGGACGAGGACGATTCGGGCGGACGTCCGGGTCCTCGCCGCCACGAACAGGGACCTCAGGGTCGGCCTCGAGGACGGTTCCTTCCGGAGGGACCTCTACTACCGGCTCGGCGTCTTCGAGATCCGGATCCCGCCTCTGCGGGAGCGACCCGACGACATCCTCCCGCTCGCAGGCTCGCTGCTCGAGGAGATCGGCGCCGAGCTGGGCCGCGCCGCGCCGGGCCTGTCTCGCGACGCGCGCGAGGCACTTCTCGTGCACGCCTGGCCGGGCAATGTCCGCGAGCTGCGGAACGTCCTGGAGAGGGCGTCGATCCTCTGCGACGGCGGCCTCGTCACGCGTCAACAGCTGGTCCTGCCTCTCGTCCGGCTGGATGCCGGCCGAGCGCCGGCAGAGCCGACGGTCGCCTCGACCAGTTCGCCGGTGCCCACCGGGTCTCTCGACGATCTCGAGCGGTCCGCGATCGAGAGGGCGCTCCTCGAAGCCCATTTCAACAAGACCCGCGCGGCCCGGGCGCTCGGCCTGACCCGCCGACAGCTCTACGGGAGGCTTCGGAGACTTGCCCTGGACGGGACGGCTTGAACCGATCGGGGCGATCTGAACCCGACGGGCCACCTGGAAACGACGCCGGACTAGCTGTTTTCAGGTCCGTTTGTGAGGGCAAGCCGTTGCCGCGCATGACCTTCTCGATCCGCGACGAGGGATTGCAGGTCAGCGGCAGCAGCCTTGCGGAAGTGTGTGGCGAAAGGAACGCAGATGTCGCAGAAGACGGTTGAACGAATCATCGGGAAGCTCGCCACGGACGAACGCGCCCGGTACCTCTACAGGAGCGACCCACAGGCCGCCGTCGACTTCCTGACGCCGGGGAGCGAGGTCCTGAGTCAGGAGGAGACCGAAGCCCTCTGCTCGCTGGATCTGGCGTTGCTCGAGTGCTTCGCGGATGGACTCGACCCGCGACTCCAGCGCATCTGGATCCCCCCGCTCGAGGCGAGCGGGTCTGGAACTTGATGACACACGGCTACGGCATGTCCGCCCTGCCTGCCGACCTTGGCGGCGAGGCCGCCAGCGCATCCGCGTGGATGCGGGGCCGGCCCACCGGACCGCGTATCGAAGTTGGGCGCGAGAGGCGGGAACTCGCGTCGAAGGGAGGAACGCCATGACGTGGCGAAGCGACTTTCGCCGCGCCACGCTGGTGTTACTCCTCGCCCTCGGCGGATGTCGCGGGAATGACGTCGAGGCGCTCCGCTTGAATGGGTGCATCGAGACGCTAGTGGTCGAGCTCGTGCCGCATGTTGCCGGGCGGGTAGCCGAGGTGAATGCCGGGGAGGGAGTCCACGTGAAGAAGGGAGACCTCCTCCTCGTGCTCGACGTCGCCGAGAGCGAGCCGTCTCTCGCGAAGGCCCGCGACAGGCTTGCCTTCTCGGAACGAGGTCGCTCCGGAGCCAGGGCTGACGTAGCGCTCGTGAAAGCAGAGCTCGATCGCAGGGACGCGATCTCGACGGGCAACGAAGGAACCTCCGCGGGCGACGCCGAGACGCGGACGGCCATGAACCGCGAGGCCGCGGAGATCCGCGCGCCTGCCGACGGCGTAATCCTGCGTCGGTTGGCAGAACCGGGGCAGCTCCTTGCAGCCGGACAGCCGGCCCTGACCTTCGCTCCGGCCGACCGCCTCCGCGTGCGAGTGCTGATTCCCCGGGCGAAACGAGAGGTACTCGAGCTGGGACGCGTCGCTGCGGTCAGTCTCGATGCCCTCCCAGGGAGGTGCTTCCCGGCGCAGGTCACCGGCTTCCGCTCGGGTTCGGGACGCGCGACGAGACCGGCGGCTACCTCTGATGATCCGCTCGCTCAGTTCGACTACGCCAGTATCGAGCTCGAGGCGGTCGGAGGCGTCTCGCTCGCTGTGGGGCAGGTGGTCGCGGTGTCGCTCGAGATGCTGGCGGGCCCTGCCAATGCCGCGAATCCGAACTCGCTGCTGCCAAGGGTCATCGAGGTCGGAGCCTTCCGCTGAAGCCACTATGGCGAGGCCCGCGTCTCTCGATCGCGGCACCGTCGGGGTGCTGCTCGGCATCCTGGTCTTCAGCGACACGGCTGCGGCCCAGACGTTGCGCAACGATCCCGAGGAGTTCATCGCCGTGCCGCCGGTCGGCGGGCCACCGGCCTCTCTCCTTCTCGAGACCCCGGTCCTCGCCTTCGTCCCAAAGGGGACGATGCGTGTGACGGCGAGCGCCGGCGTGACGGAGCGCATGACCGTCCCTTACTCCGGTCTCCGCGGTGACCTCACGGAATGGGGCCGGCTGCGGGTCGACATCGGCTTCGGCAGCAGGATCCAGATGCGCGTCGAAGGAGTCCTCCAGCAGGTCCTGAGAATCGATCGTGATCGGTCCCAGCCGCTCCCGCCCGTCGACACGGGCGGTCTTTCGGCACGAGACGTCGGGGACTTCTCCGTCGTCACGATCGCTCGAGTGATGCCCGAGACCGACCGGCGGCCGGCCGTGGGGCTCCGGGTCGAGGCCAAGCTGCCCAACACGAACCAACGGAACGGCCTCGGGACGAACACCACCGACGTCCTTCTGTCGGCGCCGCTGCAGAAGCACTTCGGACAAGTCCTCGTAGCAGCCGATCTCGGCGTTGGGATCCTGACGGAACCAACAGACGCCCAGCGGCAGAACGACGTGCTGCTGTACGGGCTAGCCGCCGCATGGCAGCCGACCCCGAGGACGCTCTTCTCTGCCGAGGTCGTGGGTCGATGGGCGGTTGCGGGCGAGACTCTCGGCACGAGCGATCGCGCGGTCGCACGGTTCGGGGGCTCTCGTTCCTTCGGTTCGTTCGCCGTCGGCGTCATCCTCACGCGTGGCCTGACCGAGACCGCGGGCCGCTTCGGCGCGTCGATCGTCGTCTCCTACGGCTTCCGAGTCTTCCGAAATGTCCGCCCCGACTGAGAGCCGCGCCTCGAGCGGCGTCGCTTCTGCTGACTTCGGCCGATCGGGGCGCCCGTGGGCCGAGGCCGGAGACTGGAATCCGATCTTCCCGCTTGACGCCCTCGGCCGGCTCGCCCTCGCCATCCTCGAGTTCCACGGGCGCTGCGTCACGCTCCTGACCCTGACCGTCCGGGGCCTCTTCCGCAGGCCATTCGACGGGCGGGCGTTCGCGACCCAGGTCGTCCGCGTCGGCGTCGACAGCCTGCCGGTCGTCCTCCTCACGGCCGTCTTCACCGGCGCGGTCCTCGCGCTCCAGACGTTCGCAGGGTTCAAGCGTTTCCACGCCGAGGCCTACGTCGGCTCGGTCGTCGCGCTCGCCATGCTCCGCGAGCTCGCGCCGGTCCTGACCGGCCTCATGGTGACGGGCCGCTCCGGCAGCGCGATGGCGGCCGAGATCGGGTCGATGCGCGTGACCGAGCAGATCGACGCGCTCGTCGCGCTCGCGACGGACCCGGTCCAGTACCTCTTCGTGCCGAGGATCCTCGCCGGCATCCTCGTCGTGCCGATGCTCGTCGTCCTGGCGAACGCCCTCGGCATCGCCGGGGGGTACCTCGTCTCGGTCCGCCTGCTCGGGGCGAACCCGGTCGTCTACCTCGGGAACACGTTCCAGTACCTCGAGTTGAACGACCTCTGGTCGGGGCTCATCAAGTCGGCGGTCTTCGGCCTACTGCTGACGCTCGTCGGCTGCCAGCAGGGCTACGACACGACGGGGGGCGCCGAAGGCGTGGGGCGCGCCGCGACGGCCGCTGTCGTCCTCGGTTCGCTCGCGATCCTCGTCTCCGACTTCTTCCTGACGAAGGTGCTCTTCTGAGCGTCGCCGCCCCGCCTCCCGAGATCCGGCTGGCGGGCGTGAGGAAGGCCTTCGGGCCGAAGCTCGTCCTCGACGACGTCGACCTCGAGGTCGCGCGGGGCGAGTCGCTCGTCGTCCTCGGGAAGTCGGGGGTGGGGAAGAGCGTCCTCCTGAAGCACATGATCGGCCTCCTCGAGCCCGACGCGGGGCGCGTCGAGGTCGAGGGGGAGGACCTCTGGGCCGCCTCGCGCTCGCGCCGGGACGAGCTGAGGAAGCGCTTCGGCATGTCCTTCCAGGAGGGGGCCCTCTTCGACTCGATGTCGGTCGGCGAGAACGTCGCCTTCCCGCTCCGGCGCCACACGCGGATGAGCCCCGCCGAGGTGCGCGACCGCGTGGCGGAGTGCCTCTCGCTCGTCCGCCTCCCCGGGATCGAGGCGAAGCGGCCGTCCGAGCTCTCGGGCGGCATGCGCCGCCGGGTCGGCTTCGCGCGCGCGATCGCCCTGAAGCCGGAAGTGCTCCTCTTCGACGAGCCGACGACCGGCCTCGACCCGATCACGACGGACGTCCTCGTCCGCGTCATGGCCGGCCTCAGGGACCGGATGAACCCGACGATGGTCACGATCACCCACGACCTCCACGTCGCGTTCGGCGTCGCGGAGAGGATCGCCCTCCTCGACCAGGGGAAGGTCCGCGTCGACCTCCCTCCCGCCGCCTTCCGGGAGGCGTCGGACTCCCGGGTCGTCGCATTCCTGCGCGGGGACGGGAGCGTCGAGGCGGAGTTCGCGGAAGACAAGGAAGGCAGCGGATGAGCACCGTAGGCCGAATCGGCCTCTTCGTCGTCGGGGTCTTGATCGTCCTCGCCTTCTTCATCCTGAAGATCGAGGACCTGCCGTTTTCCGGCGGGGCGCGTGCGACGACGGTGGAGGTCGCGTTCCACGACGTTGCGGGGCTCGACGACAAGTCCGCCGTGAGAATCGCCGGGGTGAGGGTCGGGCGCGTCGACGGCATTCGCCTCCTTCCCGACGGCACGGCGGTCGCCCGGCTCCTCCTCGAGGGCGACGTCGAGATCCGGGACGGCGCCTGGGGCTCGGTGAAGAACCTCGGGCTCCTGGGCGACAAGTACGTCGAGCTCTACGCGGGCGACCCGACGAAGCCGCGCCTCCCCGAGGGGACGCGCCTCCAGGGCCGCGTCCCGGTGGAGTTCGACGAGCTGACGCGGCTCGCCCGGGACATCGGCAAGGACGTGAAGGAGCTCTCCGGCGCGCTCTCGGCCTCGATGGGAGGGGCTGCGGGGGAGGCGAAGATCAACCGGATCGTCGACAACGTCGGCACGCTCGCGGAGGAACTTCGGAAGCTCGTCCAGGCGAACCGCGAGAACGTCGACGTGACCGTGGCGAACCTCCGCGAGTTCTCGACGTCGATACGGGAGACGCTCGCACGGATCGACCGGATCCTCGACGAGAACCGATCGGGCGTGAAGGGTTCGGTGGAGAACATCGAGGAACTCTCGGCGAAGCTGAAGACGTCTGCCGACAACCTGAACTCCATCACGACGAAGATCGACACGGGCCAGGGGACGGTCGGAAAGCTCGTCAACGACGAGTCGGCCCACCAGAACTTGAACGACGCGCTGAAGTCGCTCAAGACAGGGTTCGACGAGCTGAACACGACCCTCACCCGCGCCAACCGGATTCAGCTCGACCTCGGCTTCTACGGCGAGTACGCGACGCGGACGGAAGGGTGGCGCGGCGCCTTCCGCCTCGATGTGACGCCGCGCGAGGGCAAATTCTACCGGTTGGAGCTGATCGGCCTCCCGAACGGGCAACGCTACGACGACACGTACACCTACACGACCACTGTGGATGGCGGCCCGTCTACCACTGTCTCGACGAAGGTGATCCGGTATGAGGACAAGTTCGGTCTCTCCGCGCAGCTCGGCTATCGGCTCGGCAGCACGACTCTTCGTGCGGGCATGATCGAGTCTCGCGGGGGCCTTGCGATCGACCAGTTCCTCCTCGGGGATGCGCTGCAGCTTACCGGGGAGGCCTGGGACTTCGGCCGGCCGGAGGGGAACATGCAGGTCAAGCTCTTCTCGCAGTGGAACTCGAGAAGTGGCGTCTTCGTGCGCGCGGGCGTGGACGACCTCGCGAATGCGAAGACTCGCTCCCTCCTTATTGGCGCCGGTTTCCGATGGAAAGACGAAGACCTCAAGACGCTACTCCCAGCGGCTGGATCGTTGCTGCCCTGACGGCGCCGAGGTCGCCTTCAGGTCGCGTCCGGAGGACCCGGATGGGGAGAGCGAGGAGGTCCGGGAGCGCGACGAAACCGGCGTCAAGGTGCCAAGAAGGCTGTTTCCCGTGTGTGAGAGCGTGCCTCGCATCGAAACGCGTCGAAATCCGTCAACACGATGTTCACGCGCCGCAGCGATTCCTCCCCGTGCGGAGCTTCCCGCGCGCGATGCTCCGCTGTGAGGCTGGGCAAAGCCTGTGGTCACACCCCCGCGGCGGGGCTCGGGTCGCCGATCTTCGACAACCGAATCCACTGACCCCCTACACGGCCATGACGGTTCATCAACGCACCCTCCACGCGCACCTCGAACAGATGTTCGGACGGACGCCGGAGTGGCGCACCCTTCATACGGCGCAGCCGAGCTGCGCAACGCTCTCGCCGGAGCGGGCGTACATCCACCTCTCCGCGCTCTTCTCGACGTTCCAGGGCTGGCGCTTCACGCGCCTTCCCCGTCGCGCCGGGATCCCGCAGGATCCCGACGAACGCCGCACGGCGTACTACCGTGCCCTCGAGGAAGAACGCCACGTTCGCGCGCTCATCCCCGAGCGCGACGAGCAGATCCCAGACACGCGGCCCGCGGCGACAGCGGCCTTCGCGCCGTACCTCGAGCTGAATCCGGAACTGGAAGAGGCCCTGGCTATCGATTACCCGGGCCTCTCCCGCCGTCGTACTGCGACGCCTGTATGAGCGGGCGGTTCGCAGAGGTGCCTTCCCGCAGGTCCTGTCCCGACTGCACGGGCGCAGGGCGCGGTGAGACCCCTCTTATGTACTACGTATCAGACGAGGGAGATCTTTCATTCTTCCAGGTCCGCTGCTCGAACCGGCGCGACTGCGGGTTCGTCGAAACCCGCGCCGGCGCCTTCGGGCTCACGACGAGGAGCGCGCTCCTTCAGTCGCGAAAGACGATTCGCCGCCTCGTCGTCACCGCCGTTGCGGAGGTCATCGCCCTCGTCAGCATCGGCATGACCCTCACCGTCGTCCTCGCGAAGGGTCGCTGATACCGACACCCACACCAACACCGGGAGGCTCTTGCCCAGCTCTCCCCCATTTCCGCGGGCGCTCGCGCTCCTGAATCGCCGTCGGCGCTCCACCCCTCAATAAGAGGAAGGTAGCGATCGACCGTCGCCGCGTCGCCGCGCAGCGCTCCGCCTTGCCCCATGCCCCGCTCCGGGCGCACAGTGAAGGAAGTATCTCCCTCCCGACTGTATGCCCCTCACAACGTGCCCGGAATGCGCGCGTCAAGTCTCGAGTCACGCCACCGCGTGCCCATCCTGCGGTTATCCGCTCGCCCGCCCATCCGTGCACGCGGAAGACGCTGCATCATCGAACCCGGGACCATCGACTGCGACGAAGGCCACGATTCTCGGGTACGCCGGCGCCGTGCTTATCGCGGCCGGGACCTTCGCTCCAATGATCTCCGCCCCCATCGTTGGCGGACGCAGCTTCTTCGGGGACGGGAGCGGGGATGGCCCTCTCGTCCTCGTCGGCGCAACCTTCCTTGCGGTCGCCGTGTTCGCACGCGCGGCACGCACGGCGCTCGCGATCACGATCCTCCTCGCCGTCGTGCTCTACATCGACTTCGGCGACATGCGCGACGGCCTTGATGAGCTCGAAGGCAACCCCTTCGCCGATGCAGCACAGATCGGCTGGGGCTGGCTCGTGCTCGCCGGCGGGGTCATCCTCGGCGTCATCTCCTCCCTTCTGGGCTTCGATGCCAGGCGCCAGACGGCAACGACCGTCGAAGACGATCCGGCGAAGCCCGCGGTCACGGAATAGCTCCCGCGTGGGACCCGGGTAGAAAGGGCCACCCTGATCGAGAACCCCCTCGCGCACCTTCTCGTCGCTATCGGGCGTTCCGACACGGGGTAGCGGGTAGCGCCCGCCCTCTTTCCGCGTCCACAGCGTCTACACCCCCACGCTTGTCGGGACCGGCGTTCGACGCGCAGACTGCCGGTGTACCCTCCCCGCGATGGCTACTCGAAAGAACACGCCCTCACAACCCGGATCATCCGACCCCGCGCACAGCGCGTCGGAGCTCCTCCTCTACACGACCCCCGACCACCAGACGCGGATCGAGGTCCGGCTCGAAGAGGAGACCGTCTGGCTCACGCAGCGCCAGATGGCAGAGCTGTTCCAGACGACGGTCCAGAACGTGAACCTCCACGTCGGCAACATCTTCGCGGAAGGCGAGCTGAAGCCGGAATCAGTTATCAAGGAATCCTTGATAACTGCCGCGGACGGTAAGTCCTACCTCACGAAGCACTTCAACCTCGACGTCATCATCTCCGTCGGCTACCGGGTGAAGTCTCATCGCGGCACGCAGTTTCGGATCTGGGCGACCCAGCGGCTCCGCGAGTACCTCGTGAAGGGCTTCGCGCTCGACGACGAGCGCCTCAAGGATGTCCGAACGCTCCCGGGAGGCCGGGACTACTTCGACGAGCTCCTCGAGCGGATTCGCGACATCCGCTCGTCCGAGCGGCGCTTCTACCAGAAGGTCTGCGACATCTACACGACGGCGATCGACTACGACGCGACGAATGACCTGACCCTCGCGTTCTTCAAGACCGTCCAGAACAAGCTCCACTGGGCGATCCACGGCCGCACGGCGGCCGAGCTCATCGCCGAACGCGCCGACGCCTCGAAGCCGAACATGGGGCTCACGACGTGGAAGGGGTCGCCGTCCGCCCCCATTCGGAAGGCTGACGTCGAGGTCGCGAAGAACTACCTCGGCGAGGAAGAGCTGCGGACCCTGAACCTCCTCGTGGACCAGTACCTCTCCTTCGCCGAGCTCCAGGCCCGGCAGCGCAAGCCGATGACGATGAAGGACTGGACCCGGAAGCTCGACGACTTCCTCCGCCTCAACGAGCGCGACATCCTCACCGACGCCGGGCGCATCTCCCACGACCTCGCGGTGGAGAAGGCGCGGAGCGAGTTCGGGAAGTTCGACACTGAGCGCCGCCGGCTCGCAGCATCGGATCCGGCGGAGTTCGATCGCGTCGTCGAGGGGATCAAGAAGCTCGAACCTGCGCGACGGTCCAGGAAGCCCACCGGCAAGTAGTCGAACCTGCTAGACAGAGAATCCAGGTCCATTCACAGGGGAGAGCCGGTCGCGGAACTCAACGGCTGCATCAGCCGCTCGGCTGAGAAGCTCTAGCAGAGCTGCGTTCCACTCGGCCGGAGTGACCGGAACCCTGCCGCCCCCCAGCGAACGCAGCCGCTGCTCTCGGCGGGCAAGATTCGAGCTGATGCGACGGAGCGGACTGGCGGCCTCCGGAGCGTGCGAGACGTGCTTGTTCCGAAGGTCCTGAACGACACCATCGAAGAAGGCAGGGCGCGCACTTCGAAGAGCCTGGTCTGTGAAGTTGACCCCGTCGATGAAGAAGTTGTAGAGGAACTCCACGAGCGAATCGAAACGATCCTGTGCCGACCGAGTCGGACTCAGGAGTTCCAGCGCACTCTGAAGGATCCAGCATGCATACCCACCCGCGAGCGCCTTGCCGTGCCGCGACTCTACGAGGCGCATGACTTCCGTGATCGTGAAGAGGAGTGCGATCCCCCCAGTGAGAACCGGGTCGAGCACCAGCGGCGAACCCGGGGAGACTACCTGCGCCTCGGCCACGAGGAGCGAGGTCACGCGCGGAACCTGCTCCGCGGCCTCCTCGAGCGAGACCGCCTCTAGGCGAGAATCCCCGGCCGCGGCAATCTGTTCTATCGCCGTTTCGCTACCCGCGATCAGTGCCTCAGCACGGGCCTGCTCCTCCGGGGCGATCCGCGCCTGTTGGTCCTTCGAGAGTGCCCACCCGGCTCGGCCCGCGATGAGGATGTCGGCGAGCGCGTGCGAAAACGGGCGTGGCGTCCCCCACACGGCGTCGTCGAGAAGGACGCGCTGGTTCGCGGTCAACTTCTCGATCGAGGCCAGCGTTGCGCTCAGACCGGCGTCTGGACTCGAGAGGCGAAGGGCCCCCTCGATCCAGCGCGTCTGATTCGTGACGAGTTCCTTGAGAAGGGCGATGTCGCGCACATTCGCCGACGACATCGCGAGCAGACCAGAGAAGTCCTGGAGATGCGTGCGGTCGATCGCGCCCAGAGCCTTCGAGAGCTGCTCCCGGCTGCCCCCGGACCCGAGGAGAGCGTGGGAGGACACCGCCTCGAACGACTTCGAGAGATCTCGAAGGAGATCCTCCGTGCCCTGAAAGGGGGCCAACGCGCGGAGGATCTGTTCGTGCTGGTCCCGGAACGGCTTCAGGAACAGGTCCATCTGGTCCCGTGTCATCCGGAGGATGTCGAACGCGGAGTCACCCATCGTGTCACGATGGGGACGCGGCGGCGTAGACGCTCTTCCCGTCCCCGAAATACGACGAGAAGACGTGCTCATACGTCCGCTCGCACTTCTTCTCGAAGATCTCCGGGGTATAGGCCCGGGGCAGCGCGTCGAGTGCGTGCTCGATCCAGAGCCGGACAGCCGCGCGTGACTGCTGCCGCTTGCGCCACTCGTACACGAGCTTCTCCGCCTTTAGCTTCTCGAGCAGTTCCTTCGCGACGCTCTTCACGTCGGCCTCCTCGGCTTTCGTGAGGACGGGGTCGGGCTTCGTCAGGATGTCGACGAGGGCGAGCTCCTCCTCAGAGAGGTTCAGAGAAACGGCGCGCTTCTCTTCTGCCGAGAGCTCCTTCGCGAAGGCCACGAGCTGCCGGAAGAACTCCTCGACGTTCATGCTCCCCGCGTTGTACTCGTCGATCATGGCGCGGAACTTCTCGACGAAGTCGATCCGGCTTCGGTTCTGCGCGACCATCGCCTGGAGCTTCTGGTTCAGTAGTGCGCGGAGGCGCTCGACCTCCGTCCGCCGACGGCCCTTCTGGAAGGCGGCGCCCAGTGCGTCGAAGTCGATCTGCGAGAGATCCACGAGACCGTAGCCGTTCACCTTCTCGTGGATCACGTAGCCCTGTGTCGCGATGGAGCGGTCGAGCACGCCGTCGATCTCCCCCATGACCGCCGAGATGTCGGGCGGAGGGAGGAAACTCTTTACCTTGTCGGCGAGGATGCTGATGAAGGCGCACTCCGGCGTGTACTTCCCGGCGAGCGGGTCGGGGAGGATCGCCTTGTATAGCCGCGAGACGACGCTCGCGTGCTGGAGGAAGCGCCGCTTGAGGTCGTCGTTCAGGATGACCTTCTCGACCGCGTCGTCCACCGCGTCACTCGCCTTCTTCTCGACGAGAATCGTCGCGGCGTCGTCGATCTCACGGACGCGCGCGAATCCAGACGCGGTGCTCGTGAGAAGTCCTCGCAGGTCGACACCGCGCTCGCGACAGAACGCCTCGACGGACTCGATCGCCTCCCCGAGGAGCTTGAGGAGTTCCGCCTTGTCTTGCACCGGCGTCTCACCGCCTGCGCCGCCGCCGGGGCCTCCTGTCGCGTAGATCGAGAGGGCTTTCTGGAGGCTGCGGAAAACGCCGACATAGTCGACGATGAGGCCGTTCACCTTGTCCTTCGCCACGCGGTTCGCACGGGCGATCGTCTGCATGAGCGTGTGGTTCCGCAGGGGCTTATCGAGGTAGATCGTCGAGCAGCTCGGAACGTCGAAGCCCGTCATCCACATCGCGCACACGAAGACGAGCCGGAAGGGGTCGTCAGCGTCCTTGAACTTCGTGTCGAGATCCTCCGTGACGAGGCGCTTTCGGTGTGGGGCGATGTCGAGGCCCTTCGCCTTCATGTCCGCGAGCTCGTTCTGCGCCTGGGAGACGACGACCGCCATGTCGGTTTCCCCCATCCATGCGAGCGTCGCGTACGTCCGCTCCTTCTCGGCGCTGGATTGACTCGGGAGGTTCGCGGCGAGCTTTTCCTCGTAGCGCTTCCAGTACTTCTGGACCTTGTCGTACATGCGGACGGCCGTCGCCTTGTCGATGCACACGACCATCGCCTTCCCGCGCTGGCCCCGCCCCATGAAGTGCTCGACGATGTCCTCGGCGACGCGCTCGAGGCGATCATCGCGGGTGATGAGGTGGTAGTCCTGCCCGAGGGCGCGCTCGAGCTTCTTCTCCTGCTCACTGTCGAGCTCCGCCCCCTCGATGACGTCGTAGATGTCCTCAGTCAGACGGTCATTCGTGAGCTGGAGTTCGGGGATGCGGTTCTCGTAGAAGAGCGGGACGGTCGCCTGATCCTCGATCGCCTGGCGGAAGTTGTAGACACTGACGTAGTCCCCGAAGACTTCCTTCGTCTTCTCCTCTCCTGCCATGAGCGGGGTGCCTGTGAAGCCTATGAACGACGCCTTCGGCAGCGCGCGGCGCATGTTCATCGCGAAGATGTCGTACTGACTCCGGTGGGCCTCGTCGGACATGACGATGATGTCGGAGCGCCGGGAGAGCGTCGGGTACGTGGCGCCCTTCTCTGTCCGGAACTTCTGGATGAGGGTGAAGACGTAGCGGTGGTCGGCGCTGAGGAGCGTCTGGAGCTGCCTCCCGTCCTGGGCGTGAACCTCCGTCCCCGTGACCGCTCCGCAGGCGAGGAACTGCTTGAAGATCTGCTCGTCGAGCTCGTCGCGATCGGTGACGACGACGAACGTCCAGTTTCCTGGGAGCTTCCGGAGGATCTTCTGGGCGAAGAAGATCATCGAGAGGCTCTTGCCGCTGCCCTGCGTGTGCCAGAACACCCCAAGCCGCCCCTCGTTCCGCCTGGCTTCGTGGAGGGCAGCGATCGCGCGGTTCACCCCGAGGACCTGGTGGGTCTTCCCGATCTTCTTGACGAGGCCACCCGTGGCCTCCTCGTAGACGGTGAAGTTCTCCACGATGTCGAGGAGCCGTCCCGGCTCGCATGTCCCGCGGAGGAGCGTCTCGAGGGAGATGACGCCTTCCTCACCCTCGTCGTTGATCTTCTTCCACGATGCGAAGTGCTCCCACGGCGCCGTCGTCGCGCCGATCCGCCCCTCGCTGCCGTTGGAGAGGATGATGAAGGCGTTGAACCAGAAGATCTGCGGGATCGTCGTCCGGTAGTCGCGGAGGTTCTTCGTGTAGGCGTCCTCGAGGCGCTTGTGGCTCGCCTTGAGCTCGATGAAGACGAGGGGGATGCCGTTCACAAAGCCGATGAGGTCCGCGCGCCTGCGGTACAAGTCGCCCGTCACCCAGAGCTGGGATACGAGCAGGAGGTCGTTGCCCTTCGGGTCGTCCCAGTCGACGAGTCGGACGGCCTCCGTCGATTCGCTCCCGTCCGCGGCGCGGACTTTCACCTTCGCACCGCCCTTCAGGAGCAGGTAGACGTCTCGGTTCGCGTTCTCCATCCCGAGGACGCTGCGGTCGCGCGTGACCTGGTCGACGGCCTCACGGAGGGCGTCGTCCGGGAGGCTGGGGTTCAGGCGCCGGAGGGCAGCGAAGAGGCGAGGGACGAGGACGACCTCCTGGGCGGTCTCCCTTCCGAGCGTCCCGCCCTGACCGAAGGTCTCCTCGTAGGCGTCGATCGTCTCCCAGCCCATCTCACCGAGGAGGGCGATGGACGGCTGCTCGACGAGTCGGTCTTCGCTGTAGTCACTGCGGCGCATTGTTCTAAGCGTATCTTATTCTAGCCACGGGAGATACCCGCGCGCCGCGGTCGGGGCGTCTAGGCGCTACAGGAGACCTTGCACAAGGGCGGCGAGTGAGTCGATTCGGTCTGCCTCGACACTCCCTTCTTTCAACTTCAGAAGGAGCCGTTGTGGCTTTCGATCCGCGCGCCCCTTCTCTAAGCACGGCACGCCCAGGAAGGTCTCAATGTCGTCCTTGAAGTGCTCCACCTTCACCGTGTGCCGGCTTCGGGAGGCCTCGATCAGGTTCCGAACCTCGTCGTGCGGCTTCTTCCCTCCGTCCCCGTCGAAAAGGACGGAATGGCGCACTCCGAGTGGACCAAGCAGATTCATGAATCGGTGGAGGTTGAACTTCCCGAGGCAGTCCAGGATGAAGAGGCCGCCCCTCGGGGGGTCGATCTTTTCCTCGTCGATCAGGTAGTTCAGCGCGACGCGTTCCGTCGGGCCCTCGACCAAGAGAACGTGCCCAGCGAAGAACGCACCGCAGCGTTCGGGGTTGAGCCAGAGGAAGTACTTCACGGCCTCCATGTCCTCCCGGTAGTCGTCTTCGGACGCTTCGTACTTCGTCCCCTTTACGAGGTCGTTGATCTTCAGGTTCTCCGAGAACACGGCCTTCACGTCGGCGGCGCTGAGCTGCCCGGCGTGCGTCCGTCCCTCCGCGCGTCGGAGACGCGCTATCGAGGGCAGCTCGTCGGCGTTCGGCGACACGAAGTAGGGTGAGTGCGATGTGAGGATCGTCTGCACGCCGTCCCGCTTCGCCAAGGTTCGGAGACTCCGGGCCAGCGAGGACTGCTGAATCGGGTGGAGGTACGCCTCGGGCTCCTCGAAGAGGAGCGTGGTCATCCGCGGGGAGAACTCCTTCTTCGTTGCAGCGACCGGCGTCGCTTGATACCGCGCTGCGAGTCGGATCAGCGCGTAGACGAGATGCCGTTGGAATCCCTCTCCGAACTGCCCAGGCTCCATCCGCTGATCGAGGACCTTATCGAGGATCTTGAATGACACGAGGTTCTTCACGATGTCGGACTCCGAGACCGGGTTGATCGCGAGCTCGAAGCTCGCCTCCCACTCGGAGATCTCGGCGTTGATGTCCGTTTCCAAGCGCGCGATGGAGCGGTCGTCGGACGTCGTCTCCTGCTTGAACGACTCGGCGAAACTTCCGAAGTTCTCCGACAGCGCCTTGTACGCCGCACTCGACTGAACGAGCTTCTTCACGATTTCGCTCACGAGATTCCGGAGCGCCGATGGTCCAGAGAGCTTCGTGTGCTCGTCGAGGGTGCTGACCGCCGGAATGTAGATGATCTCCCCGAGCTTTCCCTGCTGGACGTTCTTCGCGCCGTAGAAATGCTCTTCCGAAACGCCTGACCCGATGTATGCGTAGATGCCCTGCTTCGCCTTGCCGTCCGCGCCCTTCTCGCTCGTCCTGAGCACCTTCCGGACCTTGACCCTGCGTTCCGGGAGACGATAGGCGTCCTTCAGCGACGCATCTTCGGCCTCTGTCAGCTCGTACTCGATGTCGATCCAGCTCTCATCGTCCTCAACGCGGAATTTCGGGAAGTCGCGTTCGGGCTCATACTTGAGACTCTCGTAGAACACGCGGAGGGCATCAATTACGTTGCTCTTCCCGGCGTTGTTCGCACCGATGAGCATCGAGTAGTCACCGACTGCGATCGCCACATCCGCGATGGACCTGAAGTTGTGGATTGTCAGCTCGACGATCCTCATGGCCTGCACGGTGTCCCAGTCGATTCCGGCACCTCAATCTCCCCTGAGATGAGCCGCGGGAGTAGGAGGTCGCGCGTCGTCCGAAGGTTTAGGTTCTTCCTGCGGAGCGCCTCGATCAGCCGGAGCATGGGCTCTACGGCCTCCTGAAAGCGAGTGAGTATCGAGTCCTCGGGCTTAAGGATCGGGGCTATCTCGAAAGTAGTCGCTGTGACAGCAGGATAGGCGGCTCCCTGGGCGTGGTTTGTCAGGTAGGAGGTGAACTCGTCGGTTGTCACGGTGAAGTAGAGATAGGCGAAGGGTGCGGATTTCGGGGTGAGGACCGCGAAGCCCGTCGATACGACGAGATCGGGATCAGGATCCAGCACAAGACTGAACGAGCGTCGATTCGGTCGGACACACGACCAGATCGTGTCACCATCGCGGACAAGGCGGCGAGCACGACCAGGCGCATCCTTGAACGGCATCCGCTGCACTTCCCCGATAGTCCCTGTCGAGACGGCTGCGATATCCACGTAGGCGACCATCCCGGGCTCGGCACCACGGCGAATCGACTTCGCGTTCACGTCAGCCAGCTCGGCAAGCTTGGTGATACGCCATCCGGACGGTAGGCGACCAGGCTTGGGCTCGTTCGCCGGTACGCTCTCGCGTCCAGGGAACCGGAACTCCACGAACCACTCGTGATAGAGCGCGCGCGCCATTTCCTCGAGGATCACGATGCGATGGGCGTTGTTTTCGACGAGGTCGTCGTAGGCGGAGAGGATGGATGCGATGCGAACCTGCATCGGGACTGGTGGCCTCAGGACCCGCAGCTTGTGAAGGTCGTTTCGATTTACGCCCGGTACGGCAGCTGCTCCACTTCGCGCACCGAAACTCAATGTCCGAAGTAGGTAGCTCACGTATCGTGGATCGTTCCCTTTGAAGTCCTCGACATACAAGGCTGTGTTGAGCGGCCAGAAGTCGCCCGGCACGAAGAAGACCTCACCGAGGGTTCCGTATCTGCCCGTCACCACGCCGGGGCCAGCGACTCTTGCCTCATCGTGAGCACCACTGATACCGCTCGATGAGACAACAGGCACGATCCCTGGTCGCCGGTCTTTCGTGGGCAGATCGTAACCTCTCTTGAGCCGCGCGACGTCCTCAAGGACGCACGCAGTCCACCCGCTGCGGTGACTAGCGGATGCACTCATTGCGCCGAAAGAAGAGCCTCGACATTCTCCGCGATCCTCTCTTCAAGCTCTCGCGCCTCACCGTTCAGCCGCTCCAACTCCTCGTTCAACTCCTCGAGCCTCTCGGCGAAGTCGAAGCCCTCAGCGGGGCGATCGGTCACGCCGACGTAGCGGCCGGGGTTCAGGCTCCATCCCTGCCCCTCGATCTCGGTGATCGTCGCGACTTTGCAGAGGCCCTGGACGTCCGCGTACTTCAGCTTTGGAAACTTCTCCTGCAGGAGCGCCTTGCTCTCAGGGGCGAGGCACTCCGGCTCCTCACCGCGGTGAAGGCGCACGACGTTTGCGAGGAATTCGATCTGCTCGGGGGAGAAGTCGCGGTGCGCGCGGTCGAGCTGGCGGAAGACGTTTCGCGCGTCGAGGAAGAGCACCTGGTCCTTCCGGGCCGTCTTCTTCTTCCCGCGGTCAAAGAACCAGAGCGTGCACGGGAGCGTCACCGTGTAGAAAAAGTTCGGGCCGATCGAGATGATGGCGTCTACCGAGCGATCCTCTATGAGCTTCCGGCGGATCTCCTGCTCACTCCCGCGCGCGTCGGCTGCCGAGTTCGCCATGACGAAGCCCGCCCGTCCCTTCGCGTTGAGGGATGCGTAGAAGAGCTGAATCCAGAGGTAGTTCGCGTTGTCGGTGGACGGCATTCCGAGCGGGAAGCGCGCGCGATCATCCTTCAGGCGATCCTTGTTCACGCCCTTCTGATTGAAGGGAGGATTCGCCATGACGAAGTCGAATCTCCCCGGCGAGCTGTGGAGGTCTTCGTAGAACGACGAGGTCACTTCGCGAATGTCGCCCGAGAGACCGTGGACGGCGAGGTTCATCTTGCAGAGCTTCACCGTCTCGGCGACGCGCTCCTGACCGTAGACCATGATCTCCGCGTTCGGGTTCTTGCGGTGATTCTCCACGAAGTGCGCTGACTGGACGAACATGCCGCCCGATCCGCAGGCGGGGTCGTAGATTGCGCCGTGGAAGGGCTCGATGACGCTCACGATGAGCCGGACGAGGGAAGTCGGCGTGAAGAACTCCCCGCCCTTCTGTCCCTCGCTCATGGCGAAGTTCCCGAGGAAGTACTCGTAGATCTTGCCGAACGCGTCTCCCTCGACGTCTTGCGGGATGGACGACATGAGCTTCAGGAGTTCGACGAGCGTTCGGTTTTCGAACGCAGTGTACGTCCGGGGGAGAATGCCCTTCAGATCCTCGTTCTCCGCCTCGATCGCCTTCATCGCGTCGTTGATCGCCTTCCCGAGGTTCGCCCCCTCGGGAAGGGCGAGGAGCGTTCCAAACCGCGCCTCCGCCGGGAGGTAGACGACGCCGTCCGCCTGGTAGTCCACCTTCCCGATCTTCCGCCTGCCCGTGGACGCCTTCTGGATCTTCGCTTCCGCTGCGGTGAACTTCTGCTCCGCGAAGCGCAGGAAGATGAGCCCAAGGACGGGCGTCGAGTACTCCGAGGGCTTCAGCTTCGAGTTCGTCCAGAGCTGGTTCGCGGCCTCCCAGAGCTTCTTCTCGAGATCGTTTCCTGAGCGGTTCATGGCGCAACTCTGTTCACTGAATTCACTCAGTCATCGTAGAGGATCCTGGTCCTTCCGGCCAGATCGAGACCGTTCGTCGGATTCTGTCTCCTGCGCGTGCTCGACCCGGGCGAGTCAGCGCCGGTCCGTTCCTCCCGCCCTGTAGGTTGAGGAGGCGCTCGCCTTCCCCTCCTTCGTTCGGATGGGAGCCGTACTGAGACTCGGAGAAGGCGGGTTCCCGACCGACGCCTCCGGCTGAAGGCGATCGCGAAGTGGATCGGGTTCCGGTGGCGAGATACGGACCCCGGCGGAGCGCAGAGCATGGCGTGGTGGGCGGAGTACATGGCGGACCCTGTCGGGAAGGAGGCGCTCCGAGACCGGGTCATCGCCTACAGCGAGGACGACGTCCGGGCGACGTTCGCGGTTCGCGACTGGCTCGAGCTGCACGCCCGTTGAGGGCTCGCGCTCGCCGAACTCAGCCCGCGCGGCGCCGCGCCCTACTACCGTAGCTCGGACAGATAGCGTCCCAGCACGTCGCCGTTGCCGGGAGCGGTCGGCCCCGCTACCGCGCTCCGTCCTCGGCTGTGCATAACCGTGACAGTCCCAGAAACGCCGAAAGTGCGGCATCATCCCAAGGGGGGGCTGCATGGCCTACTACTCGTACGTCACCGAGGCCTGCCGGCGCGACGCGAACGTCCACGGAATGCTCCATGAGGTCGAGAAGCTCGCGCAGAAGATCGAGCAAGACCAGACCCTCATGAGCATGGATCGGTTCCCGCCGCCGTTCCTGAAGAAGAGCCTCGCGGCCCGGCGCGTGATCATGGAAGAGCGGTTCGTCGGGAACGCCGACACCATTGTCGTGTTCCTTGCGGCGTACTTCCGGGGCGACAGCGACTACGACCGGTTCCTCGCCCAGGATGCGGTGTACATCCGCGGGTTCCGCGCCGAGCGCTCTCCCGACGACGCGACGCTGACCGCGTGGCTCGCGGAGCGGAGCGAGAAGGGCATCGAGCCACTCCCCGAACCGTCGGCGATCGAGCTGGGGTACCTACAGCCGCCGGCAATCGGTCCGCAGGAAGGGTGGATGGTGTACGAGTCGCGCGTGTGGACCGACCGCCTTGCGCGACCGGATGCCCGCCCGTGGCTCGTGAGCCTCTCCGAGCTCGTCCAGGAACTCGGGCTCGTCTCGAGCGCGCCGCCGTCCGGTCTCCAGTGGCTTCAGCATCCGACGCAGCCGGATCTGCACATCGCTTACCAGGTCTTCCCGCATGCGGAGCGCATCCTCCTGCTCGCGCCGGTGCTCCCGGGCGAGTCCCGCGAGGGGGTCGCACTCGCCTCCTGGCAGACCGGTTCGCTCGCGGATCTCAGCCCGGAGGCGACCGACGAAGCGCTCCTCGCGGTGAGCGCTCGGGCCTACCCGGACTACATCACGCTCGATCGTGACGTGTGGTTCGCGACGCAAGAGACGACGGGGCGCGCGAATCTCGCGCTCTCGCCGGAAGAGGCGTCGCTCCTCCGGGGCATGCTCGCAACGACCCCGACGGAACGCCGCGTCTATCCCCTCTTCATCAACGGCCGCCCGGGAAGTGGGAAGAGCACGATTCTCCAGTACCTCTTCGCGGAGCACCTGCACTTCCACCTGCGGCAGGCGCCCGAAGACCGCACGCCGTATCCGCCGCTCTACCTGACCTACAGCGAGCCCCTCCTCAAACGTGCGCGCGACGAGGTCCGCTCCATCCTCCGCTGCGATGCGACGAAGAACGCGGCAGGGAATGGCCGCATCGACGAGCGGGATCTCGAGCAGACGACGGATCAGGCTTTCAGCGAGTTCCGCGTCTTCCTCCGCCAGCTCCTCCCCGAGCACAAACGCCGGGACTTCGATCCCCAGCGGTTCATGGACTTCCTCCGATTCCGGCAGGGCTGGGTCCCGCGCGCGCAGCGTTCCGCGAGCCCGGCGGTCCGGCAGATCACGCCGGAGATGGCGTGGCACGTCGTTCGGACGTACATCAAGGGAATGCGGCAAGAGGCCGCGGAGTACATCAACCCGGACTGGTACGCGGAACTCCCGAAGAAGCACCGCACCGTCACCGAGGAGCGCTTCCGCGAGATCTACAAGCACGTGTGGGATGACTGGTACCGGGAACTCTGCGCGAAGGACAAGTGGTGGGATGACCAGGACCTCGCGCGGGCCGTCCTCGACCTCGAGTCCCTCGACATTGCCCGGTACCCAGCGATCTTCTGCGACGAAGCGCAGGACTTCACGAAGGTCGAGCTCGAGCTCATCCTCCACCTCTCGCTCTTCCATCGGCGGATGGTCCCGGACTTCCACCTCCACCGCGTTCCGTTCGCGTTCGCCGGCGATCCGTTCCAGACGCTCAACCCCACTGGGTTCAACTGGGAAGCCGTCCGTGCGAGCTTCCACGACAACATCGTGACGCAGCTCGCGCGGGCACGCGACACGCGCCTCGAGTTCAACTACCAGGAGCTCGCGTTCAACTACCGGTCGAATAGCGGCATCGTCGGGATCGCGAACCTCGTCCAGCTTATCCGCGGCGTGGTCTTCGATATGCCGAACCTCCACCCGCAGAAGGCGTGGAGCGTCGGGGCGTCCGCCGCCCCGGTGTGGTTTTCGACCGAGGACCCGGATACTCGCACCGGCCTTCGCGAGAACCCGGATCTCGTCATCCTCATCCCGTGCCAGGAAGGCGAGGAGAAGGAGTGGGTCGCGAACGACCCGATCCTTCGGGACATCGCTCTCGAGGACGGGCAAGTGACCCGGTACGTCCTGAGCCCGGTTCGCGCGAAAGGCCTCGAGTTCTCGCGCGTCGTCCTCTATGGCTTCGGCGAGGCCTGCGCCCGCGAACATTCGATGCTCTTGACGCTCCTGCGGGACGAAGGGAAGACGATCGACGCGGACGCCTGTCTCCCTCTCCAGTACTTCCTAAATCGCCTCTACGTCGCAGTTACGCGCGCTCAGGAGCAGCTCGTCGTTGTCGATACGCCGCGGGGTATCAACCAGTTCTGGGAGCACGCGCGGCACGGCGGGCCGGAGACGCTCCTCGCCCGGTACGGTTCGTCGGCGTGGCGCCATGAGGACCTCATTCGCCTCGTCGACGGTACGCGCGACGCATGGCAGCAGCATCGGCAGGAGCCAGAAGACCTCGCGAAGCAGTTCCTCGAGGAAGCGCTCGCGAAGAACGACTCCTACCTCTTCACCCTCGCGGGCGCAAACTTCCGCGCCGCCGGCGACGAGCCGCAGGCGCGGTACTGCCACGCGCTCGGACTCCGGGCTGAAGGACGCCTCCCCGAAGCCGGGCAGGCTCTCGCCGGGCTCGGGCGAGCTGACGAGGCGCTCGCCTGCTACTGGATGGCTCCGGCGTGGAAAGCGATCGTCGCGCTCGGGGGCGAGACGCCGACGATTCGGGCGCGTCGGGAGTACGACGTGGCGCGCGCCCTCGACGGCGCGCCGAACGCTGCCGAGACGCTCCGCATCATCGAACTCCTCCAGGCCGACGTTCTCGATTCGCCGAAACTGGATCGTTACCTCGCGGACGGGCGATGGGGCGAGGCGCTCGCCGAGCTCGTCCGGCGGGCAGCCGAGTGGCCGAAGGAGGCGCTCCCGGACAGGGCGAACGCCGTCGCGGCGCTGTCGCGCCTCGACTCACTCGAGCGCAACGGGTTCCCTGTGCCGTCATGCGTCGGACTCGTGCGCCTCGCCGTGCTCGCCGGACAGCCTGACCGAGCGGTGACCACGTGGCGCGAACTCGCGAATCCGGGCGCCGAGCCCGACTGGCTCCTCGAGGCGCTCTGCGAGAACGAGCCGTACCCGCAGCGCCTCCTCTGGCTCCACAAGCGGCAGCGTCCGAACGACATCATCCGGGAGTACGAGGAGCACAAGGCGGAGCGCCTGGGCGAGAGCGACGCCAGCCTCGTCTTCCGTGCGTACGTAAAGGCGAATCGGACGGCTGAGGCCGTCGATGTCGTGATCGCTACCGCCATGGAGAGTCTCGTCTCCGATGCGCTCGGTGCAGCGTCGCGCGCGCGCGACGCCGGCGCCGAACAACGCCTCGCCGAGTGGCTCCTCCGCCACTACGTGCGGACCGGTCGGTGGAGTGAAGCGATCACCCTCGCGACGCAGCGGGCGGTGCAGCGTGAACGCGCCGGACGCTTCGAGCTATCCGCCGCGGTTCGAAAGCCGGTGCTCGCGACTGTGCTCGTTCGGGAGATTGCTGGGGCGGAGCACCTCGCTTCTGCGCCGGACGCAACGAAGCGGCAGGTCGCGGCGTTCCTCCGGGCGCACTTCATCGAAGGGGCGTGGGTGGACGCGGCAGACGTCACGCTCTTCGTCGCGGCCCAGGCCCTCGAGCGCTCCGGGCGATTCAGCGAGATCCTCCCGTTCTACGAGCGCCTCCTCGACATCGGGGGCAAGCAGCAGAAGGAGATCGTCCGGTTCGCGCGCGAGCGGTGGCTCGTGAACAAGCGACGCCAGCTCGATGTGCTCAGCGAAGGGAGTCGGCGCCGCGCGCACGAGGAAGTGCAGGCACGGTCGCACGAGTGGCGCATGTCGATCGATGGGGTGATCGACCCGCTGACGGAATCGAGTGACATCGCGGACGTGAAGGTTCGAAACCTCGTGGACGGCTCGAAACGCGGCAAGGAGGAGCCTGCTCCGCCTCCGATCTTCAAGAAGATCCTGGACCCGAAGGGGCAGCCGACGCCGCCGGACTTCAGCACCATGGGGCGAACGCCGCTCACCCCCGGAGTGCCGCCGAAGCCCTGGGAGCCGGCCACGACGCCGCTCGGACTGCCGCCCGTCCCAGTCACGGCAACGGATTCGGCTGCCGTTCCCGTCGTTTCATCTCCGCCCGCCGCCGCGGCACCGAAGCCCGTCGTCGCGCCTTCGGCGGGCGCGCCACCGCCCGCGGATGGGCGGTACGTGTCGTTCGAAACGACCATCCGGCTGGGCGATCTCGACCTTGATGTAACGCTCGAAGGCGCGCGCCATCGGCTTCGCATCGTGAACAGGCAGACGAACGACACGGTCTCGGTCTACCGCGTCACGTCTGCGGGGAACGGTCACGTCCGCACGACGGATGAGGGCCTTGCGATTGCCCCGGGCGACGGCGACCAGACGTACGCCGTAAGTCCTTGGGGCGTCACTGTGCGGCTTATCGAGTCTGCAGGCGATGTTGTCGTCCGCGTGCGTGGCGCGAAGGGAGAGACGTTCTTGATCGGGATCTGATCGCACGCGACCGTCAGTCCCCGAGGGCGGGGCGCTCGCGCGAGGTTGAAGAGCGCCCCGCTTCCGGAAGTCGGAGGAGGCGGCGACGAGCGCCTATCGGGAACGCCGCTGAGGCGTCCACCGATCGTTCCGGAAGAAGGTGAGACGTGCGCGCCCCAGCGGTCCGATCACGCCGCCTTGTCCTCGTCGAGGAACGATCCTGAAACGCCGACGGCGACTCGAGGGCGCACGTCGGAAGGGCCGCCAGGAGCATCCCTGTTCAAGGAGCAGGTGGCTGCATCGGCCCGCTTCCCTGAGTCTGGGGCGGCGTGGCGGGCGAACCCGCTCCGTAGGCCGCGTACCAGCGTCCTACTGGCGATGCCACATGGACGATCCGTCGTGACAAGCAGGCATCACACCTGCGGTGCATCGATGAGGAACGAACGTGATCGAGCATCACACCCGACAGAATGAAGGCGACACCGAGAATGAGCACCACGACGCCGTAGAGAACGGGACTAACCGCGCCCCAGATGGTGAAGACGACCCCCGCCAAGAGGAGCACGATCGTTGAAGCGCGGCCTATTGCCGTGCGGACTGTCGCCTTTGCGGGCGAACCGCAGTCGATGCAGATGTATGGGTCACTGACCATGATGCTTCGGTTAGCGCAGCCTCACGGTAGCAGTTTCCGGCACGCAAGGCTCAAGGCTAAGCAGCGCGGCGCCGTTACCCGCGCTCCATGTACTCCACCTGAAGCATCGGAGCCGTGAGATTCCAACCGGCGGTCGACTGATACGAGTATCCGCCGACGACGTGGCCGTAGAAGGCGACGACATCGTCCTCGACGAAGTCCGTCGTGGAGTTCATCGTGAACCGGACGTTGTCGGTCCAGTACGAGTACCCGAGGGGCGTGACATTGAGCCCGCCCTCTGTCATGCCGTAGCCCTCGGTGATCTGGTAGATCTGCCCGCGGCCCTTCACGGCGAGGCCCTTCTGGCCGTCCGGGTTCTTGATGAGGCGCTTGTAGTCGAGCGGTTGCGCGTACTTGCGCCACTCGTCGATCGTGCGGAGTTCCCGGGTGATCGTGAAGGGGATCTCGAGCAACGGGTCCGTCCCGTGCGCCGGGATGACGAGCTTCGCGTTGTTTTCCCCGAGCTTCGGCACCTTCACGTCGTGGAAGAGATAGCCGTTGCCCTTGCGCTCGATGAGGGGGTACTCGACGCCTTCGACGCGCAGCGTCGTCATCGCGCCCTCCATTGCGACGTTCGCGGAGACCATAAGGACATCGTTGTCCTCCTGCATCGCGGTGAGGACGATGTCATCGACACGCGGCTGCGGTGCTGGTGTGGGCGTCTCAGTAGTCGCAGCGAGGAGCCCACCGCTCGAATCTGAGGCATCACGATCCGGACTGCCCGGCGTGGCGCGGCCGATCCAAGCGACGACGAGGACGACGACGAGGATCCCGGCCGCGATCAGCGCGGGACGCTTGGACGGCGCGCCCGTGGCTGTCGCGGGCGGAGGAGGGGTGCTTGCCGCCTGCGCTTCGCGGCTGCGGCGCTCCTCCTCGTAGATCTGATGGCGTTCTTCGGGCGTGAGCGCTCCAAGGCGCTTGTCGGGAGTCTCGCTGCTTTCCATGCGAGGGGGTGTTAGGGGTTACTTCAACACTAGGCCGTTCGCGCCGCGGGCTCAAGCTGCGACCTCGCGCTTGAATCGAATCGAGCAGGATCCGGCTCGATCTTCCGAACGCTCGATCGCCGCCGCCGGATCACCGTCCCGGGCCGACGAAGGTCCGGGTGCCTCACCAATGGGACAAGAGGGTGGGGAGTTCAGCCATGGCCCACACGGACACCCGACCTCCGGCCTCTCCGCACGCCGCGCCACGAGCACGCTTGGGACGCCAGGGTGCCCTCCCATACACTACGCGGATGGCTGGTCGTGCCGCTCCGCCCCTCGCGCTCCGGTTCAACCTCGCGCACGGCGTGGCGGAGCGACGGGGATTCGTCCTCCTCCATGTATTCGAGCTGGGCCGGAACCGGTCACTCGAGCCGCCTTCGGCTGCGTACTACCAGTTCTACCGGGACGAGTCGCTCGTCGAGGAACAACGCGGGAGCCTCCTCTACGTGTCAGCCCCCGGACGCTACAAGGCGCTCGCTTTCTGGGACGATGGGCGCACCGGGGTAACGCCCGAGGTCGTCGTGACGGCCGGAATGATTCGGGATGCAGGGACGGGAGGAGTCAACCCTTACCCGATCGTCACGACGTTCAACCCCGACACCCACAAGGTGAATCGGAGGACTGGAGAGATTGAGCCCCGGATCGTGCGGCGCTGGCACGTCGTCACGGCGCTCGTCGCCCTCGTCGTGGCCGCGCTCCTCTGGTGGTGGCAGACCGGCCCTTTCGAGCAGCCTGCTCCACGGCCCGCAGATCAGGCCGTCGTCGTTCCCACTCCGACGACGGTACCCGCCCCCACGAAGGCTCCCGTCCTCCATGATCCGCCGACCTACGTCGAGGATCTCCCCCCGCTTCTCTCGCGCGAGGAGGCGGAGCGTCGTATCGCGGCAAACCCCAAACGCTATCGCCTCCTCTCGGACGACGGGATCATGGCGTACGCGCGAGCGCACGGGCTCAATCCCGCCGAGTACCACCGAGGCGGCGTGGTTTACCACGGCCTCGCGGACGCCCAGGAGATGCAGTTGTACGCCTACAGTGTGGGCGACAGTTTCGTCCTCCTCCCGCGGGCGCCGCAACGCTGAAGCGTCGGCGCGAGTTGCCCCAGGGAGACGCGTCTTCGGACCCGAAGAGCCGACCGAAGGACGAACGTCCCTCGGCCGGCTCGGAAAGAAGAGAAGAGTACGAGCGGACCCTACGCCGCCTCGTCCTCGTCGAGCGGCGAGGCGTGGGCGTCGAAGAAGTCGTCGAGGATGCGGTTGAGGATGACGGTCATCGGCATCCGGCGCCCCTGGCGCTTGAAGCGCTGCTTCAGGCGGTAGATTCGCCGGACGTTCCGGTCCTGGATCGCGGGCTGGTAGAGGCGGGCGTGAGTCATCGCGTGCCTCCAAGCGGTCAGCAGAGCTCGGCCGTGATGTCCTCGGCCGGATCGCCGTAGAGCGTTGCCTGCGGGTGGCGGCACACCCCGCAGCGGACCGGCGGCCCCTCGTAGAGGAGCTCGAAGTCGACGATCCGCCACTTCGGATCCGGCGTCGAGAACGGCTCGATGTCCGGCGTGATCCGGTTCAGGCAGGCCGCGCAGCGGTGCTCGCCGCGGACGGTGATGTAGTGCACCGGGACGAAGTCGCCGGGGATCGTGTCGCGGAACCGGCCATCAGGGAACAGGAAGGACTCGGGGAAGAAGAGCATGTGGGACCTCCCTCGCGTCGGCGTGTGAGGCACCGGACGGGGCGCTACGTCGTCGGTGTGACGAAGAGCACGTAGGGCTTCCCGGACACGGTGACCGGGACGAACGCGCCGTCGGCCCCAGCGGCGAGGTGGTGGAGCCCGAGCATCGCGTCAAGCTCCCGGCACGCGGCGCGCTGGTGGCCGAAGCGGTCGCGCGTCACCCAGACGAGATCGAGGAAGTGCTCGACGCCCGCGATGACGACGGTCGCGCGGAGCCACGTGTCCGGCGGGACGCCGAGGTCGCGGCCGACGGGTGAGAGGCGGAGGGTCTCGAGGGCGAGCGTCATGCGGCCACTCCCATCTCGGCGTCGGATGCGGGGCTTCCGGCCCGCAGGATCGTGTCGGCGGCCTTGAAGACGCGCTGGGCAGAGCGCTCGGGGAAGACTTGGCCGGGACCGAGCCAGGACTGGATGTACCCGCGGGCGTACTCGCTGCCCGGAAGCTCGAGGGCCTCGAGGCAGAGCAGAGCGACGGCCTCGGCTTCCGCTTCCGCGAGGGTGCGCGGGACCTCGTCACGGTCGGGATCGAGGGCGGGCGTGTGGTGGAGGAGGACGTGGCCGAGCTCGTGGAAGAGCGTCTTCATGGGCAGCGCTGCGAGCGGGCTGACCGCGACCGTACGCTCCCGGGCGTAGCCCTGGACGTTGCCATCCGGGTGCTGGAAGGGCACACGCTCCACCTGGAGGCTCGCGAGCGCGCGGTCCGCGTCCCAGGCGGGCACGGAGAGCATCTCCTCGAACGGGGCGCCGTCCGTCTGCGCGAGGACGAACCAGCGCGGCTTCCAAACGAACACTGTCCGGAGCTGCGGCTGGCCGGTGTCGCGCGGATCGTCAGTTGGCGCAGCGCGGACCGTAACCGGCATGCAGAGCACGAGGGCGTGCTCCCCTTTCCGCACGGACCGCCCGAGGGAGTTCCACCGCTGGATCGTCGCGATGGGACCGGGCTCGAGGCCGCGGAGGTGGCACTGGAAGAGGGCCGCGAACTGGTTCCCGAGGCTGTAGCCGTGGAAGCGCCGGTAGGCGCTATGGAGGAAGCCCGGGGTGGTGACCGCGCTCGCGAGGAGCGCGGCCCACCGGGGAGCGAAGTCGTGCGACATGCGAGCACCTCCTGTGTCGGCGGGGAGCGAGGAAGGACGGAGGGCGGGGTTAGTGCCGGAGGTGCGTCACCGGGATCGCGGGCGCGTCCCAGCACCTACGACAGGGACCGCATCGGGCGGGTACCGTCAGTGACTTCGGGCAGGTGACGCGCGTCGGGTCGGCCGTGACGGTGGATCCCGCGGCGAGGCCGGGGACGGCCGGCGGCGGGTCCTCGAGCATGAGAGCACTTGGGCGGAGGACGACGTTCGGGAGCGCCGCGAGGACGCGAAGCGCTGTCAGGAGTGGATCGGTGTCGGGCCGACGGTGGCCTGCAATCGCCCAGCTTCGAGTCGGGGCCCAGAACTGGACCTCGGGAAGGGCGCGGGCGATGTCCCGCCACGCGAACGCGTAGACGGGGTGGAAGAAGTCGCCGCTGTCGTGGATCCGGACGTAGCGATCCGCCTGCGCGGTGATGGCACCGACGAGGACCGGGACGAACGTCCCGGTGGCAAGCGCGGCGACGGTCCAGGCGAAGCGGGCCGCCTGGGTGCGCTGGACGCTCGTCCAGCGGTAGCGGTGACGGCTGTCCGCGTAGCAGACGGCACAGATGGAGCCGGGCGCGAGGAACGCACCGGGGCAGCTTTGCCGGGCCGGGAGGCTGAAGGAGCGACCCGGCATTGAGGTCGTCTGGGAGAGAAGCGTGCGGGGCGCGGAAAGCGTGGGCGGCGGAGCGGAGCGCGGGGTGGTCGGGGCGCGAGGCGCGTGCGGCATGGAGTCCTCCTTCCGCAGGCGTGGGTGCATCGACGGGCGTGGGGAACGCCCCCAGGCGACCGACGTGACGGGTCGGCGGGCTGCCGGTGCGGGCCACCCGGATGTCAGGGCGACATCCCGGTGGTCCCGCGAAGAGAGGTCACATCGGCCGCTGGGGAGCGTCCGCGCCACGCGCGGATGCCTCCCGGCGGAGGAAGAGCGGTGCTGCGGTGTGAAAGGACGTCGGCTGCGTGGCCGAACGACCCAGAGGAGAGCATGCGCGGCGTCGCGATGGGAGAGGCCCGAGGCGATCCGTGGGGATTCCCCACGGGCCCGTCTCAGGAGGGCGCGGCAGTCGGGGGCGTGGGGATCTCCCACCCGGCATTCAGCGGCTCGAGGGGGTGGGAGGTGGCGGCGACGTCCTCGGTGAGGGGCGCGCTCCCGCGCGGGAAGAACACTCCCCTGTCGGGGAAAGCATTCAGCCACCCGCCGAGCGTGAAGCGCATGTGGGAGGTGAGGTGCTCGCGCTCGGCCGTCGCGAGGAGCTGCGTGAGCCGTCGGAGGGGCCGCCGCTCCCGGGCATCGAGCACGGAGACCCAGATCTCGAGGGTGGCCGCTCCGAAGAGCCGGGCGCAGAGCTCCGGGCGCGCAAGGAGGTCGGCGTAGCGCGCGGTCTTCGTGGCGTGGAAGTGGCGGACGGGCTCCATCCCGCGGTCGTGCTCGAGGAGGATGGCGCGCGGGCCGGAGGCGGTCGCGACGAGGAACACAGCGTCCGGCTGCGGGAGCGTGATGCCGTCTGCGGTTGCCGGGAACGGCCGCTCCCAGGTCGAGCTCCACGAGACGGTGAGCCCGGAGCGATGCGCGATCGCGAGCGCGAGATCGTTCGTCTCCCTCTGGTGCTGGAAGAAGGGTGGTGTCACCCCGGGCTCGAGGGCGAGGGGCTTCGGCGGGCGGGCGGGGCGCATCGTCCGGAGGAGCGCCTCGGCCGCAGTCCCGCGCGCGTCGGCCTCGAGGGCGTGGTACGCGAACCGAACGGCGCGGGCCGTCGGGAGAACGTAGCGGGGACGCCCGCCGAGCTGGACCGGCTGGTCCCAGGTCTGGAGCCAGCCGTCCGCGACGAGTCGCCCGACCCGCCTCCCGATCACCTGGTGCGCCTGCCCGGGGAAGAGGCTCTGGGCGAGCTGCTCGAGCGAGAGGAGGCGGTGGCGCACGACCGACAGAACGAGCGTTCGGTTTTCCCGGCGCGGGACGGCATCGGGGCCGAACCGCGGCCCAGACGTTGGGTGGACGGTGCTGTCGCGGCCGAGAATCGGGATGGTTCGTGGCGCGGTTCGCGGCGGGGTTCGCGGGAGGGTTCGTGTAGACGAACCGTCGGCCGTCTGACGGGCGGCCTCTGGATGCGCTGGGTCCTCGTCGAGGGACACGCGAACGTAGTGTGTCGCGGCGTCGGTCACGGCCTCTAGCGGGAGGATGTCGGTGAACGGGCGCGGAGGTGTCGGAGTCGACATGGTCGTACGTGGGTTGACAGGTGGGAGGCCGGAGCGTAAGGCGGCAACGTCACCTATGAACGATCTGCCTCCGCACTTGTGGGCATTTCCCACGTGCACCCTCCTCAGCCTCGGTTGTCCTGATGCTCGTCAGGCCGTGGGGTTTCCCCACGACGCCGCCTTGCGCCTCGCGCATGGCGCGCCGCGTTGCCACCATGGTCGGCGTCACCGCCCCATGTCCTTGCCGTGTTCCGCACGCTTCCCCTCCTCAGCGAACTCGAGCGCCGCGCCCGCGCCCTCGGGTTCACGTGGGCCGCGCTCGCGGCGGAGGTCGGGATTGACCGGACGACGCTCGCGCACATCCGGAGTGGCCGCGGGCGACTGAGCCTCGGGACGCTCCACCGGATCGCGGCGTGGTTCCCGACGGACGCCGCGATTCAACGCTCCGTCTGGGAGTACCTCCTCCACGACGTCGAGACGCAGCGGGAGCGCACGGAGCGTGAGCGGCTTCGGGCGCGGAGCAGTGAAGTGCTCCTCGCCCGGTTGAGCGATTCGACACAGGAACGCCTCCACGCATTCGTGCGCGAGTTCGCCGAGTACGCGGTGCGCGGCCGAAGCGTGGTCCTCCGGGCGGACGACAGTGTCCTTCTTGCGGAAGCGGCTCGGTTCCTCGAGACGGAATCGTCTGCGAGGGGCCTGCGCGTCCTCCGACAGCGCTCGAATGAGAAGCCGTCGAAAACGCTCCTCCCCGCGCTCGCGGCGACGCCCCTTCTCCTGGTAGATCGCGTCGAGTTCGCCTCGGCCGAGATGGCCACGCTCGTGCGCGACCGCTGTCGCTACGGAAAGGTCACCGTGGCAACAGCCGAGACGAAAGCACCGGCCTCCGACCTGCTGCGCACGCTAGAAGTTACGAGTGATGTCCTCGTGATCGAGCGCCGTCGCGAGTAGCGGGTGGCCCCAGACCTTGACAAGTCACGCGGTCGGCGTACCTTGTGCTTCGTCCCTTCACATCCCAGTATCCCGCGCACACGTGTGTGCCACCCGAAGCTCCGTCTCCGCGCGAGACGTTGATCGATAGCTGCTCGTGGCAGTACCGCGCGCAGCACGCGCGCACCACGTCCACAGAGACCTCTGTTCCTCATGGGAGTACCTATGCGCTCGTTCACGATCTACTACTCGAAGGAATGCTCGGATCACGTGCTCGTCACGGCTCTCGCGACGGCGTTCATCCTGCATCAGAGCTTCCTCTACGTCCTCGTCGCCTGGACCGTGCTCTTCGTGCCGACCGTGGTCGCCGGGAAGCTGTTCGCGCTCCTCGCGCAGCAGCAACGTGGCCTCAGCTTCCGCGTTGAGGACGTAATCAGGGACGGTCTCGGCGCTTGCACGATGGGTGCCTGCGCCGCGTCCTGGGCCAGCGTGTTCCTCTGGAGCGGGTTCTCGCCGGAGATCTGGTATCTCCACGCGGGTGTTGTCATCATGATGACAATCGACCTCATCGGCGTCGCGCTGCTCGTCCATCGCATCGTCGCCCAGCTCTCCGAGTTGGTATCCGATACGGGACACCGCGTGCGCGCGGCGTAGGTAGCGCGAGCGCCCTATCCTGTCCCCACGCTCAGCGGGGATGGACGCAGGTGCGTGGATCAGCACGATCCACCGCTGCGCAACAGGAACTGAGCCCGAACCGGAGATTCCAATGGCAGCTCAGAAGTATTTCCTCGTACGGTACATCGTGCCGTACTTCGATGAAAACCACAGGACGTGTTACAACGACGGTCGCGTGCTCGTCGTGCGCTCGTCCTCGCCTCAGCGCGTGCTCGCCCGGCTCGCTCCGCTCCTGCCGCCCATCGACGAACAGGTCGTGCGTGCCATGGCGCGGGAAGGGCGGGGCGATCGTAGAGAGCCGCTCAGCTACTTCACCATGGACATCTCGGAGTTGCGACCCTGTCACGGCTTCCTCTCGATCTCGAAGGAGAAGCTGCGCTACTACTGTCGCTGAGGCGGTTCCCACACGCACCGCCGCGCTCGGCGACGGTGACCAACCACGGGTCGCGCCCTTACACGGGGCGCAGTGGTTGGATGAAAAACCGAGCATTGCCCGGAGCTCCTCCCATGAAGAAGATCCTCGGAATCCTCATGATCCTCGGCGGCATCGGCCTCGGCCTCTACATCGGGCTCTGGTGGTGCCTCATCGGCGGGATCGTCTCGATCGTGAACGCCTTGAAGGCGCCGGGTCCCGTCGAAGCTATGGTCATCGCGGGCGCGATCACCCGCATCCTCTTCGCGAGTGTAGCCGGATGGGTCTCGGCCATGGTCCTCATCATTCCGGGATTCCTCACCCTCACGAAGCGTGAGGCGCTGTTCCACTCCGCACACAAGATCTAACCCTCTCTCAGAACCTCCCCCTGGCACCCTTGCCGGGCGGGAGGTTTTTCACAGTCGTCAGGCGATCGACTCCGAGCCGTTTCCTGTCAGATCCGGAACGATCGACCGGAGCCGAAGGTTCGTCTCGAAGAACCCCGCGCCGTCCATCGAGTCAACGAAGAAGACACGCTCGAATCGGGCGTCCCGGAACCGCCTCCGCATGTACTCGACGAGCGAGTCCTCGCAGAAGTGTCGATCCCTCCAAAAGGAGAGGCTCCAGATCACGAGCCAGGGGGCCAGGGCGTTGCTCTTCTTCCGGACGATCTCATCCACGAGCGCCCGGTAGACGGAGGGCGAGCGGGAGAGTTCACTCACGCTCGTGTCGAAGCCGATGTTGCCGACGCTCGGGATATAGAACCGTCCCTCGTCCGCCCAGGTGAATAGGAGCGTGGCCCGCCCGAGCGGGACGACCCGGGGGCAGTCCAGCGCCTCCCCGAGAAACTGTTCCACCGCGGCGGCTACGGCCTCTGCTGGAGGCGGTTCGTAGGTCCTCTGCCCATCGTCTTGCAGGTGGCACACGACCGCGAGCCTCCGCACAGAACGAACGCCCCGCACGGAGAGGACCTCGAGGACCTTCTGGACATAGCTCGGCGTCTGCACTTGGCGCAGGCGGCTCCGCTCGTCTGTGAGCTCCGTGACCTGCACGCCGATGTCACCGTCGGGGACAGCGATCAGGACGTCGGGGCCGCCGTTCGCGTCGTTCGGGCTGCTCCTGATCCGTGGGGTCAGGCCTGTGAACTCTGGAAGCTTCTCCACCACGGCGCGCACCCAGAACGTCTCCTTGTCCTCCTTGCTCTGAGGTAGCACGGATGGCACGACAAACGGCGTACCGGTCCCGTGCGTGATTCGCCCCCCGATCGACGCCCATTCGCCGTCGTCATTCACCATTCCGGAGAAGTGTACGGTTCCGGACGCACTGCGACCAGCCGACGATGCGGCGTGGACGCGCGCGGATCGCGGTGCCCTCGTGTTACCCACGAGGTGCGACGCGCCTGCTGCGCTGAAGCGGCGCACTTGACACTCTTGATCCAGAGTGTCTTAGTAACTCCGTTCCTTCACACCTTTCCGTGGAGCACGGCGCATCGCCGGGAAGGGTGCTTCCCGCTGGCGCGCCGTCCTCCACCCCCACGGATGGGGCGCGACGACCGGAGCCGCTGCTACGGCCCGACTGTGTGCCAGTGAGGTCCAGCGATGTTCTCGTCCCTCGCCCCGATCGGCTCTCCCGACCTGTGCCGCGTCCTGCCGTGGCGGCAGGCCCCACTCCCGTTTCCACGCAGTGCACCTCGTAGGAACACTCGCGAAGCCCGGAGCCTTCCGCTCGATGTCTTCCACGCGGTCCTTGCGGCCGAGGGTCTCGATGACCGCCTCCCGGACTTCGGTGCGCGGCTCACGTCGCTCGCCCACGCACATCGGATGCTCTACGGGTTCTCCTTCGCTCCGTCGGAACTTCGGATTTCGGCGCGGGATCTTCCGTGGCTCGTCGCCGGACTCGCAGCAGGACTGACGCTCCGGCCCCTCGTCCTCGATAGCCCGCGTCCAGAGGATGTCCGCCGCCTCGGTCTCGACCCCCGGCAATCGCTTCTCGGGTACCGTCTCGAGAGCCTCAGAAGGAGCGGTCTCCGGATCTTGAATCCGGGCGGAAGCCAAGCGCTCGCTGAGCAGCTCCGCTGGCCGGAGCGCGGGAGTCTCGCGGAGTGCCTCGGCCCGGCCGGGCTCAGAGAGCTTCCCGAGGTCTACGACCGGCTCGATCCCTCCCCAACGATCCGGTCGCGCGTCGGCCAGCGGCCACGGCTCGTCCTCGTCGGCCGGTACTCGGGGCCGCGGCGCGGACCGCTCCTCGGCGCCGGACCGGACGGCGCCGTCCTGGTCGTCGATCCGGCGATGTTCCCGACGGCGGCGAGCGTACTCACGGCAGGCTGTCGGCTCCTCACTCCCGAGGAGACGATTCTCCTAGCGGGAGCTCCGGACCTGCGCGACGGCGAGTCGACCTTCCTCGGTTGCGACGGCCCGATCCTCCTCGGCGCGCTCACGCCGTACGCCCGGATCGCGACGTTCACGTCGCACGAGAATGGGATCCAGCTGGGGACCGCGGATCCTTGGCGGGTCCACGCATCCGACCGCCTCGTCGCGGTCACGGGGTAAAACGTTCATGGGGCGGCACACCTGAAACGCTCGCTGCTGGGATTCCAGCGACGGGCGTTTTCGTGCGTGGGAAAGGACCACGGACTACCCAGAGACAGCGCACGTGGCGATTCCCCACAAGCGCGCACACGTGTCTTTCGCGGACGGGTTGAACCGAGGCAGACAGGAGGCATTCCACCCCCCAAGCGTGATGCCCCGCCTCGCTCCCGCCGACCAGCACGGACCGTTCCAGCTCACGTTCCTCGTGCGTGGCCGTGAGACGCCACCGGGTGTCGCCGCTATCCGGGTGGACCTCGCGGCCTTCTTCGACGAGATCGCCGTACTTGGGCCGGAGGCGAGTGCGCTCCTCCTTGCGCTCCGGGCGCTCCGGCTCCGAGAACCGGGCGGCGTCGTCTCGGTGGACACGCTCGCGTGGATGCTCGTCGCCGACCCGGCCGCGATCCTCGGGTGGATCGAGCGGCTGTCCCAGGCAGGCAAGCTCGTCTACGAACGGCGCGGCGCCCACGGGCTCCTCGTGGAGGTCCCCGAAGCGGCCCCGGATCCGTCCCACTGGCCGCTCACCGGGAAGATCGGGCCGCCGCGCGAGATCCCGACGTACCTCTTCACCCAGGTCCTCCCGCGCGCACGGGTGACCGCGTTTCTCGTCTACCTCGCACTCCTCGCGGAGGAGGACGGCAGCCGGCCGCGACCGCGCATAACCGAGGAGTACATCCGGCGGCGCGTCGGCGCCCGGTCTGTGTTTCGGGTGCGGTTCGCGCTCTGGCGGCTCACACGGATGGGGCTCATCCGGCGCAGTCGCTCGGGCCGGCGGCTCCTCGTCCTCGACCCGCCGCCGCTCACGAAGTGGAACCGGCGCTACCTCCAGCTCCTCCAGTGGGGGTACCGGCCGCTTCCGTGGCGAAGGATGGTTCTCGCCTCGGTCGCCATCGCCCTCGTGCTGCTCATCCTCGGCTACCTCGTGACCCACCCCCGAGATGTCCTCCTTCGACCTCCACTACGCGACGACGACCACACGGACACGCAGGGGCTGGCAGGCCTTCTACCGCGCCCGTGATCGCTTCCTCCACGAAATGCTCAAGCGCCAGGGACTCGGCGTCCTGTTCGCGCGCTACAGAGCCGCAGACGGCGAGGAGGTGGACGCGTGGCTCACGGCGACGGACCTAAGGAGCCACACGCTCCTCGTCGGGAGCACCGGGAGCGGAAAGTCGTCACTCCTTGAGACGCTCGCCCGCTACCACTTCCGGCGGCACCAGGGCCTCGCGCTCCTGGATCTGCATGGCGATCTCTTCCAGCGCGTTGCGGGCTGGGCGATGGCGTCGGGGGTGCCGCGCCTCACGCTCCTCGACTTCACGCGGCCGTCGGAGCTCCCGGCATGGAACCCGCTCGTCCGGATGCCGGGCGTCGACACCGGGCGGCAGGTGAATCTCCTCATCAGTGTCCTGAAACGGCTCTTCGCGGGCGAACGCGCCGTCGCCTCGTGGAGCTGGGGCGTCGCGGTCGAGGAGCTCATGCGCTTCGGGCTCACCGCGTGCATTGAGAGCCAAGTCCCAGTCGCGTTCGCGGAGCTCCGGGAGTTCTTCCTCGTGCCGGCGTTCCGGCGGCAGGTGCTCGCGACAGTGTCAGCCGCGACGCACGCGTTCTTCGCCGCGTGGGGGCCGCGGGAGGACATGTACCTCAAAGGCGTCATGAACCGCCTCGATCCCCTCCTCGGGAGTGAGTCGGTCCGCGCGTTCCTCGGCGCGAAGACCTCGACCGTCGATCCGTTCCGCGTCGTCCAGCGCGGCGAGACGCTCCTCGTGAACCTCGCCCGCGGGAACCTCGGCCCCGCGGCAGACGTCCTCGGACGCCTCCTCATGAACGCGCTGCAGCTCGCCGCACTCGGGCGCGAGGCGGTACCGCGCGAGCAGCGGGTCCCGTTCTCGCTCCTCCTCGACGAAGCCCACGCGCTCGCAACGCCGGCCAGCGGCCTCGAGGATCTCCTCGTCGCGGGGAGGAAGTTCCGCGTGTACGTGACGCTGGCCGCGCAGAGCCTGTCGCTCTTCCCCCGAGGGTTCCGGCCACACCTCCTCGGGAACACGCAACGGCAGTTCTTCTTCCGGCTCCCGTACGAGGAGGCGCGGGAGGTCGCGCCCGACATCACCGAGCCCCTCGGCAACGTCCCACGCGAGCAGCTCCGGCCGTACGACCCCGTCGATGACCCGCTCCTCGCGGGTCCCGAGGAAATGGCGGCGCGGGCGAAGGAGCTCGCGAACCTGCCGGTGGGCGCGTGCTACTGGGCGATTCGCGGCCGACCCTTCAAGGGCCGCCGGATCCAGCTCCATCCGGCGAAGAAGCCGCCTTTCACACTCGCGGAGTATCGGAAGACGCAGGCGAAGGCGGCCCGGTACGACGGGCCGCGGGCGGACGAGCTCGCGATTCCTTCCGACGCCACCTCATGAATTCGGCGAATGACGGCGGTCTTCTCGATCCCGACTGGACCGGTTCCGAACCGTTCGCCTTCTCCCGGCCTTCGTGCGATCCAACCTGGATGCCACGCCGACGATCGGCACGCGCATACCCCTTCACGCCACCCACGCCGCTTCAGGCGCCGTCCCTCGAGGTGTTCGACGAGCGGATTGCCGCCATCATCACCGATGTGGGATCGGTCGAAGGGCTTCAACCGAATACGCAGGCGTGGGCCCGACGGTCGTATCGGGCGTTCCGACGGTTCCTCAAGGAAACCGGCGCAGAGCGCGCGTTCCTCTCGGGTGACGTTCGCGCACAAGCGACGACGCTGCAGCGGTGGATCGCGTGGCTGCGCCAGTCCGGGCTCTCGCGTACGGCACTCAATAGCTACTGGCGCGGCATGGCCTCAATCACACGCTGGATTCAGCGGCGCGAGGCGACGATGGATCCCTTCGTTTACGTCGCCACGCCAGGGGTCGGGCAGCTGCAGCCGCGCTGCCTGACGCGATCCGCTGCAGAGACGTTCCTCTCCACCGCGAAGAACTATCCGTGGCTGACGCGCTTGGAGCGCAGCCGTAACCTCGCGATCGTCGGGCTCATGCTCCTCGCGGGACTGCGCCGCGGCGAGGTGCTCCGCCTCGGCTTCGCCGATGTCGACCCCGTCGTCGGAACGATCAGCGTCCTGCGCGGGAAGGGCGTGCACGGCGGCAAGGACCGCACCGCGTACATGCCCGAGCAGCTCCGCGCCATTCTCACCGCGTACATCCGCGAGCGGGCCGCCGCTGGACGCACGCATCCCGAGTTCGTCTCATCGCTCCGAGGGAACGTCGGGATCTCGTCGTCGGTGCTTCGGAATGTCTTCCGGACCCTCTGCAGCGCATCCGGTGTCCACGCGTCGCCGCACATGCTCCGACACACGTACGCGACGCTCCTTCGACAGTCCGGTGTCCCGGACCGCGTACTCATGGAGCTCCTCGGGCATGCAAGCCTTGCGATGACGTACCGCTACGCGCATGTGTACGCGGAGGAGGTCCGCGCGAACGCGGAACGGCTCAGGATCGACGTGCGGCTGTAGCGCCGATGCTCGTAGCGCGGCTTCGCCCGCGGGAGGTCAACGCACAGTCGAAACGAAGATCGCGGATCGCGTCCGCGAGATCGCTATCGAAGACGCGGAGGTAGCCGAGCGTCGTCGTCATGCTTCGGTGTCCTGCAAGGCGCTGCGTGAGGTGCAGCGGTACACCCGAGTGCAGCAGGTGCGTGACGAAGGAGTGCCGCAGCATGTGGCCCGAGAACTTCACATTCGCAGCGTGCGCGATCTTCTCGAGGAGACGGCGGAGCAAGTTCTCCGTCAGGCCGCGCTGCGTGCGAAGCGACACGAACAGCTCTGGCGCCGTAATGCCCGCGCGGGTGCGCTCCCGGAGGAACTCGTGGAGGATGCGCTTGAGATCGGTCGAGAGGTAGGCGGCACGATCGCGGCCGCCGAACTTTCCCCTTCCGGCGACGATGCGAATCGTGCCCTCTTCGACGTCCACGACTTGTAGGCGAATGACCTCGCCGCGCCGGAGGCCTGCGTAGAGCATCGTCGCGACGACGGCGACACCGAGAGCGCGTTTGTAGTCGCGACCGGGCTGCGGCCACGGGTAGTTCCGCGCGGCGTCGAGGATGCGCACGCACTCGTTCCCGTCGAGCGCCTTCGGTGCAGCATCGCGAAAGCCGGGCTGCTTCATGCCCGCGAATGGACTCGGCACGCGCTCGCGGGTCTCGATGTCCTTGAAGAACCGCCGCAGCCCACGCCAGTACGTCGCGATCGTCACGTCGCGGAGCGTGCCGCTCCGACGCATCGTGCGGACCCACTCTTCGATGTCGAGCGCGCGGGCCTCGAAGTCCATGGCATCAAGCGCGAGGCCGTCTCCGACGAACTTCCGATAGGCGCGATACGCACGGCGGTACCACGCGACCGACTGCGCACTCTGGTTCGCCCAGGACGTGACGTAATCGAGGAACTCGCTGAACCGCGCGTCCATCTTCGCGAGGTAGTCGATGTTCTCCGGTGTCGGCGGTCCGTGAATGGCCGAGGGCTCTTTCTTCGCTCCGTCGAGTGACGGCAAATGGGCCCGTGGCCGTGCAGGTAGTGTATGGAACATGGGAGAGGGTGGGAGGGAATGGCCTCCCGACGCGCTCACTCGATAGTCGGCTCCGTACTAGCGGAACGCCAAGTGCGGAAACCAGGCTCTTGGCCTTCGTCGTTCGGAACAGCACCGGATATGCGGAAACCTGACACGCGACGCTGCGCTTCTGGATGCGGTTTCCGAGATTCCGGCTGGGCGAGGTGGGGATCGAACCCACGGCCAAGGGCTTAAGAGTCCCAGAACGCCGATCAGAATCGGAGCGTCCGCAGCCGGAAGCGAGAAAACGCCAGCAGGCATCCATAGAAGGCCAAGTGCTGACGAGCACCACGGCTATGGAGAGAGGGCGTGGGAAGGATCGCCCTCATTCAAGCGTGATTCGGCATCGGATGCAAGGTGACAGCTGGTACGCAGGGAGACCGCGTGGCCGCCCCAGATCACTGAGTGCAGTCCCTGACTTCACGACTTCAGGAGCCTGAACTCAGCCGGAAAGACGTTTCGGATCAAGGCCGTACGCGAAGAACGGCCCCGAGCCGCGACCGGGCGTGCGCTTCCCGCTTTGAGGCGGGGGCCTCCCCCTGCCACCAGCGCTGGAGCCGTGCCGCAACGCCCGTTGCTCGCCTCGGCAGTGCGCCTGTCGGACACCGTGGAGCGGTGTCGAAGCGGCGAGCGTCCAGTCGGAGCCATACGGAATCGGTCGAATACGCTCAACCGGTCCGAACCGGATCGGCCCGAAACCAACCCGTCGAGAAGGAGGGTGCGATTTCCCCGCGCGTGCCGCGCGGGAGATCCCGAATCCCCTTCCCCCCAGCGACCGATGGCTCCACCACGTCAGACCTCCGCTCGCGGTCCGCCTGCAGCGGACACACGGCGCTCGTCTCCTGGCCCCACGCGCGACGCCGCACACGTCGCGTGGCATTTCCCTCTTCTCCACCATGGGCATCACCATCCACTACTACACGGACGTCGCGCACCCGCTCGACCCCGCGACGGCAGCGGCCAAGTACGAGAAGGCCGTCGCGCTCGCGCGCATGGTCGGGCGCCGCCTCGGTTGGACGTACCGCGGACGTTTCCGGAAGGAGCAGCACCGCTACACGGCGTTCGGGAAGGACGGCACACCAAAGGACGGCGTCGGTACCGTCCACGCCGCGCTCTGGGATCCGGACCCGGGCAGCGAGACGTTCGCGCTCGAGTGGGTCGAAGGCACCGGCATCCTGCCGTACTGTTTCGTGAAGACCCAGTACGCCCACGACCGTGTCCGCGTCCACGCATCGATCGTCACGCTCCTCGACCGTCTGAATCGGCTCGTCTTCGACGGCAGGCTCGTCGTCTACGACGAAGGGCACTTCGCCGAGACGCGCTCGGTCGACGAGCTCGCGGCCCGGTTCGGCGAGAACGAAGCCGTAATCCGCTCCGTCCTCCGTGCGCTCAAGGCCAGCGGGTGGTCCACCGCGGCACCACTCGACGAATCATCGGACGGCGACCGAACACCATAGCGCCACAGCACTGTCGCGAAGCTACTGCGCCCTCAATCTCTTCCCTCTTCACTACCATGCGCAGCGTCAACAAGATCATCCTCGTCGGCCACCTCGCCGCGGATCCCGAGACCTCGACGACCGCCACGGGCAAGACTCGTGTCGTCTTCCCGCTCGCGACGCACCGCGAGACGACCTCCGACGGCGAAAGGAAGGAGGTCACCGACTACCACCGCATCGTCGCGTGGGGCGGTCTCGCAGATGTGTGTGCGAAGTACCTCACGAAGGGTGTCGGCCTCTACCTCGAAGGGCAGGTCCTGAACCGCGCCTACGAGAAAGATGGTGAGCGCAAGTACATCACCGAGATCCGCGCCGACGAGATCAACCTCCTCACCTTCAAGAAGAAGGACGGTGTCGCCCAGGTGTCGCTCGAGACGCCGGCGACGTAGGCATCCTCCCGGACTCCGCTCTCGTTCCCTGGAAAGAGAGAGAACTCCCGGTAGCAGCGGGTGTGGATCTGTGGAAAACGCCGCAGCGTTTTCCAAGGGCTGTGGGATGCCCGCGCCGACGATGCGTCGCCGTTCGACGGCGCCTTGCGCGCGGGCATTCCATAGCCCGGCATATCCACACCCGACCTCTCGTCGGTCCCCTCCCCCGGATCTCCTTCCCCTCTACGACCATGGCTTCCAACACCTTCCTGCCACCCGGTACGACGACCGCGCTCACCGTCCTGTACGACACCCCGAAGGAGGGCGTGTCCCGGTTCGGCCCCTACCGCGCCTACCGCGTCGCGACCGCCGACGGGTCCGAGCACACGTTCTTCCCGCCGCGGTCCCTGTTCCCCGAACTCGACCGACTCCAAATCCGTCGCGGGACGCAGCTTCGCGTTCGGGCGACCGAGCGCATCAGTCCCGACGGGCGCGTCGTCCCGAAGCTCGAGCTCGTCGGCGCGGACGCGGGCACACCGGACTCGACGCCTGCGCCGGTGTCACGACCACTGGACACCCGGCGATCATCCGGTTCGTCCGACTCGATCCTCGCCTGCGTCGCGCTGAAGGCCGCCGTCCAGGCGCGCGGTCCCGTGGATCGTCCCGAGGATGCACTCCAGATCGCGGAGACGTACCTCCGGTGGCTCCGCAGTCAGGGCGCGTGAGCGCAGCGACGGGCAAGCCCATGACGGACGCAGCGTGGGAGAGCCGCCTCGAAGGTGGAGACGCTGCTATCTCGATGGCGCTCAGGTCATCCCTGTGCTGCGGAGAGGCCACTCACGCACGCGCGGCGCGCGCGTTAGGGATGGCGACGCTTGCGGTGCTGGGGCGACTGGGGCACAGCACCGTGGCCGAGAAGATTCGAGATGTGCGCCTCGAGCGCTGCCACGAAGTCGTCGGGATGGAGCACGCGTTCTCGCAGGACGTCCTGGAGCTCGACGGGCCGCGCCTCGACCATCAACTCGCGACCATCAGTGCGCGTTTCGAGAGCTCTGCGCACATCCTCCATGAGAACCGTCCGCTCGAGGGAATCTGGGTGTAGGAGCCGGAACTGTCCGATGACCGCGACCTTCTCGTGGAAGTAGAGCTCCTCCAGCGCAGACACGGCACGAACGAAGGGCTCGAATTCCGCATCGCAGTCAGCAGGTCTTCCGATTGCGCGGAGGAACCAGTCATCGAAGCGCTCAGACCGCTGCGTCGCGGGCTGCAACGGAACATCAATGAGCGTCGCGAGGAACCGAGCCTTCTCATCGAACTGCAGAATGGGGAGGAGCCGCTCGAGGAGGGTGAGGGCGGCACGGAGCAGGAGCTCGCGGCGCTCCCCCTCGTGCGCATAGCCCCGGAGCGCGACGAGTCGCGTGACGAGATGACCGAGGGGGCCGAAGCGCTCGCTCGGGAGCGCCTCGTCATGCGGGCCGTGTCCCACGAGACGGAAGAACGCTGGCATGAAGATGTGCCGGTAGCGGTACGAGTCAATGGTGTTCGCGTAGTCCGGCTGAATCTGAAGGGCAATGCGATGCACCTGGGCCACCCGCCCATGAGAGACACCGGGACCTTCAATGACGAGGCTGACGACATACTCGCGTCGCTGGTGCTCGACGAGCGTTTCGGGACGCGCCGTACGAAGTCGGGAGAGCGTCGTGCTGATGAGCGAGGGGAGGCGGGGCCGCGGATCCGCTGACGCCGGTCGCGTGGATACGAGCACGTGCGCCAGCTCCTCAGCGAACAGCTCCGGGAGGAGGCCGAGGAGCTCGCTGCGTTCCCCCATCGCAACGCGATCGGCGATTCTGCCGAGGACGGACGCCATAGTCGCCCGCGCTGCTCCCGGCCCGAGGAACGCGAGCAGCGGGTCGATCCCTTTGCGGAGGATCACAGCGCGATCAGTCGGCGTCAGCGCCGGCTCGCGCGGAATCCCGTCTGGCAGCGTCGCGAAGAGGAGACCCTTCGCGGCGAGATCGTCTATCGCCGCGTGGAAGCGTTCGTCTTGTTCAGCGACCCACTCCCGCCGCTCGCGGTTCAGCCGCTCTGTCCTCTCGTGATCCACCCACAGGATCGCGATCAAGCGGTCGAGACGTTCCTGGGGCAGGTGCGGCAACGCGAGGAGCAGGTCGAGCTTCTCGTGACCAGAGAGCGTTGTGTTGGAGGCGAGGAGGGTTCGGAAGTGATCTTCGTCGAAGGTGGTGTGCGGGTGGTCCGGGATTGGGAGCGCGGCGATCGCGCGGCGCTCGAACGCGTCGACAGCGAAGAGCGGTAGGGGGTCCGGGACATCGATCGGCGCACCGAACTTCGGTACGACCGCGTAGTACTGCTCGACGAGCGAATCGACCGTGAGACGGCGGCATGAGCGGCAGTAGGTCCGGGACGCCTGCCCCGGACGGCCTCGCTCGTCCAGATCGCGTGGAGCGTCGGACATCTCGCTCATCCTCCCATGCGTTCGATCGAAGACCCAGTGACGCGGGCGCTGGATGCGAACAGACCGAGCGACAGTTCTTGTCCTCATCACCGTTCACTGTCCGACTAATTCCGTCAGTTCCGTCCGTCGTCCAAACCTTCGGAATGATTCGGAAAGTTCTGTAACTCATTACCACGCAATGGCATACGTCCTGCACTGGTCAAGGCGCTTCAAACGACGAAGACCCCGCCGGGGGGGATTTCCCGGAAGCCCGCGCCACGGCGCGCGGGATGGCCCTTGAAAACCGATTCGAAGGAAGTGGCCGCAGCCGGCGGGCGGCGGTCGCCGGGGGGCAATGTCTCCTCGGACGCAACCGTGAGGCGCGGGAGCCCCACGGTGCTCGCTTTGGTGCGGAAGGGCCTCGGTTCCATCGGGACACCCGCCGCGCTGATCCACGAGGAGGGATCCCTCCTCGTTCCCCACCAGCACAGCCCATAGAGAAAGGACCTTCTCGTGAACGACTCCATCAAGGTCTCGATCGAATCGAGCCGTCTCACGCTCACCGCTGCCTATCCCGTCGAGGACGCCGAGGGCATCCGCCAGACCCTCGCGCTCATCCAGGCGTTCCTCCACTCCCTCCTCGGCGAGCACGTCCCGGCGCCGCGCGAGCGCGCGGCCCGGCGCGGCCGCAAGGGCACGGACGGCGCGACGGTCGGCGGGGGTGCGCAGTGAAGCGCGTGCTCCTCCTCGCCGCGATTCTCCTCACCGTCACGGGCGCGGCCGATGCCGCGCTCTCCAAGCTCCCGCCCGCGTACCTGTCCACCGATCAGGCCGCGGAGCTGCAGCGCCAGGGGCTCACGGAGCCGGTGCTGCGCGCCGAGCGTGACGGCCGGACGGCGCTCATCGGGTTCCTCCTCCCGGGCGTCACGCCCGAGTGGGCCGCAGGCGCGTACGTCTGGTGTTCGGTGGATGGCTCGTTCGTCGAGGTGCACGCCAACCGCAACAGCAGCCACCCCGCAAACCTCGGCATTCCGCTCGCGACGAGTTTCCTTCCCGACGATCGCGCCCGTCTCCGCGCGGCGGTCGAGCAGCTCTACGAGCAGTGCCGCCGGGTCGCCACGGAACAGGTTGCTCGCGCATCGAGGCAGGCGGTCCAGACAAAGCCCGCAGCTGCGCGCCCGGTCATTCCCCAGCCGACGAACGTGAAGCCCACGCTCCTCGACCGCACCCTCCTCGCGACCTCGTCGCCGGTGTCCTTCCTCTGGCACGAGCACCCGTTCCTCAGTCTTTTCGCCGTCGTCCTCCTCGGATGCGTCCTCGGTGCCCGCGTCCGCATGCGCGGCCCTCGCCCGATCGAGATTCGGCAGGACGACGTCCTCACCGCCCTCGCCGCCTCCGAGCGAAAGCTCGCCGCGAGCCGTGCCCGGCTCCAGCAGCTCTCCTCCGCGATCGACGCCGAGGAGGCGCAGTTCATCCAGCGCGTGAGCGCGATCGTCGAGCGGAGGTAGTCGATGCACCAGCACCGGTTCGAGCAGCCCGCGTACCGTCCCACCCCCTCCCCGGAGCGGCGTGCGACGCCGAGCGCTTCGCCCCGGCCCGTTCCCGCGATGCCGACCCAGGACCTCACGCCGGGGACGGCCCCGGAGCCCCTCGCCCCCACCACGGCCCTCGTCCCCCGTGTCCTCACGGTCGACGAGGTGAGCGCCCCCGTCTCCAGGCGCCCGGAGCTCGCCGGCGTCGCCGGCCTCATGGCGGTTCCCCAGCCCGACTCCCCGCGCGCCGCGAAGCGGTTCGCCCAGACCGCCGAGGCCGTCGCCCGCGGCTGGTCGCACCTGAGCCGCGCCGCGGTCGCCCAGGCGAACGCCCGCAACACCGCCGCCCTCTCCATGCAGCGCGCTGCCGAGATCGGGGCGGCGGCGCAGAAGGCCTGCGACGATGCGACGCTCCACCGCGAGCAGACGCTCGACGCGATCGCCGACATCGCTGACCGCGCCGAGATCCGCGATGCGACGCGGACGGAGCGGCTCCAGACGGCCCTCCTCGAGGCCCGCCTCGCCCGGCAGCGTGCCCGGCTCGAGCTCGACACCCTCACGGCGAAGACGGGGGCCGAGTGCGCGCAGCTGCGCCACGTCACGGCCGCCTCCGAGCTCGAGGCCGCGCGCCTGCGAATCTCCCGCGACCGGGAGGAGCGCATCGCGGCCGAGGACATTCGGCTCGAGGCGCTCGCCGCCGACATGCGCACCCGCACCTTCCTCGCCGAGGCCGCGCTCGCGCACGACCGCGTCGCCCGGCAGCGCACCGAGCTCCGCGAGCAGGCGGAGCAGGCCCGCTACGACGCCGCGTTCACCCGGCAGGCGGCCGCACCGGCGGCGCCCGCGGCGACGCCGGACGACCTCGAGACCATCCTCGCGGGGCTCGGCGCCACGGCGGCGCGCGAGGAGCTTCGCTCGTTCCTCGCCCCGGCGCTCCACGGCGTCACTTCGTGCCACCCGCTCGCCGCCCTCGTCCGCAGCGTCTTCCGCGCCGCCACGGCCCTCGAGGGGCTCCCGAAGGCCGACGCGATCCGCGAGGCGGCGCGCGCGGCGCTCACCTTCCTCGCGCGGCCGCGCGAGCAGTGGCCCGCCGACCTCGCCGCGACGACCCAGCGCGCCCTCGCCGAGACCGAGGCCAAGATCGCCGCGAAGGAGCGCGCCGACCTCCGCGCGGCGATCGACGAGGAGGACGCGGTCTTCTTCGGCACGGATCCCCTCCGCCCCCGGTAGCTCCCCCGCGCCGACCGGCGCCCGCTCGGAGGTTCGCCATGTCCCTCTCCCTCGCCCGGGGTGCACGGGCACCCCGGGCCTTCACCGCCCTCCACCGGCCCTTCCTCGCGGGTGCGGATCTCGACACCCACGAGGAGGTGTTCCTCTCCCTCAGCGACTTCCTCACGTCGTACTGGTGCGTCGGGGAGATCGGGATCGGGAAGAGCAATCACCTCCTCGGTCCCCTCACGCAGGCGCTCATGGCCCCGCTGCCCGTCGTCGTGTTCGACGGCGCGGGGACGCTCGCGATGAACCTCCACCATGCGGTCGCGTGCTTCGCGACCCGGCGGCTCGCGTTCGCGGACCGCTTCCCGGAGTTCCGGGCCCAAGCCGAAGCCTTCGTCCTCCGGCACCCACTTCTCGTCTTCGGCGACGGAGAACGCCACCTCTCGATCGACGTCCTCAAGCGCCAAGCGCTCCCGAACGGCGACACCGAGACGCTCGAGCAGGTCGTGCTCCGGACGTACCAGATCTTCAACCGCCTCTTCAGCGACGACGCCGAGAAGCGGGTCCGCTTCCGGCGCGTCGCGACGAGCCTCCTCACGATCCTCGCGGCGGCCCATCGCCCGATCCGCGAGTTCAAGGAGCTCCTCCGCGGGCGCGAGGGGTTCCTGGCGTTCTGCCTCACCGAGGCCGAGCGCCTCGGCCTCAGCCCGACCGAGGCGTCCTTCCACCGCGAGCAGGTCCAGGTGTTCCTCGACCTTCAGCGGCTCGCGAAGCCGACGTTTCGGACCGAGACGGAGAGCACCGACAACGCGCTCAGCTACTTCGCGGTGTCGCCCGGCGCCGACTACGTGAACGAGCAGACGCTCGACCTCCCGGCGCTCCTCGCCTCGGGCGGGAAGCTCTTCCTCTCGCACGTTCTCTCGGACCTGACGCTCGCCGCCGTTCTCTTCCGGGCCTACGACGCGGTCCTCCGGTCGTGGATCCGGGCGCGCGAGCCGCAGCGGCTCGCGGTGCCGCCGGGAATCCAGGTGATCGACGAGCCGTTCTGGATCGACGGCGGCGTCTCGCAGGAGTGGGCGATCCAGCGGAACAAGCGCTGGTCGGTCCTCCTCCTCCACCAGCGGGTCGAGCAGCTCGAGGCCGTCTCCCCGGGGCTCGGGGACCTCATGACCTCCTACGCGAAGCTCCGCGGGCAGTTCCGGCCGCAGGGCCGGGACGCGCTCGTGACCGCGACGGAGCTCGCGTACCTCCTGCGGCAGTTTCGGCCCGACACGCTCCAGATCCCCTACACGACGACGTCGCGCTCCGAGACGCGCGGGCTCGCCGAGGGGCTCGCGCGGACGTGGGGCGAGACGCGCTCCCGGGCGAGTACGTACGGCTCGTCGGAGACCCTCACGCACTCGGACGGCGGGAGCGACTCGACGGACGAGGGCGGCCACTTCGATCCCGCCGACCCGTGGTCGCCCCGGCAACTCCAGCGCGGCACCGGCCGGAGTTCCACTCACGGCTGGGCGAGCGCGTCGGGCTCCTCGGACAGCGAGACCGAGGGGACGGCGACCTCGGAGGGCGGGCAGGAGCAGACGACCCGCTCGACGAGCACGAGCGACGGGTGGACCGAGCAGCTCCACCGCGTCCCCGTCGCCGAGCAGGCGCTCGCCTTCGCCCAGGAGCTCCTCCGCACGCCGGATCACGTCCTCTTCCTCACGCACAAGGGCATGACTCGTCGGATCCTCCTCGCCCCCCAGCGCGAGTACCCGGGCACCCTCTGGGGCGCGCCCGTCGGGGAGCACACGCGGGGCTTCCAGCAGGACGTCGCCCGCGCAAGGTACCGGCCCCGGCCGGCCTTCGCGGCCGGTGGGTCCGTGACGGGCGAAGGCGGAACCCCGTCGCCCCGGCCGTCGACGGGATCGTCCCCGGCACCGCCGCCACCACCTACGACACCGCCGTCCACGCCGGAGCCGACGCCGACATCGGCTCCACCGGCGTCGTCGCCGACCTCGGCGTCGATCCCGACGGCCCCCATCTCGAAGTCCCCGGCTCCGCCGACCACGATCGTGGTGACGGAGGACGGCCAGCGGCTCGCCGTGGGGGAGCGCGACCTCGCGATCCTCGCGGCCGCGGCCGACTGGCACTTCGTCTCGCTCGACGGCCTCCGCCTAGATCCCGGCCGCTTCGGCGGCTACAGCGGCATCACGGATCGCGTCCACGCGCTCGTCGCCGCGGGTCTCCTCGACCGGCTACAGCCGCCCGCGCCCCGCGGGACCGGCTCGCTGCCCGTCTACTACCTCCTCGCCCGGCGCGGCGCACAGCTCCTGGCGGCGCGGACCGGGCGCAGCGAGGCCGCGCTGCTTCGCGTCGTCGAGAACGTCGCCCGGACCCGGACGGCGGTCGCGCGCCAGGAGCTCGGGCAGCTCGGCCACCTCCTCACGATCGCGAACGTCCTTGCCCTCGCGAGCGCGGGGGCGGCGACGCGGCCGGGGTGCCGGATCGCGCTCACGCGGTTCGACAAGGACGTCGCCCTCGACGTCCCCACGGCGCCCGTCGACCTCCACCTGACCTCGGCGCTCCGAAGCCGCCTCGGCCTCAGCGAGCGCGCGGAGCGCATGACGCTCCGACCCGACGGCGTCCTCGTCGTCGACGGCGCGGAGCCCGGCGTGGCCCCGGCGCCGCTCCTCCTGGAGATTGAATCCGGGCGGAAGGAGACGGGCTTCGAGGAGCTCGCGCACGCCGCGACGCTCCGGGCCTACGCGGCCCGGGCAGGGAAGATCGTCCCGACCATGCTCGCCGCTGCGGGGATCCCCGCAGCGCGCCCGTTCCGGCTCCTCTTCGTCGCCGCCACGCCCGTCCTCGAGGCGCGGCTCGCGACCGGTGTCCAGCGCGCGATGGACGCCCTCCGGCCCCGCGACGAGCAGGTCGTCCTGCTCACCTCGCTCGACCGGCTCCTCCCCCGGATCGTTCCGGCATCCCGCGCGGAGCGGGCCGATGCCCTGCGGGCACGGGCCGGGTTGTTCTTCGCCGCCGTCTGGCGCACCGGCCGCGCCGAGACGCGCATTCCCCTCTTCCCCGGGTGATCCCCGGGATGCTCCGGGGTCCGCCCCGGGGCATCCCTCGCCCCCGCCGAAGGAGGTCCCTCGTGTCCACGACCCCGTCCGACTCCACGGTCCCGGCCCTCGAGTTCATCCACTGCCCGAGCTGCGGCTTCCTCCACCCGAAGAAGCCGACGCTCGTTCCGACCGAGGTTGCGTACATCACGTCCTACTCGCTCGCGACCGTCTACACCTACCACTCCCGCGGCGGTATTCTGCCGAGGCCGGTGCGGAACGGTCGCGGGAACCCGCGGTGGTCCGCCTGTGCGATCGCCCGGTGGCTCCACGGCGCGCTCGCGCCGGACGAGCTCCAGCCGGTGCGATCGGCGCGCGTCCTCGTGCGCTGATCTCGCTCCCACGGGTCGAGGCTCATCGACTGGTGGCTCTCGACGCCGCCCCGTCCGTCGGCGCGACCCGCGTTCGACGGGCGGGGCCTTTCGTCCCCCCGTTTCCAAGGTGCCGCTCTGACCGCCATTGACCCGGAGGACCATGCCCATGCGAGACCAGATCCCCCACGATGCCGAGACGGCGTTTCGCGCGTGGGCGCACGCGCTGAGGCCCGAGAATCTTCCCGACGACCTACTGCCGCACGCCCCTGGGTGTTTAGGCGACGCGGAAGGCTGCATCGCCGTGTCGCCCGCCTTCCCGGTCCTGAGCGTCGCGGCCCGGTGCAGCGGCGCATGGGCGATCGTCCCGGTCGCGCTGTCGTGGTCCCGGGCGATCCGGGGCCGGACCGCCGATCTGCGCCGTGCCCTTGGCCGCTCCCTCGCCCGCGGGGAACAGCTCGGCCTCCGCTACCGCGTTGACACCGGCTACCCCGTCTCGATCCGGGAACTCACCGAGGATCGCGTCGTCCGCCTCCCATCCGATCCAGCGGTGGCGAGAAGCCGCGCCGAGGTGCTGCTCCTCCTCCAGCGGACGGCTGGAGCGATAGGTCTGTTCGTCACGCGGCCGGCGGTCTACTCGGAGCTCGCGTGGACGCAGGCGGGGCTCGTCGCACTTGCGACGCTCGCGGAGATCGGCGTCACGGTTCAGTGGTCCAAGATCGGGTGGGAAGCTGGTCGCGATTCGATGGTCGCGTGTGGGGAGCCCGAAAAGGAATCTGGGAACGGGAATCCAGTCGAGGATCGCGCGTCGACTTGAGCCCGTCGATCTGAAGCTTGGCTCCTCCCTATTCAGTGTCGAGGACAACCGTACAGGAAACGCGTTCCCCAGTCGGGAAGTATCCCCATGCCCCTGCCTGCAGGTCCCCGGCATGAAGACGGACAATCAGGAGGACTACGAAAAGAGCGTTCGTCGCCGGATCCCCGATGATCTCCCGCATCGTAGCGTCGTCCGTCCGACTCGGTTGAATCGCGAAGGACGGGTGCGAGTGCCACTCACCGAGATAGTTGAACCGCGTGTAGTCGTGCTTCTTCCCTTTGAGGAACTCCTCGAGTCGCGTAAGCCCATCCGCGAGGACGCGGACGAACGAGGCGAAGAGGCCCATCGGCGCCGTCGTGGCCTCAATGACCCGAAAGACGTCCTCCGACGCGTGCTCAGCCAGAAGCATGCCCCCCGTCTCGAACGTACCGGCGCGACGGCACGCATCTCGAATAGTGGAAACCACTTCAGGACTGAGGTGGATCGTCAACATGGGCGACCGGTTGAAGGAGGAGCTCCGCGCGTTGGAGCAGTTCCGGGGTGGGATCTGTTGGCGTCGTCCAGCACCACGGGCATGACGTGTCGTCAGCCCGGACGGCGATGGCACGCGTCTCGAGCGGATGGTCGAAAATCCAACCGCCGCGAAGCCCGAGAAGAGTCACGGGAGTGCGCAGTCCAAGAGAGCCATCGAGCCCGTCGAGGACAGTGCCCGTGAGGAGGCCAGCCAGAACCGTGACGTCGGCGTCTGTCGCGACGACGGGATTCGCTGAATCCCCTGCTCCGTACGGCACGAGCACCCGACTCCTCGGGGCGGGCGGCCATGATGCCGCTTCTGCGAGGAAAGCCGCCCGAACACACGACGGGCACGGCGTTAGATCGGGGCTGGCGTACCCGACGACGCCACCGAGCCCTCCCTCGAAGACCTCGCCCCAAACGAGGAGCCTCCGCCTGTCGGAAGCGAGCGCCGCGAGGGCGTTGAACGCATCAGGGTTCGCAGTCGCGTCCACGAGGACATCAACGGCGCCGAGGGCGTCGAGGGTCTTGGTGTGAACGGAGGCGTTCGAGGCGTCGGCAACTCCATGCGGGAACATGTCGATTGTGCAGGGCCCGGAAGCAATGGAGATGATGCGTCGCTTCGCCGCCTCGATCTTCAGGAGCCCTGTTGCGAGGAGTCCGTCGTCGTGTCGAACGACATTTTCCGGGAGGAAGACGTCGCCGTCGACGAGCGCGAAAGACCGGACGCCCGCGCGGGCGAGTGAAGCCGCCACCTTGCTACCGAGCGAGCCAAGTCCGACGATCCCAACTCGCGTCGTGCTCGCGCGCTCGGCAAGGGTAGGGGGGAGGCGGGCACTCGCCGCTCCGAGAGTAACCGGGACAACACCAAGCTCGAGGAGCATGTCGTCGAGAATCCACCTCGCCTCGAGGGCACGTCCCTCTCGTGCGAGAAGGACAAGCGTGAGACTCGCCCCATCGGGGGGCGGGTCCATAGCGTTTGCGGCGATGTACGACCGAAGCTCGCCAACGGTCGTCGGCGGGGATGGCGCTGACGACCGGATCCGGAGGTACGTTCCCTCGGAGCGGCCCTGTGAGGCGACGGCCGGTGGGATGGCCGGAACCGGCGTCGCGAGCGGAAGCTCGGTGAGCCAGAAGGTGAGCGGGAGAGTATCGCTGACCCGGACGTATCCGACGCTCACGCGCGGAGAGCCCGCATCGAGTACCGGCATGCAGGAAGCGTCAACGACGAGGCGCCCGTTCGTCCTTCGGACGTCGGCGCCGAGCGTATCGACGTGCCGGGACGGGATCGGAACTTGTACCACGCGGTTGATTTCCTCGTACGCGAGGAGCCGGGCGGCACTCCGGAGCATGTCGGCCGCACCGTGCCGCGGGTGCCAGTTGTCCGGGCCGAGCTCGAGGCAGAGCACGCCACTCCCAAGGAACTGGTGGCTGCTGAGCGACGTGCCGTATGGCCGCGGGAGGACGGACGGGCACTCCCCAGGGTAGCGTGCGGGAAACTGAACCTCGAGCTCCTGTCCGCCTTCAGGGAAGGGCACGACGGCGATGAGATGGAGATCATCGCCGGCGCGGAGGTCCCACCGGTACGACGAGAGGAGGCCTTCCGTCTGGAGCCGCCCGAGTCTGTCGTCTTCCTCAAGGAGGCGCTCGGGGAGCCGCCTCCACCACACATCCGTCATGCGAAGCCGGCGGGACGATTCGGCGGACGCACGGCCGCGTTCGGGAAGGCGGCGGCTTTCTCGACGGTGGGCGCAGACGGGAAGGCCGCGCCGAAGAGCCGCTGCCAGAGGTCGACGCTCTTCGCCTTGTCGGTGCTCGCGATGGCATCCTCCGCGACCTCTAGGTCGCACTTCGCCCGTGCCACGAAGGCTTTGAAGTCGCTGGCAGCCACTCGGCCTAGCACGTTGTGTCCGGGGACGCCGGGATCCCTGAGCGTTGGAACGAGGTTCAGCTGCGAATAGGGCTCGTACCTGGCGACGACGTTTCGGAGGAGCCGCACGAACCCCTCCGCGTGGTCCCGGGCGGTCGGGTCAAACGCGTCCCCGGCGATGCGCTCGAGCGAGTACCCCTTCGGGTACGCGGGGGACCGGTAGGCCTCCTTGCGCCACCACTTGAACATCTTCACGAGGGGCACGAAGAAGCCCCCGCTCTCCTTGTTGCGAGCGGTCGTCCACTCGAGCTGCGCCTTCGGGTGCGTGTCGACCCACTTCTTCAGCTCCCGGTCGGGAATCTGCAGGAGCTGCGTCTTCCACCGTTCGGCGAGGTCGATGGACGCGGCCTCGAAGAGGCTCTTCAGTGCGTTCTCTTGAAGAAGCTCGCGGGAGGTCGCGATCACGACGTCCATCGTCACATAGGTGAGCGTGACGCACAGCGCCCGGTTCTGCGGCGTGACGTTGTCGTAGTACCGCTCGAGGCAGCGCTTGAGGCGTGCCGTGGCGTCCGTCGACTTCGTCACGTCCGGATCGAGGTTCGTCACGACGACGATGTCGACGTCCTTCCCCGGGTGAATTGCCGTCTGCCGCTTGTACGACCCCTGGAGGAAGGTGGCGACGTGGATCTTCGAAAAGTCGGGGTCTTCGGCGAGGCGTTTCCGGAGCGTCGCGTGACCTCGCTGCTGGTCTTCCTTGTAGGACGCCGAAGGCTCGATCTCCGAGAGGAAGTCCTTGAAGTAGGAAGGCAGGTTCATCGTGGTGGATTATCAGACGAAGTCACGTCGCGAGCCCCGGTCGGTAGGTCTTCGTGCGTCCGAAATCGTACTCGTAGACAGTCACTGGCCCGAGGGCCGCTGACTGCTGACCGACGAGGAACGCGAGACTCACGGGAGCTGCGGCGAAGAGGTGGACCCGCTCGGCTCCCTGTCTAATCGTTAGGCGCCGGACCTCGCGAACGAACTCGTCAGCCAGCCAGCGCGCGTGGCCTCCGTTTCGAATTGCCGCGGGGCCTCGCGACGTGAGGTCGCATGTAAGGAGCGTGCCGATCGTGGGAATCGTGGAGACATGGGTTCGCACTTCGGCAGCAACATCCTGCGTCACGGACACCGCGACGGCGATATCCGTTCCTGGGCCGACAGTCTCGTAGGTGAAGCGCCACCCATGTTCGGGGTCGGGTGCCGGTACCGCCACGTCCCACAGGTCAACGCGCCCTAGCCCCTTCTGCCGGAGGCGTACGGGGATGCCGGCCTTCGGGCCGAGGAGCGTGCCGAGGTACCAGCCGATCGAGAGGTGGGCATCGATGGCGAGCTGGACCGGCGTCGCCAAGGAGGCGAGGCGGCCGGCCGCCGTGGCGAGTCGCTTCGGCAGTAGGCTCGACCAGACGTCTGCGGAGATCGGTTCCCGCCCGTCGAAAAGGTCGGTGAGGTCGACGACGAGCGCCGAGTCGAACTCAGGGACGTACGCGAAGTGATGGAAGCTCCGAACCGCACAGGTCGAGGCGAACGGTGAGGCGGTTCGCACGAGGCCTTCGCGCTGGACGAGGTCGCTGAGGTTTGTCGGCGTGAACGACGTTCGGCCCTGTGCGAGGAGCCGACCCGCGAGGTCGTCGTAGGGACTGTGGTTCTCCGAGAGGTTCGGGGGAACGAGCCCGGCGAGCTGGCAGCGATCCACGAGCCGAGCCTCGGAATCGCGCTGAGAGAGCGCCCCGGGCTCCAGACGCAGGTGCCGAATGAAGAGCCCGAACTCGTCGTCGCTGAGGAACGAGAGCTTCTCCCGCCAGAGGGTGCGGACACCTCCGATCTTTGACCTGTCCGACGCCGCAAGAAAGTCTTCCGCGAGGATCTTCTGATCGCGAACGAGCGGCGCGAGCGGGTCGGTCGGGAGCCACGAAGCGTTCGTGATGAGCGTGAGCCGGATCTCGGGTTCGGTTGCACGGAGGTCCTGCCACGCCTTAGCGAATCGGACCAGCATCGAGTCCTTCGTGCCGGTCCAGGACGGGTCGACGAGGTCGGCGGACGTGATCGACGCCGTGAGGTTCACGCGGAACTTGAGCTGGAAGTAGTCGATTCGGACGTGCCGTTCGGCGTCGGCGAGCCCCGGGGCGCTGTAGTAGACGACGACGTCGTCAACGGCATCAACGCCGCGGTGCTCGATGTCGACGCGGTCAACGCGCTGGGGAGAGGCGTAGAGCATCGGCAGCGCTTGGAACCAGAAGAACCGGAACTGGTATCGCGCCCCCTCCAGGGGCGCCGCGACGGAAGGGATGGGCACGGCGACATCGTACGCGTCGCGACGGACTGCGTCAGGGGCGGAACTCCGAACCTTCCCCAGGGCTAATGGACTTTCCTTGGTTCCGCAGGCGCCGCTAGATCAGATCGACGGACACGCATCAGCAACGATCCAAGAGCCTCAAACCTAGGGATGACCTAGGGATTCGCCCAGAAACGAAGAGCCCGGCGTTTCCGCCGGGCCTCGTAACCGCTTGATTCCGCGGGTCTTATGGTTGGTTGCGGGGGCGAGATTTGAACTCGCGACCTTTGGGTTATGAGCCCAACGAGCTACCAGGCTGCTCCACCCCGCGTCAG
>JADHEF010000177.1_pt1 | contig 77446 bp, 77 predicted proteins | sample 8952391 | NCBI WGS metagenome assembly JADHEF01 (sample SAMN16124439, study PRJNA663245) | bioreactor sludge metagenome | isolation source: sludge (nitrite) | place: India:Bengaluru | collected 2019-02-28
AATCTGCTGATAAATGTTGTCGGCATACCACTCTTCTAACCATTTTGCTTCACGCACCGCAAGGTTTGCTTTCATGGCAAATTCGGTACCTGGGAGGTTGAGTGTGGCTTTATAATCCACTGCATTTTCAGTAGTTTGCTTATCGCTCATGCAAGATGTCTTCCAATTTAATCAGCGGCTCGGCTGACGCGTTTTACATAAAATTGATTGGTATTTAAAAGGGAAATGTGGGGGTGTTTTGGCGGAACTCAAGCAGTTTCACCACATCATCATCAATTCCCGCTTTTAGTGCTTCCAGCGAAGGGTAGTTCTTTTCACCATGTAAGTAGTTCAAGAAAGTGACCCGCATTAACAAGCCATACAGATTAGCAGAAACATCAGGGAAATGTACTTCTAATCGCCATTCTGGCTGTGCTTGTTGAATGGCTGGACGTGTTCCGACATGACCCGCACCAAAAAGCGCTGAATGGTCATATCCTGCAACCCCTAATCGATCAGGGTGGTCTGCTTTCACTTTGTCGCGTAAAGACGCGGTTTCACATATCACATCTACACCATAAATGCCGTTTAAACAGGGTTTATGACGGTTTAAACGTACGTTAATGGTTGGAAAATCAAGGGTTCGGCCAATTTGGTCGCCATATTGTACGCGACCCGTAATGCTATAAGGGCGCCCTAATAACTGAGCAGCCAGCGCCAAGTCCCCTGCGGCCAGTGTTTGGCGAATCCGAGTTGAACTGACGCGTTCACCTTCTGAGAGGATGGTTTCTAGATTGTGGACTTGAAAACCATAGTTTTCTAGAAATTCGCTGTTGCCTTGGCGGTTTTTACCAAAGTGAAAGTCATCGCCTAAAACTAAACTTTGGGCATTGAGTTTTTCTTTTAAAATATCGGCAAATTGTTCTGCACTTAAACTTCGGAAGCTGTTGTCAAATTTCGCGACCGCAATATAGTCCACACCCAGCTCAGTTAAATATTCAACTTTCTCACGCAATGATGAAATACGCGGCGGAGCATCATAACCTTTAAAGAATTCAAGCGGTTGAGGCTCAAAAATCATCACCACTGTTTTTAGATTTTGTTGTTTTGCAACGGCTTTGAGCTGATGAATCATGGCTTGATGACCCAAATGCACCCCGTCAAAATTACCGATGGTGACAGCGGTTTTTTCTAATTGGGTATTTGAAGGCAAAGCATTTAGACGGAGCAGCTTCATGGGCAAATCAAGTGCTTGGAATTAAGAACGGCTTATATATTGCCATATTCTTGGGCATTCGTCTTGTGGTTGTTTTTTGACAACGCAAAATTTAGTGCAAAGTATATTTATATCAATTTTATTGATTTATTTAATATAAATTAATCAATTTTTCTTATTTATAAATTTGATTAGTATAAATGTAGATTTTAAATGAGGCCGAACTCATGCAAAAACCATTTACACAACTTGGACAGCGCCACAATATCATTCGTCAGTTCACCCCCAACTGGTTCACTGTCAGTATGGGAACAGGTGTTGTGGCGTTAATTGTATCAGAGTTTCCGATGTTAAAGGCACTCACATGGCAACTCGGCACAGGGCTGTGGTATTTCAATATTTTACTGTTTGTACTTTTTAGTGTGCTATATGGATTACGTTGGGCATTTTATCCGCACGAAGCCAAACAGATTTTTCAACATCCAAGTATGAGCCTATTTTTAGGGACGATTCCGATGGCGCTGGCCACCATCCTCAATGGCTTTTTAAAGTATGGTCAGCCTATTTATGGCGATACAGCTGTACAGATTGCCCAAACGCTCTGGTATGCCGATGTGGTCTTGGCACTCTTGGTGGCGTGGGCAGTTCCTTTTGCCATGTATCGACATCAGGAGCATGCTTTACAGCAGATGACCGCGGTGTGGTTATTGCCGATCGTGGCCTGTGAAGTTGCAGCCAGCAGTGGTGGTTTATTGCTGGGGCATTTGGCAGCTGATACTCACGCCGTTGCGATTTTATTGGGGAGTTATGTGTTGTGGGGTGTTTCAGTATTACCCGCCTTTGCTATTTTAACGATTTTAATGTTGCGATTGGTCTTACATAAACTGCCTGAAAAAGAGCTGGCAGTCAGCAGTTGGTTGGCTTTGGGACCGATAGGCACTGCTGCTTTGGCATTATTGGTTTTGGGGCATCAGGCACCGACGCTGATGGCAAGTTTGGGCTTAGCACAACTGGGTCAGTTATTTCATCAGGCAGGGATTTTGGCCAGTTTAATCCTGTTGGGCTTTGGACTGTGGTGGTTGGGGATTGCGGTACTGACGACTTTGCACCATGCCAAACAAGACTTGCCGTTTAATTTGGGCTGGTGGGGACTGACCTTCCCATTGGGCGTATATACACTGGCAATCTTAACCTTAGCCCAACAACTCAATTTGGCCTTCCTGTATGCCGTTGGTTATGCTTTTGCAGCCATCCTGATGTTGTTATGGAGTTTGGTCGCAACCAAGACGGCACAGGGTTTTTATCAAGGTCATTTATTCTTTTCACCCTGCTTAAAAACCTATTTAGAACAGCAGTATAAATGAGCTCTACAATCCTTTCAGTTCAAAGCGTCATCTGGTCTTATACACTTTGGTGTAGCAGAGACCAGAGGCGCTTTTCTTTCGGATCGATTTGTTTTCTAATGGCACGAATGAAGTCTGTTATTTGAGTATTTTATGTCGGATGTTGCACTAATCATGGCTTTGCCGAATGAGTCTAAAGGATTGTTTGAGCAAGCAGGGATTGAAGTCCATTACAGCGGTATTGGTAAAGTCAACGCGGCCTATAAAGCATTTGAAGTGATTCAAAAAACAGGCTGTAAAATCCTGATTAATTTAGGTACAGCAGGCAGTACGTATTTTGATAAGCACGAATTGGTCGAAGTCTCTCAATTCGTACAACGAGACATAGATGTCTCTCCACTCGGTTTCGCTGTCGGTTTTACCCCATTTGACACCACGCATCCTGCGGAAATTCATTTAGAACCTTTTTTCCAACACCTCCGCACTGGCATCTGTGGAACAGGGGATAGCTTTGAAACGGGTGAACCCAAAGTACCGTGTCATTTGGTTGATATGGAAGGATATGCGCTGGCAAAGGTCTGTAAAAAACAGGGTGTCCGTCTGATTTCGGTCAAATATATTTCAGATGGTGCCAACGACACCGCGCATTTGGACTGGGAAGACAATTTGTTATTGGGAGCTCAGAAATTATTAGCATTATTTGAAAGTATCTGAGGCTTTGATTCTGTCTTTTTAAATTCGGCGACCATAGAGTGCTATGGTCGTATGCCAAAATTACTCAGCTTTGAATAATTCAGACGGTGTTCTCGGGATCACGCCATACAGCATCATATGCACGGTATGTTGAATGACTCGTTGTTGCATACTGCGGTTACGTAGGGTTTTACCTGTCACCATTTCCATTTGCGTGGCAAAATCAGCATAGTTTTGTGTTAATGCCCAAATGTTGAGGATTAACAGCTCAGGGTCAATTTCAGTTGAAATTTTACCTTGCTCTTGCCAATTGCTAATGACTTTGGCTTTACGTTTGACCAACTTCTTTAAAGGCCCTTTGAGGATTTCCAAAATATGCGGAGCCCCTTGGATCACTTCTAAAGCAAACAAGCGAGACGCTTTCGGTTGAGTCCGAGAAACCTCAATCTTTTGCAATAAGTAGTTGGTGATCGCTTCTTCCGGCTCTAAGTCAGCTTCTAACATCTGTAGTGGGGCTAACCATTTTTGTAGAACCGTCGTTAAAACTTCAACGTACAAAGCTTCTTTATTTTCATAGTAATAGAAAATATTCGATTTGTGCATTTCAGCAATCTGTGCGATTTCATCTAAGCTTGCTCCATTAAATCCATAGAGCGAGAAGACGTCTAGTGCAGCATTCAGCAGCTGGTGGCGTTTTTGAGTACTCTTTTTCTGTTCCATTCTCTAATTTAAAAAACAATAAAAAGGGGGAAGGACAAATTGTACGGCAAATCATCAGATTTGTGCACAAAGTGGAAATTTAATTTTTTGAATAATGATCATTTATTCTGTAGATTGGCTCTTAAATTGCGATAAATTCTAAAAGTTGTCCAATAAAATATAATTATATAAAAACTATTTTGTCTAAACTATATGAAATGATTCAATGTGAAGTGGCATGTTTTGATAAAAATAACGTGAAATTTATTACATTATTTAAAATAAAGTATGCTTAAATCATATGATGGTCTTGTGTTTTTTACTGAAATTCAGCATAAAAATCCTTAGCCCCCCAAGCTAAGGATTTTTTAGTCTACTTATGTGGCTAAAACTGCATTTAACACCTGCTGTTCAAGGGTATTGAACTGCATATCTTTGACGCGAGGGCGGGGTAGGTCGACTTGAAACTCTTTGGCAATATGGCCACGGTCTAGCAAAATAATCCGATCGGCCAGTTGAACAGCCTCACTAACATCATGGGTGACTAAAATGGCGGTAAAGCCCTGTTCCGTCCATAATTTTTCAATCAAATTCTGCATGTCTAAGCGGGTTAAGGCATCAAGTGCACCTAAAGGTTCATCGAGTAATAAAATTCGCGGCTTATGGGATAAAGCGCGTGCTAAAGCGGTCCGTTGACGCTGTCCTCCAGAGAGCTGCGAAGGCCAAAGACCCGCTTTTTCTTTGAGTCCGACTTTTTCTAGCAGACCCGAGGCAGTGGCATGTTGTTGTTTCGGCAACCCCAGTTGTACGTTTTGTTCAATTGAGCGCCATGGTAACAGTCGTGGATCTTGGAACATGACCCGTATATCGTCTGCGGTAATCCCTTCGCGGAGGTGTCGTGCGGACTTAAACTTAATTTCGCCGTAGCTTTGTTGTTCTAAGTTGGCAATCAGGCGCAGCAGGGTACTTTTACCACAACCACTGCGTCCGACAATGGCTAAAAACTCACCCGGCTGAATATGCAGATCTAAGTCTTCAAGGACTTTAACTGAACCATAAAACTTATGCAGTTGTTCGATAATAATTTCGGCCCCAAGCACCGCTTGAGGGTTAATGTCTTGATTGTGATTTGGCGGCGACGGAATATTGGCATGGCGACCAAGGCTTAAATCAGTCATCTCAAACTCCTTATTTTTGGTATCCTGCATGCCAGCGCAGCAGGTATTTTTCTAATGTGACGGCCAGTACATCAGCCAATTTTCCAAGTAGGGCATACAGTAAAATCCCCACCAAAACGATGTCAGTCTGTAAAAATTCACGTGCATTCATGGTCATATAACCGATACCAGCTTGGGCTGAAATGGTTTCGGCAACGATCAGCAGAACCCAAACCAAACCCAGTGAAAAGCGTAGTCCGACTAAAATAGAGGGCATCGCACCTGGTAAAATAATTTCTTTATACAATTGCCAACGGGTCAAGCCATAGCTTTTCCCCATTTCAATCAGTTGTGGATCTACCGAACGTATGCCGTGATAGGTGTTGATGTAAATGGGAAAAAAGACCCCGACCGCAACCAAAAAAAGCTTGGCGGTTTCATCAATCCCGAACCATAAGATCACCAACGGAATAAGTGCTAGTGCAGGAATATTTCGGATCATCTGTAGAGTGGTGTCGAGCAGGGTGGATGCCGTTTTCGATGAACCATTTAACAAACCCAGAAATAGTCCTAAACCCCCACCCACCAATAGGCCGAGTAAGGCACGGCCTGCACTGACTTGCACATGCTTCCAAAGCTCCCCACTCAGCAGCAAGTTCCAGAAGGCAGTAACCACCGCCGTTGGTGCAGGTAAAATCCGACTTTCTAAAAGTCCTGTGCTGGAGGCAATTTGCCAAAGCACAATCAAGCCGAAAGGAAAGAGCCAAGGCAGCAATAGCTGCCCTAACTGAGTTCCACGTGAAACCTTTTCCTGCTGGAGGGTTTGCACTGAAACGATCTTGGACATTAGGCAGGCTCCTGAATCACTTTTGTTTTTTTGTTTTCATCGGGTGTGTAGTTGTTTGCCACAATCTCACCAAAGGGGCCTGTTAAATTTGGTTGTGCTAACTTTGCTTGAGTTTCGAGCGGCAGGAGTGGAAACACCAACTCGGCAAAACGAATCGACTCTTCAAGATGTGGATAGCCTGAGAAAATAAAGGTGCTGATGCCCAAGTCGGCATATTCTTGAATACGGGCTGCAACCGTTTCAGGGTCACCGACCAATGCCGTACCGGCCCCCCCACGAACCAGACCTACGCCTGCCCAAAGGTTTGGGGACACTTCCAGTTTGCTGCGGTCACCATTGTGTAGTTCAGCCATGCGACGTTGACCGACCGAGTCCATGCTCTTAAATTTGGCTTGTGCTGCAGCAATGGTGGCATCATCGACATATTGAATGAGCTCTTCAGCCGCTTGCCATGCTTGCTCATTCGTTTCACGCACAATCACATGCAGACGAATACCATAGTTGAGCGTACGACCTTTGGCTTCAGCTTTGGCACGGACAGTGTCAATTTTGTCTTTAACTGCAACAGGGGGTTCGCCCCATGTGAGATAAGTATCGACCTGATCAGTTGCTAGCTCGATGGCATCATCCGATGAGCCGCCAAACCAAAGTGGAGGGTAGGGTTGTTGCACCGGTGGATATAGAAGTTTGGCATCATCTACCTTTAGACGTTCGCCGTGAAAGGTAAAGCTTTCACCTGTATGGGAGCGGGTTAAAATCTCACGCCAAATTTTGACGTATTCATTGGCAGTTTTATAGCGAGTGGAGTGGTCTTCATAAACGCCATCGCCTTGCAGTTCTTTTTCATCGCCACCTGTCACCAAGTTCAATAAAACCCGACCATTGGAGAGACGGTCAAAGGTGGCTGCCATGCGTGCAGCTAGTGCCGGAGTGGTCACGCCTGGACGCAGTGCAACTAGAAATTTTAATTTTTTTGTGGCATCAATCAGGCTAGCTGCGGTCAACCATGGGTCTTCACATGAGCGACCTGTTGGAATCAGCACACCTTCATAACCTAAATTATCCACGGCAACCGCAATCTGTTTCATATAGGCATGGTCCACTTGACGAGCACCTTTGCTGGTACCTAAGTAGCGACTGTCACCGTGAGTTGGGATAAACCAGAAAATTTTCATTTTAAAAAATCCTTAGATAGAGTCGTTTAAGGTTTGCTCGGTGCAACCCAAACGGTACTTTGAACTTGAATGTGTTTCGGAATGAGCTGCACCTGTTGAAACAAATCCGCTATTTGTTGTTGTGCTTGCACTACTTCAGGCGTTAGGGTTTGAATCGGTGAAGGTTTCAGACGTTTGTCGATGACGCGTTGGGCAATAGAGGGCTGTAAACCCGTACTTTGGGTATAGACCAAAAGTGCTTGCGCTTGGTTTTTTAGCACCCATTGATCGGCCTGATTCAGCCCGTGAATGAACTGAGCCGTGGCCTCAGGGTAGGTCTGAATGAACTTGGGGTTACCAATATAAAAAGAATAGGTTTGCGGAAATGCTGTGCCATCAATCAAGACTTTGGCATGTGCATCTTGCTCTGCTGCACTGAGGTAGGGTTCCCAAATGGCCCATGCATCGATGGATTGTTTATCAAACGCGGCACGTGCATCCGCAGGGGGCAGCCAAATCGGTTGAATATCCTGCCAACTAAGCCCTGCTTTTTGTAAGACTTTCGCCAACAACTCATGCGCGCTTGAGCCACGCTGAACGGCAATGCGTTTGCCTTTTAGGGCTTGAATTGAACCAATGCTACTATTTTTAGGAATTAACAGGGCTTGAGAGTTAGCGGGTACTTGTTCGTAGCCGACATAACTGAGTTCTTTGTCAGCAGCTTGGGCAAAGATCGGTGGGGTATTGCCCACTGCACCAAAATCGACAGCACCAACGGATAATGCTTCTAACATTTGTGGGCCAGCGGGGAACTCTTTCCATTCAATTTTGGCTTGAGGAAATTGTTGCTCAAATAATTTTTGCTCACGCGCGACCAATAGGTTCAAAGACGACTTTTGGTAGCCAATTGACAGTGTTTTAACTGGAGCTGTTACCTGTTTTTCTGGCGTGCTCGGTGCTGCTGTGTCTTGCTTTTGGCATGCCTCGAGTCCAAGACTCAAGCTAACGATGCCAATACTGGAAACTGTTTTCAGTGTTTTCATGATGATCTCTATATTTTTATTTAATAATGGCCGCGTCAATATTCAGCTTGTTTGGAATGAGTTTTTGTTGATAGAAAGCATCGGCAACGTACTGCTGTTTTTTTGCGACTTCGGCTGAAATGGGTTGAACGCCAAAGCCCATACGCCCAATCGAGCTTTGTAAAATGTCTAAAGACAAGCCTGTCGGTTTTTCTAACAATTTGGCTGCCTGTTGTTGATTTTGTTCGACCCACTGTGTGGTGGTGTTGAGTTCATGGACGACCGTTTTTAAAACTTCTGGATGGGTTTCGGAAAATTTACGATCGGCCAAATAGAACTGATGATTACTGACTAAGTTTTCTCCCGTAGCAATCACACGTGCTGAGATTTGGTGTTCAGCGGCAGCAAAGAAGGGATCCCAAATGACCCAAGCATCGACTGCACCACGTTCAAACGCAGCACGTGCATCTGATGGGGGTAGATAGACTGCTTCAATATCAGAAAGTTTGAGGTTATTCGCTTCTAATACTTTAAGTAGCAGGTAATGCACATTTGAACCTTTGTTGAGTGCAATCCGTTTGCCTTTTAAATCTTGAATGCTCTGAATCTTTGAGTCTTTTTGTACGATCAGTGCTTCTGCTTTAGGTGCAGCAGGCTGGTTGGCAATGTAAACCAAGTTCGAATTTGCAGCTTGTGCGAAAATCGGAGGCGCTTCCCCCGCTTCCCCAAAGACCACACTGCCGACATTTAAGCCTTCGAGGAGTTGTGGACCTGCAGGAAACTCGACCCATTTGACTTGGACATTTTGTGCTTTAAGCGCCGTTTCTAAAGCGCCACGCTCTTTGACGATGGGCAAAATGCCATATTTTTGAAAGCCAATATTGAGTGTGACGGTTTCAGCTTCTTTTTTCCCACATCCAGATAACATCATGGCACCCAAGACTGCTGCAGAAAGAACGCTTGTTTTGATCCAGAACTGTGCTCGAGAAGTGCTCATGTGTTTCATAACTCCAAATAAATAAGGTGAGTGAGTTGGTGAACACATACGCTAATGGGCATTTCTTTTCAGAAAAAATAAGAAATCGGGCTTTAGACATGAAAAAAAAAGATAAAAACAAAAGTGCAAAACTTATGCAAAAAACAGCAATATAAAAAACATAAAATATAAAATTTATTGAGGTTAACTTATTGATATTTATTATTTAAAATGTATTTTTATTTTTGGAATAAGCTTAGTGTTTCACGCAATATAGATTTGAGCGATTTTTGCGGTGTTTTCTAGATAAAGATATGAGAAATAAAGATATCCATAATCCTGCAAAAGCCACTTAAAGTGGCTTTTTAAAGACGAGCGAGTTGCGCTGATAGTTGTATAAGGCTTGGCGTGCATTGGGAAGTTCATCGACATTAGCCGTTTCAAAGCCATGTTCTAAGAACCAATGTGCAGTCCGTGTGGTCAGTACAAACAACTGTTGAATGCCCATACTGCGGGCTTTACCTTCGAGATAATGCAAAATTTGGCTGCCGCGATTAGATTTGCGATAGCCAGGATCGACTGCGACACAGGCAATTTCAGCGCTGCGGATTTCACCCTCTGCTGCTGGCAGTGGGTAGAGTGCGGCGCAGGCCAAGATCATGCCATCACGTTCAATCACCGCAAATTGGCCAATTTCGTTTTCGAGACGTTCACGTGAGCGATAAACTAAAATGCCTTCTTCTTCAAGTGGGCGTAATAGGTGAATCAACCCGCCGACATCTTGAATGTTGGCCATACGGACTTCTTCATAATGGGCATCGGTAATCATGGTGCCCGAACCATCACGCGTGAAGAGCTCCTCAACCAAGGCACCATCATAAGCATAGGAAATCAGATGGACGCGATGGACGCCATCCGTCGAGGCTTTTTTGGCACCGCGTAAATGCACGGCAATGTCTGGATTCGAATCTTGGTATTTCTCAATTTGTGCATCGAGCTTGTGTGGCGAAATTTCGCGTTGCAACTGACCATGTTCATTGAGCAGACCATGTTGTTTGCCCAAGAAAATCAGTTTATCCGCTTTAAGATGAATCGCTGTACGGGTCGCCACTTCCTCTGCTAGTAGGTTGAACACTTCGCCTGTGGTGGAATAGCCAGTTGGTCCGAGCAGCACAATATTGTGATTATCCAAATGGCGTTGAATGGCATCGGTATCGACCGTACGAACTTCACCGGTTAACTGAAAATCGACCCCATCGCGAATGCCATAGGGCTTGGCTGTAACAAAATTCCCTGAAACCACATCAATACGTGCGCCATACATCGGTGAGTTGGCCAACCCCATCGACAGTAAGGCTTCAATTTGCAAACGAATTGAGCCTACCGCATTCATCACGCAACTTAGTGATTCTCGCGTGGTCACGCGGCGATGTTGATGAAATGGCGTTTGTAGTTGGCTTTGTTTTAAGTTGTGGTTGATTTGCGGACGCGCGCCATGCACCAAGATCAGACGAATCCCGAGTGAATGCAGTAAGGCAATGTCGTGAATAATATGTTGAAAGTTATCATGCTGAACGGCTTCACCATCGAACATAATCACAAAGGTTTTATTACGGTGAGCATTGATATAAGGCGCAGAATGTCGAAACCAATGCACATACTGCAAAGTTGTACTGTGATGTGTTTCGATGGAATTCGTTTGCATGCCTGTCTCAAAATGAACTACTTAGCATGATTTTAATCAAAAAATGCAGAAGAGGAAGTCTTAAATAGAAAAACACCTGAAGCAACGTTCAGGTGTTTCATCGGTTTTGCGCCACCAGCCAGAATTAACCGATAATACGCAGGATACGGTTATTGCGTTCATTGACTAAAACATAGTCACCATTGATCTTATACCACTGTTGATAGCGTCCAGTGTTGGGTAGGCGACGCGCTTCTCGGTCACTGACATGGTAACGCGATGAGTCATAGCCGCGTGGCAAGGTTTGACCTGAGCGCCAGTCTCGGCTTGGGTTAACACGTTTGTTTTGGTAGCGGTTGTCATTGTCCCAACGGCGGTCATCGCGATGATCCCAACGCGAGTCATGATCATGCGAGCGGTCATAGTACTGAGGTGCTGCCATTGCAGATGTAGCCATGAGCGCGCCTAAAGAGAGTGTGATTGCAGTCAGAATTTTTTTCATTGCTTTCGTCCAGTATTAGTCTTGTTTCGATTATTCAAAATTAGCGAATAACTCTAGAGAAAGCGTGAGGGCTATTTAGGTGAATTGTGAAATGTATGAAGAGACTGAGGAGATTGTTGTTTTTCTGCAATGCTTGCAAACAAAAGCTTTGGCGCATAAAAAAACCTGAAACAACGCCTTCCATGCTGTGCCTGACTGTGGTCTCTTAAGAGGAGTATGCAGTTGTACTCAAGCGGGTGAAAGGGTGTTGATTCAGGTTTCAATAATGTCGCTGCGTTATACAAAATGAAGCGCAGATTAAAGCCCCATAATGCGCAGAATATTGTTGCTGTCTGCGTCGACTAAGATATAGTCATTGTTGATTTTGTACCACTGCTGGTTTCGGTTTGGCTTTGGAAGATTATGGTCTTTATATTCGACTTTATAGCCGTTACCACGGTAATGCTGTGGCATGACATAACCTTGTTGCCATTTATGCTGTTGTAAACGTTTGACACCGCGCTCTTCGCGCATCCGTCGACGATCTTGCTGATCGTCATCATCTGAATCGCGAAAGTCACGTCCGCGGGGCTCATTGCCATAGCGTGGATGATCGTGGTCAAACTGAGGGGCAGCAGTACTGAGACTGCTTGCCATCAAAGCACTGAAAGAGATTGCCAATACTGTCAAAATCTTTTTCATGTTGAATCCTCATTAAGGTAATTTCATTCTTTCCTATAATGTACGAAAAAAATGCAGAGAAACTGTGAAGATGAATTGGGTATTTATTAACAAATGCAGAGATATTAAGAAGATTATGCCCAATTCTAAGCCTGAATTAAATCATCAATTGCGCCAAAGTCCAAAGCAAACAGTCTGTATCTTCTGATTTTTGACTCATTTTGAGGGCTCAGATCTCCCTTTGTAAAAGAACGCATAGTGCATTATTTAATTCCACTGCTGCGCCAGATGTTGCAATGAATGGATTGAATGAACTACTGCTTCAGCTTGGTTGGCATCCTCTAAAGCACAAATCAGGCTTTCGTGGAGTTGTAAATGATGGATATCACGAATAGTGTCATGTTTACGTTGCAAATCAGCCATGCTGCATCCTTATTTTCAATTTTTGATGAATTAGGATGATAAATAGGAAATTTAAATCTGAAAAACCGAATATTTTTATTAAAATAATTTAAAAATACGATTTAAAATATCGAGCTAGCCAAGCTGAGTTTTCAACTTGGCTGATTCGGCTTAATAGGCGTAGTTGAGGTCGGTATAATCACTCAATGATTTCTGTACATGCGCTTGGATAAATTCACGTACATCGGCTGCAGTCATCGGTTCACCATTTTTGCTGATGGCATGCTCAATGTCGGGCTGACCCTCAATTTTGATGCGATAAACAAAGCTTTTCTTGGCTTTATATTGTTCATCATTCTTAGCAATGACCGTGACGTAGTGATAGCTATGTTCAAAGTTCAAGTCGGTATGGGCAAAAACAAACTGGTCGAAAAGTTTCAGTGTGGCGCCATTTTCCAGGGCTTGAAGTTCCTCCACAATACTGGCTTCAAACTTCATTCCATATTTTTCTGAAATCGGCTGTTGGTCAATCAACAGGCTAACCATACCATCTTCAGTGGGTTGTACAGTGATGTTGCTCAAGTCCGTCATGGCATATACTTCAAAAATGGAGTTGGAGATCAGTATCCGCAAAAATTGAAAAAAGACAACCTTTTCTGAATCTTGAAATCATGTTGCAGATGACTAAGCTTCAGTTTGACGCATAAAAAAAGGAAGCCGAAGCTTCCTCTTAAGTGACACATTTTAGTTTTGTGCATCAATACTTTGACCATTCATATGCAAACTGTCATCGCCCATCAAGTACAGATAGGCAGGCATGATATTTTCAGGCGTTGGCAATGTTTTTGGATCTTCATCGGGATAGGCTTTGGCACGCATTGCAGTGCGGGTCGCCCCTGGATTGATACAGTTAAAGCGGATATTCGGTGAGGTATTTTCTTTGGCAAACAGTTGGCTGACCGCTTCAATCGCGATCTTAGACACGGAATATGCGCCCCAACGTTCACGCGTTTCACGTCCGACACCTGAGCTGGCAAAAACTACGGAGGCATGCTCAGATTTTTTCAGAAGTGGCATTAGCTCTTGAGTCATAACGAATGGCGCACGCAAGTTGACGGCCATGACATCATCCCAGACATCGACAGGATAATTTTCCAGTTCGGTACGCTCACCTAAAATGCCCGCATTATGCAAAATGCCATCTAAGCGCCCAAATTGGCTTTCTAAAGTGTCGACCAATAATTCATAATCACGAGAAGAGGCGCTCGACAGCTGCAAGGGTAAAATTGCAGGTTGCGGCGCACCTAAGCCTTCAATTTCATCATAAATGACTTCGAGCTTATTTAAGGTACGTCCATGCAGCACCACAGTTGCGCCGTGTAGGGCATAACTTAATGCAGCAGCACGACCAATACCATCGCCCGCACCTGTAATTAAGATGATTCGATCTTTGAGCAGATCGGGGCGAGGTTGATATTCTGAATATTTCATCATTACCTCCTCGTTATTTTGATTTTTTAATTGTGATCAAGTCAGTGAGTTGGACGGTGTAGTTTGACTCACAAGAGACTGAATAACATCGTCCAATTCAGCCACAGTCTTCACTATACAATCTGCCTGCCACGCTGTTAAGTCATCTTTGTGCGCGAATGGTAAATAACCATAAGCCGCCAAAATGGTATACATCTGCGCGTTACGACCCGCATCGATGTCACGTGGATGATCGCCGACATAGATACAGTCTTCAGGCGCAATCGCGATGTGCTTGGCAGCCAAATACATCGGCTCAGGATCAGGCTTAGTCTGAGAGACATCTTCAGGGCAGACCAAAACCGCACAGCGCTCTGTCAAATTCAGCGCATCTAATAATGCTTCACTGAGCCAACGCGGTTTATTGGTGACGATGCCCCAAGGAATCTCTTGGTTTTCAAGCTTTTCAATAAGCGGATACATGCCCGAAAACAGGTCAGTATCTACTGCAATATCGGCACCGTAGGTGTCTAAAAAACGCTGACGATGTGCCAGAAAAATCGGGTCTTCGACTGTAAGTTCTGGATAAACTAATTTCACCATCGCCCGTGCACCTTCAGAGACTTGGCTACGGATCAGGTCTGCATCGACCACAGCGACGCCTTTTTCACGGCACATGTCTTGAATAATGCGAATAAAGTCGGCGGCAGTGTCGATCAGTGTGCCGTCAAGGTCAAATAAGACGGCTTTCATGCAGCACCTTCTTTGACGGTATAGACCATATAATTGACATCGACATTCGGCGCTAACCAATAGCGTTTGGTCAATGGATTGTAATGTAAACCCGTCATGTCTTTCAGTTTGAGCCCTGCGCCGCGAATATCATGTGCCAGTTCAGAGGGCTTAATGAATTTTTGATAATCGTGGGTGCCTTTGGCTAGCATGCGCAGTACATATTCAGCACCAATAATGGCAAACAGGTAGGCTTTGGGATTACGGTTAATGGTAGAGAAGAATACATGACCGCCTGGTTTCACCAGTTTATGGCAGGCTTCAATGATTGAGGCTGGATTGGGTACGTGTTCCAACATTTCCATACAGGTCACGACATCGTATTGTCCTGCTTGTTCTTCTGCGAGCTGCTCAACTGGAATTTGGCGATATTCGATATGCTCAACACCTTCTTGTTCTGCATGTAAACGTGCCACATTCAGGGGGGCTTCGCCCATATCAATGCCGAGCACATCTGCACCACGACGTGCCATACTTTCAGCTAAAATTCCGCCACCACAGCCGACATCCAGGACTTTTTTTCCACTGAGTCCACCTGCATGTTCATCAATCCAGTTTAAGCGCAGAGGGTTGATCATATGTAAAGGTCGGAACTCCGAGTGCTGATCCCACCATATGGCAGCAAATGCTTCAAATTTGGCAATTTCTTGTGGATCAACATTCAGTTGCGACATCGTCGGCACCTCAATTTAAGTCATGATATTTAAAATGTTCAATAGGGCTTAGTGTAGCGTTTATTCTAGAAAAAGCGATAAAAGCCTGAAAAAAGTTCACAGAATGAAAACGAATTTGGCATATTTGATTTATAGTATTTGCATAAACTTATCATAATGATTTTGAGGACAATAAGTTCAATGAAAAAACTCCTTTTGAGTGGATTAGCAACCGCTGTTTTCGCTATTTCTGGTAGCGCATTGGCTGCAAATTTTGTAGCTGGTCAGGACTATATCGTCGTACCAACACCTGTACAGGTGGAAGTGCCAGGAAAAATTGAAGTCCGCGAATTCTTTTGGTATGGCTGTGGTCACTGTTTTAAACTTGAACCTCATATGCAGACTTGGTTGAAAAAACTACCGAAAGATGTGCGTTTCGTGCGTACGCCAGCAGCCATGAATCCAGTGTGGGAGCAAGCGGCGCGAGCTTATTATGTGTCTGAGGCCTTGGGTGTACGTAAAAAGACTCACCTGACGTTATTCCATGCCATTCATGATCAAAATCAACCAATTCTAGAGCAACCTGCTTTAGCCAAGTTCTATACTCAGTTTGGTATTCCTGAAGCGAAATTTAACAGCACTTATAAATCATTTGCGATCACTTCAAAAATTGCACAAGCACAAGACTTAGCCAAGCGCTATCAACTCAGTGGTGTTCCTGCGGTGACGGTGAATGGTAAATATATTGTGCAAGGTGAAGATGCTAAAGTGACTCAAGTCGTGGATTACTTGATTGAAAAAGAACGCGCTGCAAAATAAGCTGAATCTGTTTTAAGTCCTTATTCAGTTAAAAAAGCCTGCATCAGCAGGCTTTTTTATGCGTTAACGATGTTTATTGCACACTTGATGCAGGTTGTAATAAATCCTCATAACGCAGCTCAATTTTTCTTAAGGTTTTTAAGCGCCAAAGTTGATGACGAGCTTCGGCTTCATAGCCATTAAAGGCCAAGAGTTTGGCAAATTTAGTCAAATCATAGGGGATCGGGTAGTTCAGCACCATTTCCTCATAGTCACGAATTTGCTCAGGGCTGACTTTGCTGTATGGATTTAACTGAATCCATGCAATGCGGCGGTTAAACTCCGACAGCAGTAAAATATGATCGTGATTGGTGAACTTTTCAGGGGTGTGTCCATAACGAGAAGCTTGATTCAGCTTTGGTACCATCAACTCATAGTCACGAATAATCAGTGCGACCAAGACCACACAGACAGTAAATGTGATCGGCATGGCAAAGCTCGGTAAAGTCCACGTTTTCACTTTTTGCTGAGATTGAATAATGCCTAGAATCAATCCGAGTGGCAGCAAGAAATAAGCGTAGAACAACGGAAATTCGAGCATACCGTGAATCAGTAAAGCGCCGACCATCAGAAGTCCAATCACAGATTCGAGCGATGTCGCATGCTTTTGCAGTTGATAGCCCCAATAGCTGAGATAGGCAAAAAATGGAATCGCAATCACCAATCCATTCCACACAATAAAGTCGAGAATGAAGTTGTGCGCACTTTTCACCCAAACGGGGCCTTGGAACTGATCACTGATTAGGGTGTAAGCCACACTGGTTTGATGCCAACCATAGCCAAACCAAGGTCGCTCAGCAATGGCATGGAGCATCTGTTGCCAAATGGCAAGACGCGACATATCGCCCGTTGCTCGCGCAACCGCATCACGGGTTTGGGTCACTTCGACATTAGACAGCTGAGCCAACAGGTGATTGAGCTGTGGAATAAACGCAGTAAATGCAATGAACAACGCAAACCATGCGAGGGCACTATACCACTTCAGTTGAACCACACCCTTGTACTGTTGATAGAGCAAATACAGCAGTACACAAATGCTTGCGACCCATGATGTGCGGGACTGACTCAGGGCTACCGCAAATAACATCAATGCAGCACTTGCGCACAGCAGAATCGAGTTGAGTTTTTTCTTTTCAAATAGGTAGAGTGTGCCGAGTAAGGACAGAATCAGAAAGCTCGCCATATTGTTCGGCTGAGCAAAGTTGGCATAAGGACGATCGCCTTTTAAGGCGGTCATGCCAGGAATGTACTGTTCAATATTGAGCCATTGGCAAGTGGCGATGAGCGCTGTTACCAGACCGACCGACCAAAATACACTACACAGACCACTAAATAATTGCTCACGTTCCAAGGGTTTTTGGCTCAGGTTAAAACCTAAAACCATACTTAGCCAAAATGCAAAGATATATAAGCCACACATCAGTGCTTTGCTGAAAAAGAACAGCTCGCCAAAACCGTACTGAATGAAGGGCACCAGACTCAATAGCAATAGTGGCAGACTCACTTTCGGGAGCAAGAGTTTTTCTTTTAAAAATAAGGCAGAGAGTGCAAATAAAGATAAAAATGCAAACAATTCACCTGTATAGGTGACCCAAGGGCGATAATGAATGGGCAATAGCCATGCCAAGGCAATACAGACACTCGCCGCTAAAAAAAGAAAAAAACGCATAGGAGCTACAGATGAAAAAACTGGCTCTATGATAGTGAAAAAGCATCCAAGTTTGAGTAAAGTGCATTAAAAATTTTGTAATACACCAAAATTGCGTCTGCGAACGGCTTAATGCAAAGTCGGATTGGCGTGTTTGGTTTGAGCAGATGGTCGTTGCCAATTGGAGATTCCACGGAACATGAGTTGAATCTGCACGATGGTTTGTAGTTTAAATTCAGCCTGCTGCTGTTGGAGTTTATCGGGAGCCACATCTCGACTCAAACCAATCCAGCGCATGGCCCAGTTAAAAGAGGCATCCATTAAAATATTGGCCAAAACTTTGAGGTCTTCGCTGTCATGGATATGTTGCATGCTTTCAATACGGGTTAGTTCATGGGCGAAGTCATCGATTAAAAAGGCAATTTCTCGCTCAATCGCTGCACGGATCAAGGCTGAACCACCCCAGCGTTCTCCAATCAAGAAAATCCACTGTTCAGGATGTTGCTCTACAGCATGAAAAAATAAGTCTAGACTATGCTCAATCGTGGCATGTGGCCCATAAACATAGCTTTGTCCCAATTGGGTTAACATACTTTTGATGTGGAGCGCCGCTTGGTCGACCAGTTCAAGCCCCAGCTCATCCAAATCATTAAAGTGGCGATAAAACGCGGTCGGTACTAAACCCACTTGGCGAGTGACTTCACGGAGACTAATGCGACTAAAGGAACGTCCCGAGGTGCTGAGTTGTAATGCAGCATTCAGCAAAGCTTGGCGGCTTTGTTGTTTACGTTCTTCCCGAATCGACATAGATGATTGCCTCAGCCTCTTTTAAGCTTCAGTTTAACAAAGAATATGGATGGGTAGGGAAACAGGCGATCAATTACAAATGCAATGCAGTCAGACAAATGCTTTGGGTCTGCTTCTGCTATACTATGCGCCAACCTATTTAGTCAGATGAAGGGCGTATTATGCGTATCGACCAACGAACATTAGATCAATTACGTGATGTCACCATTACTCGTAACTACACACGTTATGCGGAAGGTTCGGTATTGGTTGAGTTTGGTCATACCAAAGTTCTTTGTACGGCAAGTATTGATAACTCCGTACCACGCTTTTTAAAAGGCAAGGGTCAGGGCTGGGTAACCGCTGAATATGGCATGTTGCCACGTTCGACGCATACCCGTAGTGACCGTGAGGCTGCGCGTGGTAAGCAAAGTGGTCGTACGCAAGAAATCCAACGTTTGATTGGCCGTAGTCTACGTGCCATGGTGGATTTAAAAAAACTCGGTGAAAACACCATCACCATCGACTGTGATGTGATTCAGGCAGATGGCGGTACACGTACTGCTGCGATCACCGGTGCTGCCGTGGCCCTGATTGATGCGATGAACACATTGCTTGAGAAAAAGAAAATTAAGCAAGATCCATTAAAAGGCTTAGTGGCTGCAATTTCAGTCGGTATTTTCCAAGACGAAGTGCTTTTAGACTTGTGCTATGAAGAAGACTCAAACTGCCAAACGGATTTAAACGTGGTCATGACCCAAGCTGGCGAATTTATTGAAATTCAAGGTACGGCAGAAGATAAACCGTTTACCCGTGTACAGTGCAATGCCATGTTAGAAATGGCGGAAAAGGGCATTCAAGAGTTGGTGAAAAAACAACAGCAAGCACTGGGTTGGTAAGTTGTAACCCAATAAAAAACGCACTCAAGAGTGCGTTTTTTATTGGGTGTGGATTGAATGCGAACTATTGGAATTAAGCATTAAAACGCATAGAAAGGTCGACTGCTTTGACATCTTTGGTCAATACACCCATCGAAATATAATCCACGCCTGAGGTTGCGACTTCGCGTAAGTTGGCAATGGTGATATTCCCTGACGCTTCCAATTTACACCGTCCTGCAACATGCTTGACCGCATCAATCATTTGTTGCTGGCTAAAGTTGTCTAACATCACGATATCAGCTTGGGCTTCCAAGGCTTGGTCTAATTCAGCCCAGGTTTCGACTTCGACCTCGACAGGTTTGCCCGGGGCAATTTGATGCGCTTTGGCAATGGCTTGTGCGATACCGCCTGACGCCATAATATGATTTTCTTTAATTAAAAAAGCATCGAATAAACCTAAACGATGGTTTTGACCGCCACCGACCGCGACAGCATATTTTTGGGCAATACGCAGACCTGGGAGGGTTTTACGGGTATCCAGCAATTTGGTGTTTAAGCCATCGAGCTGTTTGACATATTCCGCAGTTTTGCTGGCTACAGCAGATAGCGTTTGTACAAAGTTGAGCGCAGGGCGTTCAACCGTAAGTAAGCTGCGTGCTGAACCCGCCAGTTTGAAAATAGTTTCATTGGCAAGAACCAGATCGCCATCGTTTTTGAGCCACGTGATTTGTACACTTGGATCAAAAGCGGCAATTAATGCATTGACCCAAGGCTGACCTGCAAGAATCATGTCTTCACGGCTAATAATGGTTGCAGTCGCTTGTTCATCTTCAGGTGTTAACAGCGCCGTAATGTCACCATCACCGATGTCTTCTTGTAATGCCTGTTGAATATTCAGTTGAATAGATTGTTCAAGCAGTTGCTGCGATATGCTCATCCGATTGTCCGTATCTTTATAGAAGCCATGAAAATTGCGCAATATATTAGCATTTTTCCTGAAAAAGGCGTGAAAATTTCAGAATCAAAGGCTGACCAATTTGAGAAATGACGGGGAAAGATTTAGCATGAGAGACATTAAAAAAGATTGCCCAAAGGGCGCAATGGGTTTGAGGAATAAAAATATGCAGGTCATTCCGTCTTTTCAAGTGCAAGCAGGACAACTGCTGGGAGCAAGACAAATTCCATCGCCTAATTTTAACGCACGTCCTGCTGATACTGAGATTCAACTGATTGTCATCCATAATATCAGTTTGCCTCCCTCACAATTTGGTGGCGGCTATATTGAACAATTTTTTCAAAATCAATTGGATTGGTCAGTACATCCATATTTTCAAACTATTCAAGGCATGCAAGTCTCAGCGCATTTACTGATTTTAAGAAGTGGCGAAGTCTTACAATTTGTCAATTTTAATGACCGTGCATGGCATGCAGGACGCTCAAGCTATCTGGCCAAGAAAGAGTGCAATGATTATTCGATTGGCATTGAGCTTGAGGGCAGTGATGACTTGCCTTTTGAAGATGCCCAATATGAAACATTGGTACACGTGACGGCCTGTTTACAACAGGCCTATCCTCAAATTCAGCAGCATTTGGCAGGACATTCCGATATTGCGCCAGGACGTAAGACCGATCCAGGCACATTTTTTGATTGGTTAGGCTATCGAAATCGTTTGCAGCAGTTAAAAAGTCAATAAATTGAGAGTCGACAACAACATTAAACAATCAAATATTCGCTGAAGTTTCATTACAATAGCGGCAAATGAAAAACTAGGTGGATACGATGGCGCTGTGGCGGTCAACCGTAATTGTAAGTGCAATGACCATGCTTTCTCGGGTCTTGGGTTTGGTACGAGACATTGTCTTACTGAATGTCTTTGGTGCGGGGAAAGATTTTGATACCTTTGTGGTGGCCTTTCGTATACCGAACTTTTTCCGTCGGCTATTTGCTGAAGGGGCATTTTCACAGGCGTTTATTCCAGTACTGACCGAATATAAAACTGGGCGTACCCATGCAGAAGTTCAAATTCTGATTAGCCGTGTCTTTGGTTGTTTGATGACCGTTATGACGGCTTTAACCTTCATTGCTATGGTCGCAGCTCCAGCAGTGCTATACATATATGCACCGGGTTTCCATGCCGATCCAGAGAAGTTCGACCTCGCGGTTTCAATGTTTCGCCTCACCATTCCTTATTTATTGTTTATGTCGTTGACGGCATTTGCCAGCAGTATTTTAAATAGTTATGGTTCTTTTGCTTCGCCCGCCTTTTCACCGGTATTGCTGAATGTTGCGATGATTGCGGGGGCATGGTGGCTGACGCCGTATATGGCAGAACCGATTATGGCACTCGGTTGGGCGGTGATTGCTGCGGGTGTATTACAGTTGGCAATCCAAATTCCTGAACTTTGGCATAAAAAGTTACTAATTCCGCCGAAAGTTGATTTTAAACATGAAGGGGTGGATCGCATCATGAAATTGATGCTGCCTGCACTATTTGGTGTTTCTGTCACGCAAATCAACCTACTTCTGAACACCATTTGGGCTTCGTTTATGCAAGACGGTTCAGTGTCATGGTTGTACAGTGCGGAACGCATGACTGAGTTGCCTTTGGGCTTGATTGGGGTAGCGATTGGTACGGTGATTTTACCCGCATTGTCGACCCGTCATGCAGAGCAAGACATGTCGAAGTTTCGTGGCATGATGGATTGGGCTGCGAAGGTCATTGTTTTGGTGGGGGTGCCTGCGAGTATCGCGTTGTTTATGTTATCGACCCCCATTATTCAGGCCCTGTTCCAACGCGGTCAATTCACCCTTGAAGATACGCAAATGACGGCTTTGGCGCTGCAATGTATGAGTGCTGGGGTGATTTCATTTATGTTGATTAAGGTCTTTGCACCTGGGTTTTATGCGCAGCAAGACACCAAAACGCCAGTCCGTGTCGGTTTAATGGCCGTTGCCGCAAATGCGATTTTAAACGTGGTGTTTATTGGCTTCTTTAAATTGATTGACTGGCAGGCAGAGCATATGGCTTTAGCTTTAGCTTCTTCGGGCTCTGCTCTAGTGAATGCGGGGATGTTGTATTTCTATCTACACAAGCGCGATATTTTCCGTTTTGGCGCACACTGGAAAAAACTGTTTATCCAGTTTGGTATTTCTAACGCCGTGATGATTGTGGCTTTGTGGTATGCATTGACTTGGTATAATGGTGACGTGTCACAGTGGATTCGCGTTGCCGAAGTGATCGGGCTGTGCGTGGTCGGCGTTGTGGCTTATGTGGTTGGTTTGCTCTTTACTGGATTTAGACCACGTCATCTCAAACATGAAGCATAAAACAAAGCAGTACTTTATTTTATATTGCAAGCAAAGCGCGTAGCTTAACAAAGCATGGCTTGATTGAAGAATAGATTGAAATTAATAAAAAGCCTGATCACGAAGATCAGGCTTTTTATTTTGTATATAGCATTGCCTTTGCATTGCTGCCTTATTTTGGCAACACTTCAATCAGTTCCACATCAAAAATCAAGGTGCTATTCGGTTCAATCACATCGCCTGAACCAATTTGGCCATAGCCCAGTTTAGCGGGAATAAAGAAGCGATATTTTGCGCCTTCTTTCATTAGTTGTAAGCCTTCAGTCCAACCTTGAATCACTTGGCTGACTTGAAACTCCGCAGGCTGCTGACGTGCAATCGAGCTGTCAAAAACGGTCTGATCAATCAAACGTCCTTCATAATGGACTTTGACTTTGCTGTTGGCCTTAGGTGACTTGCCTTGGCCTTGTTGTAAAACCATATACTGCAAGCCTGAAGCCGTAGTTTTTACATCTGCTTTTTTCGCATTTTCAGCTAAAAAGGCTGCACCAATTTTGGCATTTTTATCAGCCAGTTGCTTAACTTCTAATAACTGTTTTGCCTCGGCTTGGCGTTTATATTGGGTGAGTACACGCGCCATGTCTTCATCGCTTAATGACGCAGCTTGGCCTTTAGATGCTTCACGTAACCCTTGTACAAAAGCATCGAGATCTAAATCTTGAATTGACTCGGCATTGCTCCGACCCATGAGATAGCCAAAGCTATAACCGACTTGTTGGTTGATGCTGCTTTTATTATTAATCGGTGCAGCAAAAACAGGTGTAGAAAGTAACAAGCCACAGAGTAATGTTGTTTGAATTTTCATATCGTATTCTCAATAAAAAGAGGAGAGCAAAAGCTCTCCTTTGATTGACTTGTCTTATTTTACTTTGATCAGTTCAACATCAAAAATAAGCGTGCTGTTGGCTGGGATCATGCCGGGTACACCTTGTGGGCCGTAGCCTAAGTTAGAAGGGATGTAAAGTGTCGCCTTCCCACCTTCTTTCATGAGTTGTAGACCTTCAGTCCAACCTGGAATTACTTGATTTAATGGGAACTCAATGGGCTCGCCACGTTCAAGTGAACTATCAAAGACTTTACCGTCGACCAGTTGGCCTTTGTAATGCACGGTCACGACAGAGCTGGCAGTGGGTTGCTTGCCTGTGCCTTCTTGCGTAATTTTGTACTGTAAGCCTGACGCTGTGGTTTTCACCCCAGGTTTTTTCGCATTTTCAGTTAAGAAGCTGTCACTGGTTGTTTGTGCTTGCTTCGCATCATTGGCCTGCTTTTGCTGCATTTCTTGTTGGAACTGCTCATAGGCTTGTTTTAATTCTTCTTCGCTATAGGCGGGTTGGCTACGGGCATGACCGGCACGGACACCCGTTACAAAACTGTTAATATCGAGTTCTGGTGGAGTTTGATGAGCAACCTCATAACCCAGTGCATAGCTAATTTTTTCTACGGCAGATGCATTTTTTGAAACTTGGGCTTCGGCTGAAGCTGGGTGTTGAGATGCATAATAAACGGGAACAAGTGCAGCACCGCCTAGAATAACAGCTACAGCAATGGGTAAGGCTTTACTCATGTGAAATTTTTCCTAATTCTATTACATTCAGAAAGTTTTTTAGCATCTTAGCAGACTTCATGAATGACGTGTTTTGTACCACCAGTACATTTTCAAATTAATATATGCCGAAGTCCTTAAAAAAACTATAAGGATTTGAATATATAAACGTTTGTCATACAAAATAAAAAGCCAGAAATCAAGTTCTGGCTTTTTATCGGTTAGAGGATGTATTTAGTCTGATTCTTTATTGGCTTTATAGGCATAAGCATAGTTATAGCCATAGCCTGCACTTGAACGCTGGATATCATTTAGAATGAATCCATTCACTTTCACGCCGGCTTGTTCGAAGCGATTCAGGGTCAATTCAAGCTCCTTCATTTGTGTTTTCGCATAACGGGCAATCACTAAGTTAACGCCTGTGTATTGAGAAATAATGATGCCATCTGTCACTGCTAAGACTGGTGGAGTATCGATAATGACATGGTCAAACTTCTCCGACAGCTGCTCCAGTAACGCTTTAAATTGTGTAGAGCTTAAAAGTTCAGATGGATTGGCAGGACTCTTACCACGAGAAATAATACTCAAACCAGGAACTTCGGTCATACGAATGATGGCATCGAGAGTTTGTTCACCGTTCAGGAACTCGGTTAAACCAGGTTGTGTGTCATAGTTAAAGTATTTATGTAAATAACCACGACGTAAGTCTGCGTCTATGATTAATACGCGTTTGTCACTTTGTGCCAAAATTGTGGCTAAGTTGGTTGAGATAAAGGATTTACCAACTTCAGGTGCTGGACCTGAAATCGTAATCAGATTATTCCGGGCACTGCTTAAAGCAAAATGGATAGCAGTACGCATACTTCTTAAGCTTTCAATAGTAATATCATCACTATTCTTCACGGCCAAAATAGGAATGTTCTTTTTCTTTTTCAGCATTTTGATATGGCTTTCCTGTACGGGAGAGTGAGGAACAGTCGCATAGACGGGCAGATCTAACTCATTTTCAATTTGAGTAGAATCTTTAATACCTGTACGCATCATGTTGCGCAATAATGCCAAGAGAGTGCCGAGGAAACCACCTAAGAAAATAGATAGAATTAAAATTTGTAGTTTCTTTGGTGCAATCGGTGCAATCGGTTCCACAGCTGTATCAACAATACGAACATTTCCAATCTCGCCCGCTTTTGCAATTCGTAGCTGTTGATAAGAGTTAAGTAGGGCCGTATATAATTGCTGTTTGACTTCAACTTCACGGTAAAGCTGTAAATAACGACGTTGTAAATCTGGCAGCTCTTTTAATGTCGCATTTAATTCCGCAATTTTTTTATTGATCGCCCCCAATTGCGCATTCATTTGCTGCATGACGGGATGTTCAGCAGTATATTTGGCACCAGCTTCAGCCACTTGTTGTTCAAGTTGTGCTTTTTGCGTCTCTAAGGTTACGCTTTGGGTTAAAAATAACTCAGATTCTTTCGTGACATCTACAGTGTTGTATTGTTGGCGAAATTTATTGAATTCACGCTCTGCTACATCAAGTTGTTGTTTCAGCTCTGGTAGTTGTTCATCTAAGAATTTAAGTGTTTGCGCTGTTTCAGCTGAACGACGTTCAATGTTTTGTTGGCTATAAGAAACCAGAATAGCATTGAGTACTTGGGTAATGTGAGTTTTGTCTGTACCTTGATAATTGAGCCCAAGAATACCTGTTAACTTTCCTTTTTCTGCGACTGAATAATTTGCCAAGATACTATTGACAGCAGCTGGTAGAGATTGTTTTTGAATGAGATAAACATCATTCAGCTGGTCTTGTGTATAAATAGAAATATTCCACAAGCCATCCGCTGTACGTAAGGTATTCGATTGGTTCGTTTTTCCTGTTAAAATGACTTGTTCAGTTTGTGTATTCGTTAAACTAAACTGACCATCTTTAAAGCGAAGTTCAAGGTTTTTATCACGGAAGTTTGATGGAATATTAAACTGACGGATGTCAAAAGCTTTTTCATCATCTTTAAACACCACCGATTTCGGCTGGTACTCTGTTTGATAATGGTGTGGAGACAAGAGGCGGTCAGTAAATGAATTTTCCGTACCTGAAATTTTAAGATCTAAATTCAGATGTTGAATAACATTGCCTAATACCAAACGCGATTTTAAAATTTCGATTTCTGCTTGAGCAGGTTGCTTCTGCTCAACCATGCTCGATAGGTCACCTAATAAAGCTGCAGAAGCGCCTTTATTTTCTTCTACTTGTACCAAGGCGTCGACTGAATAGGTGTCCGGGGTCACTCTTAAATACAGCAATGCGCAGATCACGCTTAAGATGACACAAAGCGCAATCAGCTTCCACTGGGCAATGAGTGAAAAAAATAATTCTTTTAAGTCTATCGTATCTTCAGTATTGCTATTTTGGCTCATAATCTTGATTTCAAATTTAAATATATTTTTTCCAGTCAGCAATACAGCTCTGTATTAACTGGCAGGTATCATCAAATACAGCTTGGTCATGCTGATAAGGGTCAGCGATATTCCTGGCTTGCCAGTGCCCCAAACGGAAGGTTTTACCTTTGGCAAAAGGCCAGGTCTGTTCCAGATGTTTTTGTTGGTTTTGACTCATCGCCAGAACCAGATCAGCTTGTTTAATCATCTCGGCATTCAGCTTTCGAGCGACATGCGGGCTCATATCAATGCCCAAACTTTGCATGCACAGACTGGCTTTTTCATCTGCTGCATGTCCTACCATGCCCGCAATACCCGCAGATTCAATCTGTAAATGCGGATACTGTTGTTTTAAAAAGTATTCGGCCATAGGACTACGGCAGATATTGCCAATACAGATCACCAAAATACGTTTAATCTGCATTATTGCCCCAAACGATCTAGGTTATATAAAGCATTTGAGAATGGAATAATTTGATTCACGACACGTTGCCAGCGGGCCAGGCCTGAAGCATCGACATAGACAATATCATTGCTGCGCATTTTAAACTGATTGGCCAGACCAAAGTCGGCTATGCTGGATAAATCCATGTGATAGACTTCGGTATGTGCTGCATTCGGCTGGCTACGGACCACATAAATTTTACTGCGGCTGGCAGACAGTGGGTTTAAGCCCAAGCTTTCACCCAATACATCGCTTAAGCTCATGCCTTGATCACGCATAGGGAGCGATTGATTTTTACCTGATTCACCCATGACATAAATTTTTTGGTTTTCACGGTTGTTGACATACAAGGTGTCATTCGGCTGGATGAGTAAGTTGTGCAATGACAAGCCTGCTTTTTCCAACTCTACGGTATTGAGTTGATAGCTACGCCCCTGACGCACTAAAGTCATAGAAGCATTGTCGCCTTGTTGGGCATTGACCCCGCCTGCCATACCCAGTGCGGTATAGACACTCACAGGTTGATCGTTTAAATAGAATTGCCCACCTTTCATGACATTGCCTTGTACCGAGTATCGCTGCCCTTGGTAAGACAAGACTCGTACAATCACATCTGGGGTTTTTAAATAACGTGCCAATTGACCGCGCAACTCTCGATTCACTTGCGCTAAAGATTTACCTGCAGCTTTATAACGCCCGATAATCGGAAACTGAATATAACCCTGTGAGTCAATTTGATAACCATTGGACTCGACAGCTTTTTCACTACTAATGGTATTGGTTGGCGGGGTAATTTCAGGATATGCCCATAAATAAATAGAGAGAATATCGCCTGAACTTAAGGTGTATTGACGCTGTGGTGTATGAAATAAATGCGCATAGTCTTGTTGAATATTGTGTACTGCAGGCTGTACTGCGAGCATTGAGTCTTGGGTGAGTTTAATCACATTGACCGCTGTGCCCAAGTCGGTGGTATAGACCCCTTCATTTGGTAAGTCATAAGTTTGTAAGCCAGAGGTAACGGCGCAACCGGTCAAAGTCAGACCGCAAGTCAGTAAAAAAGCCAGTTGAATTTGTCGCACATGAAATCCCGTTTTTAATATTTAATTCGATAAATTTGCTAGGAAAAATATTTTGAAATAAAATGAGCAAAATATTTAACAGGAATTAGCTTTTTGGTACTAAATCTTAACCTAAATTTCATGTTTTTCTGCTAATATTCCTGCCGAAAGATTTAAGCTTCGTAAGTATATTATATAAATAAGGCGTGGAAATGCTATCTATTGCAGATTTAAAAATTGCGGTGATTGGTCTAGGTTATGTGGGCTTGCCACTTGCAGTTGAATTTGGGAAAAAATTACCTGTGGTCGGTTTTGATATTTACCAAAAACGAATTGATGAACTTAAAAGTGGCCAAGACCATACCCTCGAAGTTTCCCCAGAAGAACTCAAACAGGCAAATCAGCTCAGTTATTCAGCAAATTTAGAAGATTTAAAAAGCTGTAACTTCTTTATTGTGACTGTGCCTACACCGATTGATAAGGTTAACCGTCCTGATTTGACACCTTTACAAAAAGCCAGTGCAACGATTGGTAAGGTGCTTAAAGCAGGGGATATCGTTGTTTACGAGTCTACGGTATATCCAGGTGCAACGGAAGAAATCTGCATACCAGTTTTAGAGAAAGTATCAGGTCTTAAATTTAATGAGGACTTTTTTGCCGGTTATAGCCCAGAGCGAATTAACCCAGGTGATAAAGTCAATACACTAACCAAAATTAAAAAAATCACTTCTGGTTCTACTGCTGAAGTTGCTAGCTTTGTTGATCAAGTTTACAACACCATTATTACAGCTGGAACGCATAAAGCTACTAGTATTAAAGTTGCTGAAGCAGCAAAAGTGATTGAAAATACCCAACGTGATTTGAATATTGCTTTAGTAAATGAGTTATCGGTAATTTTCGAACGTCTTAGAATTGACACATTGGATGTATTGGAAGCTGCTGGAAGTAAATGGAACTTTTTGCCATTCCGTCCAGGTCTGGTAGGTGGTCACTGTATTGGTGTTGACCCTTATTACCTCACTCATAAAGCGGAAGAGGTTGGTTATCATCCTCAAGTGATTTTGGCGGGTCGTCGTATTAATGACAATATGGCGCGTTATGTGGCACGTGCCACCATTAAAAGAATGGTGAAAAATAATATTGATGTGACCAAAGCCACTGTTGGTATTTTGGGCATCACTTTTAAAGAAAACTGCCCAGATATTCGTAACAGTAAAATTGTAGATGTAATTAAAGAGTTCGATCAATGGGGGATTAAGGTTGCCGTGTGTGATCCTTGGGCAGATGCCGAAGAAGTTAAACATGAATACGGAATTGACTTGGTTCAGGTGGATGCTGAACACCCTGTGGACAGTTTAGTGGTTGCTGTGGGGCATCATGAGTTTCGTGCTTTGAGTCCTGAACAGTTGCGTGCCTATGTAAAAGCAGAACAACCTGTATTGACCGATGTAAAAAGCTTGTTTAACCGTGATGAAATGACAGCACAAGGTTTTACCGTATTCCGTTTATAAGATTCACCCAAAATAGATTGTAGTAAAAATATGAAAAAATTTGCCCTGATTGGTGCAGCAGGTTATATCGCACCACGTCATTTAAAAGCCATTAAAGAAACAGGCAACACTTTGGCTGTCGCAATGGATGTTAACGACTCTGTTGGTATTATGGACAGCCACTTTCCTGAAGCTGAGTTTTTTACCGAATTTGAAGAATTTGAAGCCTATGTAGAGGATCAAAAGCTCAAAGGTGAAAAGCTAGATTATGTTGCGATTTGCTCACCAAACTATTTACATGCGCCACACATGAAATATGCTTTAAAAAATGGCATAGATGTAATTTGTGAAAAGCCATTGGTATTGAGTTCAGTAGATTTAAACCTTTTGTCTGAATATGAAAAACAGTATGGTGCAAAAGTAAACTCGATTTTACAGCTACGTTTACATCCTTCTATTATTGCGTTGCGTGATAAAGTTCAGGCTGCACCTGCAGGTAAAATTTTTGATGTAGATTTAACCTATTTAACCTCACGTGGTAAGTGGTATTTAAAATCATGGAAAGGTGTAGATAAAAAATCAGGTGGTGTCGCGACCAATATTGGTGTGCACTTTTATGACATGCTGCATTTTATTTTTGGCAAAATTGTGAAGAATGAAGTGCATTATCGTGATGAAAAAACCGCATCGGGTTATTTAGAGTATGAACGTGCCCGTGTACGCTGGTTCTTGTCGATTGATGCCAAGAATTTACCTGAAAATGCGGTACAAGGTGAGAAATTAACTTACCGTAGCATTACTATTGAAAATGAAGAGCTTGAATTTTCAGGTGGTTTTACAGACTTACACACCCAAAGTTACCAACGTATTTTGTCTGGTAAAGGCTATGGCGTAGAGGAAAACCGTGCTGCAATTGAAACAGTTGAAGTGATTCGTGTTGCACCTCTAGTTGAAAATCCAGAAAATCCGCATCCTTTACTATCTAAAGTTAAATAATAAGGGAGAACATGATGAGTTTTTATCAACATGAAAGTGCAATTGTGGATGAGGGTGCTCAAATTGGTGAGAACTCTCGTGTTTGGCATTTCGTTCACGTCTGTGGTGGTGCCAAAATTGGGCAAGGCGTATCCTTAGGTCAGAATGTTTTTGTGGGCAATAAGGTCGTGATAGGCGATCATTGCAAAGTACAAAATAATGTTTCGGTGTATGACAATGTTACCCTTGAAGAAGGGGTATTTTGTGGCCCGAGTATGGTTTTCACAAATGTTTATAACCCTCGTTCCCTGATTGAGCGTAAAGATCAGTACCGAAATACCCTAGTCAAAAAAGGCGCAACTTTAGGCGCAAACTGTACCATTGTCTGTGGTGTCACCATTGGTGAATATTCATTTGTGGGTGCGGGTGCAGTCGTCAATAAAGATGTGCCTGCCTATGCGCTTATGGTTGGCGTACCCGCAAAACAAATCGGCTGGATGAGTGAGTTTGGCGAGCAATTGGATTTACCTCTAGAAGGGGAAGCACAAGTGGCGTGTGAGCACACTGGTGCAATTTACCGACTGAATGGTAAGGTCGTAACAAAAGAGCAGGCTGCCGCATGATTGAATTTATTGATTTAAAAGCACAGCAGTCACGTATTAAGGCTGAAATTGATGCCGGTATTCAGCGCGTTTTAGCGCATGGTCAGTATATTTTAGGCCCAGAAGTTAAAGAGCTAGAAGAAAAACTGGCTGCCTATGTCGGTGCAAAATATTGTATTACCTGTGCCAATGGCACTGATGCTTTACAAATTGCTCAAATGGCATTTGGTATAGGGCCTGGTGATGAAGTGATTACTCCAGGTTTTACTTATATTGCAACAGCAGAAACGGTGGCAGTGTTGGGTGCGACACCTGTATATGTAGATGTGAACCCAAAAACCTACAATTTAGATGTAGAAAAATTAGAAGCAGCCATTACACCACGCACTAAAGCGATTGTTCCCGTAAGCCTATATGGTCAATGTGCTGACTTTGATGCTATCAATACGATTGCTGCAAAGTATGGTATTCCTGTGATTGAGGACGCTGCGCAAAGTTTTGGTGCAACATATAAAGGTCGCAAAAGCTGTAATTTAAGTACTGTTGCCTGTACCAGCTTTTTCCCAAGTAAGCCATTAGGTTGCTATGGTGATGGTGGTGCTATTTTTACGAACGATGAAGAGTTGGCGAAAGTGATTCGTCAGATTGCACGTCATGGGCAAGACCGTCGTTACCATCACATTCGTGTTGGGGTAAATAGTCGTTTAGATACGTTGCAAGCGGCTATTTTGTTACCAAAATTGGCAATTTTGGATGATGAAATGCAGGCACGGCAGCGTGTGGCGGACACTTATACAAAGTTATTTAATGAAGCCGGTGTTTTAACGACACCATTTATTGAAGCGCATAATAGTAGTGCTTGGGCACAATATACCATTCAGGTAGAAAATCGTGACCAGATACAGGCAAAGCTTAAAGCTGAGTGTATCCCTACTGCAGTGCATTATCCAATTCCATTAAATAAGCAGCCTGCAGTTGCCAATGAAAGTGTAGTTTTACCTGCTGGTGATGCAATTGCTGAACGTGTAATGAGTTTACCGATGCATCCTTATCTGACTATTGAAGCTCAAGAAAAAATTGTTACGGCCTTGTTGAGTAATTAAGTTGTGAAAAGCCTTCTTGATAAAATTAATGTGAAGTTAAATGCACAAGCGGGCTTTTTAAAATCTATATCTGTGTTAATCGGTGGAACTGTATTTGCACATGCAATAACAATATTAGCATTACCTTTTATAACTAGATTATATTCGCCAGAAGATTTCTCTCGATTAGCTATTTATACAAGCTTACTAAGTATATTCTCAGTTGTTGCTTGTTTGCGATATGAAATAGCAATCCCATTACCAAAGAGCGATGATGAGGCTGAAAGACTTTTAGTTATATCAATTATAAATTGTTTTTTATTTTCAATTATTTTATTTCTGTTTTTATATTTTTTTAATTCTATAGTTCAGCAGTGGCTTAATAATAAATATTTTTCTCAAATTACATGGCTATTACCTTTAGGGGTATTTTCGGCAAGCTTATATTCGGCGTTTAAGTTTTGGTGCACTAGAACGAAAGACTTTAAGACAATTGCTAAAACCAAATTTGAACAAGCTAGTTCTTCTGTTATTTCTCAACTTGGTTTAGGTTGGATGGGACTGACATCAATTGGTATGTTGGTGGGGCAACTCTTTTATAATAGTGCTGGCGTTTTTAGCTTGATACGCAAAAAAAACAAATTTTCTAATTTGAGTTCAAAAGAAATAATACAAACATATAGGAGCTACATTAGCTACCCAAAATATTCTGTAAGTGAAGCCTTATTTAATACTGCAGGTGTACATTTACCAATGCTACTTATTGCTATTATAGCTGCCCCTAAAGAGGCGGGTTATTTATTATTAGCTTCAAAAATTATGGTAATACCCATGGTGTTAATTGGGGCATCAGTCTCACAAGTTTATTATGCTCATGCAAATGATGCAAAAGAGAAAGGTGAACTAGAACAATTTACAAAAAAATGTATGTTAAAACTATTAAAAATTGGATCAGTCCCATTGATTACAATTGGTCTAATAGCCCCTTGGGGGGTTGCTTTAGTTTTTGGAGAAGAATGGAAGAGAGCAGGAGAACTTGTTACATGGATGACACCATGGTTTTTAATGCAATTCGTAGTCTCTCCAGTATCTTTAGTTTTTCATATTACAATGCAACAGAAATTAGCACTACTATTACAATTCGCAGGTTTTATTTTAAGAGTTAGTAGTATATTTTTTGCAGTTCTTGTTTCTACTAATTTGGTAAGTGAATTTTATGCATTAAGTGGATTTATTTTTTATGCTATTTACTTGGTGTTAATTTTAAAGGTTATTAAGAATTAATTTAGTTATAAGTTTGTGAGATAAATGATGAATAATTTAAAAAATTATTTTTCAAAGACAACAGGATTATTTTTTATATTATTGTATCCAATTTATGTTATTTATAATACTTTATTGGCTTATGGTTTTATTTCGCCATTTCTAGGGGGGTTTTATGGAGTAGTATCTCTAACTTATTTATTTTCAATGGTACCTATTCTATTTTTTTTAACACAGAAAGTATACGTAAATAATTATAAGATATTACTTTTTTTATTTATTTCATATATATGTATTGTTGTTTTAATAAACTATTTTACTGTTAATAGTCATGAGATCATACTGGCTGCTGAGCAATCACTAGGGTCTTTGATTTTACTTTTTTCAGCTATCCTATTAGGATATTATTTAGAGCATACAAAACTATTAAAAAAAATATTAACTATTTTTTTAATAATGTCTTTAACTTTTTTAATTGTTTATGTGATTAAAACTGGTGAAGTTATGTTTTATGCGAAAACATTAGATACTGCTCAAGAGGTAAATGATGTCTCAACATATCAAGGATATGGTAGAACATTTTTTATTATATCTCTTTTACTTTTAGCAATGATCAAAGAAATAAGAAATTTTATTTTTATTTATTTTATTTCTTTGTTTATTTTGTTTGTTTTGGGCTCTAGATCTGAGTTAGTTGCATGTGTAATAGCTGGTTTTTTACTTATACTAATTAAATATCCTTTTAGCATAAAATCTATTTTATCATATTCAATAGTTATATTATTCTCTATTGTTTCTTTTAGTTTTTTTGCTAATAAATTCTCGGATAATAGAAGTCTCCAATTGCTGAATGCATCTGAAAGTAGTTCATGGCAATCTAGAGAAGTTTTAACTGAGATAGCAATTAATCATATAAAATCAAACCCTATATTGGGATATTTTGGTGGACATGTCGTTGATGGTGGAAGTATAGGTGCCTATGCTCATAATATTCTATCATCATGGGCAAATTATGGTTTTTTCGCTTTCATTATTTATACTGCATTATGTTTGATACCATTAGTTCATAGTTTTTATTTACTATTTTTTAGAAGTATAAAAACTTCCGAAGTACAATTTTGTTTTTTACTCGGAATTTCAGTTTTTGTTTTAATTATTTTCTCTAAACCTGTTTTTTGGTTTGTTCCTGGTTTTCTATTCGGCTGTTATCTTAAAGTAAGGAGTTTAAATCTTGGGAATTAAAGTAGCTCATCTAACATCTGTTCATCCAAGGTACGATGTCAGAATTTTTGTTAAAGAATGCTCATCTTTAGCAAAAAAATATCAAGTTTATCTAATTGTTGCTGATGGTAAAGGTGATGAAATAGTCAATGATATTCAAATTTTAGATGTCGGTAAATTTAACGGTCGTTTAAATCGTATATTAAAAGCAACTCAGGCAGTCTTTGAAAAAGCAAAGTTAATTGATGCAGATATATATCACTTACATGATCCAGAATTAATACCCATTGGTTTAAAGCTAAAAAAACTAGGTAAAAAAGTTATTTTTGATGCACATGAAGATTTGCCAAATCAAATAAAATCTAAACATTACCTTCCTCCTATTTTTAGATCATTACTATCGCTAAGTGTTAAATACTATGAACAATATGCTTGTTCTAAATTGGATGGAATTATTGTCGCTGCTGAACCAGTTATTAAAGCAAAATTTTTAGCAATTAATCCTAAAACAGAAGTTATTAATAACTATCCTAAATTAGAAGAACTAGCGGATATTACTGAACTTAAGAGAATTCAAAATCAGATATGTTATGTCGGGGGTATAACAAGAGTTCGTGGAATTGTTGAAATGGTACAAGCCATTCATCTAACTAAAGCTGACTGCCAGTTAGTCATAGCAGGGAATTTTTCAGATAGTAATTTAGAGGCTGAAGTAAAATCTTTGCCTGGGTGGAAAAAAGTTAAATTTTTAGGTTATGTTGACCGAAAGGGGATTCGAGAAATCATGGAAACTTCATGTCTCGGTTTAGTCACTCTCCATCCTACAGATAGTTACGTAAACTCTATGCCAATAAAAATGTTTGAGTATATGTGTTCGAGTATGCCAGTTGTTGCTTCTAATTTCCCTTTATGGCAAGAAATTATTAATGAATCACAAAGCGGAAAGTTTGTAGATCCACTAAATCCAACTGATATAGCTAAAGCAATTGATTATTATTTATCCAATAAGGATGCATCATTAATCGCTGGTAAATTTGGTCGAGATTTTGTATTAAAAAAATATAATTGGGCTAATGAAGAGCGGAAACTATTTAACTTCTATGATGAGATAATGGGATAAAAGTAATGCAGCAAAGAAAAACTTTTTGGATTATTAATCAGTATAGTTCGACCCCTGAAACAGCAATGGGGGGACGGCATTATTATATTGCTCAAGAGTTAGCAAAAAAAGGGCATCAAGTTTACGTTATTGCAGGTTCATATAGTCATTTATTACGTGAGCCAAAAATATTTACTGAAGAATTTTTGTTCGAAGAAATTGAACCAAATTTTAATTTTGTATGGGTCCAATTACCTGAGTATCACGGTGCTCATGACAAAAAGCGAATAATCAATGAATTTATTTTTTCTTATAAAATAAGAAAATTAAAAAAACTTATACGAGATAGACCAGATGTAATTCTACATTCTTCACCAGCACTTATAAGCTATTTTGGTGCTAGCAATTTAGCAAGTTATTTTAAAGTTCCTTTTGTCTTTGAAGTTAGAGACCCTTGGCCACTTACATTAACAGAAATTGGTGGTTATTCAAAAAGTCATCCTTTTGTTCAGTTTTTACAATGGATTGAAGATAAAGCTTACAAACAAGCTACTTTTGTTTTTTCAAATTTCTTTAATGCTATTGAACATATGAAGTCTCGTGGTTTAGATGAGTCTAAATTTCACTGGATACCAAATGGTATTTCCTTACCTGAAGTAGAAAATAATGAACCATTAGATCCAATGGTTTTAGACCAGATACCCCGAAACAAATTTATTATCGGATATACAGGCACTCTAGGTAGTGCAAATGCAATGAATTACCTAATTGATGCAGCCGAAATTCTTTCTGGTAATGATGCTCTACATTTTGTTCTGGTTGGCGAGGGAAAGGATGAAGGAGCACTTAAAAAAATTGTTAATCAAAAAAAATTGAAAAATGTCACTTTTATTTCATCAATACCTAAAAAGCAAATTCAGACTATGCTTGAAAAATTTGATGCATGTTACATAGGTTGGCAGAACCATAAAATGTATAGATTAGGAATTGCTGCTAATAAATTACCAGAGTACCTTTATTCTGCTAAGCCTATTATTCACTCATATTCAGGAGCAGGAGATTTCGTACAACAAGCTAATGCGGGTATTAGTGTTGAAGCGGGAAATCCAAAATTGATTGCACAAGTCATTTTACAATTATATCAACTACCTGAGCATGAACGTCAAGAAATGGGTAAAAGAGGTAAAAATTTTGTATTGGAAAATCTAGATTATATGAAAATAGCGGAAAAACTAGAAAATGTAGTTTTGAAATAGAGGTTGAAATTAAATGAAGAGATTACTCGATATTATCATCGCCTCCATTGCCTTAATCCTGCTTTCACCACTTTATGCCCTTGTTGCTTACAAAGTGAAAAAAAATCTGGGCTCTCCGATCCTGTTTCGCCAGGTGCGTCCCGGTTTACATGGCAAGCCCTTTGAAATGATCAAATTCCGCACAATGAAAGATGCTATAGATGAGCAGGGTAATCCATTGCCGGACAGCGAGCGCCTAACGCCATTCGGCAAAATGTTACGTTCAACCAGTCTGGATGAAATGCCAGAGCTCTGGAATGTCATTAAAGGTGATATGAGTATTGTGGGACCTCGTCCATTACTTATGGAATATTTACCACTGTATAATGAGGACCAGGCAAAGCGGCATAATGTGCGTCCAGGTATGACTGGTCATGCACAAGTGAATGGTCGTAATGCCATTAGCTGGGAAGAAAAGTTCAAGCTGGATACCTGGTATGTGGAACATCAGTCCATTTGGCTCGACTTTAAAATCATGTTGAAAACTGTGCAAAAAGTGATTGCTAAAGATGACATTAGTGCAGAAGGTGAAGCGACTATGACAAAGTTCACAGGTACTAAACCGAGGCAGCGTCATGACTGAGACGCTATATGCGATTTATGGTGCTTCTGGTTGTGGTCGTAGTTTAATGCCTGTTGCAAGAGAGCATTTAATCCGTACTGGTGTTAAGGCTGACATCTATTTTATTGACGACAGTTTAACGAAACCGACGGCAATAAATGGGCATCAAGCAATCAGCTATGAAATGTTCAAGGCATTAAAGGGTTCTCGGAAATCAGTTTTAATTGCGATCGCAAATAGCCAAGTACGCGAAAAATTGGCAAGTAAACTCGAACATGATGAAATTGATCTTTGGTCAGTTCACGCGAATAATACAATTATTATGGATGAGGCTATTATTGGTGCAGGAGCAGCATTAAGTCCATTTGTGACAGTGACATCAAATATTCAAATTGGTAAATGTTTTCATGCGAATTTATACAGTTATGTCGAACATGATTGCATCATTGGTGACTTTGTTACTTTTGCACCGGGTGTTAAATGCAATGGTAATATTCATATTGAAGATCATGCTTATATTGGTACAGGTGCAGTCATTAAACAAGGCACACCAGACAAGCCTTTAGTGATTGGAAAAGGGGCGATTATCGGTATGGGTGCTGTCGTAACGAAAAGCGTACCACCGGGTGTCACGGTTGTTGGTAACCCTGCAAGAATTTTAGAAAAAAATAATTTTTAGCTTTTGAACAATACTAGGAATCATCATGTTAAACACTGCGTTTGAACCATGGCCAAGCTTTACAGAGCAAGAGGCAGATGCCGTATCACAAGTTTTACTGTCCAACAAAGTCAACTACTGGACAGGGCAAGAATGCCGCGAATTTGAAAAAGAATTTGCCCAATTTGCGCAAACCCAATATGCCGTGGCACTTGCCAACGGTACTGTCGCTTTGGATGTTGCACTAAAAGCCTTGAACATTGGCACGGGTGATGACGTGATTGTCACTTCACGCACCTTTTTAGCTTCGGCAAGCTCAATTGTTACATCAGGTGCAAACCCAATTTTTGCAGATGTAGAACTTGACTCACAAAACATTTCTGCCCGTACCATTGAAGCGGTACTCACTCCAAATACCAAAGCCATTATTTGTGTGCATTTGGCAGGCTGGATGTGTGATATGGACCCGATTATACAACTGGCAAAAGAAAAGGGTCTGTATGTGATTGAAGACTGTGCACAGGCACATGGTGCGATGTACAAAGGTAAATCTGCAGGTTCAATTGGACATATTGGTGCATGGTCGTTCTGTCAGGACAAAATTATGACCACAGGTGGCGAAGGCGGTATGGTCACCACCAACGATGAACAGCTATGGAAAAAAATGTGGTCCTACAAAGACCATGGTAAAAGCTACGACAGCATTTATCACAAACAACATCCACCAGGTTTTCGCTGGTTACATGATTCATTTGGCACCAACTGGCGCATGATGGAAATGCAAGCCGTAATTGGACGTATACAATTACAGCGCATGCCTGAATGGACACAAAAACGTACCGAGCATGCACAGCGCATTTTGGCAGCCTTTCAGGACAGTCCATATTTTACTGTGCATTACCCAGACAGTGACTATGTACATGCCAACTACAAGTGCTATGTGCAGGTCAATAGCGAACAGTTACCTGCAGATTGGTCACGTGATCGTATCATGCAGGAAATTAATGCTTTGAATGTACCTTGTTTTAGTGGCTCATGCTCAGAAGTATATTTGGAACACGCCTTTGATGGTACAACATGGCGACCTGCACAGCGTTTAGCAAATGCACAGCAATTGGGCGAAACCAGTTTAATGTTCTTGGTCCATCCAAACTTAAGCGATGACAGTATCACAAAAACTATTGCGGCGATTCAGCAGGTGATACAACAGATGGCAGGCTAAGCCATACTGATGATGCAGTCTTCTGGTGGTGATCTTCATCTTGTGATAGGGCTTAAAGGGTTGCGTCAGATGAGTTGGTGCATTTACATCACTAGACTATTCATGCGATAGAGTTACCTAATCTTTAAACCGAAAATAGAGTAAAATATGTAAATGATATATTTTACTTTGATAAAAATAGTGTGAACTGAAAATTGTCTATTTAAGATATATAGACAATTTTTAGTAAAAAAATATTGAGAAGCCTCATCCCGTGAAATCCATTATAGAACCTGCTGTAGAATCCCCCCGCTTAGTCAAACTCGCATTTTTAATGGTGCTGGACTTCTGTGTATTTCCTGTCTTGCTGTGGCTATGTTATGCCATCCGCCAGTTTGACCTAGGCGCAGAAGTGGTGCCCAATTTGGCTTTTGGTTCGGTATGGGTAAGTGTGATTGCCGTTGTATCGCTGTTTATTTTTGGGGTATATCGCTTTATTGTGCGTACCTACAGCGAACTGTTTATGGTCAAATTGGGGTTGAGTACTTCTTTGACTGTGGCAGGGCTGTATGCGTTGGCATATTTTACCGATGCCTTTATTCCTACTTCTATTCCGCTCATGTTCGGCTTTCTCATGTTCGCATGGGTTTGGTTTAGCCGCGGTTTTATTCGCTTTATCGTGCGTTCTTATTTACAAGCCGATGTACAAAAAAAACGCATCGCGATTTATGGTGCAGGCAATGCAGGACAGCAAATTGCAGCGGCACTATACAATTCCGATGAACACTTACCCCTGTTGTTTATTGATGATAGTCCGTCACTCACTGGGCAGCAATTGGGCCGTTTAAAAGTCTATGATGCAGACAGCGCATTAAAATTGTTAGCTAAAAAAAATGTCGATGAAATTCTGATTGCGCTGCCTTCTGTCGGGCGGATGCGTAAAAGCGAGATCGTCAAATTTTTAGAACCTGCACATATTAAAATTACCGAAATTCCAGGACTGACCAAGCTGGTCGATGGTGAAATTCGCGTATCGGATATCCGTGAGGTTGATATTATTGACCTTTTAGGACGAGATCCTGTTCCACCTATTGCCCATTTATTGGCTAAAAATATTCAAAATAAAATTGTTATGGTGACAGGTGCTGGCGGATCGATTGGTTCAGAGCTTTGTCGACAAATCATAAAAAATCAACCTAAAATACTGGTTTTATATGAATTAACTGAGTTTGCATTATATGATATTGATAAAGAGTTAAGGCAAATTGCCAGTTGCGACATTGTTCCCATTTTAGGGACTGTACAAGATCAACAAAAATTAGAACGTATCATCGAACAATATCATGTGCAGACAGTCTATCATGCCGCCGCTTATAAACATGTTCCATTGGTTGAGTGTAATCCAATTGCTGGATTAAAAAATAATGCAATCGGAACTGCAAATAGTTTAAATGCCGCTGTAAAAAAAGGCGTGGAAACCTTTGTGCTGATTTCTACCGATAAAGCAGTTAGACCGACGAATGTCATGGGTGCATCGAAACGGATGGCGGAATTGTATTGTCAAGCCGTGGCAGAAGCGCAAGATCAGACACAAATTAGCATTGTCCGCTTTGGGAATGTTTTGGGTTCATCGGGTTCGGTGGTGCCGTTGTTTAAACAGCAAATTGCCAAAGGTGGACCCATTACCGTGACTCATCCTGAAGTAACCCGTTACTTTATGACCATTCCAGAAGCCTCGCAATTGGTGATTCAGGCGGGTGCTTTGGGTCAGGGTGGCGATGTATTCCTGCTGGATATGGGGGAGCCTGTACGCATTCAGGACTTGGCCCGTCAAATGATTGCACTGAGTGGATTAAAAGTACGAGAAACAGGCAGTCAGGAAGGTGATATTGAAATTCAATATTCAGGCTTACGTCCAGGCGAAAAACTCTACGAAGAATTGTTGATTGATGCCGATAATACCGAAGTGACCCAGCACAGCCGGATTTTGCGTTCTTATGAAAAAATGTATCCGCTAGATGAATTGTTGTTGGTGTTTGAGCGTATGCATGACTTAACCGCAATTCAAAGCGATATCGACTGGGCTTTGGCACAGCTTGAACACTATGTTGATGGCTATGAACGTGGTAAAGAAGTCAAAGTAAATTAAAATATCGAGATCAGGTTAAGACATATGATTAAAAAAGCCATTTTACCCGTTGCAGGTTTAGGCACCCGTTTTCTGCCTGCCAGTAAAGCCATTCCCAAAGAAATGGTCACGGTGGTCGATCGTCCTGCGATTGAATATGTAGTACGCGAGGCAGTTGCAGCAGGGATTGAGCAAATTATTTTGGTGACCCATTCCTCTAAAGCCTCCATTGAAAACTACTTTGACCGTAACTTTGAGCTAGAAACAACGCTTGAGCAGAAGCAAAAATTTGATTTACTCAAAGAGATTAAGGATATTCTGCCTCCACATGTCAGCGTAGTCAGTGTGCGCCAGCCGCAACCCTTAGGACTTGGACATGCAGTTTTATGTGCAAAGTCGATTGTGGGAAATGATGATTTCGCTGTGCTGTTACCTGATGTTCTAGTTAAAGATGCTGATCTAACTAATGATTTGAGCTTAATGATTCAGCGTTTTAATGAAACACATGCTTCACAAATTATGGTTGAAGCGGTGCCTGACCATTTGGTTGATCAGTATGGTATTGTTGATGTAGCTTCTGTACCCAATGAAGGTCAAAGTATAGTGATGCAAGGTATTGTTGAAAAACCAGCAGTGGGTTCAGCACCGTCTAATTTATCCGTGGTCGGACGCTATATTTTGCCCGCTGAGATTATGCAACTTTTGGAACAAACACCGAAAGGTGCGGGTAACGAAATTCAATTAACCGATGCAATTGCCATGCTACAACAGACCAATACGGTTGAAGCCTATCGTATGAAAGGTCAAACTTTTGATTGTGGTAGTAAACTGGGTTATTTAAAAGCTGTTTTGCATTATGGGGTCGATCACCCGAAGTTGGGTGAGGCATTTAAAGCGCTTATCCAAGAGCTTTAATGATCAGCGGGAAACTCTTATGAAAGTTGCAGTATTTGGACAAACCCTGTATTCAGGTGTTATGGCGGCATTGCTAGCTGAATGTGGACATCAGGTCTTTTGGTGCGATATCTTAAAAAGGTCGGCTTCAGAGCAAGCCTATACACAAGATGATGCTGTGATCAATCTACTCCATAAGCAAGAAAAAAGTGGATTTCTGCAATACTGCAATTTTAATGCGATTCCTCTCGATATCGATGCTTACTTTTTTAGTCTGAGTCCGACAGAAGAATCGCAAGGCATTGAAATTTTAAAAGAACTCAAACAGCGCCCTATTATTCATCCTAAATTGATGATCAATGCCTCGACTTTAGGGTTACACGGCACTGAAAAATTTGAAAAAATCTTAACGGATGATGATTGGGTATATTTGCCTGACGTAATCCAAGAAGGTAATGCTTTACAAAGCCTCGTGCAGGCAAAACAACTGACAGTGGGCTGTTCAAGTGAAACGAGTCAAATTAAAATTCGAGAGTTACTCCGCCCTTTATTTCCAAGAGAACAACAATATTTGTTTATGCCCGTTTTAGATGCCGAGTTTACTAAACTTAGTGTTTCAGGCATGTTGGCAACCCGCATCAGTTATATTAACGATTTAGCTGTGGTGGCTGAAAAGCTAGGTATCGATATTGAGCATGTACGTCAAGGCTTGGCGGCGGATAGTCGAATCGGGGCTTCATATCTTTATCCAGGTGCTGGCTTTGGCGGTGAAAACTTCTCTCATGATGTCTTAACATTGGCAAATACTGTTTCGGGGACTGGAGCGAAGAGCCAATTATTGGCACAAGTTTGGGATATCAATGAGCAGCAAAAAGAAATTCTCTTTCGTAAATTATGGAATTATTATCATGGGGATTTGGCGGGTAAGGTGATTGCGATTTGGGGTGCATCATTTAAAGAAAACACGTCTCGCATTCAGCAATCTCCAATTCATGCCATGTTAAAAGCGCTTTGGGCACAAAATATGGTGGTCAAATTGCATGATCCTCAGGCATTGGCCGAAATTGAAAAACATTATGGGCATCGAGAAGATTTGATTTACTGTACCGATCAATATGAAGCAGTTGAGGGAGCACATGCTTTGTGCTTATTAACCGCTTGGAAGCAGTATTGGAGCCCTAATTATCCAGAACTACTCAAAAAAATGCAGCACCCACTGATTCTAGATGGTCGCAATATTTATGATCCATGCTATGTCAAAGCCCAAGGCTTTGCCTATCAGGGAGTCGGGCGATGAAGCATCAAAATAAACCGTATCCCGTCGAAGATATTAATACAGCCATTGCCCGACTGCAGGGCTTGAAAGCTCATTTTGAACAGCATCATCTGAATGATCTTTTTGCAGATGATTCGACTCGTTTTGAGCAGCTCTCTGTCGTATTAGAGCCGATTATTTTTGATTTTAGTAAACATCGTATTGATCGAACCGTAGTTGATTCTTTAGTACAGTGGGCGCAGGCACGAGATTTAACCAATCGGATTAAAACCTTATTTTCAAGTACAGCGATTAACTATACTGAACACCGTTCAGCCATGCATTGGGCGTTACGTTTACCAAAATGCGATCAACAGCATCAAGCTATTGCCGATCAGGTTCATGAACAACTGCAAAAAATGTATGCATTGGTCAACAAAATTCACGAGGGCCAATACCGGGGTGCGACGGGTGAAGTGATTCAAGATGTGGTGAATATTGGTGTGGGGGGATCTGACCTAGGACCACTGATGGTCAGCCATGCATTATCTGACTTTAAAAAATCGACACAAAAGCCTTTAAATCTGCATTTTGTTTCAACCATAGATGGCAGTCAGCTTTCAGAACTTCTGCATAAGCTGCGTCCAGAAACAACCTTGTTTATTATCTCGTCAAAGTCATTTGGTACGATTGATACACTTTCCAATGCGCAAACGGTACGTCTGTGGCTTGAAAAAGCATTAGGTCAAGAGGCTCAAACCTTAAAGCACCATTTTATTGGTGTCTCGACCAAGCCTGAAAAAATGACTGCTTGGGGGATCGCGCCAGAGAATCAATTTTTATTGTGGGATTGGGTGGGTGGTCGTTATTCTCTGTGGTCATGTATTGGACTTCCAATTGCTTTAACTATTGGAGTGAATGGATTTAAGCAGTTTTTAGCAGGTGCTTATACCATTGACCAGCATTTTCAAAATGCCCCTTTTGAGCAGAATATTCCTGTCTTGATGGGGCTTTTAGGGGCTTGGAATAATAATTTCTTAGACATTCAAACCCATGCTGTTTTGCCTTATGACGGTCGCCTCAAATACTTTGCTTCCTATCTACAGCAGCTTGAAATGGAATCGAATGGTAAGTCGATCCAACGCAATGGTGAAAAAGTTGAATGGGATACCTGTCCGATTGTATGGGGCGAGGTTGGGCCGAATGCACAACATGCATTTTATCAACTGTTGCATCAAGGGACACACTCGGTGAGTTGTGACTTCATTGCGCCGATACAACGTTATAACGCAAATCAGTTTACCTATGTGGATAATGCTGAGGCATTAATTGAACAACATCATTTAGCACTTTCCAATTGTTTAGCCCAGTCACGTTTATTGGCATTTGGTAATCAAGCGCTGGATCAAAGCGAATTGGCCTCTTTGCCTGCATATAAAAAATATGAGGGTAACCAGCCAAGTACAACAATTTTAATGCAAGAGCTTAATCCTTATAGCTTAGGTATGCTCATCGCGATGTATGAACATAAAGTATTTGTACAGTCTGTACTTTGGAATATTAATCCTTTCGATCAATGGGGCGTTGAAAAGGGCAAGGAAATTGCCAATCAGTTATTGCCGATTTTAAATGGGCAACAACAAGATTTATCTGCTTTAGATGTTTCGACTCAGGGGTTGTTAAAAATTTTATTAGGAAAATTAGATGGCTAATATTTTAGTGACTGGTGGGGCAGGTTATATCGGTTCACATACCTGTGTTGAACTCCTTGAAGCTGGACATGATGTGATTGTTTTAGATAATCTCTCAAATAGCTCGGAAGAGTCATTAAAACGCGTTCAAGAATTGACTGGAAAGGCCCTTAAATTTATTCAGGGCGATATTCGTAATCAAAGTGATTTGGATCAAACTTTCTATGCAAATCAAATTGATGCAGTGATTCATTTTGCAGGGTTAAAAGCAGTAGGTGAAAGCCAGGAAATACCACTGACTTATTTTGATCATAATATTGCAGGATCAATACAATTGGTTCAAGCAATGGAACGTGCCAATGTCTTTAATTTGGTATTTAGTTCTTCAGCGACAGTTTATGATGAAGGGAATATTTCTCCTTTGGATGAAGCAATGCCAACAGGTATGCCATCCAATAATTATGGTTATACCAAGCTGATTGTTGAACAGCTTTTAGAAAAAATCTCTATTGCTGATGAGCGTTGGTCAATTGCACTTTTACGTTATTTTAATCCAGTTGGCGCACATAAAAGTGGTCGTATTGGCGAAGACCCTCAAGGCATTCCAAATAATTTGATGCCTTATGTGACGCAAGTTGCGGTTGGTCGTCGTGAAAAACTTTCAATTTATGGCGATGATTACGATACCATTGATGGTACTGGTGTTCGTGATTATATCCACGTTGTGGATTTGGCAAATGCGCATTTATGTGCATTGAATAATCGTTTGGCAGCTAAAGGTTGTAGAGCTTGGAATGTGGGAACCGGTAATGGTTCGTCTGTTCTGGAAGTGAAGAATACTTTTGAGCGAGTGAACGGCATTGCTGTTGCTTATGAAATTGCACCACGCCGCTCAGGTGATGTGGCAACATCTTTTGCGAATAATGCTCGAGCGGTGAGTGAACTGGGATGGAAACCAAAATATAAACTAGAAGATATGTTAGCAGACAGTTGGAATTGGCAAAAGCAGAATCCCACAGGCTACAAAGCATAATTTTCTATAATATTTTTCCGCACAATAAAATAGGCACTTAAGGTGCCTATTTTTATATTTAAAACCGAGAAATTAATTTTGAATCAACCGAGTCAATTCATCAACATAGTCTTGCATCGGCTTTGGATGTTGGTCTAAACGAGTTTCAATATTTAAACGTAACAGGGGCTCTGTGTTTGAAGCACGTACGTTAAAGCGCCAAGCACCAAAATCTAAACTTACGCCATCTGTGTGGTCAATACTTGGATTTTGATCTGCGAAATGGTCAAAAAGCTTTTGAATTGTGACTTGTGTATCCGCAACTTTGAAATTGATTTCCCCTGAGCAAGGAAATTTTTTGATCATTTCTTCAACCAATGAGGACAACGATTGTCTCGTTTCAGACAGTACAGAAATAACCAACAACCATGGAATCATTCCACTATCGCAATAAGAAAAATCGCGGAAATAATGGTGCGCAGACATTTCGCCGCCATAAACGGCATTGTGCTCACGCATTTTGTCTTTAATAAAGGAATGCCCAGATTTCGACTGGACAGGGATACCTTGATATTTCTCTACGACATCAAAGGTGTTCCAAATCAGACGTGGGTCATGGACAATTTTTTCGCCTGATTGTTTGAGTAAGAAGGCTTGTGCTAAAAGACCAACAATATAATAACCTTCAATGAATTGGCCTTTTTCATCAAACAGGAAACAGCGGTCGAAGTCACCATCCCATGCAATACCCATATCCGCACCATACTGAATGACCGCCTCACGGGTGCTATTACGGTTCTCAACCAGAATTGGATTCGGAATACCATTTGGGAAGTTACCATCCGCTTCATGGTGAATCTTGATAAATTCAACCGGAATGTTTACAGCTTTAAATTTGTCTTCAATTGCATCAATCACATGCCCTGCAGCACCGTTTCCGGCATTGACGACCAGTTTTAATGGGCGAATTTTTTTCGGGTCGATATAGGTCATTAGATGATCGACAAATTCAGGCAGAATATTATATGGTGTGGTTGAGCCTTTTTGCGTGACTTCTGTAAATGCCCCCGATTCTGCTAAGGCTTGGATTTCTGCCAGACCACTATCTGCACCAATAGGGCGCGCTTGTTCTCGAACCAATTTCATCCCATTGTAATCCATGGGGTTATGGCTCGCCGTAATCTCAATACCGCCTTGAACATCGAGATGAAATGCACCAAAGTAAACCTCTTCTGTACCTGTCATACCAAGATCAAGGACATCCACCCCAGCATCATTTAAGCCCTGAATAGTGGCTTGTTTGAGACTTTCACTGGTCAGACGGATATCGCAACCGATAACTACAGTTTTGGGTTGATAAATTTGTCCATAGGCACGGCCAATTTTATAGGCAATTTCTTCATTTAGCTCTGTCCCGAGCTTGCCACGAATATCATAGGCTTTAAAGCAGGTAAGTTGCGACATATGCAATTCTCTATTTAGATAAAGAATAAAGGCTGGATATCCAGCCTTTATTTAAATAATTATTCTACAGTGACCGATTTAGCGAGGTTTCGAGGTTGGTCGACATCTGTACCACGAAGGACTGCAACATGATAAGACAGTAGTTGTACCGGCACGCTATAAACAATAGGAGCGAGTATGGGGCTAATGCTTGGTACATAAACCACATGCTGACGGTCTTTGGCTTTAATGCCGCTATTTTCATCGGCAAAGACAAAAAGTTCACCACCACGGGCTTGAACCTCTTCCATATTCGATTTGAGTTTATCGAGCATGTCATCTTTTGGTGCGAGAATCACCACAGGCATGTCATTGTCTACTAAAGCGAGCGGACCATGTTTAAGTTCACCTGCGGCATAGCCTTCAGCATGGATATATGAAATCTCTTTGAGTTTCAACGCCCCTTCAAGTGCGATCGGGAAATTCGTGCCACGACCTAAGAATAAGCAGTGCTGCTTCTCTACGAAAAGTTCAGATAAACGTAAAATTTCAGGGTCATTACGTAAGGTATCTAAAATTACTTTAGGGGTATGCCAAAGTTCAGCCGTAATCTCAGCCACATGCTGTACAGAAATGCTCTTCTTGATCGTACCAATTTTTAGGACCAATAACATGAGTGCTGCAAGCTGTGTAGTGAAAGCCTTGGTTGATGCTACACCAATCTCAGGGCCTGCAAGTGTAAGCAAGTTATGATTGGTCTCACGCACCATAGACGATGTTGCAACATTACAAATGGTCATGGTGGTGATGTCAGCAGCTTTTGCTGCCGCACGCTTTTGGGTATCACGCAGTGCGGCTAAAGTATCAGCGGTTTCACCAGACTGTGAAATGCAGACATAAAGCGTGTGGTTGACAATGACAGGGCTTCGATAGCGGAATTCGCTCGCAATTTCTACTTGGCACGGTAGATCAATCAGTTGTTCAAACCAATATTTGGCAATCATCCCTGCATGGTAGCTGGTCCCGCAGGCAATGATTTGGATTTGCTGAATTTTTTGGAAATCAGCGACTGCATTGGCAAGAAAGTCTTCACGCAGTGCATTGCCATCTAGGGCTTGAGAAATGGTTTGTTGAATTGCTTCAGGTTGCTCATAAATTTCTTTGAGCATGTAGTGCTTATATTCACCTTTAGATGCATTGCTGACGGCAGCATCTAATTCTTTGATTGGGCGCTCGACCAGTTGACCAGCGACAAAAACCTCAATGCTATTGCGGGTTAAACGAGCAATATCACCTTCTTCAAGGTAAATAAAACGATTGGTAATAGGCAGTAAAGCCAATTGATCTGAACTGATAAAGTTTTCGCCAATACCGACCCCAATCACCAAAGGTGAACCTTCACGCACGGTAATGAGTTCATCTGGATGGTCAGTATGTACGATACCCAGTGCATAAGCCCCTTTAAGCTGAGGCACGACTTGTTGCACAGCTTCCAGCAAGCTTGGAGTTGACTTTAAAGCATCCTTAACCAAGTGAGCGACCACTTCGGTATCGGTCTGTGAGGTAAATACATAGCCTAAAGCTTCAAGATCATCTTTAAGTTCTTGATAGTTTTCAATAATACCGTTATGGACTACAGCAACATCGCCTGAAATGTGCGGATGTGCATTATCTTCAGTGGGTTTACCATGGGTTGCCCAACGGGTATGCGCAATACCCAGAGAACCGAGAATACCCGATTGATTAACGGCTTCTTCTAAATTGGAAACTTTACCGACACGTCTTTCGCGTAAAACTTGGCCTTGATTGACCAGCGCTAAACCCGCAGAGTCATAGCCGCGATATTCAAGGCGCTTTAAACCTTCAATTAAAATATTGGTAATACTACGTTCTGCAACGCCACCGACAATACCGCACATAATCTAATCCTCTTATTTCTTCATCTTTTGTGGACGTTGATAGTTTTCTTTTGCAACTTGCTTAGAGCGTTCTACCGCTAAACTATTCTCTGCAACATCACGGGTAATGGTTGAACCTGCACCGACGGTTGCGCCGTTGCCAATGGTGACAGGTGCAACCAATGAGCTGTTGGAACCAATAAATGCAGCATCACCAATGATGGTTTTAAATTTATTTGCACCATCATAATTACAGGTAATAGTCCCAGCACCAATGTTCGAGCCTGTACCAATTTCAGCATCACCCAAATAAGTAAAGTGGTTGGCTTTTGAACCGAAGCCAATACTGGTGTTTTTGACTTCAACGAAGTTACCAATATGCACTTCAGCAGCCAGTTTGGCACCTGGGCGTAAACGGGCAAAAGGACCAATCTGCGCATCTTCACCGACCATAGCATTATCAAAGATGCTATACGGCTGAACTTTTGTACCTGCTGCGATCTTGGTGTTTTTGATGATACAACCTGCACCAATTTCTACATGGTCGCCGAATTCACATTCGCCTTCAACAATCACATTGATATCGATGCGGACGTCTTGCCCCACTTTTAAATTGCCACGTAGGTCAAAGCGACTAGGATCAATTAAATGCACACCTTGCTGCATCAGCTTTTTGGCTTGATCTATTTGGAATTGACGCTCTAATGCGGCGAGCTGAACACGATCATTCACTCCTTCAACTTCGAAGGCTTGTTCAGGCTCAACTGATGCGACTTGCATCCCATCGGCTAAGGCCATTGCTACAATATCAGTCAGGTAATATTCACCTTGCGCATTATTATTGCTGAGTTTAGGTAACCACTCATGCAATTTGGCATTGCTGACACAGTAAATACCTGTATTAATTTCTTTAATCTGGTGCTGCTCTGTGGTCGCATCCTTATGTTCAACAATCGCCTGAATCTGACCATTCTCACGCACTATACGCCCATAACCTGTTGCATCGGCTAAAGTTAAAGTCACTAGACCAATGCCTGTCTCGGCAGTTGCATTGAGTAATTTTTGTAGCGTGTTTTGAGAGATGCAAGGTACATCACCTGATAAAATCAGTGAGCTGCCTTCCTGCGGAAGGACTGGGAGTGTCATTTGCACTGCATGACCTGTTCCGAGTTGCTCAGCTTGTTCCACCCATTCAATCTTTTTATGAGTAAACGTTTCTTGAACTCGTGCACCGCCGTGCCCATAAATGGTAATAATATTGGCTGCATTTAATTTTTTTGCAGTGTCGATGACATGACCAAGTAAAGGACGTCCTGCAAGTGGTTGTAGTACTTTGGGTAAAGAAGAACGCATACGTGTTCCTTTACCTGCAGCAAGAATAATAACAGTCGTTGACATGTTCTAATCCTAAAAATGGCCTAAGCCACAGTGAAATAAAAATAAATCCAAATACAAAGTGCAGCCCATAGTCCTGCAATTAGGTCGTCGAGCATAATGCCAAAACCACCTTCGACTTTTTGGTCAATGACACGAATTGGCCACGGTTTCCACACATCAAAAAGACGAAATAAAATAAAACCCAGCAACAGCCACAGCCAATTCATTTGCCCTAAATACAGGACAGGCAAAAAGGTGATGGACTGGCCAGCAAACTCATCCCATACGATACGTCCATCATCATGTACGCCCATGACTTTGGCGGTATGCCCACAGATATAAATGCCGATCAGAGACATGAAGATGATGGCAATAATGGTGTTCGATAAGCCAATTGCAAGCCAGATTGGGACGAACAGCAGTGCAAAGGCTGAACCAAATGTTCCTGGTGCTTTGGGTGCTAGTCCTGAGCCAAAACCTACACCGCAAAACACGATGAAACGGTCATACCCAGACATCTGACGAAAGAGGATAGGAGGCTTATGCAAAGTGTTGATATCCAGTAAATTGCAATGAATGGTCTAAGCCATTTTGTTGAAAACGTAGACCGCTTTGAGCGTCAACTTTTCCAATCACGTTGATCTTAGTATGGTTTTGTTGTTGCAAAAGTTTTTCATAATTCTGCGGACTTATTGTAAAGCATAATTCATAGTCATCGCCACCCGCCAAAGCATATTGCCATTGTTGTTCTCGTGTTAAATCTTGTAGAGCGGTGTTGATGGGCAGTTGATCAAGTTGTAGGGTCGCGCCCACATTGGATGCTTTTAAGATATGACTTAAGTCTTGTGCTAAGCCATCGGACACATCAATCATACTATGTGCCAAGCCTTTGAGTACTTGGCCCAGTTCACAGCGTGGGGTAGGGTAGTCCAAACGTTTTTGCAGAGGGTGGCCCAAGTGTTGCAGTGCGAAGGCGGCATCACCAACCGTACCACTAACACAAATTAAATCACCCACTTGAGCGGCGGAGCGGGTGATGGCTTGGCCGATATCAACCCAGCCCAGAGCAGTCACTGAAATGGTCAGATGTGGGCTTTGGGTAGTGTCTCCACCAATTAAACTCACGCCAAATTGATCGCAACAATCATATAAACCCTGACTAAAGCCTTTAAGCCAGTCATGATCAATTTGGGGTAAGCTCAAGGCCAGTAAAATACTCTGAGGTTTCGCGCCCATTGCAGCGATATCAGATAAATTGACCGCGACAGATTTCCAGCCAATCGCATGGGGACTGGTATCAAGTGGGAAGTGGCGTCCAGCAACGAGAGTATCGGCACAGATGACCAATTGTTGCTGTGGAGGAGGGGTGAGCAAGGCTGAGTCGTCACCGACGCCTAAATCGACAGAATAAGGACTCTTACGATTAAAATAGCTATCAATGATCGAAAACTCAGCCATACAACAAATCTACTACTGTGAGTTCGCTTGTTGCTTTTCTGCTGCACGTAAAGTTGTTGCTAAACGATCTAATACACCATTGATGTATTTATGGCTGTCTGCACCACCAAAGTGTTTAGCAAGCTCGATTGCTTCGTCTAAAACCACACGATATGGAATTTCAAGATGTTCCTTGAGTTCATATGCGCCTAAACGAAGGGTCGCCAGTTCAACGCCGTCAAGCGCAGAAACGTCGCGATCAAGCACAGGGATTAAGAGCGCATCCAATGCTTCATGATTGGCAACCACTTGAGTCAACAATTCATGATAATAGCCGAGATCCACTTTGTGCATGGCATTCTCCACACGTGTACGTGCTTCAATTTCATGTACCGGATTGTGGCTCATCTGCCATTCATAAATTCCTTGTACAGTAAAACGACGTGCTTTGCGTTTTGCTGCATAAGTTGCTTGAAGTGTTTGCGACATAGCGTTAAATAGCCTTTAACAAGTTAACCATTTCAATCGCAGTAAGAGCAGCTTCACTGCCTTTATTACCTGCTTTTGTACCCGAGCGTTCAATCGCCTGTTCAATACTATCCGTAGTCAATACACCATTAATGATCGGTAAGCCAGTGTCCAGGCCAACCACGCCTAAACCTTTGGCACATTCGCCAGCAACAAAGTCGAAGTGCGGCGTGCTACCACGAATCACTGCGCCCAGGGCAATGATGGCATCAAAACGATCAGCAGCAGCCAGTTTCTTAGCCACTACCGGAAGTTCCCAAGCGCCAGGTGCATGAACAACAGTGATATTATCCTCTGATACACCATGACGTTTCAATGTATCAATTGCACCTTCTAATAGATGTTCGACAACAAAACTATTAAAACGACCCACTAAAATCGCATAACGGCCTTCGCTAGCGAGATGTAACATACCTTCAATACGGCGAATTGCCATAGCAACCTCGATGATTTTTTAAGTTGTTTGATGTGCGGTGATATATTCCACCACTTCTAAATTAAACCCAGAGAGTGCATTAAAGCGTAAAGGTGAGCTCAAAAGCTTCATCTTTTCTACGCCTAAATCACGTAAAATTTGTGCGCCTACCCCAATGGTTTGGTACTGCTGAGATAAAGCAGCATTGGATTTAGTTGGTTTTGGTGTTGTAAGGCTGTCTAGCGCTGGACCTAGGTCTTGTAAGTGACGTTGACCAATCCAAACCAAAACACCACGATCGCTACTTGCGATTTCTTGCAGCGCTTTGTCGAGATTCCATGCTGGCTCGCCGTCCTTTTTATTGAACTTAAGCAAGTCACGAACAGGGTTGAAACCATGAACACGAACGGTGGTTACCCCTTCTTTTGGTTCGCCTTTCACCAAAGCCAAGTGAATATCTGGATTGCCTAATTCGCGGTAACGATATAAGTCAAAAGTGCCATATTCGGTATCAATGCTTTGCTGATCAATCCGTTCAACGGTTTGTTCATTGGTCATACGGTAGTGAATCAGATCCGCGATGGTACCAATTTTTAAACCATGCTTTTCAGCAAAAATTTCAAGATCGGCACGACGCGCCATCGTGCCATCTTCATTGATGATTTCACAGATGACCGATGCAGGCTCTAGACCCGCTAGGCGAGATAAATCACAACCTGCTTCGGTATGACCTGCGCGGTGTAGAACGCCACCAGGCTGCGCCATCAATGGGAAAATATGTCCTGGTTGAACGATATCTGATGGTTTTGCATGTGCCGCTACTGCCGTTTGAATAGTATGCGCACGTTCTGCAGGTGAAATCCCTGTAGAAATACCTTCTGCCGCTTCAATGGAGAGCGTGAAGTTGGTGCCATGTTGTGCGCCATTGGCATCGACCATCAATGGAAGATTCAATTGTTTACAGCGATCACGGCTGAGCGTTAAGCACACCAAACCACGTGCGTGGGTGATCATAAAGTTGATGTCTTCTGCGCGAACATGGGTCGCTGCGATAACTAAATCACCTTCATTTTCACGATCTTCGTCATCCATCAGGATGACCATTTTACCTGCACGGATATCTGCAACTAGCTCTTCAACGGTATTGAGCGGCATCAACCTTCACCTTCATCGTTGTCGCCATGGACGACATATCATTTGTTTTCATTGGCACATAGTTTAAGCTTTTTTCTGGCTTTTGCCTATGTGCGAATCATTTCCTTGAGTCGTCCATTGTTATACACAGTCAGTCCCAGCTTGAAAAGAGACCTTTATTTTAAAAAGCTGAAATGTGCTTAGTCTTTAAGTAATTGAAAAGCATAAAAAAGAATAATTTTATCGAAAATAGATCAATCGGCTTAGTGAATAGGTAGTCTAGAAAAATGTTGCGCTATTGGCGGCGTGTGGTTGAGCGTTAGAGTACCTTCTTTTTTTGAAATTGACCATCAGGTTCATTTTGAGCCGGGTGCTGCAACTGATCAATCAGATCGGGGTGGATATTTGAGTTCACTCATCGGGTAGAGGATGAGTTAAAAAATATTGAATGTGCCGTCGTGAAAAACCATACGATTCGTCATCTATTTTTGATTTGTACTATAATTCTTCTTTTTTAATCCTCTGGATTATTTCTCCTGTGATGTCCTTACTTGCTCAATATTTTGCACAGCAACAATTTTGCGTATTCGTTGAATACTTAAGCGCACACCAAGCCCAGTGGCCTGTGAAAACTCAATTTGCAGGTTTTCCTGCTTGTATGACTTTGGCTGATCGGGTACATGCAGATGACGATGAAGCGCCTTTGCAAGTCGCCAAACAGTATCCACAAGAGATTGAGAAAGTCATTCACTTTTCGGGGAAGGCACGCGATATACAAGACTTTGAGCAGTTTTTGCAAGATGCAAAAACACGGGGTCAAAAGAACTTGTTGCTCTTAACGGGTGATAAATTAAAACAGCACTGCTATAGCCACGACCTAGAACCCCGAACACGTTATTTGGAGTCGGTGAATGCTGTCATGGAAGCCAAACGCCAAGGCGGTTTTCATATCGGTGTAGCGTTTAATCCATTTAAATATGCGGAAGCGGAAAAAGAGGCGCAATATCTGAAACTGCATAAAAAGATGAAAGCAGGGGCTGATTATGTGATTACCCAATTGGGCTATGACATGGCTGCTTTACAGGATGCGCATGCATTTTTAGTGCAACATCAGTATGCGCAGAAAATCTTAGCCTGCGTCATGCCACTGACCTTGGCACGGGCCAAGTTTATGCTGAAACATAAAGTGGCCGGCATTGTGATCACCCCGCATATATTGAAGGTGTTGCAGCAGGAAAAAGAACAGGGTTTAAGTGATCGTGTTTATGTGCGCTGCGCATTACAGATTCTAATGTGTCGACATTTGGGTTTTGCGGGGGGGCATTTATCGGCTTGCCATCAGCCTGAAGAACAAAGCTTACTGGAGCGTTATATTGAAGAATATCGGCACTTGAGTTTTGCTGAGTGTGAACGACTTTGGAATACGCTTTGGCAGGTGCAAACCGGTACAGAGTTTCATCCGAAGCTGGCTTATTATTCACGGCCTGCGACATCGAGTCAGATTATTAAGTACCAACATCTGCATTTGATGCATGATGCTTTATTTGAATCTAAACTGGCCAAAGGCGTGGGGCGGTTTATTTTTAACTTCAATGTTTGGGATCGCTCGCGTGCCAAACAAGCATTACTGAAAACAGAACATTTGAGTAAACATGCGGTGGTGGGCTGTGAGAGTTGTGGTCAATGCCGTTTAGGCGAGACCCTGTATATTTGCCCTGAAACTTGCCCCAAAGGCTTGGCCAATGGGCCCTGTGGTGGAACCAGCTTAGACCGCTGTGAATTTGGTGACCGTGAATGCATTCACTCAGTCAAAGTACGCTTAGCCAAAGCCGTTGGACAAACCAATATATTAAAAGAAAAGCTGATTCCGACCGTGTCGATTGCGGTGCGTGGAACCAGCTCTTGGAAAAATTGGTATGTGGAGGCTGCTGGCTGAAATTAGCTGTCCTGATCCATGGCATTGGAATAGAACTTTTGTCCGAGTTTGATGCGTTCACGGCCTTGGCTCATGCGCCAGCGGTTGCTATCCCGCAGTGAATACACGCAGCCACAGTACTCTTGTTGATAAAATTCTTCACGTTTGCTGATGTCCAGCATGCGTACCGCACCGCCATGCTTGCGCCAGTTGTAGTCCCAGTAGTGAATGCCTGCATAATGTGAAGCAGAACGGTGCCCGCACTCATTGATCTGCTGCATATTCTTCCAACGGGAAATACCGAGAGAGCTGCTGATCAGGCTAAAGCCATGTTCTGCCGCATATAAGGCTGTCCGTTCAAACCGCATATCAAAACACATGGTGCAACGAATGCCTTTCTCTGGCTCATTTTCCATACCTTTAGCACGTGCAAACCAGTTGTCTGTGTCGTAATCACAGTCAATAAATGGAATGTGATGTTTTTCTGCAAAGCGAATATTTTCTTCTTTACGAATCAAGTACTCCTTTACAGGATGAATGTTGGGGTTATAGAAAAAGATAGAAAAATCGATACTTGATTCAATCAGGGTTTCCATGACCTCACCTGAGCAAGGTGCACAGCAGGAATGCAAGAGCAGTTTGTCATGACCTGTGGGGAGTGTAAGTTTCTGACGTTCGAGCTTCGACATATTGAATGGTTTTTAGCTATTTAAACCAGACAGTTTAAAACGTCTAATGAGCGGATCAACGACGATTGGATGAAGAATTCTCAGGATGAGCTGATGAATTTTCATGATTAAAATCGACGTTGGTAGATGATGAAGATCTGCTTTGAGCGCTTTAGATGAGTAGAGGGAGAACATTTGAGAGGCCCAAACTTGCATAATGGAGCGAGATTCGTCATCATTTAACCAAAGGGTGTTTAACAGTTGTGTTAGATAGGTATTCGTTGAAGGCGGGCCACTTCAACAGCATGAAAGAGAGTATCTAGCTGTGCTTCATTTTTTTACTACGCCTTCCAATAAGGAATTAGAGTGTCGTCATAATTTCCAATTTGAAACTGATATGCGTTTGATCCAACGCTGTAAATTTCTTGAAGATCAAGATGAGAAAAAAGCCATTCAACATCTTTTAAAAGAACGGGGTTATACCAAAGCTGAGATTTTAAAGCTCACGATTGATGGTTAAATCTAAGATTTAAAAAAAGCTTCCTAGTCGGAAGCTTTTTCGTTTTTACATGTTCTGTTTTGTATCGCACCAGTTTGAGAGGCAAGTGACTTTGACTCGATATTTACATAATGCTTCACGTGGAACATAAAAAAGCCTGGAGGCTAGGGCTATACGAAGTTTTACTCGCCAGAGCTTTATGTTTTTTCAGCGCTTTAGCCAGCTCAATTTGAATAGAAGATCAGAATCATCAGTTCTCAATATTTGAACTGAATTTAACTCAGGTACAAGAGCATACTGCTTGCTGTCACATGATTTTGCTATATCAACGTAGATATATCACAAGAGTTCGATGCATAGCCACGAGTTAAATAGGACCGTTGGTGGGCTGGATTCGGTCGTTGTACCTCTCAAAAACTGAAGGAATTATGCTTCAACCTAGGCATGATTAAGAGATAGTCTTAAAAGTCATCCACAGTTATAAAAGAAAGCCTTACTTCTCGATTGGCGCACATGTACGGATCATGAAGATTGTGAATTTGAATGCTTAAATTTTTTCATTCTCTGTAAATGGGGCGAGTGTTTTTGTTGCAGATCATAGATATTAAAATGAAATAAACTAATTAAAAATATATTAAGGTGAAAAAAAATAAGTGAATCTCACTTTTATAGGTTAAGCTATACCGTATTCATCAAGATTAAAAAATTGGGCCGCGCCAGATGTTAGAACTCCGCCATTTAAAAACCTTAACCGCTTTAAGAGAGCATGGCTCATTGGTGGCTGCTGCGGGAGACCTATGCTTAACGCCTTCAGCTTTGTCGCACCAGTTGCGTGAGTTAGACCAGTGGTTTGGGGTTGAAGTGGTGAACCGTCGTAGCCGTCCCGTTAGCTTTTCTAATGTGGGACAGCGTTTGTTAAAACTGGCTGATGAAGTGTTGCCGCAGGTACAAATTGCACAAAGCGACATTACCCGTATTGTGCATGGTCAAACTGGACGTATTACTTTTTCCTCAGAGTGTCATAGCTGTTTCGATTGGTTAATGCCGTTATTAAATCAATATCGCCAACAATATCCAGATGTTGATCTGGACTTCGCTTCAGGTTTTGAGGCCAATCCGCATGAGTTATTGCAGACGGGTGAGTTTGATTTATTGATTACAGCCGACCCGATTGCGTTAAAAGGGGTGGAGTATTTTCCGATTTTTGAGTATGAATCGCGTTTGGTTTTATCCAATACCCATCCTTTGGTTCGTGCCAAAGACATTACCGTGCAAGAACTTGCAGAAGAAACCTTGGTGACCTATCCAGTGGATAAGCACCGTTTAGATATTATGTCGCGTCTCTTTATTCCAGCCAATATTCTGCCGAAGCAGATCCGTACCACCGATCTCACCCAAATGTTGATTCAACTGGTGGCAAGTGGGCGTGGTATTGGGGCATTACCCGATTGGGTGGTGAACGAATATGAACAAAAGGGTTGGGTGACTTCGCGTCGTTTGGACTGCGTAGCGCCTGAAGGTTTGCGTCGTACTCTTTATGCAGGCTATCGTACTGAGGAAAAAGAGAAGGATTATTTCGAAGGCTTTTTAAAACAACTGGATAAATTTGCCAAGAAAAGAACGCAATATTATATCTAGTTGCTCTTGTTTTAAGGAGGGGGATCAGTGTTGCTGCATCCTCCTTTTTTGAACCTATCAGCGCTTGTTATTTTTTGTGAAAAATGTGGCTCAGTGCTATAATTGCGCGCCTGATAATTTGTCAACTTTTAAACACTGATCATGATGATGCAACTCCACGTATCCCGCTTGAATATGAGCTTGGTTGATCAAGAATTATCAGCTATAGAACACATTCCTGCGATGCAACGCCGACGCTTATCGCGTTTGGCAAAGCTGGCTATGAATAGCGCAATGCAGACTTTAGACACCCACGATGTCGATTATATTGTTTGGGTGTCGCAATATGGCGATGAAGCAAAAACACTGAATATTTTAGAAGATGTGTTAAGCGAGCAAACCCCTTCACCGACTCAATTTTCAACGTCGGTACATAATGCAATTTCGGGCTTATATTCTATTTTATGTCGGGATGCGACACCTGCAACCAGTTTGGCGGGGTCATGGAATGATGGGTTGATTGAAGCCTATGCATGGTTAAAAACCATGCCGGAAGCCGGTCAGGTTTTGCTGGTGTATTATGATGAAGCCTTGCCAGACATTTATATCGAGCATCAACCATTTGCTGCTTTTGCGATGGCAGCGATGATTTCATTAGCGCCTGCCAATTTGATGTTGACACCAATGCAGATGGATTCAACGCCAGCCTATCAGCAGGCTTTAGCATTTAACACGTTTTGGACTAATCCTGAGCAAACTGAATCTGAAGCGTGGACGAAATGCTGAAATTAAATCGGATCAAGCAACAAGCCAACTATGTTTGGCGCGTTGGGGCGACAGGATTTAGCTTTGCCAGCTTTGGCTTGGGCGGTGTGGCGATTGGTGGTTTGGTTGCGCCGCTGGTCAAGCTGAGCTCAGCAGACCTTGAGCTTCGCAAGCAGCGCACTCAAAAGGTGATTAAGCACAGTTTTAAAGGTTTCACCGAAATGATGGTGAAACTGGGCATTATGACCTATACGGTTGAAGGTTTAGAGAAATTACAAAACAGTCAACAAGAGTTGGTCATTGCCAATCATCCGACACTGATTGACGTGGTGGTTTTAATTGGTTTAATGGAACAAGCAAACTGCGTGGTCAAGCAGGCGCTGTGGTCAAATCCATTTACCAAAGGCCCTGTACAAAACGCAGGCTATATTTTAAATGCAGGTTCCGAACAATTTATTCAGGACTGCGTACACAAATTACAGCAGGATCATGCGGCGTCCTTGTTGATCTTTCCTGAAGGGACGCGGACAGCAAAAGGTGAGCAACTGAATGATTTTCAGCGTGGTGCGGCCAATATTGCTTTGCGTGCTGGTGTGCCGATTCGCCCTGTGCTGATTAGCTGCACGCCATCGACCCTGACTAAAAATGAAAAGTGGTATCACATTCCAGAACAGCCTTTTCATATCCATGTGAAAGTGTTGGATGCGATCCGAGTGGAAGACGTATTGGATGATGTAACGGTCAATCCCAAAAATGTGCGTCAGTTAAATCAACAATTACAATGGTTTTTTAACCAAGAGTTATCCGTAAATGAGCAATCTTGCTGATGAATTAAAGCAAATGATTATTGATGTCCTCGCCCTTGAAGACATCCGTATTGAAGACATTGATACAGACGCACCTTTGTTTGGTGATGGTCTGGGTTTGGACTCGATTGATGCTTTGGAACTGGGTTTGGCATTGAAAAAGCGTTATGGCATTCATCTAAATGCAGAGTCTGCAGAAACCAAAGAACATTTTAAATCAATTCAAAGCTTAGTGGCTTTGGTTGAAGCACAGAAAACAGCATAAGAGGTTGCTATGCTTGCACAAGAAACCGTGTTAGAAAAATTACGTGAGTGGATGGAAGAGCTGTTTGAAATTGCACCTGAAGATGTGCAGTTAGAATCAAACTTAGCTTCAGACCTCGATGTTGACAGTATTGATGCCATTGATTTGGTCGTAAAAATTAAAGAACTGACAGGCAAGCAAGTCAATCCTGAAGACTTTAAAAACGTGCGTACCGTACAAGATGTGGTGCTCGTGATTCAGAATATGTCTGCTGCATGAACAACATCTTAAAAGGGATAGCAGGGGTCGGATTGATCCTCTATCCTTTTTTTGTGGCTTATGCTTTGGCGCATGGACAGTATGTCTGGGTCAGTGCGGTATTGATTGCACTGGGCGTCTTACGTCTATTGAGTAAGGGCAATGCCCTGCTGTGGCCATTGACGGGGTTTGCCATTTTATGTGGCGGGCTGAGTTTGATTTTAAAAGATCATGCGTGGCTTAAACTCTATCCTGTCTTTATGAGTCTCGGGGCGCTGTTTATTTTTGCCAGCACCTTGATTCGACCGCCTTCGATGATTGAACGTTTTGCACGTTTGGTAGAGCCTAATTTGCCCGAAGAAGGGGTAGAATGGACCCGTCAAGTGACCAAAGTTTGGTGTGGGTTTTTCTGCATCAATGCGGTCATTGCCCTGATCACCGTTTTTTTCGCACCAATGAAGATTTGGGTGCTGTATAACGGTTTGATCTCTTATGTCTTGATGGGTGGACTGTTACTGGGTGAGTTTGTGTTGCGCAAACGCCAGCAGCGACTGCATCAGGCACAGAAATAACAGCATTTCCGTCAGGGCAGCTGAAACAGTGGCCTCGAACTATAGCGATTAGAAATACGGTTTTAAAAACAAATTTTATGTCTTGTCATTTTCAACACCATCTCCATTCATTGCGTCCCCTGTGTATTCAGGCGGACTCAAGTTTCGTTTCCTTTCACACTTTTTGGTTGGATGTGGCTAAACAGGCTGCGCAAATTCAGCCGTTGGAACAGCCTGTATGGGCGCTTTGGCAAGAAGACAGTTATGAGTTTTTAGTATTGTTGTTTGCGGCGTTGCAAGCAGGTAAGCAAGTGCTGTTGCCGCCGCATCGGGTCAGCGACTTAGAAAAGGAATTAGCTGAGCAGCAGATTTATTTTTTAAAACATTTGCCGTCGACAGCAGAGTCAACCTTCGAGCTTCAATTTGATGCTGCCTTTTTCAATCAGGCCCAGCTGTATTTTTATACTTCGGGCTCAACTGGGCAGCCGAAAAAGATTCCGCGCACCCTGCAACAACTGTTTAATGAAGTTTGTGGTTTAGAAGCCAGTTTTGATTTGCCTGAGCAGGCGGTTGCGATTGCTACGGTGAGCCATCAACATATTTATGGTTTGTTGTTTAAGCTGTTGTGGCCCTTAGCCAGTGGGCGCAGTTTCTACCAAAAACAACTGGCTTTCCCTGAGGATGTGGTCGATCTTCAAAAGAAAATTTCCGATGTGCAGTTGCCCAATTATGTAATTTCCAGCCCCGCTTTGTTGAAGCGCTGGACCACAGATGTGGTATTGCAAGACTGTCAGATGGTCTATTCCTCTGGCGGAAAGTTGGATGCAGGCGTGCGTCCTTTGCTGAACCGTCCGATTACTGAAGTATTTGGTAGTTCTGAAACAGGCGGGATCGCCCACCGTCAGGCAGATGATGCGTTATGGACACCCTTTGCCAATGTCGAAATTAACTGCGCCGAGCAGCAAGAATTAGCCGTTAAAACTAATCATGCTTTTAGCGCGGATTGGATTTTAACTGGGGATAAAGTGCAGGTTGCAGATGTACAGAATCCCAAAAGTCCATTTCAGTTATTGGGGCGTTTGGACCGCATTGTCAAACTCGAAGAAAAGCGTTTAAGTCTCGATGCGATTGAAGCAAAACTCGCTGAGTTGGCTGAAATACAACAATGTCATGTCTTAATTCATGAAAAAGAACAGCGCCAGATTTTAGCGGTGGTGGCAGTGTTGACTGAGGATGCTCGTGTACTGCTCATTGAAAAGGGCAAAGCCGCCTTTACCGCACAACTGAAAAAACAATTGCAACTGAAACTGGAAAGTATCGCGATTCCGCGGCAGTGGCGGTTCTTAACGCAAATGCCACAAAATGCACAATCGAAGCTGAATCAACAGTATTTAAAATCACTCTTTCAACCGATGAGCTTGCCTGTGGTATTGACGCAGCAATCTCAGGATGCACAGATCAGTTATGCTTTGGAATTTATTCCTGAGCTGGAGTGCTTTAAAGGACATTTCCCGAACTTCCCGATTTATCCGGGCGTAGGACAAATTGGTTTTATCCAGCATTTTGCCAAACAAAACTGGGCGGATTTACTGTGGTGCAATGGTTTTGAGCAGTTAAAATTTCAAGGACTGATTCAACACTATCAAACGGTGGAACTGGTGCTTAGCCGTAAAGCGCATAAGGTCAGTTTTGAGCTGAAAAATCATGACAAAATATTGGCATCAGGACGTTTGCTGTTTGCTGTCCCTTCAGACGTTTAAGCCGAGAGAGAAAAATGAAACACTGCTTTGTGATTCCTGTGTATAACCATCCGTATTATTTGGCTGCGTTACTGTCACATTTAAGCGCTTTTGAGTTACCGATCATTATGGTGAACGATGGCAGTGATGCCGCTTGTACAGCAGTGTTACATCAGCTCGCGCAGGATTACCCAATGGTCGATTTGGTTGAACATACCCATAATCAAGGTAAGGGACAAGCAGTGATCACAGGTCTTAAACATGCCTTTGAATCTGGTTATAGCCATGCTTTGCAACTGGATGCCGATGGACAACATGACTGGCCGGATGTGCAGCGCTTTTTAGACACATCTATCCAACATCCTGATGCCATGGTGATTGGTCAGCCTGTTTTTGATGCGACTGTGCCGAAAAAACGGCTCTACGGCCGTTATGCAACGCATATTTGGGTGTGGATTAACAGCCTGTCTTTTGAGATTAAAGACAGCATGTGTGGTTTTCGCGTTTACCCTTTGGCGCAGACGGTCAATATTTTAAATACAGCCAAGTTTCAACCCAGAATGGGCTTTGACTCGGAAATTTTGGTGCGCTTGAAATGGGACAATGTGCCATTTATCAATCTACCGACGCATGTAATTTACCCTGAAGATGGTATTTCACACTTCGATGTTTGGCGTGACAATTTGGGTATGGCGCGTGCGCACAGTCGCTTGTTAGGCGGCATGCTGCTGCGTTTGCCTAAACTGATGTATCAGAAAGTCAAAGGTTAAGGCGGTCAAAGAAGCATATGCAGAAATGGAGCGCCGTGAAAGAGCGCGGCGGCATGTTGCCGCTGATGCTGATGCTGGGTTTCTACCGTTTAGGTGGGCGCTGGCTGTGCCGGGTCATCTTATACTTTGTGATTTTATGGTATTGGCTTTTTTCCAATACTGCGCGTCAGGCTTCCCTGTTGTACTTAAAAAAACTGCATCATTTTGCAGGTGCACAGTCGCCGTTTCAGACAGAGCCACAGCTGTGGCACAGCTATACGCATTTGATGCAATTTGGCGAATGTATTTTAGATAAGATTGAGGGTTGGCTCGGGCATATTCCTGAGCAGCACTTAAAGCTACATGGTCATGCGCACTTTCGCTCGCACTATCAAAAAGGGGCGGTGATTGTGGTATCGCACTTTGGCAATATTGAATTGCTGCGTGCCATTAAAGCAGAACATCCCCAGAAAATTAATGTATTGGTCTATCAAAAGCATGCCACCAAGTTCAATGAGTTCTTAAAAAAGCTGAATGAACATGCCGATGTTAATTTGGTTTCGGTGGATGAATTAGGGGTCGAAACTGCATTGATTTTGCAAGATAAACTGGACCAAGGCGAGTGGGTGATTGTGGCGGCAGACCGCGTACCCGTGCAGTCGGATCGGGTGCAATCGGTCGCGTTTTTAGGTGAGCAGGCGCTGTGGCCACAGGGGGCATGGATTTTGGCCAGTTTGTTGAAAGCTCCAGTGTTGGCGGTGTTTTGCTATCGAGTCGATACACATTTTGAAGTGCATATTCATCAAGTGGCGGAACAGTTAAATTGGCCACGTAAACAGCGTTTACAGGCCATGCAACAGACCACCCGTCAGTATGTGGCGCTGCTAGAACAGCATTGCATCCGTGCGCCCTATCAATGGTTTAATTTTTATAATTTTTGGAATAAAGGATAACTCTTGTGTTAATTGTTGGGGAAACTCCGCTCAGTATTGAAGATGTTGTGGCTGTAGCGCGTAAAGAAAAACAGGTGGCATTACCGACATCTGCTGAATGGACAGCGCTGATTCAACGTGGCGCAGATTTCCTCGATCAGTTGTTGCAAGACGAAGGCGTCATTTATGGTGTCACCACGGGCTATGGCGACTCGTGCTTAGTTGAAATTCCAGCCCACCAAGTGCATGAGCTGCCGCTACATTTGTCACGCTTTCATGGTTGTGGCATGGGACAAAACTTAGACCTCATCACCGCGCGAGCTGTGGTGGTGGTGCGTTTATGCTCTTTGGCACGCGGCTATTCGGGTGTTTCACATGCCTTGTTACAGCGTTTGGTCTGGATGTTGAATGAAGATGTGATTCCTGTGATTCCCTCAGAAGGTTCGGTGGGGGCCAGTGGGGATTTAACTCCTTTGTCTTATATTGCAGGGGCTTTGGTCGGCGAGCGTGATGTCTATTATCAAGGTCAGATTGTACCGATTGCACACGTCTATGCCGAAAAAGGCATGCAGCCTTTGGTGATGCGTCCGAAAGAAGGTTTGGCGCTGATGAATGGTACCGCAGTCATGACCGCCATCGCCTGCTTGAATTATAAAAAAGCCGAGCAGATTTCTTTGAGCAGTACTTTGATTACCGCATTGAATGTTTTGGCTTTAGAGGGCAATCCAAGCCATTTTGATGAAGTCCTGTTTGCACAAAAACCGCATCTGGGGCAGCAACATATTGCAGCACAGTTACGCGACTGGTTAAACAGTGAAGTACAAACCGAACACCAAAGTTCTCGCCTGCAAGACCGTTATTCGTTGCGCTGTGCTCCGCATGTGATCGGGGTATTTGAAGATTCTAAACTCTGGCTGCGTCAGTTTATTGAAAATGAGCTGAATTCTAGCAATGACAACCCACTGATTGACCCAGTGAACTTGCGGGTATTGCATGGGGGACATTTCTATGGCGGACATATTGCCCAAGCCATGGACAGTCTGAAAATTATGATTGCCAATATTGCTGACCTGATGGATCGTCAGTTGGCACAGTTGGTGGACTATAAAATGAACAATGGTTTACCGCGTAATTTAACGGGTTCTAGTCCAGAGCGTTTGCCACTGAATCATGGCTTTAAAGCGGTACAAATTGGGGTTTCGGCATGGACGGCAGAAGCCTTAAAACAAACACTTGCCGCGTCGATTTTCTCACGCTCAACCGAATGTCATAATCAAGACAAAGTCAGCATGGGCACCATTGCTGCGCGGGATGCCAGTCGGGTGATTACCCTGACCGAACAAGTGATTGCGGCACTCAGCTGTGCAGCGGTTCAGGCGGTTAAACTCAAAGGGCTTGATACAGAACTCAGCCCTGTTTTAACAGCATTTCAACACTGGGTGCTTCAGAGCTTCACCTATGTAGTGGAAGATCGTCCTTTGCAACATGAGCTTCAAGCGTTGGTAAATCGCTTTGAGCATTTAGAACTGTTAGACAGCATTGCTGTTGCATACTGATAGGAAATGTCCATGCATGCAGATGTCATCATTGATGTACCGTTTCATGATGTCGACACCATGAATGTGGTGTGGCACGGTCATTATTTAAAATATTTTGAAATTGCACGCTGCAAATTGTTAGACCAATTTCAGTATAACTACAACCAAATGCGCGACTCAGGCTATGCATGGCCAGTAATTGAAAGTCATGTCCGTTATGTACAAGGCATCGAGTTTGAGCAAAAAATTCGGGTGCGCGCCATTTTAAAAGAATGGGAAAACCGCCTGAAAATTGAATATCTGATTTTCGATGCGGTTTCGGGCAGAAAGCTGACCAAAGGCTATACCTCACAAGTGGCGGTACACATTGAGCAACGCGAAATGTGTTTCCAGTCACCACAGGTGCTGTTGGACTGCTTAAAGGCATGGTCTGAGTTTAAGGCGGAGTAATTAGCGATGATTCAACACACATTCTCAAAAGGGATGATTGCGTCTACAGCATTGGTGGTGGCCTTGTTTGCGTCTACAGCACATGCACAAAACACCGAATTGAAACAGGTGTTTGCTCAGCTCGGTGCCACGCCTGTGGTGCGTGCCCAATTTGAGCAGCAGAAAAAACTGACGGCTTTGAATAAAACCTATGTGTCCAAAGGCACGGTGCTGTTTAGTAAAAACCAAGGCGTGCTGTGGCAGATTCAAAGTCCAGTCAAAGCCGACTTGGTGGTGACGCCGCGCAAATTAGTACAAAAAACCCAGCGCACCTCCAGTCAAATTGAAGTCGATAAAACCCCGTATGGTTCAGTTGCGACCATGTTTTTACAGTTGATGTCGGGCAATGAAGCAGCACTGGCTAAAAACTTTAATGTGCTGTCTGCCAGTTATAGTCCGACGCAGTGGAAGGTCAGTTTGACCCCGAAAAGCAGTCTATTTAAAAAGCTGTTTGTGCAAGTCGATGCGCAAGGTCAGCGTTATGTGGATCGGATTAGCATTTTGGAGCAAGCCAATAACCGCACTATCATTCGTTTTAGTCAACAAACGGCACAACCTCAAACTTTAACGGCTGCAGAAAATGCGCTTTTCCAATTGGCAAAATAAATTTAGCGCCCTTTGGCTGTTGCTGCTGTGTGTCATTGCCTTGGCACTGGGCATGGCTTGGCTGAATAAAGGCATCAAAATTGAGACCAATATTTTTGCTTTGCTGCCTGAAGCCCATCAAGACGTGCATCTGGAGCAAGCGCAGCAATATGTCAGTCAGCAGTTAAATGACAAAGTTTTTGTGGTGTTGGATGCCAAAACCGATCAGCAACTTGAACAAGCCACACAAGCACTCAAAACCCAAGCTGACCAGAGTCAGCTGTTTTTACCTGTGCGCCCGCAGCTGGATCCTGATCAATTTGCCCAAGCGCTGTATTTACACAAAGCGGGATTGCTCTCCAACACAGATCAGCAGATGGTGCAGGATCAAGACTATGCTGCGTTGACGGAGCAGGGCTTATTGCAACTGATGAGTCCGGGCATGCCGATTACGGCTGAAATGCTCAAGCAAGATCCCTTGCTGCTGTTTCCGCGTTATGCAGTGGGTTTAAGCGTTTTACAAAGCAATGCCGATATCAATTTAGAGCAGGGCTTTGCCACAATTCGTGATGAGCAGGGCATCTCGCGTCTGATGGTGCTTCAGCTCAATAACAGCCCTTATAATATTGCCTACCAAGAGCAGACCGCTGCGTTTATCCAAAATATCAATCAGCAGCTCAACCAGTTGCAGGTCAAGCCGCATTGGACAGGTACGCTGCTGTTTGCACAGTTCGGCACTAACTCTGCCAAAGAGGAAATTTCCACCATTGGCGTGGGTTCGACCATCGGGATTTTGCTTCTAGTCTGGTTTGGCTTCCGTTCGATACGCCCCATGCTGACGGAAATGGTTGCAGTCGGTACAGGCAGCTTGGTGGCCTTTGCGGTGACATATTGGGTTTTCGGCGAAATTCACCTGATGACACTGGTCTTTGGTGCCAGTTTGATTGGGGTCTGTGTCGATTTTTCATTTTATTTTATGGCCATGCAGTCTCAGCATCGACAGCTCGATGGATTTGCTGTTTTAAAACCATTATTGCCGAGTCTATTTGTGGGGCTAATGACCACGCTGTTGGCCTATGTGGTGCTGAGCTTTACTCCATTTCCGGGTTTTAAACAGATTGCGGTCTTTTCCATGGTTGGATTGAGTGCCGCATGGGTGACCAGTATTTTACTGCTGCCACGTTTGCCTGCGCTGAATGCGGAACCTGCGATACGTGCTTTGGGCTTTATTGGCAAAGCACGCAGTTATGTGCAGAGTCGAAATACACTGCGTTATGGCATGATTGCACTAATTGTACTGGTGACAGGCAGCAGCCTCGCCTTCCTGAAAAGCAATGATGACATCCGCAATTTGCAAAGTATGGATGCCACTTTAAAGCAGGAAGATCAATATATTCGTTCGCGCTTTATGCAACAGCAAAGCAGTGAATATTTTGTGGTACAGGGCAGAACCCCAGCAGAGTTAGAGCAACGTGAACAGCAACTGTTGGCAGAGCTTGCGCCCTTGCAGCAGGCTGGAAAGCTAGATGCTATACAATCTTTAGGGCAGTGGATTCCATCGCTTGAGCAGCAAAAAAAGAATGTTGAAATGTTACAGGCGATTCCTCAGCCGGCTTTAGTGGAATATGCGCAAGCGTTACAGCTCAATGCAGCGGATGTTTTAAACTGGCAAGCGCATTTAAAAGACCAACCGTTGCTGACCGAAGCAGTCTTTAAAGATCATCCCCTGCATTTTTTGCAGATGAGTCCGACGCAACGTTTGGTGATGCTGCAAAATGTGCATGATGTTAAAGCCATACAGCAGCTTGAAGATGCGGATGTACAACTGTTACGTCCCGTTCATCAATTATCTGAGTTATTCAAACAGCATCGTGTGCAGGCACAGTGGCTATTACTCAGCGCTTTGCTGATGTTAGCTGTTGGCTTAGGCGCACTTTATGGCAAAAAATCAATTCTGCCTTTGGTGTTGCCTGTCAGTATGGCTCTAATGACCACGTTTGCGATTCAAACCTGGCTCGGTGTCGAGATTAATTTATTCAGCATTATGGGCACCTTCCTGATTATTGGGATTGGGGTGGATTATGCGATTTTCTACCGCCACGGACATGATCACCCGCAGGTGGTGGGTATGGCTTTGTTCCTGTGCATGATGTCGACGTTTTTTAGTTTTGGTTTGCTGTCTTTTAGTCATACTTATGCCATTCACAGTTTTGGCTTAACAGTGTTGCTGGGCGTTATTTTTTCATTTATTTATGCCACACTTTTTACATCCTCCGATGCAAAACATGTGGTGGTTCAACAATATCAGCCAAAGAGCTGAGACAAAGGGTACAGTGCAATGAGCACCATGCAACAGACAGATGTTTTAATTATTGGGGCGGGGCCATCAGGTAGCTCGGCCGCAGCTTTGCTGCGCCAAAAAGGCCATCAAGTCACGGTGATTGAAAAGCAGTTTTTTCCGCGTTTTTCCATCGGTGAGTCTTTATTGCCGCAGTGTATGGTGTTTTTAGAAGAAGCGGGTTTATTGGAAACGGTGCGTGCGCATGCTGATGAATATGCCTTTCAGTTTAAAAATGGCGCAGCTTTTTTAAGAGGCACACAGCGCAGTTTTTATGACTTTACCCAAAAGTTTAGTGAAGGCCCAGGCACCACGTGGCAGGTACGACGTGCCAACTTTGACCAGCTTTTGGCACAGCAAGCTGAAAAAATGGGCGCAGATATCCGTTTTGGTCATGAAGTCTTGGCGGTCGATGTCGCATCCACACAGCCGATTTTGACGGTGAAAGATGCGCAAGGCAACAACTACCAAATTCAAGGCAAATTCCTCTTAGATGCCAGTGGTTTTGGTCGAATTTTGCCAAAGTTTCTCGACTTAGAAAGCCCGTCGGACTTTCCAGTGCGCCGTGCAGTCTTTACCCATATTGAAGATGGGTTGTTGGATGATCCTGAGTTTGACCGTGAGAAAATCTTAATTACCGTACATGAAAAAGACCATCGTGCGTGGTATTGGTTGATTCCCTTTGCTGATGGACGCTCTTCATTTGGTATCGTGGCGGAGCAAGATTTCTTTGAAAAATACGGTTATGACGGCAGTGCGGATTATGACTTAGAAGCTTTGCAGAAACGTATTTTGGCGGATGATGCCAGCTTGTCGTATGTGTTACGTCATGCCAAACATGATACTCCTGTACGTACTTTGGTGGGCTACTCTGCCGATGTGAAACACTTGGCATCTGAAAACTATGCACTACTGGGCAATGCGGGTGAGTTCCTCGATCCTGTCTTTTCTTCAGGGGTCACCATTGCCTTAAAATCTTCCAGTCTAGCAGTGCCATTGGTCGAGCAAGTGTTGCAAGGTCAGACGGTAGACTGGATGGAGCAATATGAAAAGCCGCTACGTAAAGGCATTCAAGTGTTCCGTGCCTATGTCGAATCATGGTATTCAGGTGAGTTTCAGGATGTGGTATTTTCGACTCAGCAGGATGAAAAAATTCGCCGTATGATTGCATCTTTACTGGCAGGTTATGCATGGGATACGAGCAACCCGATTTATCGCAATGCCAAGCAACGTTTGAGCACTTTGGCCGAATATTGCCGAGAAGAACAACCTAAAAAAGAGTCGCTGACCGATGAAACTTAAGCTGCGTTTAAAGACCGTCAGTTGGGTTTTAGCCAGTGCGCTGCTCTGTAGTGCCTGTCAAAGTTGGATTCCCAAAGCGCAGGGACTCGCGACTCCGCAGTGGGCTGCGCAGAATTACCAGCGTCAAGACCAAATTGAAGTGCAGTGGAAAACCCAGAGTTTCAGCTTTTTACTGTACCAACAACAGCGAGGACAGTCGCTTGATATGCTGGCACTTAGCCTTACGGGACAGCAGTTATTCAAGCTCAGTTTTGATGGTCAAAAGGTAGACGTTGAACAGCGGATTGAGCCGATGAGGTTATTGCCTTTTGATTATGTGGTGCGCGATATTCTGTATGCGACCTATCCCAATTTTGCTGCGTTACATGCCGCTCAAAATGCGGTCGTACAGAAAGACGATACCATTTATATGCAGCAACAGCCCGTGTTGAAAATTCAGCAAAATGAGGGGGCAATTGAGCTAGATAATTTGCAAGTGCCTTATCAGATGGTCATCAGTGCGGTGAGCAATACTTTAGAAGATGATCAAGGTGACCATCATGACTAAAAAACTACAGCATGTTTCAGCTGTTGGCATTCAGTTCAGTACGGCGCTATCGGCTTTGGGACAAAATGCCGCTGAGCTTCAACATGCCTTAACAAGCACCAAAAATACCTTATCCCAACGAGAGGATCTGATCGCGGGGCGAACGGTCTGGGTCGGTGCATCTGACCAAGCCTTGCTTCAAGCAGTTCCTGCAAGCTTAAGCAGTGCAGACTCACGGAATTTACGCTTTACCCTGACGGCTTTGACACACATTGAAACCGAGATTCGTGCCTATACTGCACAGTTCCCTAAACAACGTCTCGCTGTGATTATTGGCACGTCAACCTCAGGCATCGCGGATAATGAGCCTACTTTAAAAGCGCAGTTTCAACAGCCAGCGCCGCAGTCTGTACAGCACCAAAAGCAAGAAATGGGCAGTTTAGCGAAAGCCTTACAACAGTATTTGGGCTGGGAAGGGCCTGCTTATACCATTTCTACCGCTTGTTCCTCGGCAGCCAAAGCACTTGCAGCGGGGCAACGTCTGCTGAATGCCGATTTGGCTGATGCAGTCTTAGTGGGTGGAGTCGATACCCTATGCAAGCTGACCTTAAATGGTTTTGATAGTTTAGAAAGCTTATCGAGCGGAATTTGCCAGCCCTGTGGTGCCAACCGTGACGGCATTAATATTGGTGAAGCCGCAGGACTGTTTTTACTCTCTAAAGCGCCTGCCCCTGTGATGTTACTGTCGAGCGGCGAGTCAATGGATGCATGGCATATTTCAGCACCGCATCCAGAAGGAAAAGGGGCTGCGGAGGCGATGCAAAAAGCTTTAGACGCTGCACAGCTGCAAGCAAGCGATATTGATTATTTAAATTTGCATGGCACATCCACACCGCAAAATGATGCGATGGAAATGAAGGCGGTACAGACTGTTTTCTCTGATGCAGCTGTGGCCTTGAGCAGCACCAAACATAAAACGGGGCATTGTCTGGGGGCAGCGGGTGCAATCGAAGCTTTTATTTGCCAGCAGGTTTTATTAGATCAATCTTGGTTGCCGCTGCATCATGCAGGTGAATTGGACGATGCTTTGGCTGGGCAAAACTATGTGTTTACACCGCATTTGAATACACCCATTCGTTATGCGATGAGTAATTCTTTTGCTTTTGGCGGCAGCAATATCAGTTTAATTTTCGGGACAGCTTTGCCATGATGGATGCAGTACAGTTTATTCCGCATGCGAAACCGATGGTTTTCGTGAGCCATTTGATTGAAGCCAATGATGAATTTGCTATTGCAGAACTTCACATCACGCCAGATTTGATGTTTTGTGAGCCAGAAGGCTTGCCCACATGGAGCAGCATTGAGTTGATGGCGCAGACCATTAGTGCCTATGCCGGTTATAAAGGACAAACTCAGGGCTTGCCACCGAAAATTGGCTTTTTATTGGGAACGCGTAAAATGCAGTTGCCTTGTGCTTATTTTAGTTTGGGCACAACCGTGCGGATTCGAGTAGAACAAAGTTATCTGCACGAAGGTTTGGGGCAGTTTAATTGTGAAATTGAATATCAAGAACATCGGTTCAGCGCCATGTTGAGCGTATTTGAGCCTGAAAATATGAATGAAATCATTGGAAAATTAGTGTGAACAGAAGAATTTTAGTCACGGGTTCGAGTCGTGGAATAGGTAAAGCGATCGCTTTAGAATTAGCAAAGGCAGGCTTTGATGTCACGGTACATGCTCGTTCAAGACAGTCTGAGGCCGAAGTGGTGGCTCAGGAAATTCAAGCGCTTGGGCAGGCTAGCCATGTATTGATGTTCGATGTAAATGAGCGTGAAAAGATTGCTGCTATTTTAGAGCAAGATATAGCACAGCATGGCGCTTTTTATGGTGCGGTGTTGAATGCAGGACTAACCCGTGATGGTGCTTTCCCCGCACTAACCGATGAAGACTGGGATGATGTGGTCTCGACCTCTCTGAACGGTTTTTATAATGTGCTGAAACCCTTGATGATGCCAATGATTCGCTTGAAAAAGGGCGGACGTATTGTGACTTTGTCTTCGGTGTCTGGAATCATGGGGAATCGAGGCCAGGTGAACTATAGTGCTGCCAAAGCAGGCTTGATTGGTGCGACCAAAGCATTGGCACTGGAATTGGCCAAACGCAAAATCACGGTGAATTGTGTGGCTCCGGGCTTGATTGAAACAGAAATGGTCACCGAAGAAGTGAAAGAACACGCCTTGAAAATGATCCCGATGCAACGCATGGGGCAGGTGGAAGAAGTCGCAAAAGTGGTGAAGTTTTTATGCAGTGATGATGCTAGTTATATCACCCGCCAAGTGCTTTCAGTCAATGGAGGCTTGATCTAATGAAACGTGTTGTTGTGACAGGCATGTCAGGGATTACCTCTTTGGGTGAAACCGCAGAGCAAATTTTTGAGCAATTTGCACTAGGCAAAAGCGGCATTCGCTATATGCCTGACTGGGAGATTTATCTCGATTTACGCAGTAAATTGGCTGGCCCAGTAGAGTCCTTTACTGTACCGAAGCATTTTAACCGTAAAGTGACCCGTGGTATGGGACGTGTTGCTTTAATGTCCGCCGTATGTACTGAAAAAGCATTGGAAGACGCGGGTTTACTGCATGCGGATATCTTAAAAAGTGGCGATGCAGGCGTGGCCTTTGGTTCCTCTGCGGGCAGTGTGGATGCCGTACGTGAGTTTGGCTCGATGTTGATTGAACACAATATGAGTCAAATGAATGCCACGACCTACATTCGTATGATGTCACATACCAGTGCAGTCAATATGACGGTGTATTTTGGCCTAAAAGGTTTAACGTTGCCGACCTCCAGTGCTTGTACTTCAGGTTCCATGGCCATTGGTCAAGCCTATGAAGCGATTAAATATGGCAAACAAACTCTGATGATTGCAGGTGGGGCAGAAGAGCTCAGTGCCGCGGGTTCAGCCGTGTTCGATGTGCTGTTGGCGACTAGTGTGAAAAATGATCGACCTGAGACAACGCCACGCCCGTTTGATGCAAAGCGTGATGGTTTAGTGGTGGGTGAAGGGGCAGGCTGTTTAATTTTAGAAGAATATGAACATGCGCAAGCGCGTGGTGCCACCATTTATGCCGAGATTGTCGGTTATGGCAGCAATACTGATGGTCAGCATGTGACTCGACCTGATTCCGAAATGATGGGACGTTGTATGCAGTTGGCATTGAAAGATGCACAGCTTACTGCCGCGGATATTGATTATGTTAATGCGCATGGTACTTCGACCGATCAGGGGGATATTGCTGAATCACAAGCGACTGCACGTATCTTGGGTAAAAAACCGATCAGCTCATTAAAAAGTTATTTTGGGCATACGCTGGGGGCGTGCGGCGCCATTGAGGCATGGCTGAGTATTGAAATGATGCGACGTAATCAGTTGGTACCTACGCTGAATTTAGATCAGATTGACAGCGCTTGTGGTGATCTGGATTATATTGTTTCAGACATGCGTTCAGCAGAAACGCAAATGATGATGAGCAACAATTTTGCTTTTGGGGGGATTAATACCTCCCTGATTTTTAAACGTGTCTAATAAAATAAGGGTAGAACTATGTTATTCAAAAAAATCTGTGCAGTCGCTGTGTTGTCTTTAGGTGCGATTGCATCGGCTCAAGCGGCTGACAAAATGTATGATTTTAAATTTCAAGAAGCTGTGAATCGTGCTGTTGCAGATGGAGCACTGGATGGTTCAGTGAAGTTTTATTTGGCGGGCACTAAGTCGGGTGGCAAGGTGATTGAAAAGGGTTTGGTGACCAATAAAAAGACCAATGGTTTTGCCAAATCTGCGGAAAGTTCATGTGACCATGTACTTCGTTCAGCACTGATTCAATTTCAAAATACAGCTAAAGCCAATGGCGCAAATGCTGTGACCAATCTAGTGAGTTTCTATAAGTCGAACGAAACACGTAGTACGACGACTTACCAATGCGCCAAAGGTACCGCTATGGCGGGTGTGGCACTGAAAGGGGATTTGGTGAAGTTTTAATGTGTTTGAATGCGTGAGATGAGTTCCCAAATAAGAACAATCTAATTCCAAGTTCGTTGCACAGCAATAGTATTAGGATGGATTCTTACAACGAGGGATGCTCTATTTTTAGACACCCCTTGTTGGTTTGAGGTCTCCATTTGGTATTTTTGATTGTCGGAGTTAGTATTGGTAATTTGAGTAATATTCAGAAATGTATAAAAAAGCCCCCATCTTTCGATGAGGGCTTTTTTGAATTTGGAGCGGGAAACGAGACTCGAACTCGCGACCCCAACCTTGGCAAGAGTCACCGACATAAAATACACTAAATAACATAATTTGTATGTTAATAAACTCTATATATAACAGTTATATAGAGTTTTTATTTTGTGTGACGTAATTTAAGGTGGGATGGGGTACTTTGATTTTTGGTCACTAATTTATTGTGATAATCAACAATAATAACCAACATACACATGCTTAATCTAAAGGTATTTTACTGACTGGTATAATTTTATGATGAGAGGGGTGTTGCCTGGGGCTACGGTTTCTGTTTTGCCTTTTGACGTAATACGTACAAATATAAGCTTTCTACTTTTTCACGTGCCCATGGTGTGGTACGCAAGAATCGCAATGATGATTTAACACTTGGGTCTATGCAAAAACATCTAATTTCAATTTTACGACTTAAACCTTCAAAGCCACCGTAGTAATCCAATAATTCATCCAAAATGTCAGCAAGTTTTTTGCCGTGTAAAGGGTCATTGGAGGTATTCATAATAGATCAATAGTATTTTGGGTGGCCATTATTATAACCTGGGCTAGTTGGAAAACTAGAGAGTTGGAATGTAGGTAATGATGGACTGAATAGCCACCAAAATTCTAGAGCCCCCCAGCCATCGAGTGAGGCATCATATTGGTGAACCGTACCGGGTTTGTCGGAGACTTTTTTATTTAAGTTAGGCCACCTGAC
>JADHEF010000179.1_pt1 | contig 77255 bp, 76 predicted proteins | sample 8952391 | NCBI WGS metagenome assembly JADHEF01 (sample SAMN16124439, study PRJNA663245) | bioreactor sludge metagenome | isolation source: sludge (nitrite) | place: India:Bengaluru | collected 2019-02-28
CTGTTATACAATATTTATTTATTTTTCACAAAATTTTCATATTCTGAAATTTTTTTCCAAATGGGATTTCATTTTATAAATACGGTTTTCAGGAGGGTTTAAATGACCGTTAATCGCATTAATTAAAAATATGACCAATGGTATTTTTAATTAAATCTTTATTTTTAAATTATTTAAATTGGGTAAACACGACAACAGATAGGCTATTCCTCTCAGCCCCTACCTACACGACTTAACCGTCCATCTTTTACAAGTGTATAGAAATAGATTAAAACAAAGGCGCTTTAAAAACAAAAATAGCGCATTTCAAAAATATTACACAAGGAACGGTCATGGCTTCTAAACTTTTAAGCTTGATAAAAACAAAAGTGAGTCCTGTTTTAACCGTCGAAACCCAAACAAAGAGCTTATTGGGCGGCTTATTCGGTGGAACGACATCAGGCACCCTCACCAATCTTATTGGCAATCTCACCGGATCCAATACTCAACCTTCAGTCAGCTCATTATTAAATAATCTCCTTTCTGGAAGCAGCCTGAGTACGACAAATCTCAGCAATTTGGTGGTGTTTCAAAAAGTATGCTGGCGTTAAACAAATCCGTTATTAAGGTAAAAGAAAGTCAAATCAAAGGCTTTAAAATGATTTTCGAGCTTTTTAGAAAAGTTGCAACTTCTCCTAAATCCACGCCTGATTCGATGACGAATTCTACAGTTGTTACCTTCAATACCGACGGTAAAAAACTTACCGATCACTTGCTTGCAACATTGAAATGCTGTGATAAAACTATCCCAGTGATCACTCGCAATTCCAGCATATTGAACCCCAAGCTTTTTAAGTCTAGCTTTAAGACGTTGAACCGTTGCTAAATCCCGCTTACCCCAAACATAAGCAACAACTTCTCCAGATTCTCGATGGTAGGCATAAATAAGCCATTGTTTATTTTTCTTATTCCCTACAAAAGTCCAAAGTTCATCGACTTCAAGACATTCGTAGTGGCTTTGTTTAGGCTGAATCTGATAGATCGATTCACTTAAGGTTCGTAATACCTTGCCAATGCTGATACGCTCGACTTCAGCAATATCTCTTACACCGCTTCCTCTGACCATTAAATGTAATATCTTGCCGGTAATACCTGAGTTACATCCTTGATTGCTTAATGCATGATCACCAATAAACTGACGTTTGCAATCTTTGCATTGATGGTTTTGTTTCCCATCTACTTTGATGCCATTTCTCTTTATATTGTTACTTAGACAGGTAGGACATTTGATTTGTAGCGTTATTTTCATACCTCTATTTTATCAAAAGCCATATTGTTTTTTTCAGCATACTTTTTGAAACACCACCAGCAATTTATTAACTCAGTTTTCTGGTTCGAATGCATCAAATTTAAATATTCAAAGCCTGATCAGTAGCTTAACTCAATCCAATGGCGGTAGCTTTAATATTACCCAAGTCACCAACTTATTAAAGAGCTTAATGGGGAGCAATAGCAGCAGCCTGGATCTTGGGGCTATTTCTAAACTGGTGGGCGGCTTATTGAGCGGCAGTACAGGCAATATTGATATTGGTAAAATTTCTCAACTGGTCGGTGGCCTGATCGGCGGTTCAAGCAATATTGATATCGGTGCGATCGCGGGTCTGGTCGGCAAGCTGATTGGCGGTAATGGTGATATCGATATTGCGCAAATTGCTCAACTGGTTGGTGGCTTAATCGGTGGTTCAAGCAATATTGATATCGGTGCGATCGCAGGTCTGGTCGGCAACCTGATCGGCGGTAATGGCGATATCGATATCGCACAAATCGCTCAGCTCGTTGGTGGTCTGATTGGTGGGTCTGGCGGTTTAGGTGACGTAGACATTGGTGCCATCGTAGGTCTGGTCAGCAACCTGATTGGTGGTAATGGCGAGATTGATATCGCACAAATTGCTGAATTGGTCGGTGGTCTGATCGGTGGTTCTGGCGGTTTAGGTGATATAGATATTGCAGCAATTGCAGGTCTGGTGGGTGGCTTAATCGGTGGCAATGGCGAGATTGATATTGCGCAAATCGCTCAACTGGTTAGTGGCCTGATCGGCGGTTCTGGCGGATTGGGCGGTGTAGATATTGGTGCCATCGCAGGTCTGGTCGGCAACCTGATTGGCGGTAATGGTGAAATTGATATCGCACAAATTGCTGAATTGGTCGGTAGTCTGATCGGTGGTTCTGACGGTTTAGGTGATATAGATATTGGAGCAATTGCAGGTCTGGTGGGTGGCTTAATCGGTGGCAATGCAGGCGGTGATTTTGATCTTGGTGCTATTACCGATTTAATTAGCGGCTTTGTAGGCGGAAATGCAACAGGTGGTTTTGATGTCGGTGGCTTCACTGACTTACTGAGCGGTCTGATTGCGAATGGTTCAAATGGCATAGATTTAGGTGGATTATTAGGCAATCTCAATCTCGGTAGCGATCTGGATCTGGGTGGTATGATCGAAGGTATTTCCTCTGCTTCAAACGGCTTTGACTTAGGCAATATTGCCGAAGGTGTTGGTCAGTTGGTTGGTAGTGGCTCTTCGATTGAATTGCCTGACCTCGGTGATCTTGTCCAAGGTGTGGGTACGACTGATTCCAATATTGATCTGTCTGCTATCCTGCCGGGCATTAAAGATACAATTCAGAATATCGGCAGTGGCGGTTCTTCATCCGGATTTGATTTTGGTTCACTCCTCAATAATTTTACTAAAAATATTGATATCGACCAGACTAATCCTTGGGGTTAATCATAATCTCATTAAAAAACACGCTTCATGCGCGTTTTTTTAATTCTTGGATTAGCATTTAAACTTATACACCACGCCAGTCTACCCGTGCATTGCGTTCGGTTCGGTAAATACGGCAAATATATTCACCCAGTGGTAGCTCATTCAAATACTGCTGATAGTCGCGATATTCTTCGGACAAGGTTTCAAAATTTTCTTTTTCCCACGGCGTACCTGGAATCGCCAGAAGCGGTGCCAACATGGAACAGACTGCAATATCCGCCAGACCTAAACGATTTCCGACAAAATAATGCCCACCTTGGCTGACCAGCATCTGATTGAGCTGCTGTACAGCAACATCGATGTGTTGTTTAGATTCCGCCACGGTTTCCTCATTCAATGCATACCCCTTGGCCACCATCGCTTTCAATAAAGGTTTAGAAAATTTTTCAAACTGGCGCAGATAGCCCTGCTCACCAATTAAAATATCCAGAGATTCATGATCAGAAGTCAGTGCTTGAGAGAGCATCCAGCGACGGACATGACGACCCAATTCCAAAGTAATTTCATTAATTTCTAAAGCTTTATTTCGAAAATATCCTTCCGCGTGCAGTAAACGATGTTCTGGATAAGTATCATCCAGATACAGAGCAATCTGGGTGGAATCTGCGATCCATCGATCCTGATCACGCAAAATAGGCAGACGATTCTGTCCTGTTTTCAGGCGGGCAAAAGCGCGGTGTACCCCGGGTATCAGATTATGAGCAACATAATACAACTCTTTATGGTCCAGCATCCAACGTGCTTTTTCGCAAAAGTGAGATAAAGGAAACTGGTATAAAGTTCGCATGTATGCTCCATGTTTATCGTTATTGGATCAGGGCGTGTAGGCCGCTGTTTTATTCAGATACTTTAGTCACTCACTTTTAGAAAAACAATGTGATTTTTATTCAAAAGTAAAATACTGGCTGATTATTCCTTTATGGCTGGTGGACTCACGATACATCCTGGAAAGCTCAATGAGTCATTTTAGGTCGCCAGAAGCATTTGATTGCAATAAACCACAAGCGCATGACCTGACTTTAGCCGTGCTTTCATGTAAAATCGGGGGCAATTTTTATATAACGCTTTTGTGAGTTATTTCATGGGTTTTAATTGCGGTATTGTCGGCTTGCCGAACGTTGGTAAATCTACACTTTTCAATGCTTTAACCAAAGCTGCTATTGCTGCAGAAAACTTCCCTTTCTGTACGATCGAACCAAACACCGGGATTGTACCTGTTCCTGATCCACGTTTAGACAAATTGACTGCAATTGTTAAACCGCAACGTGTTATTCCGACTTCTATGGAATTTGTAGACATCGCAGGTCTGGTAGCTGGAGCTTCTAAGGGTGAAGGCTTGGGTAACCAGTTCCTGGCCAACATTCGTGAAACTGATGCAATTGCTCACGTTGTGCGTTGTTTTGAAGATGAGAACGTCATTCATGTGAATGGTCGTATTGATCCACTGGATGACATCGCTACGATTAATACCGAACTTGCGCTCGCAGACTTAGATGCTGTAGCCAAAGCAATTACGCGTTTGACTAAATCTGCTAAAGGTGGTGACAAAGAAGCGCTAGCCACTAAAGCTGTTCTGGAAAAAATCCAGCCTTTACTGGATGAAGGTAAACCGGCTCGCGCAGCAGACCTAGATGATGACGAACGTAAACTGGTTCGTGGTTTTGGCTTAATGACCCTTAAACCAACCATGTATATTGCCAACGTTGCTGAAGACGGTTTTGAGAACAACCCACATTTAGATGCAGTGAGAAAATTGGCTGCTGAAGAAAATGCGATTGTAGTTCCACTGTGCAACCAGATTGAAGCTGAAATTTCATTGCTTGAAGATGAAGACCGTGCTGAATTCCTTGAAGCAATGGGCATGGAAGAACCTGGCTTAAACGTGGTGATTCGCGCGGGTTATTCACTGCTTGGCCTACAAACTTACTTCACCGCGGGTGTACAAGAAGTTCGTGCCTGGACCGTAAAAGTTGGCGCAACTGCACCACAGGCAGCAGGCGTGATTCATACCGACTTTGAAAAAGGCTTTATCCGTGCAGAATGTATCGCTTATGATGATTTCGTGCAGTACAACGGCGAAGCCGGTGCGAAAGAAGCAGGTAAATGGCGTCTAGAAGGTAAAACTTACATCGTTCAGGATGGCGATGTTTTACACTTCCGTTTTAACGTTTAAGTCGTTGCTGTTTGAAAAAGCTCCCTTCTTGGGGGCTTTTTTTATTACTTTTAAAAAGAGGATTCATACGTATAACAACCTTTCTGAAAGCGCATAAGATCAACACATATTAACAATAATGATAACTATTCTCATATATAAATATTAAATTAGAGCGTATCTTAAATCTAATGAAAAATAACCTAATTCCATTCTTACAAAGGAATCCTGCCAATGAGCTACACCTTGCCTGCACTGCCTTATGCTTATGATGCGCTAGAGCCTCATATCGATAGCAAGACTATGGAAATTCATCATAACAAGCATCATCAAACCTATATCAATAATATCAATGCAGGAATCGCGGGTACAGAGTGGGAAGATTTATCAGTCGAAGCATTAATTAGCAAATTCAATGAAGTGCCCGAGCAACTCAAACAGAACGTGACCAACAATGCCGGTGGACATGCCAATCATTCCCTGTTCTGGACAGTGATGAGTCCAGACGGCGGTGGTCATCCCGAAGCTGAAATTGCCAAAGCGATCGAACATGAATTAGGAGGATTCGAGGCATTTAAAGAAGCGTTTACCCAAGCAGCGCTTAGCCGTTTTGGTAGTGGTTGGGCCTGGTTAAGTATGGCGCCAGATCAAACGCTTATTGTAGAAAGTAGCGCCAATCAGGATTCTCCGCTGATGCATCGCAATATTCCCCTTTTAGGTCTGGATGTCTGGGAACATGCCTATTATTTACAGTATCAAAACCGTCGTCCGGAATATATCTCAGCTTTTTTCAATGTCGTGAACTGGAAAGAAGTAAATCGTCGTTATCTGGAAGCGTTAAACGCACTTTAAATCTTTGAGGAGATCTGCCATGTCTACACGTATGCTGATTCAACGCATGATTGGCAGCACCCTGCTGATCTGCGGTGTCATGGTGCTTTTATTAGAACATGTGTGGATGCCCTATTTTTAAAGTTTATTTTGCTAAAAAAGCCAGTCATTCAGACTGGCTTTTTATAAGTACATTTAAATGGGCAAAGGTTTATTGCATATTGGCAATTGCAGTACCTTTTTGCTTAGGATCGGTATTTCCGAGTGCAGGATGGGCAATGGCATTCTGACATTGCAGTTTATCCCGCTCATAATCCGCCTGTTTTTGTTGCAGGCTGTTGCCATTTTCCATGGTCGTCCGCGCCCAGATTTCCAGACTGGTCAAAGCTTTACGACACAGAGCATATTTGCCTTCGGTCACCGAATCGGTCATTTTGACATTAATACGCCAGTCTGTACTCAATTTACGTGCTGGTTGACGTACCTGTGTTTCCAGCTGATCCACTTCTTTATTATAGACCAGTGGATCCACTTCATTGATCAGTTGCCATGCGGCATTGGCATAAGTCGTCGCATCATTAGTCAATTTAGGTGCCGGTTTAATTTCTGGCTTATCAGTCGATTGACTGTCATTCCCACACGCTTGTAACAATATTGCCGTGCTTATTAAAGCAGCAGTCAGCATCGCACGTGTCTTGAACATCCACATATCAGGCTCGCCAATTTAAACATTTCGGCACTATGCTATTAAATTCACGTAGAATACACAATCTTCATTTGACCCATCGTTCAACTCTCCTTCAAGGTGTGTCGTGTCTGAACCGAATCAACTCGCTACGCAACCTGCTGGCTTCTGGCAAGGTGCAAAAGATAGCCAAGCGATTATCTTCACTTATTTACCAGTGTCGTTTGCTTTTGGTGTTTCAGCCACTCAGTTTGGCTTTACCGCCTGGGAAGCACTGTTCCTGTCCTGCTCGATGTATGCAGGTGCCAGCCAGTTCCTGGTGGTCGCTCTCTTAGGTAGTGGAACATCTATCTGGATGACGGCATTAACCGTGATTGCCTTAGACATTCGTCATCTGCTTTATGGCCCTGCGTTACAAAATCTGATTCAAGACCGGCTGAATTTAAAGAAAACGGCAATCTGGTCTTGGGGTTTGACCGATGAAGTTTTTGCCTCCGGCATGATCAAGCTCTCGCAACGGCGACAGGAATGGTCAGAATCCTGGATGCTCGGTTTAAGCCTGTTTAGCTGGATGTCCTGGGCACTCGGATCTTTCCTCGGTGGATTGTTTGCCGATCAGGTCAGCAACCTGCCGCAATTCTTACAGGCTGCGCTGGATTTCTTGTTACCTGCGCTGTTCCTGAGCTTCTTGTTAGCCGCTTTTGAGAAAAAACATACTTTTGTTGTAGCTGTCACAATTCTGGTGTCTGCGATTGCCTGTTATTTTATCGACCTGTCTGCCGCGATCTTTATCGGTATAAGTTCTGGTATTTTCGCAGGCCTGTTCAAGCACTATATTTTGAAACAGCCAGATCCTGAACACGCAGGAGATCAAGCATGAATCTAGAGATTATTCTGGTCGGGATTTTAGTCGGGATTGCCAATTTTGCCTCGCGCTTTGGTCCTTTTTTTGTCATTCAAAAATTTCAGCAAGGTTCGCAAAAACGCGGAGCGTTGTGGCTAAAAATTGCCTTGGGTTCAATTGGCATCGCTGCGATCAGCTCCATGTTGGTAGTTGCTACCCTGCCACCTTTATTAGAAACGCCGAATAAAAGTTTTGCGATGCTGGTTGGCTTTATTGTGCTCACGGTTTTGTACTTTAAGTTTAAACGTATTGTGATGGCGACACTGACCGCAGCGCTCACCTATGGCCTGGTTTACACCTATGTTCCAGTACCCTTTTAAGCTTTAACTCGTTGATCAATCGAAACAAAGACTTATGCTAAACTCATAGTATAGGTCTTTTTTATATAACAATAAAAACAAGGAAGGATGCGCATGTTTGAGGTCAAACAGGTGATTGAAGGCAAAATCTTTATTCATCATCGGCGCGATGAAATGTTAACCGTATTCCATCGACATGAAGTGCCGGCACAATATTTTGAATGTTTTATCAATGCTCAAAATTTTACCGGACATTTTGTCGAAATACATGCTCAACCAGCAGATCAAGTTCGGGTGGTTTATATTAAAAAGAATAGCACCCATCAAATTATTGCTATGCTTAATCAGAGCCAATACGTGCTGCATCTTCATCCTTTGACATTGATTTTGGGTAAATGGAGCTTCAGACATCGTGTCCTGCCGAATACTCTAAAAATTTTTGCTGGTTTATTTGCGCTCCTTTTTATTCTTTTTTCAGCTACCGCCTTTTCAGCAGATCAGTTCCAGCTCACCACCATCTTGCGAGACTGCATTCAATTCACAGTTTTTGGGCTACTGTTATTTTTGCTGTGCTTGGTACTGCCTTTTGTATTGCCCTATGCGTATTTCCTGCATGTTCGTACATTACGTCTGTTAAAAATGCTAAATATCAATACTGAACAAGTTGCACAAATAGAAAAGCTCAAGTCTCAAAGCGAGATTTATCTTCTGCAAACGCAGTCTGACAGCGATGTGAAAATGACAGCGCCTCCTTATTAAAATCTAGAAAAACTTTATAAATAAAACTGTTGGTCAATATCACAATTTTGTATGAATCTTGGCTTAACTGTCGGCTCAGTTCTGCTATGCTAAAAGTCCATAAAATCAAGCATGGATGATCCACATGAGCGTGACTATTGGTACTCCCCTTCAATCTTCTGCCTATAAAGTTCTATTATTGGGTTCTGGTGAACTGGGCAAGGAAGTGGTGATTTCACTACAACGCCTTGGAGTCGAAGTTCATGCTGCTGACCGTTATGATCATGCCCCTGCCATGCAGGTTGCGCATTATTCCTATACCTTGAATATGGCAGATGCTGTAGAACTCAAACAACTCATCAATCAAATCCAGCCACATTTAATTGTTCCTGAAATTGAAGCGATTGCGACCGAAGTTCTGCTTGAAATAGAAGCCCAGAACATTGCTACAGTCATTCCTTCTGCTAAAGCCGTCAATCTGACCATGAACCGTGAAGGTATTCGTCGTCTGGCTGCGGAAGAACTCGGTCTGCCAACTTCAGCTTACCGTTTTGCCGACAGTTTAGAATCCTTCCGCGCGGCCTGTGACGATGTCGGCTATCCAAACTTTGTGAAACCGGTGATGTCATCTTCAGGCAAAGGTCAGTCTCGTGTTACCCGTTTTGATGAAGTCGATGCTGCCTGGGAATATGCGCAAACCGGTGGCCGGGTCAATCAGGGTACTGTGATTGTAGAATCACAAATTGACTTTGATTTTGAAATTACCTTATTGACTGTTCGTGCAAAAAATCCAGAAACCGGCGAAATCGAAACGTCTTATTGCGACCCGATCGGACATCGTCAGGACTCAGGTGATTATGTGGAAAGCTGGCAGCCTCAACCGATGACTCCAGCCGCGCTGGAAGAATCCAAGCGCATTGCCAACAAGGTCACTACAGCACTTGGTGGCTGCGGAATCTTTGGAGTGGAACTCTTTGTAAAAGGCGACAAAGTATGGTTTAGTGAGGTTTCCCCACGTCCACACGATACTGGACTGGTGACTTTAGCCTCCCAATTTCAAAGTGAATTTGAGCTGCATGCACGTGCTATTTTAGGCTTGCCGGTGAATACTGCACGACATAGTGTGGCTGCCAGTGCGGTAATTTATGCTGGAGTAGATGGCCGTAATCTTTCATTTTCTGGCCTGAATCTTGCTTTAGCAGACGGCAATACCGATTTGCGCCTGTTTGGCAAACCAGAAGGTTTTAAACGTCGTCGTATGGGCGTTGCCACGGCACGTGCAGAAACTATTGAACAGGCACGTGAACTGGCCCTCCAGGTCGCCAACCAAGTTAGCGTCAACCAAAACTAAGCTGAAATACCAACGGACGACTGTACATGATCAACACCCATCCACTGCTGAATTACGCTAAAAGCAACCATGACATTAAAGCCATCAATCAATGGCGCAGTGATGTCGAAAATCAGCTTCAGGAAAGTTTTGAAAATGGCCAGTCGATTCGGGATATTATTCTGGCGCGTTCCAACCTGATTGATGAAGCATTGCAGTTTCTCTGGCAGCATGCCGAACTGGATCAAACTGATTTGGCCCTGTTTGCAGTCGGGGGTTATGGCCGTCGTGAAATGCTGCCTTATTCTGATGTCGACATCATGATCTTGTCGGAAGACGAGATTAATCCGGAACAGGAACAACTGATTTCTACATTCATTTCATCGCTTTGGGATGTTGGGAATTTCAAACCGGGCATCAGTGTCCGCACCATTAATGAATGTGTTAATCAGGCCAGCAGTGATCTGACCGTTGCCACGACCCTGATTGAAGCCCGTCTGATTATCGGCAATGAAAACCTGTGCAAATGGCCACGTCGCATCGTGTCACGTACCTGGACCGACAAAACCTTTTTTGATGCCAAAATGGATGAGCAGCATAAACGCTATGCTCAGCACAACAATACCGAAAGCAATCTGGAACCGGACATTAAAAATGCGCCGGGAGGCATCCGCGATATCAACCAGATTGGCTGGATTGCCAAACGGCATTTCCGCGTCAATCGCATTTATGATCTGGTTCATCTCGGTTTTATTTCAGAATTTGAACTCGGTGTGCTTGAGGAAGCCGAAAGTTTTCTCTGGGAAATCCGTCATCATTTGCATCGCCTGACCAAGCGCGATGAAAACCGCTTATTGTTCGATTATCAACGTGATATTGCCGCCAAATTCGGCTATATACGTGAAGAGGCGCATCATCCGAACTATCCAATTGAACAGTTCATGAAGCGCTATTATCGCAGTGCGCAGCAAGTGTCCACGCTGAACGAAATGCTGCTGGCCTATTTTAATGAATCGGTGATTACACCACGTTTACCGCAATATGAACGCCAGATCGAAGAAATCAACCAGAACTTTAAACTGGTCGATGGCAAACTGGCTGTGCAGCATCACAAGATTTTCTCGGAAAATCCAAGCGCAATTCTGGAAATTTTCTATCTGCTGGCCAATCGTCCTGAAATCGAAGGCATTCGTGCGCGTACCTTACGCCTGCTGACCTTGGCTGGAAAACGTATTGATCAGGATTTCCGTGATAATCCGGTGCATCAGGCACTGTTTATGGCGATTATCCGTTCACCGCATCGACTCTATGACACCATGGTCGCGATGAAGCGTTATGGTGTGCTTGGAAATTACATTCCGGCCTTTGGACAAATTCTGGGACTAATGCAATATGACCTGTTCCATATCTATACGGTCGATGCGCATACCTTATTGCTACTGCGGAACTTAAACCGCTTTAAAGAACCTGAATTTGCCAAGGAATTTCCGGTGGTCAGTTCAGTGTTTCAGCGTCTGACCCGTCGTGACATCGTCTATCTGGCAGCAATTTTCCATGATATTGCTAAAGGTCGTGGCGGTGACCACAGTGAACTCGGTGCCAGCGATGCGATTAAATTCTGCCGTAGCCATGGCTTTACTGAACGCGAAAGCAATCTGGTGGCGTGGCTGATCCAAAATCATCTGATGATGTCGGTGACTGCCCAGAAAAAAGATATTTCCGATCCGGATGTGGTCAAAGAATTCGCCGAAAAAATGGGTGACATGGAACATCTGGATTATCTGTACACCCTGACAGTCGCCGATATTAACGCCACCAATCCGAAGCTGTGGAATACCTGGCGCGCTTCGCTGATGCGTCAACTATATACTCAGGCACGTGACGTAATCCGTTCTGGTCTGGGCCGTCCGGTTGATTATCAAATGCTGATTGAAGATACTAAATTTGCAGCCAGTGAACTTCTGGTTCAGGACTTCTCACTGGATGAGGTAGAAAAAGTCTGGCAGGAACTTGGTGATGACTATTTCCTCAAAGAAACAGCAGATGAAATTGCCTGGCATACCCGTGCCATTTTACAACACGGCGATAATCCTGCCCCACTGGTGCTGATGCGGGCGCACCGTAAATATGCGCAGGATGCGGTACAGATCTTTATTTATACGCAGGATCAACCCAACCTGTTTGCCACCACCGTGGCTATTCTGGATCGTATGAATCTGGATGTACAAGACGCACGGATTATTACAGCGACTAAAGCCTTCAGTCTGGATACCTATGTAGTACTGGACCGTTTTGGTACCTTATTGACCGATCCGGAACGCGAAGCCACAGTGATTGAAGCTCTGAAAGATGCCTTGAGTCATTCTGATGAATATCCGGGCCTGATGCAGCGCCGGATTCCGCGTCAATTACGTCATTTCGATATTGAAAATACAGTCGATATTAGTATCAATCCTGCCTTGAATCAAAATATGGTCGAAATCGCTACTCTCGATCATCCTGGTTTACTTGCCAAAATCGGTGGTTTATTTATGATGCAAGGCCTGGATATCCACTCTGCCAAAATTGCTACACTTGGCGAACGTGCCGAAGACATATTTTTTGTCACCAAAAAAGATGGCAACCCTATGACACCTGAAGAATCTGCTGAATTTGCAGCTGCACTTAAAACTGCACTGGATGAAGCCTCTCATCAGGTTTGTAGTCAACACTCACATTAAAACGCGGTTACTTATTCATGAACTCTAGCTTGTCTCTACTGCACCCTTATCCGTTTGAAAAGTTAAATCAGCTTTTTGCGGATATCCAGCCTGCAAATATGCCCTTAATTCCCCTGTCGATTGGTGAACCAAAGCATCCTGCACCGGAGTTTGTGAAACAAGCGATTATTGATAACTTTAAACATTTATCGACCTATCCAAACAGTAAAGGCTTGCCTGAGCTACGCGAAAGTATTGCTCAATGGCTGACGCGCCGTTTTAAGCTAAATAGCATCAGTGCAGACAGCAATATCCTGCCTGTTTCTGGTACGCGTGAAGCGATTTTCTCGTTTGTACAGGCTTTGGTAAATCGTGAAGAGGCACCTTATGTGGTGATGCCGAATCCGTTTTATCAGATTTATGAAGGTGCAACACTGCTCGCAGGCGCCAAACCTTATTTCATCAACTGTACTGAGGAAAATAACTACCTTGGTGATTTTGATGCGGTTCCGGCGGAAGTCTGGGAAAAAACGGCATTGCTATTTGTCTGCACCCCGGGCAATCCAACAGGTGCAGTGCTATCCAAAGAACAGTTCAAAAAACTGATTGCCCTGTCGGATCAATACAACTTTGTGATTGCTTCAGACGAATGCTATTCGGAACTGTGGTTTGACCAAGCACCCGTAGGTTTACTGGAAGTTTGTGCTGAAATTGGCCGGGATGACTATAAAAACTGTGTGGTGTTCCATTCACTGTCTAAGCGCTCTAACCTTCCGGGCATGCGTTCAGGTTTTGTTGCCGGTGATGCCAGCCTGTTAAAACCTTATTTGCAGTACCGTACTTACCACGGCGCAGCGATGCCGGTTCAGCACCAGTTAGCTTCAATTGCTGCCTGGGATGATGAAGCACATGTGGAAGAAAACCGGGTGCAATACCGTGCCAAGTTTGATTTATTCCAGAAAGAACTCGGTCATCTGCTGCCACTCAAAAAACCGGATGCAGGTTTCTATTACTGGTTAAAAGTCGACAATGATGAAGCCTTTGCCAAACATTTGATGGAAGAAGCACATATTAAAGTTCTTCCGGGTCGTTATTTATCCCGCGATACCGAACAAGGTAATCCGGGTGAAAATCATGTACGTCTGGCACTCGTAGCCGATCTGGCGCAATGTGAAGAGGTTATTCGACGCCTGAAAACCATCCTCTAAGTTTTAATCATGACTAAAAACCCACTTTAGATAAGTGGGTTTTTTAATTAACATTAGATGAGCTCTATTTTTATCACATACTGAGAAAATAATGCTGATTCTTACAACACTTTGGCAATTTCATCTTCAATATCTTCAGGCTTGGTGGTCGGAGCAAAACGGTTCAATACCTTGCCATCACGCCCGATCAGGAATTTGGTAAAATTCCATTTAATTCCATTGCCTAAAATACCTTTGGAATTGTTAGTCAAATAGCGAAAAATGGCGTGCGCTTCAGGGCCTTTGACATCCACCTTGGAAAACATCGGGAAAGATACCCCGTAATTCTTCTGGCAAAATTCACCAATCTGTTCATTGGAACCTGGATCTTGACCACCAAACTGATTGCATGGAAATCCCAAAATTTCCAGACCTTGACCTTTATATTTTTCGTAAAGTTTTTCTAATCCTGAAAATTGTGGGGTAAAACCACATTTACTCGCTGTATTGACGATCAAAAGTACCTTGCCTTCGTAATCTGCAAGTGGCTTGCTTTTGCCATCTAACAATTCAGCTTCAAACTGATAAATGTTAGTCATGGATAGGTTTCCTCATCATTTTTTTCTTGTGTTTCTAAGTCCAAAGAAGCCGAGTTGACACAATAACGCAAACCGGTCGGTTCTGGGCCATCCGGGAAAACATGCCCTAAGTGTGCGTCACAATGATGACAAACAATCTCAGTTCTGACCATTCCGTGTGAAGTATCAGGTAATTCTTCTACCACCGAACTGCTGACAGGACGGTAGAAACTTGGCCAGCCACAGCCGCTGTCATACTTGGTCTCAGACGAGAACAGTGGCGTGCCGCAGCAACGGCATACATAGGTGCCATCTTGCTTGGTATTCCAGTATTTTCCAGTAAATGCCGGCTCGGTTCCCTTCTCGCGCGTAATGCGAAACTCCTCAGGTGATAACTCTCTTTGCCATTCCCGGTCTGATTTATTGAGTTTTCCCATGATCACATACCTTTTTATCTTGCTATTTAAAATAGGATAATCCTATATTTACGTGATTCATTTTAAAAATTCTAGTCTTTATTCAACATTTTACAAAAGACATATAATGCCTAAAAAAGCAAAAAGAAAGCAAATATAAAAATAAAAGTAAGCAATTTTTACATTAAATGTTTTTTAGTGAGCAAATTTAATGGTATTCTTAGCTCTAAATTTGCTCAGGATTAAAAAATGTCGCAAAAAAAGAGCGTAATTTTTAAAAATCTGCTGCCTGTGATCAAACAATATCAGCAGCTTGGATTTACGCATGAAAAAATTGTTGCACTACTTCGAGATGAACATGATCTCGATCTAGTCACAACTGAGACATTTAAAAGTTATTTATATCGTTATGCAAAAGTGACCTCCACTCCTTCCGAGAACATCAAAATGCCGAACACTTTCCAAACCCCTCGCGAGATCAAGAAATCATCTAAGCTCGAGCATGTGTGCTACGACATTCGCGGACCTGTGTTACGAGCGGCCATCGAGATGGAAGAAGCCGGTCACAAAATTATCAAATTAAATATTGGCAACCCTGCCCCATTTGGGTTTGAAGCACCACAAGAAATTATCAACGATGTGGCTTTAAACCTGCCGAATGCGATTGGCTACACGGATTCCAAAGGGATTTTCCCGGCGCGTAAGGCGATCTGTCAGTATTATCAGCAAAAAGGCATTCTGGATATGCACGTCAATGACGTTTATATCGGTAATGGTGTGTCTGAACTGATTGTTATGGCCATGCAGGGTCTGCTGGATGATGGCGACGAAATGCTGATTCCAATGCCGGACTATCCACTCTGGACGGCGGCAGTGAATCTGTCTGGCGGTACAGCGATTCATTATAAATGTGATGAAGAAAATCACTGGTATCCAGATATTGCCGATATGGAAAGCAAAATCACGCCAAATACCCGTGGTATTGTGATTATTAACCCGAATAACCCGACCGGTTCGGTTTACCCACGTCATGTGTTGCAACAAATCGTCGACTTGGCCAAGAAATATGACCTGATTTTATTTGCTGATGAAATCTACGACAAAATTATTTACGATGGAATCGAGCATGTTGCTGTAGCAGCTCTGGCTGGCGATCAGCTCTGTGTTTCGTTTAACGGTTTATCTAAAGCCTATCGTATTGCTGGTTTCCGTTCCGGCTGGATGGCCATTACCGGCGATAAAGCACGTGCCGCAGACTATATCGAAGGTTTGGATATGCTGGCATCGATGCGTTTGTGTGCCAACCATCAGGCTCAATATGCGATTCAGACTGCACTGGGCGGTTATCAGTCAATTAACGACCTGATTCGTCCGGGCGGGCGTTTATATGAACAGCGCAACATTGCCTGGGAAATGCTGAACGAGATTCCAGGTGTGTCTTGTGTCAAACCTGAAGGTGCGATGTACTGCTTCCCGAAACTGGATCCGAATGTGTATCCAATCCAAGACGATGAAAAGCTAATGCTGGATTTGTTACGTGCCGAGAAAGTGCTTCTGGTTCAAGGTACAGGCTTTAACTGGCCGACACCGGATCATTTCCGTGTAGTATTCCTGCCGGCTGAAAATGAACTGCGTGAAGCCATTACCCGTGTTGGCCGTTTCCTAGCCAAGATGCGTTAATTCTTGAAATAGACAATATAAAAACCGCGTTGATACGCGGTTTTTTATTTCTCTGAGAAAATTCAGGCTTTTGACTGATGAAATTTTAAAAATCATACCGGTTTCTTTGAGCAAATTTCTGCACTCAATGGTTTCTTCTCCGACAATTCCCCCTAAATCATGAAGATTCATGTTATTTTTTGACCAAATATAAAATTCTATGAGTACACGGATGTCCTCAAACACAATGAAGCTCAGCCTTTTTCTCTGCCTTAGTATGTGCTTGGGCATTGGCATCCTTCGCTTTTCTTATACCGCACTGTTACCTGGCACACGCGAAGCCTTTGGCTGGAGTACAGATTTTGCCAGCCTTTTGGGCAGTGCCAATTTGCTGGGTTATTTAATCGGTGCATTTACCGCGATGCGCTTGCCTCAAGACCGCAGTATGAGTACCTATATTCAAATTTCAGCCTTTGCTGGCATGTTCAGCCTGATGTGTTGTGCGTTTTCTGGTTTTTCTGAAGCGTGGTATATCGCTTGGCGTATCATTTCAGGGATCAGCGGTGGTCTGATGATGATCTTATCGCCGAGTGTGGTCGCGCAGTGTTGTGAACTTCAGGATCGTCTTAAAATCAACTTTATTGGTTTTAGTGGGATTGGACTAGGCGTTTTAATTGCGACCCTGTTTCTGCCTTATCTGGATCAAATTTCCATACAGACTGCATGGCTAATCTTATGTGGTTTTGCTTTGCTTATCTGTATCGTTTTAAGTCTACTGATTCAGAAATTTAAGCCATATTTGTCGGCACAAGCTCCTGCGGTTACCTCTCATCTATCTCTGAATAGCGTCTTTTATAGTTTACTTACAGTTTATGCTTGTAGTGCTTTCGCTTATATACCGCATTCACTCTTCTGGATTGATTATTTAAGCCAGCAGTTGGGATTGAGCTTGTTCTGGATTAATTTCAACTGGATTCTGTATGGACTAGGTAGTGCTTTAGGCGCCTTGAGTGCTTATGCACTGGCCAGAAAATGGGGTAATTTTGTTGCCCTGAAAATTCTTTATAGTCTTTATATTGTGGCTATTTTTATTGCAACCCTAGATGCCAGCCCATTGCTTACTTTTAGCTCTTCCTTTTTTACCGGGATGCTAAATCCGGCTGTGGTGTTCCTGACCTCCTATACCATTTTGCAACTGTATGGACTGGCTTATAAAAAGCTCTGGAGTATTGCCACCTTGTGTTTTGCCTCGATTCAGCTAATCGGTGGGCTCAGTTTTAGTGCGCTGCAATATTTTGGATTGAGCTATCATCAACAGTTCATACTGGCCACATTTGTTCTTTTATTAGGAACGTTACAATTGTTCTGGTACACACGTCCTGTCAGACTCAAATCTGAACAACAAACTCTGCCAATTTCTGCTCATGGAGAAGGGACTAAATAAGGATAAGGATTGGTTGCTCCTTGCCCACCTAAATAAATCCCATAATGTAAATGCGGCGGGGTATTTTTGGCATTACCTGTATTCCCCACATAAGCGATGACTTCACCTGCCTCAACCCAGTCGCCTTCCTGGATATGTTCTGCATAGTCATCCAGATGTGCATAATAATGTTGGCTCATATTTGGACCGGTCACCCAGATGATTTTTCCACCCAGATTGTTGGTGCCAATCATACGCACAATCCCTGGGGTCGCGCTAAATACTGGCGTACCGCGTTTGGCAAAAATATCCGTACCTTCGTGTTTACGACCGTCACTACGCGCTGCTCCCCAAGTATCATTAATCTGACCAACTCTGACGCCTTCAACCGGAATCTGTAGCGGAGCTTCTAACTGGGCTCTCTGTAATTGCCAATACAGATAAGGGCTTTTCCAACCTGCTGCTTCACCTGAAGGCGGTGGCTGACAGGCAGTTAGTAGAAAACCTATAGATAACAGTAAGCTTATAATCCGAAGAAATTTCACCAATATTCGCATTAAATTAAATAGATGACTTTTATCTTAATCACAACCGCCTAATTTAAAGTCACAATCCTGTTATTTTTAGTGATGATTTTATACAAGCGTTCAAATAACAAAACCCTCAAATGAGGGTTTTGTTATTTTAGGTGGATAGGAGATTATCTACGTTTTTTAGCACGAGATGGTTTCGATGGTTGTTGCTGTTGTTGCTGTTGCTCTTCATTCTGAGCATTGTCCTGCTTGTCTTTTTGTTGGACCTGCTTATGTCTCGCTTTAGCTTTAGCCATGATTTACTCCTTTGGAGAAACGTCTCTATTCACTGGAAGTTCCATTCATCACTGTAACGTTTATACAAAATAAGCCAATCGCTGAGCTGTATCCAAATACGTCAATGTAATACAGTGTTTACTAAGTTATTCAGCTTAGAACGAATCATTTCTAGGCTCATTACACTTCTTACATGATCTTGCAGCCTGATACTTATTTTAACGTTTAGCTCTTAGCTGTTCAGACTTTTTCTGAAAATAAAACTATAAAAAAACCCGCAATTACTGCGGGCTTTAACTCATAAATTGCCTCGCAATTTTAGGCATCCATCTTAGCAATAATCGCCTCACCAAACTCAGAACAACGAAGCAAGGTCGCCCCTGGCATCAAGCGTTCGAAATCGTAAGTCACCGTTTTTTCCGCAATCGCACCCGAAATCCCCTTAATGATCAGGTCGGCAGCTTCTATCCAGCCCATATCACGTAACATCATTTCTGCAGACAAAATAATCGAACCCGGGTTTACTTTATCCTGTCCAGCATATTTAGGTGCTGTACCGTGGGTTGCTTCATAAACTGCAATCGAACCGCCAATATTGGCACCTGGTGCAATTCCGATCCCACCGACTTCCGCAGCCAGCGCATCAGAAATATAGTCACCATTTAAGTTGAGTGTCGCAATCACAGAATAATCCGCCGGGCGCATCAAAATTTGCTGCAAGAAGGCATCGGCAATGACATCTTTAATAATAATGTCTTTGCCTGTTCTTGGATTTTTGATTTTAACCCACGGACCACCATCTAAAAGCTCACCGCCGAAACGTTCCAGCGCGACTTCATAGCCCCACTCTTTAAATGCCCCTTCAGTGTATTTCATGATATTGCCTTTGTGTACCAAAGTCACACTAGGCTTGTCATTTTCGATGGCGAACTGAATCGCTTTACGCACCAGACGCTGGCTACCTTCTTTGGAGACAGGTTTGATTCCGATTCCACAATTGTCTTCAAAGCGGATGTTGGTTACACCCATTTCTTCTTTCAGAAACTTGATAACTTTTTTCGCTTCCGGAGAATCTGCTTTCCATTCAATACCGGCATAAATATCTTCTGAATTCTCACGGAAAATCACCATGTTGGTCAGTTCCGGATTATGTACTGGCGAAGGTACCCCTTCAAACCAGCGCACCGGACGTACACAGACATATAAATCCAGTTCCTGACGTAAAGCCACATTCAAGGAACGAATACCACCACCGACTGGCGTGGTCAGTGGACCTTTAATCGATATCACATAATCGCGCAGTGCTTCGAGAGTTTCTTCAGGCATATAGGTGCCGTAAATTTTGTCAGCTTTTTCACCGCAGTAGACTTCCATCCATTCGATGGAACGCTTCCCGGCGTATGCTTTTTGCACAGCAGCATCTACCACAGTTCGCATTGTTGGTGTAATATCTGCACCAATTCCATCCCCTTCGATAAATGGGATAATTGGATTATTTGGTACGTTGAGTGACAGGTCTGCATTAACGGTAATTTTGGTACCATCCACAGGTACTACGATTTTTTGATATCCCATTATTAGTATTCTCCCGGATGCCGCTGACAAATCTAAAATAATTGCCAATTAGGCAATACTTTCAACTGTTCTTAACGCATAATATTCTAATCCAGATTTGTTGTTTTTGAGATTTATACGGGAAATAACTAAATTTCCCTTTTAAATAAACCTCTACATTTTTTAAATTAATGTAATTATAGAAGTTATTTCCTATGAAAATCGTCATTCTAAACAAACCTTATGACGTCCTCTCCCAATTCCGTGCGGATGAAAAGCACCCAACCATGGCTGATTTTGTCAACGACAAAGATTTACGTCTTGCGGGTCGTTTGGACATGGACTCAGAAGGTCTGGTTTTCCTCACCGATCACGGTGGTCTCAACCAATATATCACCAATCCTGCCAATAAAAAGTTTAAAACTTATATGGTGCAAGTGGAAGGTGATGTGACCGAAGAAGCACTTGAGCAGCTTCGTAAAGGTGTTGAACTGAAAGATGGCATGACGCTTCCTGCACGTGCTGAAAAAGTGTCTGAACCGGAATGGTTATGGGAGCGAAATCCTCCTGTACGCTTCCGTGCCTCTGTTCCGACGTCTTGGGTTGAGATTTCGATCTGTGAAGGTCGCAACCGTCAGGTTCGTCGCATGACATCTGCTGTGGGCTTCCCCACACTGCGTTTGATCCGTACCAAAATTGGTGAGATTGATTTGGTTCGTATGGGATTGCAACCGGGCGAAACCAGAGAAATTGAACCATTATTATATCCGGACTTCCAGAATGTTCCTGCTGAAGAACCATACCGTTCACGTTCTTATGTGAAAAAGCCGGGTGGTACGGGCGGTAAGCCAATGGTTCGCAAGAATAAAGATGGTTCTGTGAAGAAGTCTGGCACCAAACGTATCTGGCAAATGGATGAAAGTGAAAAACCGCGTCGTAAGACCAATGGCACAACTCGTCCAAATACCAAGGCGCCACGTGGTCGCGGCCGCGGTCGTGGCTAAGTTTGAATAGATTCAATTAAGCTCACTTCGGTGGGCTTTTTTATTACATAACTTCAATATTTTTTATTTTTCAGTCTATTAGAATCAATTGAAGTGTTCATTTTACGATGAGTCTCATGAAAAGAATAATTTGTGCTTTAGCTGCGACTTCCCTTTCAACTTTTAGCTTTGCCAATCCACTAAGTGTTCATGTGCTTAATCAAGAAACTGGCCTACCCTCTGCTAATGTCACGGTCACCCTAGAAGCTCAGCAAGGTGAGAAATGGGTAAAGCTCAATGAAGCCAAGACAGACAGTAATGGTCGTATTAAAGAATTTTATCCTAAAGACACCGCGTTACAAAAAGGCGTTTATAAAGTAACGTTTAAAACGGGTGATTGGTTTAAGGCCAATAATCAACGGACGTTCTTCCCTGAAGTACCGGTGGTTTTTGTGATTGATGGTGCTTTAGAGCACTACCATATTCCACTGCTATTAAGTTCTTATGGCTATTCAACGTATCGGGGGAATTGAGTTTATTACTTATCAATCATGTTAGATTCAAGTTCATAAAATGGATGCTTAGATTGATAAATATATGTTTTTAGTAACTTCTTATAGTCTCTTCCATTTTTACTCTGATACTCAATTATAAAATCAGCGTCAACTTCTTTATGCTTATTTAATTCATCTAATTTCGTTTGGTCTAGTTCAAACTTAATATGTTTAACCTCACTAGCTAAAAATTTATTTTCTTTAGCTATAACTGCGTTTTTTTCACCTGATTGTATTTTAAAATCAAACGCATCTTCACCCAAGTTTTCGATTATCAAATATAAGTTCGCATAACAATTAATAGTCATTTCCTTATTTGAAAATACAGTCCTAACTCTAGAACTCAATATAAGAAAACGTGGTTCTAATGTTTTTTGTACTTCTTGTAATTGAATTTTCTGAATTTCACCAAGTTATTTTTGATATTCAACACTTTCTTTCATTTCCTGGATTTGGAGCTGTAATGCTCTTTCCTGTTGTTCTAATGCTTTTGTATTTTGCTCTAGCTGCTTACCTTGCTGCACATAGCCTAAAATCAGCCATAAGAAAGCGATAGGTGCAACTATACCTGCAAGAAAATCCCCTAATTCATTTAAAGATGTTGGATTTTTCAAATCACCAAAAAACCAAAATAGAAAAATTACAGCTAGCCATACAACTGTAATTCTAATCCCCCAATTTAAACTATTTTGATTCATCTTCTAATAATAAAAAAGCCATTCCTAAATATGGGTTTTACCTGCTTTTTCTTATGTGTGCAAACAAGATTTCTAACTCTTCCATCTTGTCATTCTGACTATCCGATGTTATTTATGATTCATATATTTAATAATTTAAAATAAAACATATCTAAATAAGGAGTTTTGCAATGGATCAGCAAGTCAACCAGATGTTTAATCAGGACCGGTTAATTCAGCATCTTGGTGCTCATCTGGTTTCTTATAATCACAATTATGCAAAGATCGAATTAAAGGTGACTGAACAACATTTACAAGGTCATCAGACCTGTAACGGTGCCGTGATTTTCGCACTGGCAGATGCAGCTTTTGCAATTGCCTGCAATACCGGTGAATATCCGGCAGTCGGTCAACATTGCGGTATTCATTATTTAAAACCGGGCTTGCTTGGCGACACACTGACTGCTGTAGCTGAACACAAAGCCAGCAGTGGCCGTAGTGGCATTTATGATATTCAGGTGATGAATCAACATAATCAAATTGTGGCAGAATTCCGTGGCACATCACGACTGATCATTAAATAATTTTTTCTCAAAAATGCAATAAAAAACCGGTGACTATGCACCGGTTTTTTTAAATGACGAACAAGTGAAGCTTTAAGCTTTAAGCCATTTCTCGGCTTTAGCCTGATCTTCTACTTTCAGTTCAACTTCGGTCAGTTCAGAACCCGCGGCTTGAACTTCAAAACTCATCAGCTCATCACGACGGAATGCATACACTGTAAAAGTACCTTGCTGTTTTGCATAGCTTTCAACAAGTTTGGTCGTTGCTTTTAAGCCATCAATTGCAATAATGACATCATTGGCAGAAAGGCCAGCGAGTACAGCAACCCCATCACGACGCGCAGATTGAACTAGAACACCTTCCGGCTTATCTACCAGTTTTAAACCGAATGGCAAAGACTTGTCATTTTTCAGGCTATAAGCCATACCAAACTCAGGGAATAGCTGATCGAGCGGCAATTCATCTGCGGTATTGATCAAGTGATTAATCTGTTCTGACCAATCATCTCCTGTCAATTCTTTACACAATTCAAAGATCGTCCGTTCATGCACCTGAACGCCTTTCTGGGCATTTTCATACAAACGGCGCATCAAAGCATCCAGACTTGAACCACGTAAACGCAGACCCAAATCCAGGCACAGTGCAACTAAACAACCTTTGTTGTAATAGCTGGTACCCGCATTATTCGAGTTTTCATCCTGACGATAGAATTTCACCCAGGCATCAAAACTGGATTCAGACACTGACTGAATCACACGTCCCGGATTTTGCAAATAACGGTCAATCTGTGCTTTTAACAAAGCAATATACGATTCCTGATTAATCACGCCGCTACGCAGCAAAATCAAATCATCGTAATAAGAGGTGAAACCTTCAAAGATCCATAACAGAGAGGTATAACCTTCTCTGTTTAAATCATAGTTAACGAAGTTTTCAGGGCGAATAAACTTCACCAACCATGAATGGAAATATTCGTGGCTACATAAGCCGAGGAAACGCTGATAATCTTTTGAAGGTTCTTCAGGTTCATTGGCCTTAGGCAAGTCATCACGCGGTGAAATCAAGCTGGTAGAATTTGGATGCTCAAGACCGCCATAGCTATTGCCGGTTGCCATGGTCATAAAGGTATAGTCTGTAAACGGCGCTGAACCAAACATGGAAATTTCTGTAGCACAGATTTTTTCAATATCTTGCTGCATACGCGCGGCATTCATGGCATGTTTACCGGACACCACAAATTCATGCGGAATGCCATTTGCTTCAAAACTGAAACGGGTTTGTTCTGCTAGCTCAAATGGCGCATCAATCAATTCGGCATAGTTTTTGGCTTTCAGGGTGAAACGGCCTTTGACCAGACTTTTGGCTTGCAGGCCGGTTGCCAGCTGAAAATGCTTTAATTCATCTGGCAGGAAGATTTCCAGTTCAATTTCTTTATTTTCCTGACCTTCTAGCCCTAAACATGCACAAGCGGGATTCACATAGAGACGATTTTGATCCACATATGCACCACGAACGGACAGATCATAGGCATACACATCATATTCCACCGTAATCAGCTCATGATCGGTATTGAATAAACGCCATTTGTTCTTTTCAAATTTCTGGATCTGTAACTGGCGCCCATCTTCATCATAGGCTTTGACCGCTTCAATGTGCTTGGAAAACTCTCGAATCAGATAGCTTCCCGGAATCCAGGTCGGTAATGACAAGACTTGAGTCGGGTCCGCAAGAAAACGAACAGTCACGTGAATAAGATGCTGACGATAATCGTCAAATTCAATTTGATAATGCAACATAATGAACGATATAAAATTAAAATAAATGAGATATAGCTTAGCTTAGCATTTTTTAAGCCAGTATGGTTTAGCTGTCTTATTTGTCTACATTTACGACTAGCTATCTGTATAAAAAAGGCATAGCATGCGTGAAAATTAAATCGTTCAACACCCGCCGGGTTATCAAGGAACACCATTGAAATACATCATCTCACTGATTGCGGTTTTCAGTTTATTTATTTCTGCATTTTCACATGCTGCCCTACTCAATATTGTGCCTGAAAGCGTTGAAGCTGAAGCCTGGACCATTCTGGATTCACAGTCTGGTCAAGTCATTGCAGAGCACAATGCCGACGTTCAGCGTGCTCCGGCTTCGCTGACCAAAATGATGGTGGCTTATATTGCCTTAAAGGAAATTGAGGCCGGAAAATTAGATAAAAATGAAGTTTTAACCGCGACCTCTGTGGTGAAAACTGTGATGTGGGATGAGTCACAAATGTACCTGAAAGAAGGTGATCAGATTTCAGTCGATCAGCTTCTGGCGGGCTTAATTATCATGTCTGCTAATGATGCCGCAGTCACGCTGGCTGAGAAAATTTCGGGTGGTATTCCGCAGTTTGTTGAACGTATGAATCAGGAAGCCAAAGCGCTGGGCATGCAGCATACCAATTTCCAGAATCCGGCCGGCATTACCATGCCTGAGCATTATTCGACTGCCGCCGATTTGGCCAGACTGTCTATGGCGGTGGTGAATGAAACTCCGGATTATCTGTATTATTCAAAGCAGCCAAGCTTTACCTACAATCAGCATTTTCATCGTGCGACCAACCGTGTGCTTCAGGTCGATCCTACAGTAGATGGTTTAAAAACCGGTTTTACCCGTGCAGCGGGCTATAATCTGGCGCTGACAGCCAATCGCGTCACCGCAGATTTTGAAATGCCAAATCGCCGTCTGATTGTGGTGGTGCTGGGTACTAAAAGTGCAGCAAAACGCGCTGAAGTATCACATAAGCTGATGAATCTGGCTTATACCTATACCCGCAATGAGGTAGCGATCAAAGATCAACAGCTACTGGCTGAATTGCCTGTGATCAAATCCACCTTAAAAATGTTTAAGGTACAAACCAAACAACCGCAGATCATTACCACTTCTTTATATGATCAGGGCTACAGTATTGACCTGAATCAGTTTGACCAGGCGCATCAGCGTGTCATGCTGAATACTGGTGATGGCGTTTTAAAAAGTATCGAGCCACTTCAGGAAACTCAGACTCATATCAATGTTGAAGTGAAGGCTTCTGAACTTATTGCGCCTTTGGCCACCATGATGCCTTTGGCCACCATTCAGGTTTATCAGAATAATCAGTTGATTCGCACCATTCAAATTAAAGATCATGTCGAAATTGAAGAAGCCAACCTGTTTCAGAAATTCTTTAGCTGGCTACAAGGCTTATTCGGTTTGTTTTCAGAAAATACGCCAAGCGTAAAACTTTATCCTCTGGATAGATAATAGCGCTACATCTCAAGTAGTTTCCCTTTAAGCTAGAAGATCTCCTCTCTGATCTTCTAGCAGATTTCTCCTATCAATCTTGCTCTCCCATTGCTTCCCTAAAGCAGCGACACTTACCTGCTCTCACAGAATTGCTACGTTTTGTAATTTGTATAACAATTTTAATCAAGACGCGTTTTAGCGCATGCCATAGTATATTTTCTCTCTATTTCTCTTATTTTTATTAAAAAAATAAACAGGTTAATCATATATGACAGCACATAAAATCGTGATTGTGGGTGGTGGTGCCGGTGGTCTGGAACTGGCGACTCAGCTGGGTGAGAGCTTGGGTAAAAGCGGTAAAGCGCAGATTGTTCTGGTCGATCAAAAACTGACGCACATCTGGAAACCGCTGCTGCATGAAGTGGCCGCAGGCACCTTAAATCCACATGAAGAAGAAACCAATTATTTTGCCCATTCAGCCGCACATCATTATGAATTTGTCTTGGGGACATTTACCGGTCTGGATCGTGAAGCGAAACAGATTGTGGTAGAAACAGAATATTTCTCCAAAAAAGCCCAAGCCAAGAAGAACCAGCGCATCGACTATGACACCCTGGTACTGGCCTTGGGTTCTACCTCGAATGACTTTAATACCGAAGGCGTCAAACAGTTCTGTCATTTTCTCGACAGCCGTCCACAAGCTGATATCTTTCAGCAGGATCTGTTGCATCTCTACTTGAATGCTCAACATGAAGCTTCGAGCCGTGAACTGAATATCGCGATTATTGGCGCCGGTGCGACTGGAGTAGAATTGGCTGCCGAGTTGGTGGAGGCCAAACACAATTTCTTTAAATATGGCTTAAACAAGGTCGATCCAAATAAAGTCAAAATTACCTTAATTGAAGCGGCGGATCGTATTTTGACTGCGCTCTCGCCGAAAGTTGCTGAACATACCATGCAACAGCTGGAAAAATTCGGTATTGAAGTCCTTACCAGTCATCGTGTGGCCAAGGTAGATGAAGACAAAATTTATTTTGCAGATGGCTCAAGTCTGGATGCCGAGATTAAAGTCTGGGCCGCAGGTATCAAAGCACCTGAAGTCTTGGCACAACTGCAAGATATGGAAAAGGACAATATTCACCGCTTGAAAGTCTTCTCCACCCTGCAAACCAAATCTGATCCAGACATTTTTGCTTTTGGTGATTGTGCTCACTGCCAGCCTGCTGCAGATGAACCGGTCTTGGGTCCACGCGCACAAGTGGCTAGCCAACAGGCCAATTTCCTGGCCAATGCCTTAAAAGCACGGATCAATGAGGAAAACTATTTACCGATGTTTAAATTTTCCGACAAAGGCTCACTGATTTCCTTAAGCCAGAATAAAGCTGTCGGTGAATTACTCGGTCAGGTCAATGTGCAAGGCTTTGTTGCCAAATCGATGTATGTTTCTTTATATCGAATTCATCAGGCGACCATTCATGGTTATGCGCATGCTGGCATTCTCACCGCAAAAGATTTTGTTACACGAAAAATTTCTCCAAAGCTTAAATTGCATTGAAATTCCAGAATTTGGCCCAATCAATGAAAAAATCGTCAACAAAATTGTCAAATTGCGTTTTTTTGCTAATTTTAGTCTACAAAAATGCAATTTCACTTTATGATGTACCCTTAAAAAATTGAATGGATCAATTAACATGACTGCTATTGCAAATAACCTCGTGGTTTCTTTCCACTACACATTGACTAACGCAGAGGGTGAAACTCTCGACCAATCTCAAGGTGAACCACTTGCCTATTTGCACGGTGCAGGTAACATCATCCCAGGTTTAGAAAATGCGTTAGAAGGCAAAACTGTAGGTGAAAAATTCACTGTAAACGTTCCTGCTGCTGAAGGTTATGGCGAATACAACCCTGACCTAGTTCAAGAAGTTCCTGCGCAAATGTTCCAAGGCGTAGACAACATTCAGGCAGGTATGCAGTTCCAAGCTCAAACTGATGACGGCGTGCAAATCGTAACTGTTAAAGCAGTTGAAGGCGACAATGTTGTTGTTGATGCTAACTTCCCACTTGCTGGTCAAGACCTGACTTTCGAAGTTGAAATCGTATCTGTTCGTGAAGCTTCTCAAGAAGAATTAGATCACGGCCACGTACACGGTGTAGGCGGTCACCAGCACTAAGATCTTCTGATCTTGAGTGAAAAAAGGCAAAGTCAGACTTTGCCTTTTTTATTGCCTGAAAATAGCCCGTAGAATATTAAGCACCCAATTAGCTATAAAAAAGCAGAGCCATTGCCCTGCCTTTCCAATCCGATCAAGATCTCCTTTTACAGGATGATCAGTGGATTATTTTTTTTGGTTATAAATCTGCATCGCTGCTGGCAATTGTTGACGCATTTGCCCAATACGCTGACTATTCGATGGATGCGTAGACAGGAAGGTTGCACCACTGCTGCCACCGAGTTTGTTCATTTTTTCCCACAAGGTAATGGCTGCATTCGGGTTATAACCTGCGCGTGCCATCAGCATTAAACCGCCTTGGTCAGCACGACTTTCCAGATTACGCGAGTATGGCAAGCCAATCCCGATTTGACTACCCAATTGTGCGGCTGCAGCACCACCTTGACCCACACCTGCTGCATTTAAGCCAATACCCAAGGCCAGATCAGTCAGGGCCTGAGCACCGATTTTCTGCTTAGAATGCTCTTCTAAAGCATGCACCATTTCATGACCCATAATCGCTGCAATTTCAGCATCGGTCAGATTCAGTTTATTCACGATACCCGTATAGAATACAACCTTACCACCTGGCGCAACAAAGGCGTTAACCTGGTCAGATTTGAGCACAGCCAATTGCCACTGGAATGCCGTACCGGTTTGATTCATCTGGTTAGCAACCGGTTTCAAACGGTTAAATACATTATTAATCCGTTTATAGGTCGCTGAACTGGTATCCAGTTGACCTTTGTTCTTCGCATCATTGACCATGGCATTATAGCTTTGGCTCGCAGATGCATTTAAGGTCGCAGTATCTGCCCCTGCCATATCGGCAATGGTGGTACAACCTGATAATGTGACGACTGTAGCAGCCGCCATACTCAATAAAAGTTTATTCTTCATTATAATTTACTCCACCTTGGCTTAAGGGCAATTTACATTGTAAAAATTATAAGTGAAAGCGTTCAGCAGCTAAACGCTTAATTCATTCATCTTCTTATAAATTATGTAATTTTTAAGCCAAATACTGTATCGCCAACCAATAAATCAGACAAATAATATTGAGGCCTAAGTAAACCTGACTGAGCGGTTTGATTTTCTGTTCAAGCACTTCGTCTTTACGTTTGAAATATAAAAAAGCATTTTGCAATAAAATAATAGGCACTAATACACAGGCGATAATGACACTCAGACCAATCAGCGCCGCATAAATCACTTCGGGATTTTGGGTTTGCGCACGAATAATCATCATGGCAATTGTTGGCGCCCCGCCCATCGCGAATAACAATGAATAAAACATGGTCGCCGATATATTTTTTTGCATCCTGCAGCTCATTTTTCTTTCTTTATATACCGCTATGTTAAAGCACATCACGCTACATTACCGATGCAACTTTAGTCTTGAAATAGCTGCATAAATTCAGGATATAAAAAAACCCATCCGGAAATGGGTTTTTATCATTCAAGCTTTAATCAAATGAAGATTAAGCATCAAACGGGTGGCGAAGAACAATCGTTTCTTCACGGTCTGGACCTGTTGAAATGATGTCGATTGGACATTCAATCAATTGCTCAAGACGTTTTACATAGTTCAATGCAGCTTCTGGCAATTGATCCAGTGATTTCGCACCGAAAGTTGACTCAGACCAGCCTGGCATAGTTTCGTAAATCGGTTTTAAAGTTTCGAATGCAAGCGCATCAGAAGAACCGACACAACCAGAATCTGCAGCTTCATAACCCACACAGATTTTCACTTCTTCTAAACCGTCAAGAACGTCAAGTTTAGTCAGGCAAATACCAGAAAGTGAGTTTACGTCAACTGAACGGCGTAGGATTTCAGCATCGAACCAGCCACAACGACGTTGACGGCCAGTAGAGGCACCAAATTCATTACCAATCGTACCGAGGTGTTTACCAATCGCATCACCCGTGTCATTTGCAGCGTCATACACCAACTCAGTCGGGAATGGACCTGCACCTACACGCGTTGTATACGCTTTGGTAATACCCAGTACATAGTCAAGATGCAAAGGGCCCAGACCTGAACCAGAGCTTACGCCACCAGCAGTGGTATTCGAAGAAGTCACATACGGATATGTACCGTGGTCAACGTCAAGAAGTGAACCTTGCGCGCCTTCGAACATGATGTTGTCACCGTTTTTACGGTAGTTATGCAATTCAGTGGTCACATCCACAACCAGTGGCGCAACAACTTTACGCCATTCGTCGCAAAGTGCCAGCACATCTTCCAATTTAACTGCTTCAACACCGTAGTATTCAGTCAGCTGGAAGTTATGGTAGTCCAGAAGTTCAGTCAGCTGAGCAGTAAGATGTTCACCACCACGTACCAGGTCAGCAACACGTACTGCACGACGCGCTACTTTGTCTTCGTATGCAGGACCGATACCACGACCTGTCGTACCAATCTTCGCATTACCACGTTTTTTCTCACGCGCCTGATCAAGTGCGATGTGGTTCGGAAGAATCAATGGACAGTTAGGAGAAATGCGTAAACGTTCTTTAACAGGAACGCCTTCTTTTTCAAGAATGTCCATCTCTTTGATGAGCGCTTCAGGAGAAAGAACAACACCGTTACCAATTAAGCACAATACGTTTTCACGTAAAATACCTGATGGAATGAGGTGTAAGACAGTTTTCTTACCACCAACCACAAGAGTGTGACCTGCGTTATGTCCGCCTTGATAACGAACTACCGCTGCCGCTTGATCTGTGAGCAGGTCGACGATTTTACCTTTACCTTCGTCGCCCCATTGGGTACCAAGTACCACAACATTCTTGCCCATAATAGCCTCATTACATCATGCTGTTAAAGTTGAAAGCCCCGCTCAGCGACATGAACACTGAGCCAAGCAGTTAAATCGTTTTGACTGTCCACTCACCATTCGCATTCACCAGCTGGTGCGTTGCATATGGAATCGAGTTTAAATCATCATTACCCAGTAACTGAATTACACTTAAGCCTTGTGCACGAATGTTCTGAATCGCATTCAGAAGTTCTGCATCAGTGCCTTTAGGTGCAACCACGACCTGTACCGCATCAAACTGACCTGCGCTTAAAGCATATAAGTCACAAGAGAAACCGGTTGCCGGACGCGCGCGGCCAAAATGCTCACCAATGCCATCATAACGGCCACCTTGTGCCAGTGCAGCTGCACGGTTCGGTGCATAGACTGCATACATCAGACCAGTATGATAATGGTATGAACGTAATTCAACCACATCAATCCCAATACTCAAGTTTGGCCAACGGGTTTGAACTTCATCTTTGGTGGTTTGCAAGACATTAAAAGCTTGCGTGAATGCTGGATTCGCCAACACTTCAGCACTTAAATGCGCTTGTAATGCATCCAGGTCGCTGGCATAGCGTCCAAGTGCATAGAAATCCTGACCAAATTTGAGGTCTGCCGTGAATTCTTCTAATTCTGGCAAAGCCTTACGTTGATATAAGTCAGATAATTGCTGTTCAGCGACTTTATTTAAGCCGGCTTGAGCCACCAGACTGCGGAATAAACCTACATGACCTAAGTCCAGATGGATGCCATCTGCCAGACCTGTCTCCTGAATCAGACTGATCATCAAGTCGACCATTTCCACATCGGCATCGATGCTGTCTGAACCAAAGAGCTCTGCACCTAACTGTAGTGGCGCGCGCGAGGTATTAAAACCGCGAGGCTTGGTATGCAGAACGGTTCCTGCATAGCAGTAACGTGCCACACCTTCCACTGGATGTACATGCGCATCAATACGAGCCACTTGTGGTGTCATATCGGCACGCACACCAAGCAAACGACCAGAAAGCTGATCGATCACTTTAAAAGTGGCTAAGTCTAAATCTTGATTCGATTCTGAGAGAGAAGATAGAGATTCGATGTATTCAATGAATGGCGTGTACACCAGCTGATAACCTCGAGATGCAAGGAAATCCAGTGATTTACGGCGCAGACTTTCAATAACTTGCGCTTGTTCTGGTAATACATCAGCTACACCATCAGGTAATAACCATGTCTCTGAAATGGGCATGTTGTAAACCTAAATTCTTGTCAGCGCGGAACGAATCCGCATAAAAAAATCGGGAGCACACCCGATTTCTCCTAGTCTAGCACGATAGTTTTGGCTGTGCATCGCAAATTTTATAATTTTCGCTACCTGATGAAATCAACAACAATTGTGTCAACTATCAGCGTTTTAATGCACATTTAAAACAAATAGCATGACAAAATCCGGCATTAAACCAAAGGCAATGCAGTCGTGCTTTTAACCGTTTGCAATGGAATTTCAGTTTTTACACTTTGAATGCAGGGAATTTGGGTTAAATGATGAATCTGAAATTTACGATAGGCATCCAGATCAGCCACCACAATTCTTAAAAAGAAATCACAATCGCCTGCCATTAACTGGCACTCGACGACTTCTGGCATTTCCTTGATCGCTTCGACAAATTGGTCGACCACAGCAGCTTCTTGAGACTTGAGCCAGACGCGTGCAAACACGCTCATCGCCAAATTGACCTTTTGCGGATTCAGCAGCGCGACATATTGCTCAATCACACCATCATCTTCCAGCTGTTTTACCCGTCTTAAACAGGGTGATGGCGACAAGCCAATTAACTGAGCCAGTTCATTATTTTGCAGTTTTCCATTCTTTTGCAGCTCATGCAAAATGCGTTTATCTATCTGATCCATCTCTATGCTTTAGCATTTAAAACCTCTTAAATTTAATTTAGCGCAATTTAATTTCAAATCAAAGCTAAGTTACTTGCATTACAACAGCAAATAGCCAGAATATCGCCATAAAATATGGTTTAGTTTTGAAGTACTCAGGTCATCTCCATGCTTTTGTTCAGACAAAGCACCGCAGCGGTGGTTGTCCCTACCGATTTCAACGAATTTCAACGTGGCATGAAAGATTCTATCCCCATGCTTTTGGGAATTATTCCCTTCGCGCTGGTGCTGGGTGCAACGGCAGTACAGAAGAATTTCAGCTTGCTCGAAGTGCCTTTATTGACAGGCCTGAACTTTGCCGGTGGTTCTGAATTTGCCATTCTGGAGGTTTGGAGCAGTCCGCCAAATTTACTTATGCTAATGTTCATTACCTTTCTGGTGAATAGCCGGCATCTGTTGATGGGCGCCAGTTTGGTTCCATATTTAAAACATCTCCCGAATCGTAAAGTTTTTCCGGCCCTGTTTTTTATGGTCGATGAAAGCTGGGCACTCGGTCTGGCTGATGCACAAAGGAAACAGGCGCAACTGGGTTATCGTGCTGCGTTTAGCATGCCTTATTATGCTGGCCTGTGTTTTTGCCTGTACTTGATGTGGGTCGGATTTACCACACTCGGCGCCATGCTTGGACCTGTATTAGGCGACATTAACCGTTTTGGTTTCGATATGGCCTTTCCTGCTGTATTTCTGGTGTTACTGAGAAGTATGTGGAAAGGTTTTGAGGCTGCCCGGCCATGGCTGGTCAGTTTAGTCTGTGCGGCTTTGGCTTATTTATATTTACCTGCGGGCTGGTATGTGCCAATTGGTGCATTGTCTGGAATCGCTTCGGCATTTTTCCTGATTCAAGAGGATCAAACATGATCCAGATGAGTACCTTGGTGGCCATTATCCTGATTGCTGCGACCACTTATTTAACCCGAATCTTGGGCTATGTCTTATTAAAAAACAAAACGCTGACACAGCGCCAGCGAAAAATCCTGGAAGTAGTGCCCGGCTGCGTGCTGATTTCAGTGATTGCACCCTATTTTGTACGCGACAATCCTGCAGACCTGATCGCATTGGCTTTAACGCTATTTGCGGCTACGCGTTTTGGATTATTACCAACCGTCGCCATCAGTATGGTTTCTGCCGCAGTTTTAAGAATTTTAATCGTCTAATGCTCAAATAAAACCCCTTTAAATGATTTCTAAAGGGGTTTGGATTATTTCTGTGGATCAACCACTTTGGTCAGCAAACTGACTAGCTCGGCATTTTGCAATTCGACCTGCTGAAGTTTGGCCGTGGTCTGATCCAGCACTTCCTGCTGTACATGCATTTTTTTGGCTAAATCCTGCATGATTTCCAGAGTCTTTTTTAAATTTTCTTCCAGATGCACGATTTTTTCTTCGACTGGCACGCCTTCCACGCTACGTGGTTCATCACCCTGATTAAACTGTAGCCAGATCAGAAAAATCACTGCCAAAGTCAGCAGTATAATAAATCCCCAAACCACCATCATGTGCTTGCTCTTATTTCATTTTATTGTCTTTATCTTAACGAAAAATGCTGCAGATAACGTAAATAATTCAGCCTCAATTCCTGATTTTCGATCAATTACCGGCAAATTCTCTTAAAACATGGCTTGCAGAATATTTACAGGCAAGAAAAAAGCACCGTATCTTGGTGCTTTTGAGGTTTAGATAATCCGAACTTAATGAAATGATTCACATAAATCCAGCAGACGGTTGGCATAGCCCCACTCGTTATCATACCAGGCAAAGACCTTGGCTTGATGCCCGACCACCAGAGTCTGGGTCAAATCCACAATCAATGAATATGGGGAATGATTAAAATCACTCGATACCAATGGCTCATCCGTCACAGCCATGATTTCGGCAAAATCCTGTTTCGCAGCCTTAATCAGGACTTCATTCAGCTTATGATCGGTAATGGGAGACTGGGAAACAAAGGTCAGATCAATCGCTGCCACATTAATGGTCGGGACGCGAATCGAATAACCGTCAATCCGTCCGTCCATTTTTGGCATGACACGCTTTAATGCACCGAGTGCGCTTGAAGTCGTTGGAATAATGTTATGACCTGAGGCACGGGCACGACGCAAATCGCGATGTGCCTGATCCAGTACCGACTGATCCGCCGTTACAGCATGGATTTCGGTCATTAACGCACTGCTGATGCCAAAAGCATCATCGACAATTTTGACCAGTGGCACCAAAGCCTGGGTAGTACAAGAAACACTGGAAATGATCTGGTCCGATGCTTTGACTTCATGATGATTGACACCATAGACAATCGCGGCATCGACCGTATCAAAAGGTGCCGCGCCGATAATCACACGTTTTGCCCCTGCGCCAATATGCTGGGTCGCAGCTTCACGGGAACGGAACAGTCCGGTACATTCAAGTACCACATCTACCGCCAGGTTTTGCCAAGACAACTTAGCCGGCTGCGGCTCACACAAAACCTGCACTTTTAAAGCGGCATCTTGATAGCTGATATGCATATAGATATGTTCAGCATCATAACTGAGATCTACCTGCCCCGGAAAACGGCCATGGGTCGAGTCATATTTAAATAGATGAATCAGGGTTTCAACATCGGCAATATCGTTAATGGCAACGATTTCAAAATTAAAATCTTTCGGATTTTCAAACCATGCGCGCAGTACATTCCGTCCAATACGCCCAAATCCATTGATTGCCACTCGTTGCATGACTCGACCTTTTATATGCCTATTTTAAAACTCTTCTATGTTAAAGGATTTCTGGCGCCGTACATTAAAAACTTCAGTGAAAATACTGATTTTCGATTATTTTATTTCTGATACATTCGTCTATATTCAAGCCATTTAAAATTGCGTTTATTTTTTAAAGTGATGGATATCCACAGATTCTGCTTCGGGAAAATTCAATTTAATTATTCAGCAAAAAACCTGAGTAAATAAATCCTTAGCAATTGGTTTTAAAATGATTGGTGCCTACTGCTTTTTCCGTTATAATTTGGCGTTTTAAATTTTTAAGCCCCGCATTGCAGCAGAGCTCTTGTATGCTTGTCAGACTGTGGTGTTTTAGCCAAATCGGAAATTATGGAGTGACTTGGTTGTGAGTACTCGTTTTATGACATCAGCTGAAATTCGTGAAGCATTTTTGCGTTACTTTGAATCGCAAGGGCATACACGTGTCGCGTCGAGTTCTCTAGTACCTGCCAATGACCCAACTTTGCTGTTCACCAATGCTGGTATGAACCAGTTTAAAGATTGCTTCTTAGGTCTAGAAAAACGCGATTATGTACGTGCAGTATCATCACAAAAATGCGTGCGCGCAGGTGGTAAGCACAACGACTTGGACAATGTGGGTTATACAGCACGTCACCACACTTTCTTTGAAATGTTGGGTAACTTTTCCTTTGGTGATTACTTCAAACGTGATGCGATCAAATTTGCTTGGGACTTTTTGACTAACGAAGAATGGCTTGGTCTTCCTAAAGATAAACTCTATGCAACCGTTTACCACACCGATGATGAAGCCTTTGACATCTGGAACAAAGAAATCGGTCTAGATGCATCTCGCATCATCCGTATTGGTGACAACAAAGGCGGTCAATACGCATCAGACAACTTCTGGGCGATGGGCGACACCGGTCCTTGCGGTCCATGTTCTGAAATCTTCTTTGACCATGGCGATCACATCTGGGGTGGCCTACCGGGTTCTCCTGAAGAAGATGGCGACCGTTTCATTGAAATTTGGAACAACGTATTCATGCAGTTCAACCGTACTGCTGATGGCGTATTACACCCTCTTCCAGCACCTTCTGTGGATACAGGGATGGGCTTGGAGCGTATTTCTGCTGTTTTACAGCACGTCAACTCAAACTACGAAATCGATTTATTCCAGCATTTACTTAAAGCTGCGGCTGAAATTATTGGTTTGGACACTACAGCGCTTGAAGCTGAAGCTGCTGAGAAAGGCACACCAGTTCAGTATCCTGCTTCATTGAAAGTTGTTGCTGACCATGCACGCTCATGTTCATTCCTGATTGCTGATGGCGTAAACCCTTCTAATGAAGGTCGTGGTTATGTACTGCGTCGTATCATCCGTCGTGCAGTACGTCATGGTAACAAGCTAGGTGCAACAGGTTCGTTCTTCCACAAAATGTTAAAGCCATTGATCGAAGTGATGGGTGAAGCTTATCCTGAACTTGCTGCTCAACAAGCACGTATCGAAGCACAACTTCTGAAAGAAGAAGAGCAGTTTGCTAAAACACTTGAGCAAGGTTTGAAATTGCTTGAAGGCGAATTGGCACAGTTAAAAGGTTCTGTAATTCCGGGCGAAGTGGTATTCAAACTGTATGACACTTATGGTTTCCCGACTGACTTGACTGCGGATATCGCACGTGAACGTGACTTAACCATTGATGAAGCTGGTTTCGAAACTGAAATGGCTGCTCAACGTCAACGTGCTCGTGATGCAGGCAAATTCACAATTGACTACAACAGTGTTGTAAAAGTTGAAGGCGAAACGCAATTTGACGGTTATGATGCTACTGCCGGTGAAGGTCAAATCATCGCAATCTATAAAGATGGCGAACAAGTTGAAGAAGTCGTTGAAGGCGATGAAGCACTCATCGTACTCAACCAAACACCTTTCTACGCAGAAAGCGGTGGTCAAATCGGTGATACAGGACTCTTCAAAAACGATACTGGTATTTTCGAAGTTCAAGACACGAAAAAATCTGGTGGTGCATTTGTACACCAAGGTATCGTGACGATGGGTAACTTAAAAGTTACTCAAAATGTAGAGGCAACGGTTAAAGCAGACATTCGTGCAGCAACGGCACGTAACCACTCTGCCACTCATCTACTACATGCAGCGTTACGTCAAATTTTAGGTTCACATGTACAGCAAAAAGGTTCATTGGTTGCATCTGATGTGTTACGTTTTGACTTTGCCAATGACCAACCTGTAAGCTTTGAACAGCTGCAAGAAATTGAACGCTTGGTCAATGCTGAAGTGATTGCCAATACTGCGGTGTCTACTGAACTTCTGGATATCGAGTCTGCGAAAGCCAAAGGCGCGATGATGCTGTTTGGTGAGAAATATGGTGACGAAGTACGTGTACTGTCTATGGGTTCAGTGATTGAAGAGAAAAACTTCTCAATCGAACTTTGCGGTGGTATTCACGTAAAACGCACTGGTGATATTGGTCTGTTCAAAATTACCTCTGAAGGTGGTGTGGCAGCCGGTGTACGTCGTATTGAAGCAGTAACAGGCACTAAAGCAGTTGAAGTTGCGCAAAAAGCAGATCGTGACATCAACACCATCAATGGCTTGTTGAAAGCGCAAAAAGACCAGACTTTAGAAAAAGTTGAAGCGTTGGTTGATACTGCATCGAGCTTGCAGAAACAGATCGAACAACTCAATCAAAAACTTGCTAGCCTGCAAGCCGGTGAACTTCTAAGCCAAGTTCAAAGCATTGCAGGTCGTGCAACTTTGATTACAACTGTTGAAAACATGGATGCGAAAGCACTTCGCAACCTGCACGACGGTGTGAAATCAAAATTAGAAAATGCAGTGATTGTTCTGGCAGGTGTAGAGGGTGACAAGGTGAGCTTGATCGCATCTGTAGCAAAAGACTTTACTGCTTCTATTAAAGCAGGTGACATCATCAAACATTTGGCAACTGAGCTAGGTGGTAAAGGTGGTGGTAAACCTGACTTGGCACAAGGTGGCGCGCCACTTAACGAGAAGTTTGCAACAGTGATGGCAGATTTGACTGCTTGGCTTGAAGCAAAATAAAACTTCACCTTTTGTGTAACTGATCCTGATCGGAAAATCAGGGTCATGGTTTATATGGAACAACTATGGCATTAATCGTTCAAAAATATGGCGGTACCTCTATGGGTACTCCCGAGCGCATTTTAAATGTTGCTCGTCGTGTAAAGCGCTGGCATGACCACGGCCACAAGGTAGTGGTAGTGGTATCAGCAATGAGTGGCGAAACCAATCGTCTACTTGCTTTAGCGAAGGCCATTACCGAAACCCCTGACCCACGTGAACTAGACCAAATGGTATCTACGGGTGAACAGGTTACGATTTCTATGTTAGCAATGGCGCTGAACTCAATTGGAGTTGAAGCAAAATCACTAACAGGTCGCCAGGTTGGCATGAAAACCGACAGCTCATTCAATAAGGCACGTATCGAATCCATTGATACTGAAGTCCTGAACTCAAATCTGGATGCAGGCCGCGTACTTGTCGTTGCCGGTTTCCAGGGTTTTGATGAACATGGCAATACCACCACTTTAGGGCGTGGCGGTTCTGATACTTCAGGTGTTGCAATTGCTGCCGCACTCAAAGCAGATGAATGCCAGATTTATACCGACGTTGACGGTGTATATACCACCGATCCACGTGTTGCACCAAAAGCAAAAAAAGTTGATCGTATTTCATTTGAAGAAATGCTTGAGATGGCGTCACTCGGTTCTAAAGTCCTGCAAATTCGTTCAGTTGAATTTGCTGGTAAATACCAGGTGCCTTTACGCGTATTATCAAGCTTCGACAATGACAACGATGGCGCATTCGACGAAGAGTTTAAGCAAAACGTTGGTACACTTATTACGACTGAATTGGAAGACAACATGGAACAGCCAATTATCTCCGGTATCGCATTTAACCGTGACGAAGCAAAATTAACTATTTTAGGTGTGCCTGACGAACCGGGTATTGCTTCTAAAATTTTGTGCCCGATTGGTGATGCCAATGTTGAAGTGGATATGATTATCCAGAACGTTGAAGAAGATGGTACAACTGATTTCACTTTTACTGTGAACCGTGGCGAATTAAATAAAGCCAAAGCCATTCTTGAAGCAACTGCTCAAGAAATTGGTGCGCGTGAAGTTGCGACCCGTTCAGATATCGTAAAAGTATCAATTGTAGGTGTAGGCATGCGTTCACATGCCGGCGTGGCAAGCAAAATGTTCACAGCTTTGGCAGACGAAGGCATCAACATCCTGATGATCTCGACGTCTGAAATCAAGATTTCTGTGATCATTGAAGAAAATTATCTTGAACTTGCGGTTCGTTCATTGCATACCGCATTCGGTTTAGACCGTGAACAAGGCGAATCTAGCGCACGTGCTTAAGCGTTAAGACAGAATATTGTCATTGTTTGACAGTATTTTATAAAAGTCTACAAAAATGCAGAGCCACTATAGTTTTTTTTATAGTGGCTCTGTTATATTAAGCCTGAGGATTTTTAACCAGCTGAGATAGATTAAAATCTTTCACCCAGATGACAGAATTTCTATCCAGATCTTATTTTGTAATTTTTGGTTGTGCTTTTTGTTTTACATTCAATAGATTGCAGGTTTTGCATTTTGCAAGGAGAAAAACATGCTGATTCTGACTCGACGCGTCGGGGAAACTTTAATGATTGGTGATCAAGTCAGTGTGACTGTGCTTGGTGTAAAAGGTAACCAGGTTCGTATCGGGGTAAATGCTCCGAAAGAAGTCTCTGTGCACCGTGAAGAGATTTACCAGCGTATCCAGCATGAACGTGCAATGCATGAACATCTTCAACATATCGATCAAGATTACCAACCTTCTTATGAAGACGATAGCCAGACACAAAATAACTTTAACCGTTAATGTTTGTGCGAAGAATAAAGCGGCTTTTAAGCCGCTTTAAATTTGTCTGAATTTTATATAAAAATATTAAATACTTAGATAATTTAAATAAAACTTAAAGTTCCACACCCTGCTGTAATGCTGCAATCACTTTTTTCACCGGCCCAAAACTGCGACGATGCTCATCAATCACGCCATGTAAGGCAATCGCTTCGAAATGTGCCTTGGTCGGATAACCCTTGTGCTTGGCAAAGCCAAATTGCGGATGTTTCTGATCCATCTCGATCATCTGATGATCACGGGTTACTTTCGCCAGAATACTGGCTGCTGAAATTTCAGCATGCAGTGCATCACCACCCACCACGGCATCACAGCTCATAGCAAGGCCCTGTGGAATCTTGTTGCCATCGACCAATACATGCTCAGGCTGAACTGGCAAAGCTTCTACAGCACGGCGCATGGCCAGCAAAGAAGCTTGCAAAATATTATGTTCATCAATCTCTGCCGCAGAAGCCTCAGCAATGACCCATGCCAGCGCTTTTTCCTGAATCTCGATAAAAAGTTTTTCACGCTTCTTTTCAGTGAGTTTTTTAGAATCATTTAAACCCTCAATCGGGTTGTTCGGATCCAAAATAACTGCCGCAGCGACCACCGAACCCACTAATGGCCCACGCCCTGCTTCATCTACACCAGCAATCTTCATGTCTATTTTTCCATAAAAAATAGGCTGAACCAGTCAGCCTATTTCAATTTAATCTTGGCTTAGTTTACAGCTTCAGCTACACAAGCGTTAATGGTTTTTGCAACCACATTGCCGACAATCGTCGCACGTGCTGCCGGGTCAATCGCTGCAGTCGCCAAATCTACCGCTGTTACGCTTTGGGGTGCTTTTTCGCTGACACAGCCACAAATTTCAGTCTGGATATTCTGCTTTTGGGTCGTAGTCATTAGACGTGTAGCTGTTTGCCATGCTGGAATATTATTCAGCTCAGTCGTACATTTTGCATTGATCGCGATTTTAAGCGCAGCCCCACCCAGCTGTTGAGTCGTGGTTTGCGTTTCAGGGCTGCCTGTTGTTGCACAAGCCGATAAAACCAAAGTAAGCGGAGCAAGTGCAGCCAATAATTTTTTCACAGATCTGTTCCTTGTTTATTCATATATGAAGCGTGACGCTATTGTGCCGAAATTCACCTGAATAAGAAATCTATAAATCATCCTGAATGTTTAATCTGCACCCAGCCATTTCAATGGATGTTGCATGAAAGCCACCATAGCGTTGCAGATTTGGAATTGCTGGGCTGATTCGCCCTTTGCTAAGGTGCATCCATCTTTGAGGGCAATCGAAAATCACATGGAAAAAGTACAATATTACACGCGCACGGCACAATGGTTGCACTGGATCATGGCAGTTATCTTTATTGCGGCCTGGCTGATTGGTTTTTATAGTGGGAATTTTTTAAGTTATGAGGTCGATGGCAGCTTTAAAGGCGATGTCATCACCCTTCATAAAAATATCGCCACCACCATTATTTTCCTGTTGGTTGTGCGAATTTTCTGGCGTTATACCCATCCTGCCCCTGAACTACCGGACACTATGTCACCCCGGATGAAAACTTTGGCACATGCAGGTCATCTGGCTTTGTATTTTATGCTGATTGCTCTACCTGTCACCGGCTGTTTATATAGCTGGAGTCTGGGCTATCCAGCACCAGTGCTATATTTATTTAACCTGCCGGCACTGATTGCAGAAAATCCGGCTGTAACCGCGATCGTAAAACCCCTGCATATCTGGCTTTCCTGGGCAGTTGGCTTACTTTTAGTTGGACATATTTTCGCAGCACTGAAACATCATTTTATCGATAAAGATCATGTACTCAACAGCATGACCCGACAATCCAAATCTTCTAAAAAATAATCTGCAAAACCACACTCAATCAGCTTTCATTGCAAAGCTGATTTTATTTTAAGAACTCGGTCATGCAGCCTTTCAGACTGTTTGCAATAGCCTGTTGCGTGAGTTTTGACTTTACTTCTTCATCCAGAGTCGCTTTCAGTAAAGTGCTTGCCGGAATATCCTTGAGTGCATGCTCACCTACACATGAACAGACATTCTGTTCAAGTTCAGCTTTATTTTTGTCCTGCATAAAATAGGTCGAGGCAGTCCAGAATTTAGATGCTTTCAATTCTTTTGCACATTGGTATTCAATCACGGGTTTTAAAGTACGCTGTGTCAAAGTCATATCCGCATTTGAGCAAGCAGATATCAACACGCTACTGATGAGCAGAATTATATTTTTCAATTTCATATCCATCTATAAAAACAAAGGCAGAGCGAACCCTGCCTTTTATTTAAAAACTTAAACCAGGGCACGGATCTGGTTGATCCATTGCTCTTTTTCAGTATCGGTAATAAAAGAGGCTTCAAATGAGTTAATGGCCAACTGCTTGAGTTCCTCATTGCTTAAATCCAGTGCTTCAGCAATGGCAATAAAATTGTCATTCATATAACCACCAAAATAAGATGGATCATCTGAATTGACTGTAACGTGCACGCCTTGTTGCAAGAGGCGACGGATATTATGCTGCTGCATATCATCCACGACGCAGAGTTTCAGGTTTGACAATGGGCAAACTGTCAGTGGCATCTTTTCTGCGATCAGGCGCTGCATTAACTCCGGATCTTCTTCCGAACGAACCCCATGATCAATACGATTCACTTTCAGTAAATCTAAAGCTTCCCAGACATAAGCTGCCGGACCTTCCTCACCTGCATGTGCTACAACCAAGAAACCTGCTTCACGCGCTTTAGCAAAGACACGTTCAAACTTTGAAGGTGGATGCCCGACTTCACTTGAATCCAGACCGACCGCAATAATCTGGTCTTTATAAGGTAAGGCCTGTTCCAGTGTTGCAAATGCAGCATCTTCACTTAAATGACGCAAGAAACACATAATCAGATGTGAACTGATACCAAGTTTAGTTTTGGCATCATCACAGGCTTTTTGCAAGCCGTTGATCACGGTTGAAAAAGCAACACCACGATCGGTATGGGTTTGTGGATCAAAGAACATTTCAGTATGCACGACCCGGTCTTCAGCACATTTTTCAAAATACGCCCACGCCAGATCATAAAAATCCTGTTCATGAATTAATACAGCAGCGCCGGCATAATAAATATCCAGGAACGACTGAAGATTATGAAAGTTATAGGCCTGTTTAACTTCTTCAACAGATTTATACGGGATGGCAATTTTATTACGCTGAGCGATCGCAAACATTAGCTCAGGCTCAAAAGTGCCCTCAATATGAACATGAAGCTCGGCCTTTGGCAAAGCTCGAATCAACTCAAGACGGTTCATCGCTTCTCCTCATGAAACCTAAAATAATAAAAAAAGGGTGCAAACTGAGTTTACACCCTTTCCAAATCTAGAAAAATTAGCCGCCAAATAGTGCGAATTTAAGCGTCCATAGTACTGCAATAATCCAGACCATATACGGTACAGTTGATGCCTTACCGGTTAACAATTTGATCAGTGCATAGCTGATGAAGCCCATCGCAATACCATCCGCAATCGAATAGGTAAATGGCATAAATACAATGGTTAAAAATGCAGGGACTGCTTCTGTAATATCTTCCCAGTCAATATGCACGATACCTTGAATCATTAAGACACCGACAAATAACAGCGCTGGCGCTGTTGCAAAGCTTGGTACAGACTGTGCCAATGGTGCCAGGAACAAACAGGCAACAAACAGGATACCGACTACGACAGCAGTTAGACCTGTACGACCACCGGCTGCTACGCCTGCAGAAGATTCAATGTATGGTGTAGTCGATGAGGTACCTAAAGCTGCACCTGCAACAATTGCAGAAGAGTCAGCAAAAAGTGCTTTTTTCAAACGCGGCAGTTTGCCATCTTTCAACAAGCCTGCACGGTGTGAAACACCTACGAGCGTACCGGTTGAGTCAAACAGATCAACCAGAAAGAAGACAAAAATCACGCCAATTAAACTGGCAGTGAACAGACCTTCAAAGCTCATTTGCATAAATGTGGGTGCAATCGATGGCACTGCGCCAACCACACCTTTAAATTCACTCAGACCCAATGCTGCTGAAATACCGGTTAACACCAAAATACTGATGATGATCGCACCACGCACTTTAAAGTGATGCATCACAACAACCAGAAGGAAACCAAATAATGCAAGTAAAACCGATGGTTGTTTTAAATCACCCAAACCTACCAATGTAGCGGGATTATCCACAATCAGGCCGGCATTTTTCAAAGCAATCAGCGCAAGAAATAAGCCAATACCACCACCGATGGCCAGTTTCAGCGACATTGGAATCGCATTGACAATGGCTTCACGGATTTTGAACATGCTGATCGCAATAAACACAAGACCGGAGATAAACACAGCCCCGAGTGCTGTTTGCCAAGGCACACCCATTCCCAAACATACAGAATAGGTAAAGAAGGCATTCAAGCCCATGCCTGGTGCAAGTGCAATTGGATAATTTGCAATCAAGCCCATGACTAAACAGCCAATCGCGGCTGCAAGACAGGTTGCTACAAAGACAGCCCCATGATCCATCCCCGTTTCGGACAAAATCATCGGATTGACAATAATGATGTAACACATCGTTAAGAATGTAGTTACACCGGCAAGAACTTCTGTACGGAAACTGGTTTTGTTTTCACTCAGTTTAAACAGACGTTCAAGCATACTTTCTGAAGATGGATTAGGAGTCGTCATGACCTAGCCCCTATTGAGTAAACTTAATGCTTTAAGCAAGCCGTCAAATAAATGAAACTTTATAAAAAAATTCATCAATTTTAAGGATGTGTTAGCAACGAATATGCCAGCATAGCCATTTGACGGGTTAAAATGTTGGAACAGCTTACAGCCCCAGGGCTATGCTATAAAAACCCAAAAAAAATCTAAACAAAAAAGCTGCATAACCTTTATGCAGCTTTATTTTCTCGATTTAAATCAAATGCTTAACAAGATGAATTCTGCTTCATCCTGATCGTTGGCAAATTATAACACATTGATTTCTTATTGCTTATTTGATTTTACACTTTATTAGAAATTAATATATTCCAGGTGAATATTTAAAAAATTTTATTATATTTATTATGGTTTTAATTTTATTAATCCAGCCCAATTGGCGGGAGGAAGATATATAACCTGCTTAATGTCGATGCCGATTGGATTCCAGCAATTTGCTTGAATCACGTCCATCGTTCAAGACATGACGGATCTTTTCATATTTTCTGATTTCTGACTGTTTATGGACACAAAATCCTAATAAACTGATCATTAAGGCAAAAAAAGGGATAGCATATATTTTCATTTTTATTATGCTGCTTTGTAACACTATGCAATTATGCTAACAAAAAACCTAACAAACTTGTGACATAGTTTACATTTAACCCGATAGAAGGCATTTATTTATCTTCTAAAGATTAATTTTATGTCGTTTTATTTATTAATACTTAATTAATTTATAATTCTTTTTTCAAAAAATCGATCCTATTAAAAATCCTTTTAAAAAAAACTAAATAATTGAATTTAATATATTTTTTAAACAACCTAAAAGAAGTTTATTCAAAATTAAAATATGTAGATAAATGAAATCTAACCTATTCAATAGAACTTATTTCGGTTTATTTTATCGGCCTTTTCCAAGAATGCTCAACTTTAATTTTTAAAATAAAATGATCTAAATAAGGGAGATTTTGCGAGGGATTTCAAAGTGTTTAACGATATTTTTTATTTTTAACTATCTTGAAGTTTTCATTATGCAGTTCATCCATACTTCACTCATCATAGAGGCAAATCGTTGAACACTAGTTAAGAACCTGACCATAATAAATACATCCCAGTATCCAACATATATATCCTCATGCTGGATACTGGGAATCATCTCATTTATGCACTCAGTTGTTCATCACGCTTAAACACCAGTTCTCCCTTGAGTGAACTGTCTGCATCAAAATAATAGCCATCGCTATTAAAAGCTTTCAGTTCTTCGACATGATCAATTTTATTTTCAATCATAAAACGTGCCATGAGGCCGCGTGCTTTTTTGGCATAGAAACTAATCACTTTATATTTGCCATTTTTCTGATCCAGAAATACCGGCTTGATAATGTCTGCCTGAATTTTGCGCTCGTTGACTGATTTGTAATATTCATCAGAAGCAATATTCACCAGAATTTCAGAATTTGCTGCGGTTAAATCCTGATTAATCAGATCAGTAATGTGATGAGCCCAGAACTCATATAGATTATGCCCACGGGAATTGGCTAACTTGGTTCCCATTTCCAGACGGTACGGCATCATTAGATCCAAAGGACGTAAGAGTCCATATAATCCAGACAACATGCGTAAACGGTCTTGTGCATAGTGCAGATCTTCATGTTTTAAACTATAGGCATCCAGACCTGTATAGACATCGCCTTTAAATGCAAAAATCGCCTGACGGGCATTGGCTAAATTAAAATCCGGTTGCCAGTCATTAAAACGTGCGGTATTTAAAGTGGCAATTTTTTCACTAACACTCATTAAGCTGGAAATTTCTGTTGCAGAAAGTGTTCGACAAACGTTGATCAAGTCCTGTGAATGTTCTAATAATCTCGCTTGAGTAAATTGGTCAGTCGGTAATGGAGTATCGTAATCGAGAGTTTTGGCTGGAGAAATTAAAGCGAGCATGGCAACCTGGTCAAAAAATGATTAATCAAACTATATCAGTCTGCTTATTTTAATTCCAATTCATGTTTTTATTCACCATAATCGTTAAAATGCACGATTCTCCTGTTAATCATCGGTTTTTATATGCCCGAGCAAATTTTTCTTCAAGGGCCTGCGGGTCAGATTGAAGTTTTTGTGGATTATCCTCAGGGTGAAGTGAAAGGATTCGCGGTAGTTTGTCACCCCCATCCATTGCAAGGCGGTACACCACAACATAAGGTTCCGGTTTTACTGGCACAAATGTATCTGGAACGTGGCTGTATTGTGTATCGTCCAAGTTTCCGTGGTTCTGGTCAAAGTGCAGGTATACACGACGAGGGCTTCGGTGAAACGGATGATGTATTAGAAGTCATTCGGTTCGCTCGCAACCAGCATATTGCCCTGCCTTTTTATGCAGGCGGTTTTAGTTTTGGTGCGCATGTCATGGCAAAAAGCTATGCAGCCTTACCCGTAGAACTGCAACCAAAGCAAACCATTTTATGCGGTCTGCCAACTGCAACAGTGGCTGGTATTCGCCATTATGTTACGCCTGCAATTAAAGGCGACATCTTGTTCATTCATGGTGAAGCCGATGAAGTGACTTTGCTCTCAGATATGATTGAATGGGCAAAGCCACAACGCCATTTAGTGACCGTATTACCTGGTGCCAACCATTTCTTTACCGGCTATTTAAAGCAATTGCGGATCGCAATGACCCGGTACTTAGCGCTTGGCTAAATAAAAAAACCCATCAGATGATGGGTTTTTTATTAAAAGACAAAATCTTCTGCAAAAATTTCATACATCACAGCCCGATATTTAGGCTTATCGATGTAGCGGATAATTTTTCCGCCCAAGCGTTCTGCAATTTTACGGCTAGCCCAGTTTTCTTCTGCTACCGGGTAGCTTAAAACTTGAATCCCTAATGTATTGAAAGCATAAGCCACAACACAATGCACTACCTCATGTCCATAATGATGACCATGTGCAGTTTCACGAATCCAAATACCGACTTCAGGTATTTCATCATGAAGTCGATGCAAACCACATAGCCCAATAAATTCTTGTGTTTCAATATGACGGATCACAAATACATATTCTTTATAATCAGTCATATTTTCCAGCCAATTTTGCCAGACTGTTGCAAATCCCTGTTCAGATTGTGGTGGGTCCCACGCCATAAAACGTGTCAAACTCGGCGTAATTGAAGCATAAGTTTCTTTGGCATCGGCTGATTTAAAACAATTCAGGATCAAGCGTTTACTTTGCAGTGTAGGCAAAGCTGATTGAGTCTGTTGAATTAGCTCTTCCATTCAAACTCGCTAAAGCGTTCCTGCTCTTTTAGAGAGGTTTCCACTGCCTGTGCAAGCTGATTAAGCAAACTTCTTTCGGTGATACGATCCAGCCAGTCCTGTTCTTCTTCAGGATATGAGGCAATCTCACAGACCAGATGCCCTTGTTCATCTCTGGTTTCGCAACTCACTGATAAAGGCAGCGCATGTTCTTCTACGCTGACGGCAACCTGAGCACCACTTTGGCTTAAGGTCTGAAAACCGTATTTACCTAATTTTTCGGCAAGTAAATGTGCTACATATTCCTGGGTTTCTTGACCATCCCGTGGTGTTTGGCTCTGGGTATTGGCCATGAATTTTAATTTTCGCATCGCTACTTCCAAATGGCTTTTTTCTTATATGGGTTTAGCATAAGCAATATAAACAAAACAGCCAAGCAAAAGCTTGGCTGTTTCACATAATTTTAAAAATTATTCTGATACTTGAATTGGCAGTCCTGCGATTGAGGTCAATTCTGTGAAGGTCGGGAAACTGGTTGCGACCGTTTCGGTTCCGACAATCTTGATCTGCTCCGAATTACGCAAACCGGCAATCGAAAAACTCATCGCGATACGGTGATCGTGATGCGATTCAATTTCACCACCCGTAAAGATTGGCAACCAGTCACCGGACTTACCCTTACCTTCAATGATGATGCCATCGTCCGTTGGGGTACAGTCGATGCCCATGGTTTGAAGACCGTCGGCCATCACTTGAATACGATCCGATTCTTTTACGCGAAGCTCGGCAGCACCGGTCAGGATGGTTTGACCTTCGGCACATGCAGCCGCAATGAATAGCGCCGGGAATTCATCAATTGCCAATGGCACCTGATCTTCCGGCATATGAATGCCTTTTAAGGTACGTGTACCACGGATACGAATATCGGCAATCGGTTCACCGCCTGCAATACGCTCGTTTTCAACTGTAATGTCCGCACCCATTTGCTTGAGGATTTCAATCACACCAGTACGGGTCGGGTTAATGCCTACCGCTTCAAGGGTGACGTCAGAATTTTCAGTAATGGCCGCACCCACCATAAAGAAGGCTGCTGAAGAAATATCTGAAGGCACTTGAATGTTGGTACCCACTAACTTGCCGCCACCTTGCAGGGAAATTCGGTTGCCTTCTGTTTTCACTTCATAACCAAATGCACGCAGCATACGTTCAGTATGGTCGCGTGTTGGTTCTGGTTCAGTCACCGAAGTTTCACCTTCCGCCCATAGACCTGCAAGTAGAATCCCTGATTTCACCTGAGCAGAGGCCATTGGCAAATCGTACTGAATCCCTTTAAGGTTTTGATTGCCGGTGATGGATACAGGTGGTGTACCGCGTTCACCTGTGGTCTGAATTTGTGCACCCATTTCACGTAAAGGCTTGGCAATACGCTCCATTGGACGTTTGGATAAAGATGCGTCGCCAGTCATGACTGAATCAAATTTCTGCGCTGCCAGCATACCCGACAGCAAACGCATTGAAGTGCCAGAGTTACCCATATAAATGGCAGACTGTGGCGCTTTAAGGCCATGCATGCCGACACCATGAATGGTCACTTCGCCATTTTTAGGGCCTTCGATACTGACACCCATATCACGGAAAGCTTGCAGTGTCGCTAAAGCATCTTCACCCTCCAGAAAGCCGGTCACATGCGTGGTGCCTTCAGCAATCGCACCAAACATGATCGAGCGATGCGACACAGATTTGTCACCTGGCACGGTAAATTTACCCTGAAATTTCTTGGCACCCGGCTGAATGGTAAATTGTTGTGTCACTTTATTTTTCTCCATGAAAGGTTTCTTGGCGAGCATATGGTTGAAATGCTGGCGAGCTGCCTGCGCATGACCCAATAAGCCCATCAATGCGTGGGAATCTTCATTTTCAATCAATTTGCGGATAATCGCGAGCTGCTGTTCAAAGCCATCAACAGCATTCAGAACTGCTTTTTTGTTGGCAAAAAAGATGTCATGCCACATTTGTGGATCGCTGGCGGCAATTCGCGAGAAATCCCGGAAGCCACCGGCAGCATAACGAAATATATCTAAATTGTCTTCACGCTTGGCCAGTTGCTCAACCAGGTTAAAGGCCATGAGATGCGGAAGATGACTGGTATGCGCTAGCACTTCATCGTGCTTGTCGACATCCATACAAATCACTTCGGCTTTCGCCGCTTGCCACAGCTGAATCAGTTTATCGACGGCGCAGCCTGCACTACTTGGCAGTGGCGTCAAAATCACCTTATGATTGGCAAATAAATCGACTTTTCCTGCATGTACACCAGTATGTTCTGCACCTGCAATCGGATGGCCCGGTACAAAACCTTCAGGTAGTGCATCGCCAAAGACTGCTTTCGCTGCATCGACTACATTGCCTTTAGTACTACCGACATCAGTGATAATGGTATTGGCAGATAAATAAGGCTTGATGGCTTCCAGCACCTTTTGCGTGGCACGCACCGGTAATGCAAGCACTACCAGATCAGCACCTTTGACCGCTTCCACAGGATCTGCATAGCCTTCGGAAATCAGGCCAAGAGATTTAGCATCTTCCAAAGTCTTTTGTGAACGTGTCGATGCAACAATGTCATTGGCCAAATGCTCAGCTCGAATGACACGCGCCAGACTTGAACCAATCAGTCCAAGCCCGATAAATGCAACTTTTTCAAACAGTGGCTGCGACATGGTTTAAGCTTTTGCCTCTAAACCGAGTACTTTAGCCAATGCGCTTAAGAATTTCGCATTTTCTGCTTCAGTACCAATCGATACACGAATGTGATTAGAAATACCGACCGGACGCACAATCACCCCTTGCTTAAGCAAACCATTGAAGGTTGCTGATGGGTCTGCTTGTACATCTACCAGAATAAAGTTGGCACGTGAAGGTACATAGTTAAGACCCAAAGCCTTAAAGCCAGCCTCAAGTTGCGCCATACCGGCTTTATTCACTTCACGAGAACGCGCGATAAAATCTTCATCTTTCAGTGCAGCCACCGCAGCCACCATCGCAAGATGGTTGACATTAAATGGTTGACGAATACGGTTCAGGTAATCTGTCACTTCAACTGAAGCCAGAGCAAAACCAACACGTAGTGCAGCCAAACCATAACACTTCGACAAAGTACGGCTAACGATCAGGTTTGGATATTGCGCAAGGAATTTCAAGCTGTTGAAGTTTTCCGGGAAATATTCCACATAGGCTTCATCCAGAACCACGATGACATTAGCAGGAACTTTTTGCATGAAAGCTTCAAATTCAGCTTCTTCGAACCAGGTTCCCGTCGGATTATTCGGGTTTGCAATGAAAACGAGTTTGGTGTTGTCCTGAATGGCAGCCGCCATTCCTTCCAAGTCATGCGAGAAGCCTTTAGCTGGTACTTCAATCGCTTGCGCATTAATGGCTTGAGTTACCAATGCATAAACCGCAAAAGCATGCTGGCTATACACCACCGAATCATTTTCTGAAACGAATGCACGGGCAAACATTTCCAGTAAGTCGTTTGAACCATTCCCCAAGGTAATCTGATCATGATTAAAACCAAACTGGGTTTTGATCTGATCTTTCAGGATAAAACCACCACCATCTGGATAACGGCCAATTTCAGCAATTTCCGCAGCGACCGCTTCTTTGACTTTATCTGAACAACCCAGCGGGTTTTCATTTGAAGCCAGTTTGACGATATCAGTAAGACCCAACTCGCGCTCAAGTTCACTGATCGGCTTACCCGGTTGATATGGCTTTAATTTTGAGATGCCTGAATTAGCTGGAACAAACGACATTTTAGACTTCCAATTTTAAATATAAAACAGTGGTCAGCACCCTCGCCCTGACCACGGATAGCTGACTTAAAGTACAGCTGCAGGATATGAACCGAGTACGCGAACTTCTTTGACCAAAGGACGAATTTCTTCAATGGCTGCTTTCACGTGTTCCTGCTCAATATGGCCTTCAAGATCAATGAAGAACACATAAGCCCATTTTTCAGGAAGTGCAGGACGGGTTTCAATACTGGTCAGACTGATATTGTGCTTGGCAAACGGCGCCAGAATTTCCAGCAAAGCTCCGGCACGATCATGCGCTGAGATTAGTAATGAAGTCTTGTCATTACCACTTTGAGGCACTTTTTCACGACCAATCACCAGGAAGCGTGTGGTATTTTCCGGATTGTCCTCGATATTGCTATGCATGATTTCGAGATCATAGATACTCGCAGCAATTTCAGAGGCAATCGCAGCAGAATGCCATTCATTACGAATACGGCGCGCTGCTTCCGCATTGGAACTTAAAGCGACACGTTCCACACCTGGATAATGAGCATCCAGCCACTTACGACACTGTGCCAAAGTCTGCTGATGCGCATAAATCTGTTTGATGCTGTCTTTACGGGTATTTTCAGAAATCAGGAACTGATGGTGAATCGGTAATTCAACTTCGCCAATCACATTCAGGTTCGAGGTTTTGAAACAGTCTAAAGTATGGTTAACCACGCCTTCAGAGGAATTTTCTACCGGCACCAGACCATAATGGGCACTACCCGCTTCCACGTCACGGAAAACTTCATCAATGGTCGGTAAAGGACGAACCACAGCATCATGGCCAAAGTGCTTGAGTACCGCAGAATGAGTATAGGTCCCGACTGGTCCCAAGAAAGCAATGCTTTGCGGAGCTTCAAGTGCAAGACAGGCCGACATGATTTCACGGAACAGACGTGCCATGGTGGTATCAGACAATGGCCCTTCATTACGTTCCATGACATTACGCAAAACCTGAGCTTCACGTTCTGGACGGTAAAACAGCGGATTCTCTTCTGAGGCAAACTTTGCTTTTGCCACAGCTTCAGCCAAACGTGCCCGACGGTTAATCAATTGCTGAATTTGCTGATCAACAGAATCGATATCTTCACGAATTTTTGCCAAATCAAGAGAAGTCGTGGTGTTTTGATCGTCGTTGATCATTGTTCTGTCGCCCTTCATAAACCTTATCTGTTCAGTATAACAATAGTGAGCTTTCAAATGTTACGCAATATGACATTGGTAGATTAAGTCTTAAAAACATACAGTTGATTTTAACCGTTTATCGCTTTTGGTCATATCTGGTAACATTTACTTCAGCTTTTCTGCTTGATTTACATTATTAAATTGTAAACTTTGCCTCTCCATATTAACTGATTTTAAGGAAGATAAAATATCACTATTTCTTAATCTATATAGCGGTTTTAAGCATAAGAAAATTAAAATAATTACTTTTCACACGTCATTTTTGAACCATTCATATGTAAGATAGATTTCACAATAAAATGCACACTCTGCAACCCCATTTTTATCGACTTCTCTTTGATTTCAGTTATTTTTTTACATTAAATCACTACTCAATTACAAAGCAGAGACGATTTTTTAACCAATCATAGATAGTCTAACTTAAAACAAGCGTTTGGGTGTCAGTCATGCCAAAAAGAATAGCTGTACTTTTGACGAATAATTTTGAAGATCAGGAATATCTTGAACCCGTTGCGGCCTTGCTGGAAGCAAAGCATAGCATCTGTAATATTGAGTTTAATGTAGGAAAAGTGGTCTATGGTCTGCATGGCTGTTCTGCAGTGACGATTGACCGGGGCATCGAACAAATCAGTATTGATGATTTTGATGCCTTGCTGATTCCTGGCGGTGAATCTGCAGTTTCTTTATCTACCGATATGCGGGTGCTGCAATTTATCCAGGCTTTTAATCAAGCCAAGAAAACCATCTTTAGTTTATGTGATGCATCATTATTACTGTGTGAAGCAGATGTGCTGAAAAATCGAATTATTACCAGTATTCGCGCGCATGCCAGTCGCGTACAACGTGCCGGTGGAACGTATTATGATGCAGAACTGGTGAATGACAATAATCAGTTGATTTCATCGCGCCTACCCAATGATTTACCCATTTTTATTCATGAATGTTTGGATGTTTTAAAATCATAAAGTCTTAAAAAATATTTCCCATCTTGGCCATGTTCTCCCCTATAAAAAAGAGTCCTTCGGGACTCTTTTTTATGGTTGAGCTATTAACGCCCTAACAGACCGCGGGCCACAATCTCCTTCATGATTTCATTGGTACCCCCATAAATCCGCTGGATCCGCGCATCAACGAAGAAACGTGAAATTGGATATTCAGTCATATAGCCATAACCCCCAAATAATTGCAGGAGATTGTCCGCGATTTTCATCTGCATATCGGTAGAAAAGCTCTTCAATGCCGCTGCAGTTTCTACATCCAGTTTCCCTTGCATATAAAGCTCAAGATTCTGGTTATAAAATGCTGCGGTCGCCAATTCATCAATTTTCGCTTGCGCAAGCACAAAACGGGTATTCTGGAATTGACCGATCGCCTTACCAAAAGCCTGACGCTCTTTCACATACTGTGTGGTCACATCAATAGATCCACGAATGGCGCCTAGAGCGGTGGCAGCAATGGCGGTACGCTCACGCGGCAATTCCTGCATCAGGTAAGCAAATCCCTGTCCCGGCTGACCCAGTAATTGATCATTTGGCACTTTGACATTGTCAAAAAACAGCTCAGACGTATCCTGTGCATGTAGACCAATTTTGTCCAGATTGGTGCCTTTTTTAAAGCCTTCCAGATGGGTATCGACCAGCAGCAATGAAACGCCTTTGGCACGGGCTTGCGGATCAGTTTTGACTGCAAGCACTACCAAATCGGCATGCTGACCATTGGAAATAAAAGTTTTTGAGCCATTTAACAGATAATGCTCATCCTGCAAGATGGCGCTGGTGCGCATGGCTTGCAAATCTGAACCAGCACCCGGTTCAGTCATGCCGATCGCACCGACCACTTCACCGGTGACCATTTTTGGTAACCAGTATTTTTTCTGTTCTTCAGTACCAATATGCAGGATATACGGTGCTGCAATATCGGAATGACAAGACAGACCTGTGGCAATGGCACTGTATCCGGCACGTGCAGATTCTTCGATCAGCATCAAGGAATAATCGGTCGGCACCCCATAGCCACCATATTCTTCTGGAACATCGACACACAAGAAGCCATTTTCACCGAGTGCATTCCAGACTGAACGCGGCATCAGACCTTCACGTTCCCACTGGTCGTAGTACGGTGCGACATGTTCGTTCATAAAGCGTTTAAAATTATCGCGGAATAATTCTAGATCGGCATCGTAGGCAAGCATTCTATTGTCCTTGTTGTTTATCATTTTAGTTTCCTTTTCACAGACTAGCGACTTTCATGCTCCCTGTCATGTGCCGGCATTCATCTTTTTACTAACTTCACAGTCAATAAAAAAGGGAAGCCGAAGCTTCCCTTTTAGACATGAAAGACAGACTCAAAATTAGTGAGCGTTATTGCCTTCTTGTGCCATTTTTTCGTCAATTTCTGCAGGATTTGCTAAAGCATAGTTCAGCTTGTCCATATCTAACTGGCCCACCCATTTCGCAACCACTAAAGTCGCCAAAGAGTTACCGACCAGATTGGTCAAGGCACGAGCTTCAGACATGAAACGATCGATACCGAGAATCAATGCCAGACCTGCAACAGGAATATTCCCTACAGCAGCCAAAGTTGCCGCCATCACAATAAAGCCTGAACCAGTCACGCCTGCCGCACCCTTAGATGAGATCAGAAGTACCAGAAGCAGGGTAATTTGATGAGACAAGTCAAGTTGCGTATTGGTTGCTTGCGCAATAAAGATTGCAGCCATCGTCAAGTAAATCGACGTACCATCCAGGTTAAATGAATAACCAGTTGGAATCACCAGACCTACCACCGACTTCTCTGCACCGGCAAGTTCCAGTTTCTTCAACATACGTGGCAGTACTGATTCTGAAGATGACGTCCCCAGTACAATCAGAAGTTCTTCGCGAATCAGGCGGATCATCTTCATGATGCTGAACCCTGCGAAACGCGCAATTGAGCCCAATACGATGAAAATAAACAGTACGCAGGTAACATAGAAACAAATGATCAACTGTGCCAGCTGAGCAAGAGAACCAATACCATATTTACCAATTGTAAACGCCATTGCACCAAATGCACCAATTGGAGCAAGTTTCATCACCATGTTCACGATGTTGAAAAACACATGTGAAATCTGGTCGATGAGTTTCAGGACTGGCTTGCCTTGATCACCTAGCTTATGCAGTGCAAAACCAAAGATGATCGCGAACAATAGAACTTGCAGGATTTCGCCTTCTGCAAATGCACCCACAACCGTATTTGGAATGATGTTCATCAGGAAGTCGATAGTCGATTGTGACTCACCTGAAGCGACATATTTACTGATGCCAGTGGTATCCAGTGAAGCAGGATCAACGTTCATGCCCACACCAGGCTTGACGATGTTAATCACGACCAGACCGATGACCAAAGCAATCGTGGATACGATCTCGAAGTAAAGTAAAGCCACACCACCAGTTTTACCGACTGATTTCATGCTTTCCATACCTGCAATACCGCTGACCACGGTACAGAAAATTACAGGTGCGATAATCATTTTAATCAGACGGATAAATGCATCACCAAGCGGTTTAAGCTGTTCGCCCAAGCCAGGGACATGCTGTTCTACGCCATTGATAATTTGCGTACCACTAGGCGAAAAATGCCCGACCAGAATACCTGCGATAATGGCCACAATCACTTGAAAATACAGTGACTTATAAATTGGTTGTTTCGCCATAATAAATCTACTTGAACGATATCAAAAATAAGAAAGACCATTTTGAGAAATATACTGACCTCTTCATCCCTTCTCAGGATGAACCGGATCAAGTCTCAAAAGGCTCAAGAGAATGTTCAAAAATGATAATCAGCCATGCATTGAATCTGACACTCAAGTATCAGACCAAAGTATTAAATGGGAGAAAGAGATTAAGAAAAATTAAACAGACTCTAAAAATTGCCTAAATTTTACCGAATATTCAGACTAAATGTGCATAACTTATTATGCGCTTGTTTATGTTTTAACCAGAATAGATTAGACATTAGTCGATAATCAGATTTAACTGATTGTTTTACGTATACTGAAATGTTTATGGATTTTCACCCTCTCCCTTGACATTAATATTTTCTGCAAGCTGTAAAAAGTTATGAATACCAAAAGAAATATTTATAAAGATTTCGAACATCCCTTTGCCCAATATGTACGCATTGTGGGTAAAGGGAAAAATGGCGCCCGCTCTCTCTGCTATGATGAAGCCTATCAAGCCTTCAGTATGATTTTGAAAAATGAAGTGCTGGATGTGCAGTTAGGTGCATTCTTGATGTTATTGCGGGTCAAGGAAGAATCTGTAGATGAGTTGGCCGGTTTTGTACAGGCGACACGGGATCAGCTGAATTTCAAAAAACTGGATGTCGATCTGGACTGGTCTTCCTATGCGGGCAAGCGCAAACATTATCCATGGTTTATTCTGGCAGCGCTGACGCTGGCCAAGCATGGTTTTAATATTGTGATGCATGGTGCCTCAGGTCATACCATGAACCGCGTTTACACCGAGCAGGTGCTAACTTACTTAGGCTATCCAATATGTCAAAATGATGCCGAGGTTGAACAGCAACTGCAACAACAGCATTTTGCCTATATCCCGCTAGAAGTAATTTCTCCGATTCTGGCAGACTTGATTGCGTTGCGTAATGTTATGGGGCTGCGCTCCCCGATTCATACGCTGGTTCGTTTAATTAACCCATTTAATGCCAAAGCGACCCTACAAGCGATTTTCCATCCAGCGTATCGTGGTTCGCACCAGCAAGCGGCTTTCCGCTTAGGCTATAAAAATAGTGCCGTGATTAAAGGTGAAGGTGGCGAATTCGAGCGTAATCCGGATGCCAAAACGCTCATCTGTGGCATTAAAGATGGCCTGCTCTATGAGCATGAACTACCGAAACTGACTGACAACCGCAGTCCGATTGAAGAAGAACTGGATCTGGCGCTATTTAAGGCTGTCTGGGACGGTCAGCAAAGCCATGATTATGGCGAGATTGCAGTGATAGAAACCATGGGCATTGCGCTATATACCATGGGCGTGTGTGACAGCTTTGAAGCTGCGATGCAAAAAGCCAAAACCTTATGGGCGAATCGCCACACGGTTTAATGTTGTGCAAAAGAAAAAAGCATTGTTTAGTTAATGAACAATGCTTTTTTTTAATTGTATTATTGCTATTGGCTGGGAATTAAGCCTTAAACAAAACGAATCGGCTTGAATTCAGGCTCATTTTTGTGATGATCATCATCACACTCCTCACCTTCTTCTTTAGTGCCACGGTCGATATAACCGCTGCGCTCATTTTCAGGCAGGTTTTTCATTTCCCACGCATACACTGCCTGCATACAGGTCTGACGCTGTTCTGGTGTCAAGGCTACACCGTTTGGCCACTTTCCAATTTCGACTGCTGTTCTTAGGCGTTCAACAATCTCAGGATTGAGTACGGCAAGCATTTGTTCAATATTCATGATTTAATCCTGCTTAAAATAATCAAAGTCCTGATTCCACCCCAGTTTGGTTCGACAGGCATTATAAAAGTCATAACCAGGTGGATGCAGAAGATTCAGTTTAAAGGGATGCTTGCGAATATGAACGCTATCACCCACATTCAAAGACACACTGTGTTGTCCATCCGCACTAACCATCGGCAGTACGCGATTTTCACGAATCAGTAATTTAATTTCACTATGTCCACCGACCACAATCGGGCGTGAAGACAAGGTATGCGGATGCATCGGTACCAAGGCAATCGCATCCATACTTGGATGTACAATCGGGCCACCACCAGAAAGCGCATAAGCCGTAGAACCAGTCGGCGTAGAGACTATGAGGCCATCGCTGTGCTGACGATAGACATATTGTCCATCAATATTCAGTTCAAAATCGATCATATGCACCGATTTCCCTGAATGTAGCACCACATCATTCAGGGCAATGGCATCGTAAATCACTTCGCCTTTGGAGCGAATTTCGACTTCAAGTAAAAAACGTCGCTCAGTTTGAAAGTCGCCTTTTAATACCTGATCCAGCTTGAAGATCACTTCGGTCGGCTTGATATCCGTTAAAAAACCCAGACGACCACGGTTAACCCCGATCACCGGTGTATTGTACTTGACCAATGCGCGTGCTGCATGTAACAGCGAACCGTCACCGCCCACGACAATTACCAGATCCACCACCTCACCCAATAAGGCACGACTGACGGTTTGGGTATTTTGATAGGGAACAAGTTCAGCTGTCGCTGCATCAAAAACTGGATGTAGGCCTAAATTGAGAAGATGATCGTGAATAAGGCATAAGGTTTCAACCACCGACGATTTATCAGGACGTCCTATTAACCCGATATTTCGAAAGGTCTTATGGGAAATTTGCACCAGTGTCGTCGCTCCGCTACGAATCCTGCTTATCATAACATTAAGCTATACCTGGATGACAATTTATAACAGTGCTTCATAGGTAGGAAATTATTTGAAATATATTCGAATTAAGGAGAAATTGTGGGGTTTCATTTTAATTTTAAGCGCATTTCTTGATTAAATATTGCAAAATAATGAAAAGCTTCGCATGATTAGCACAATTTCACAGGATCTTATAAGTATTTATGAAATCTGAACGTGGCATGGGGTTTCTTGCCTTAATTTTTTCTATTATTGTTATTTCTATCTTTGTAGCATTTAGTATCTATCTGATTAGATTAGACAATATTGTACGCGACAAGTTCGAAGGTCAGCGCTGGGATATTCCGGCCAAGGTCTTCGCACGTCCGATGGAAGTGTACGTGAATGCCCCAGTCAGCCTGCAGGATTTCCAACAAGAATTAAAATTACTCGGTTATAAAAATTCGGATAGTTATACCAAATCAGGTAACTTTGTCACCACGGGTAATACCCTATATGTGCATACACGCGGCTTTGATTTTGGTGACCGGGTTGAACCGGAACAGATATTAAAAGTCAGTTTCAACGGTGAACAGATTGCAGAAGTCAGCGCGACCAAACCATCTTCAAGCGGGATTGCGCGTTTAGAACCTTTATTAATAGGCGGGATTTATCCGCAGCATAACGAAGACCGTGTGCTGATCAAGCTAAATAAAGTGCCTAAGCCCTTGATCGAAGCGCTGATCGCGACCGAAGACCGTAAGTTCTATGAGCATCATGGGGTTTCACCGCGTGGTATTGCACGTGCCGTAGTCAGCAATATTACCGGTGGTAAACGTCAGGGTGGCTCAACCTTGACCCAGCAGCTGGTCAAAAATTTCTATTTAACCCCTGAGCGCACCTTAAAACGTAAAGTGAATGAAGCCTTTATGGCGATGCTGATTGAATTGCATTATGACAAGAATGAAATTCTAGAAGCTTATCTGAATGAGGTAAATCTCGGCCAGAATGGTAACTACTCCATTAATGGTTATGGTCTGGCATCGCAGTTTTATTTTGGCCTGCCACTGCGTGAACTGAATATTTCCCAGCAAGCATTTTTGGTGGGTTTAGTCCAAGGCCCGAGTCTATACAATCCATGGCGCAATCCTGAAAGTGCGAAAAAACGCCGTGATATCGTCCTGAATAATATGCTGGTGATGGGCTATCTGACTCAGGAACAATATGAAAAAGAAACCGCACGTCCGTTAAATGTCATTTCAAAACCGACTTTAGGCCCTGCCCGCTTCCCGGATTTTCTGGATATCGTACGTCGTCAATTACGCACAGATTATCAGGAAACCGATCTGACCAATCAGGGTCTGCGCATTTTCACCACTTTAGACCCTCTGGCCCAAACCCGAATTCAGGACAGTTTTAAAGAAACGGTGGCGCGTTTAAGCAAATCCAATCCGGGTCGCCTGAAAGATTTACAGGGCGCAGTATTAGTATCGCATCCGGAAAATGGCGAACTGGTGGCCGCAGTGGGTTCTACTCAAGATTTTACCGGCTTTAACCGTGCAGTCGATGCCAAACGTCAAGTCGGATCCCTGTTAAAGCCTGTGATCTACCTGAGTGCACTGGAATCGAACCGTTATCATTGGGCGAGCCCGATTGAAGACAGTGAAATCAGCATTAAGAGTGACGGCAAAACCTGGACACCGAAAAACTATAGTGGTCGTGGACATGGTGTCATTCCAATGTCGCAGGCATTATCGCAATCTTATAACCTGTCCACTGTGCGTTTAGCACAAGAATTTGGCCTGTCTACCTTTATTAATCATCTGAAAAAATTTGGTGTAACTTCAGATATTCCATCTTATCCGTCGATTTACTTAGGTGCGGTAGATATGTCCCCGATGGAAGTGATGAACATTTACGGCAACTTTGCTACAGGCGGCTTTAAATATCCAACTAAAGCCATCCGCTCTGTGGTGGATGCCAACGGCCGCTCTCTGGATCGTTATAGCCTGAGTGTACAACCGACTATTGATCCTGCTTCCGCTTATGCCCTGAATTATGGCTTACAACAGGTCATGTCGAATGGTACAGGCCGTGCAGCCTATAACAGCTTGCCACGCAGTCTGAATCTTGCCGGTAAGTCCGGTACCACGAATGACAGCCGTGACTCATGGTTTGCCGGATATTCAGGTAATTATATGACCGTGGTCTGGCTCGGTCTGGATGACAACAAAGTCACTGGCTTGACCGGTTCATCGGGTGCCCTGCCCGTTTGGACCAATGTCATGAAACAGTTGCGCCAGAAACCGGTGAATCTGCCACAGCCGAATGAAATCGAATGGCATTGGCTAGATCGTCATACGGGTTTGTTGTCTGCACAAGGCTGTGAAGGCGCCATGTATATCCCGATTTCGCGTCATGCCCTGCCAAATCAGGCGACTGCCTGCGGCATCTCGCACTATGCGACGGAACCTTATGATATTGATTCAGAACCTGCGCCATCTGATGCTGAACAGGATGATATGAGTCGCTACATACAAGAAAGTGAAACAGAAATAGAACGCGATCTTGAGAGCGAAACCCGTATTATCGCCAGTGGAAGTTATAGCCATTAATTGAGTCTATGTTTATGTTAAGAAAAATCCTCCCTGGTTTGCTCATCCTCAGTCTGGTGGGCTGCCAAAGTATATCTGAGCCAGAAAAGCCAGTTACCCCTGCCAAGCCTGCGGTGGAAAAACCTAAGGCAAAAACGCCAGATGGCGTCGTGATTACGCCTTATGACCGTCCTGACATCAAACGTCAGAAAATTGTCATTCCTGAACAGAAGCCGAAAAGCCAAAAGTTTGATGATGGCCGTAATCTGCCGGCTTTCAAGAGTCTGATGCAGCAAACCCAGCAGGCCTATACCAAGCAGCAGTTCGCTCAAGCTGAAGCGTCTGCAACTCAGGCACAGCGACTGGCCCCTCAGGCACCGGAAACCTATTTATACTTGGGTATGATTGCTAACCGTAAAAATCAGCCAGCAAGCGCCGATGCTTTTGCCTTACGTGGCCTGAGTTATGCACAATCTAGTGCCATGAAAAAGCAGCTTTGGCAAGTGCGCCTTAAATCTGCTCAGTTGCGGAAAAATGCCAAAGCGATTCAGCAAGCCCAACAGGCACTCAAAAAGCTTTAAGATAATTTTCCATAGAAACTGACTTACTAATAGAAAGTTTATTTTATAAATAAAGTGTTTAAATATAGCGAATGCCGGCAATGCCATAAGCATGCTGGCTTTTTGCATAATCAAGTTCTTCAGCTTTCATTCCGCCCAAAGCAAAAACCGGAATCTGTACCTGCTCTGCCATTTGCTTGAATTGCTCCCAGCCTAGCGCAGGCGTGTCCGGATGCGTTGCGGTCGCCAGTACCGGACTCAGCAAGGCTGCTTCACAACCGATCTGTTCTGCATGCATTAAAGCACTCAGGTCATGACAGGCTGCCAGATAACGATAGCCAGATTTCAATTCACCTTGTTTCAAGTTCATTAGTTGATTCTGTTTTAGATGAATCGTGCGAATCGTCTGCTGCTGCAATTCATTCAGTTGTGACCAAAGCTGCTGATTAATGATTAACCTGGAGAGCTGATCTACCGGATATTGGTGTAATTGCATGATCCGTTCAGGCGTCGCTTCTAAACGCCAATATAACATTTGATCTGTATCCAGACTTGATAAGATATCCAGATCTTCAGCAATCTTGATGCGCTGCGGCCATTGCAGCTTTTGAATCATGGACTGATTGGCTTTCGGGAAATTCAGCTGACCAAGTTCTTCCCGACTGTACCAGCGCCAAGGCTGTTTGATTTCAGCCAGTTGAGTAGGCTGTACTGAAGCATGAAAAATATGCAAATTGACGATGAGATCTTCATATTCATGAGAAATAAAATCAGAAGCATGCCAGCGTTCGATATCAACCCCGACCTCTTCAATCACTTCGCGGCGGCAGGCTTCGACTGGTAATTCGCCCTGTTCAACTTTTCCGCCTGGAAATTCATATTTATTGCCCTGATGCTGCTTGGCCTCACGCCAGCCGACTAGAACCTGATTTTGATAAAATAAAAGCGCAATTGCGACATGAATTGTAGCTTTAGTCATGATGTACAGAACCGTTGAAGTTTTACAGATTGTAAGCAAATTAGAGTTTTTTATAAATTGCTCAATATTTCGTTGACAGACCTATTCGATAATGATTATCATTTAAATCAATCCAAAACACACCACGGAGTCGACGGAATGAACGCCCCATTTAGCTTATTTACCCGTAACAATGATACTCACCATGCTTTGCCAATGCTGCACTCCAACAATCTTTTTGCACTGGGTCGTGAAATCCGGATCATGCATGCCGGCGAAGAATACCGCTTGCGTCTGACCCGCAATAACCGTCTTATTCTGACCAAATAATTAAATCAGTTCTAATAATAACAAACGTGGGAAGCAGCAGTATGAATCAGCGCATACTGCTTTTTAATCTTCTGATCATGAGATTTGCTATTCAAGCTTAAAACTCAATAACACTTTAAGTCCGCCCAACACCGACGGCGCATAATCAATTTTAGCCGCATGCAATGCCATAATTTTCTGGCAAATGGACAAGCCTAAACCTGAACCTTGGGTTCGCGTACCCAAAGCCCGATAAAAACGTTCACCTAAACGTTCCAGTACATCATTAGCAATCCCCTCTCCTGAGTTTTCAATCAACAGCTGTATCTGATGCGGCTCAATAACCGTTCGGATCTCGACCTGTCCCTGCGGCGGCGTATAACGGATGGCATTGTCGACCAGATTGCGGATACAGCTAAAAATCAGCTCTGGATTCGCTTCAATCACAGCATCTTCAAGGTTTAGATTCCAGTGAATATCTTTTTCCTGTGCAAAAGGCTGCAAGGCCTGCAAAGCCTCCTGAACCAGATTTTTGAGATTAACCGTTTGCGCTGGTAATTGCTCTGTCCGTTCCGGATCGAGTCGTGCCAGTAAAAGTAAATTTTCCAGTACCTGCGTACCGCGGTTGACATCATTTTGAATCAGCTGCAATGCTTGAGGGAGTTGTGCATCATCTTGATATTTGCGTTTTAAAACCTGTAGACGCATTTGAATCGCAGACAATGGCGAACGCAGCTCATGCGAGGCATCTGCAGTAAAACGCTGTTCAGCAGCCAGTGATTTCTCCAGCCGGCCGAGCATGGCATTCAGCTGACGAATGATCGGTTGCAGTTCAGTGATTTCAGGGTCAGGTGTTTTAATAGGACTCAGATCCTGAGCAGTTTTGGAACCAATCGCCCGGGAAATCTTGTTTAATGGCCGTAACTGGCGTCTGATCGCAACACGCAAAATCAGCCATTGCACTAGCCATAAAATGAATAAGATACCGGCAAAGCCCAAGGTGGTTTGCCAGAGTTCATCGAAACGTACTGAAAGTGGCTGTACGATTTTGACCTGAAGGTCGTCATCTTCCGCAGTCAGTATCCGGATAAAATGACCATTTTCATAAGCAAACTGAAAGCCGTTGTTCTGTGCTTTTGGAATGGTATTAATTAATTCATCATCAATCGAAGTAGTCAGTATCTGCTGATCTAGCAACAAGGCATACTGGATATCGAACTGTTCACTGAGTTCATCGACCTGGGCGTCTTTGGCCTGGGTCACATCGCCAAGCAGCAACTCAGAAATCTGCTCCATTAATTCATCATGCAGCTGACTGGCTTGATAACTGGAAATTCCCAATAACAGCAGCCAGGCCAATATTCCAGCCAATATCGAACTGAACAGCGCATGTTTGATCAGTTTAGTTTGCAAGGAAATAGCAGCTGACATAGGTTTATACCTCAGCCTTATGCATACGATAGCCCAAGCCACGAATGGTCTTGATCATCTGGCTGCCAATTTTTTTACGCAGCTGATAGATAAATACTTCAATGGCATTACTTTCAATTTCATCGCCCCAGGCGTACAGCGATTCTTCCAGCTGTTCACGGGTGACAATATGTTCAGGCTGCTGCATCAGCTTGTATAAAATCTGAAATTCCTTCGCAGTCAGATTCATAGCTTGACCTTCTTTAGTCAGGGTTTTGGCTTGAGTGTCCAGACTGAGATCCTGCCAGTGCAGGATATGATTCGGTATTTTCTGCTTCTGTCTGAGTTGGGCACGAACTCGGGCCGAAAGTTCTTCCAGACTAAAAGGTTTGACCAGATAATCATTCGCGCCTAAATCCAACCCCTCGACGCGGTCATCAATACTGTCTTTAGCTGTAATAAAAATCACTGGCGTATCTTGCTGTTGGCTGCGCAAACTTTTTAGAATGTCATCTCCAGTAGCATTCGGCAGGCCGCGATCCAGCAAAATGCAGTCATATTGATGCTGCTCAATCGCCAGGATCGCATGATCACCACGCTCGACCCGGTCAATTACATAACCGTCCATTTCCAACCAAGTCTGGATACTGTCTGCCTGAGACTGATCATCTTCCGCCAAAAGAATACGCATACTCTGCTCCGTTTGCTTCCTTGTTCTATCTTGCCTTGAAAAAGTTCCAGACTCAAAAAAACCACATGCTTTTTGGTAACTTGCATGTGGTTTTTTGTTGCTGTGTTCAAACTGATTTCAGCAAATCAGGCGATATTAGAAGCGAACCTGATCAACCTCAATTTCAACACGTTTTGCCGGCTTATAATCAATGTCGATTTCACCTGTGAGAATTACCGGTGTTTTGGCTGAAATCGGTTTGCCTTGCCAAAGTTCATCATCAATCTCAACAGTTATAGTACCTGTACTGTCGCGGAACTGGTATTTTTCATCACCCACTGCTTTTACAACATAACCTTTGAGCTGAACCTTGCTATCATCTTTCATCGCCAGCGCCTGTTTGACTGTAGTCGATTTAGCAAAAGCGGCCTGATTCACAGCCGTGTCACTACTTGCTATCGTAGCTGTCGCGATAGAACCCATCAATGCAGCTGCCAAAACCGTATTTATCATCATTTTCATCGCAGTTACCTCTTTAAAGTCTTGCCTTGTTTCGATGATGCTATTAAAACAGCCAAAGATGAATTGAATCTTAAGATTGCTTCATTTTCAAAATTAATTTAAGGGCACCACTCTCAGGACTTCTTCAAGCGTGGTCACACCTTCCAGAATCTTGCGCGCTCCGGCAATTCTGAGCGGCTCTACGCCTTCTTTTTTCGCCTGCTGACGCAGCTGGTTCAGGTTAGCATCCGCACCAATCAACTGTTTGGTGGTCAGACTCAGTGGCATAAACTCATAAATCCCAATACGGCCTTTATAGCCGGTATGCCGGCATTCTTCACAGCCTACCGCCTTAAAGACAAATTCCGGTCGCGGCAAAGGATAATCGGCTGCCAGATGCTGCCACTCCTGCTCGTTCAGGAAACTTTCCTGTTTGCAGTGCGGACACAGCTTACGAACCAAACGTTGAGCCAGAACACCCAAGATGGTTGCTGCTGTCAAAAATGGCTGTACGCCTAAATCATGCAGACGGGTCAGACTCGACGGCGCATCATTGGTATGTAAAGTCGATAGAACCAGGTGACCGGTCAATGCTGCCTGAATCGCCATATTGGCAGTGTCCTGATCACGAATTTCTCCAACCATGATAATGTCCGGGTCCTGACGCATTAGTGCGCGCACGCCGTCAGCAAAACCGAGATCAATACCATTATTGACCTGCATCTGGTTAAAGCTAGGTTCCAGCATCTCGATCGGATCTTCAATCGTGCAGACGTTGACCTGTTCAGTCGCCAGCTGCTTCAGAGTTGAATAAAGCGTAGTAGTTTTACCGGAACCGGTCGGACCGGTCACCAGAATAATGCCATGACTATGACTGGTCAGATTGTTCCAGTCGTTGAGCAGATGACCTTCAAAACCGAGTTGCTGAAAACTTCTCACCAGCACTTCCGGATCGAAAATACGCATTACCAGTTTTTCACCGAATGCCGTTGGCAAGGTCGACAAACGCAATTCGGTTTCCTGTCCTTTTGGTGTACGGGTTTTCAGGCGGCCATCCTGTGGTTTACGTTTTTCCGCGACGTTCATCCGGCCCAGAATCTTGATCCGGGAAATGACGGCGGTCAATGTATTGGCGGGCATGTTGTAAATCGTATGCAGCACCCCATCAATCCGGAAACGGATCTTGCCGGTGTCTTTACGTGGTTCCATGTGAATATCACTGGCACCTTGTTCAAAGGCAAATTGCAGCACCCAGTCCACCAGTTTGACAATATGCTGGTCATTGGCATCCGGATTCTGGGAATCGCCCAGTTGCAGCAAGGCTTCGACGCCCTTATTTTCCCGGTCATAGGCAGACGATTTTTGTGAACCACTAACTGCACGACTGACTTGATAGTATTCAGTAATATAACGTTGTAATTGTTCTGGATTCAGTAATACCCGTTGTATTTTTTTTGGTGCAATATTCTGTTCGAGATTCGACACCCATTCGGTTTTATAAGGCTGATCCGTAGCGATCAGAACTTTGTCTGCCTGTATTTCCACTGCCAAAATATGGTTGCGCAGTGCATATTCCTGCGACATGACATGGGTCAATGCCTGTACATCAGCTTTAAGCGGATCAATGATATAGAACATCAATCCGGTTTTTTCTGCCAGCCACTGACATAAACGGTTCAGAGTCAGTGTTGTTTGAGGATGGGACTGATCGACCAGATTAAAATTAGCAATCCACTGTAAAGGGTGCCATTTTAGTTGTTCACGTTGCCGATGAGTGGTTTGTACCAGCATCCGGTCGCGTTCACTGATTTTACCGTCTTTAAAGAGTTGGTCTAGACACCATGCCGTATCAATTTCAAAGTCAAATTTCATTATTATCAGTCCCCAAACTTGCCTCCACTATAACAAGTTTTTGCAGTTTTTCGCATGCTCTCGACCTATCGAATGTACGTTTCTATTTCAATCTCAAAAAGAAAGTAAAGAATGGATTTGATCGTTACCGCAACATTTTTAATCTATGCAAACCTGATCTCATCACATATATTTTTAAATAATCAACTCTTAGCTTGCTGAGGTCACAGATGGATCTGACTGCGGTTCCCCTGCATGCGCATTCTTTTCATGAACTGCTCACGATACTCACCTCGGCATTGGGCTGCGGCCTGCTAATTGGTCTGGAGCGGGAACGGCATAAGCAACGTGAGCAGCAGCCGAGTTTTGCCGGCTTACGTTCCTTTGCGATCTGTGCTTTATTGGGCGCACTGTGTTTCCTTTTTGGAATCGTGATTGCTGTAATAGGTGCTTTGATCGTGGGTGGTATGGTCATTTTATCCATAAAAAATCAACCAGATGATCCGGGCATTACCACAGAGCTTGCATTTGTGATGACCTATTTTGTTGGCGCCATGTGTTTGTGGAATATTCCTCTGGCAGCCGGTCTTTCTGTGCTCTTAACCGGTATTTTGATGGCCAAACATACCATGCACAATATTGCCGGGAAATGGATTAAAGAAGCCGAATTCAGGGATGGACTATTATTACTGGCCTTGATTTTGATTGGCTTGCCGCTGACCCCTGATCGCCCTTTTTGGGGAGAAGTGCTTAACCCTTATCTTATTTTAAAATTACTGACCTTAATTTTAGTGGTACAAGCTCTGGCGCATATTGCGAAACGCTTTTTTTCGACTAAAAATGCCCTGATGCTGTCCTCCATTGCTTCCGGTTTTGTTTCCAGTACGGCGACCATCGCTCAGTTAGGTTTACAGGTCCGTAAAGGTGAAATGGATGCACGATCGAATGCCGGCGCCGCACTGATGTCCTGTATCTCGACCATCGTACTGCTATTGATTGTGGTTGGAGGGGTATCATGGAGCTGGCTGAAAATCCTGCTTTTGCCCTCTTTAGTTGCCGTAATCCTTCTGGCAGCCTGTGCGTTTTTATTATTGCGCAAGGCAAAACCTGCGCCGAGCATGGAATCATCAGACAGCCAGATGTTTAGCTTAAAAGAAGCTGTGATTATTGCAGTCACATTAACATTGATTCAGGCTGGAGTTTACGGACTGGAGGTCTGGCTCGGGGATGCCGGCTTACTGGCCGGGACCTTACTCGCCTCTCTGTTCGAGATTCATGCCGCGATGGCGAGTGTCGTCGTTCAAGGTGATCCCTCCAATATGCGTCTGATTTATGCCCTGCTTTTAGGTCTGGGTGCTCATGCCCTGGCCAAATCAGCCAATGCCGCTTTGACCGGTGGCTGGAAGTTTGTACTTTATTTTGCACCGGTGCAGATTTTACATATGGCGGTGTTGATTGGGGTTTTGTGGTGGAACCTATAATCTAGGAAGGAATATGCTGGATAGCAACAATTAGCACTTGCTGAGCATGAATTTTGAAATGGATATCAACATTTGCAAACTTCATCCCATATACCCGTTCTTCATCTTCCTGATATGCAGGTCTTGGATCTAAAGATAAGACAGCTTCCAGTTCCTGAATAGTCTGCACAGAAATTTTTCCATTTCCTAGTAATTGTTGCTTTTGCTGCTCCGCTTCATCGCTCCAAATGACGGTTTTACGTGGTGGTTCATCCTGTGCATAACCGCTTTGTGCTTCAATGATAGCATCCGAATATTGAATATAAGGTTTGATATCCATAATTGGCGTGCCATCGAGCAAGTCACTCCCTGTCACATACACTCGAACATGCTTGCCCACCTTTCTCACTTCTTTGAGTTTGACCACAGATAAACCAATCGGTGATGGACGATACATGCTGCGCGTAGCAAAAACGCCTATTTTCTTGTTACCACCCAAACGCGGCGGACGCACTTGTGGACGAAACTGGCTGTTGTGCTGGTTTTTATTGTCATGAAATTGCCAGACCAGCCAAAGATGACTGAACTCTTCAATCCCCTCAAAGGCGAGCAGATCATTATAGGGCCCGACCATTTCGATATAGCTTTCGACCTGAACCAGATTCGGCTGACGAGGAATACCAAATTTTTCTTTATAGGGAGAACGCATATAACCAATAATCGGCAGCGTCAGTTCAGTCATCATCACTTTTTTTGATAAGCTCAATTAAATATATTCAGTTTATCGAGAATGAATTTAGATTAGAATAGCAAGCTGTTCTAATTTGATAATTTATTGAGACCTTTAATGGCTGCTTTTAACGTCGAAAAGATTACTCACGTCCACCACTGGAATGATACTTTATTCTCTTTTAAAACGACTCGTGACACTGCTTTGCGTTTTAAAAACGGTCAGTTTGTAATGATCGGCCTTGAAGTCAATGGCAAGCCGTTAATGCGCGCATATTCAATTGCAAGCGCCAACTACGAAGAAGAGTTAGAGTTTTTCTCAATTAAAGTGCCTGATGGTCCACTGACTTCGATTTTACAGAAAGTCAAAGTCGGTGATGACATTTTGGTTTCTAAAAAGCCGACAGGTACATTGGTACTTGATGACTTGAACCCAGGTAAAAATCTTTACCTTCTTTCTTCTGGTACTGGTCTTGCACCGTTCCTGTCGACTATTCGCGATCCTGAAACTTATGAGCGTTTTGAAAAAATCATCGTAGTTCACGGTACCCGTTTCATTTCAGAACTGGCTTATCAAGATTTGATCCTGAATGAAGTGCCAAATCATGAATTCTTCTCTGAACTCGGCGCGAAAGAAAAATTGGTATATTACCCAACCGTCACCCGTGAAGAATATCCAAACCAAGGTCGTGTAACCACCGCGATTGAAACCGGTGAACTGTTTGAAAAAATCGGTCTGCCACGTTTCAACCCGGAAACTGACCGTGCCATGTTATGCGGTAGCCCTGCATTCCTAGATGACGTTGCTGCGCTTCTTGATCAACACGGTCTGAAAGAATCTCCGAAAATGGGCGTTTTAGGCGATTACGTGATTGAACGTGCATTCGTTGAAAAATAAGATTTTCTAAACTAAAAAACCGGACTTAAAAGTCCGGTTTTTTATTGGAACCATCACTAAATAATTAACGATCGCGACCTTCCTGGTTTGCAGAACCTGAACAGCCTGCGCCACCTGCAATGATGAAACCCGTTTGCGCTTTACATGAACCAATCATACGGCCATGAGAGTCAAATGTAGTTACTGACGATGCACAGCCCGTCAATACAACAGTCGCTACAAGTGCAATAAGTGCTGATAATTTCATGATGTTCCCCTTTATTATTTACGGTTTTAAATTAATCTGATTTTGGCTTGGTGGCGTTGGTAATAGGCCTGTATTCGCATCTGGCGTATTGTAATTCACACCTAAGGCATCGCCTGAACCACTACAATGTGCACTTGCGGTCGAAAGTAGGCCACGCGTCGCCATACATGAACCGATGATTTTTCCTGTTGCATCATAAGTCACGACTTTGGAACTACAAGCGGCTAGCCCCGATATTGCCAATATTGAAAAAATTTTAATTAAATTCACATTAACCCTCGCACGATGCAAAAAACTAAATTATTAAAATTTATGTATATTTTCTGAATTTCGCCAGAGATTCTAATTTAATTTGTTTATTTGTAAAGCTTTATTTTTCAAATATTATAAAAATGGAAATAAATAAAAAGCTGCCCTGCAGGACAGCTTTAAATATAAAAATTAGCTGGATTTATGTTTAAGTGATCTTTCTTCCAGAGACTGCTTAATCACTTGATAACCTGATGTGATGCCGAGTGTAGCGATAATTACAGCCACAATAATATCCGGCCAAAGACTGCCTGTACCAAATACGCCTACGGCTGCCAAAATGACCGCAAAGTTGCCAATTGCATCATTGCGACTACAGAGCCAGACCGACCGCATATTGGAATCACCTTCACGAAAAGCATAAAGAATTGCTGCTGTAAATACATTCGCTACTAAGGCCAGCACACCAATCAGGCCCATTGTCAGTGCTTCAGGTGGAATACCTTGCAGATAGGCATAAATCACTTTGCTAATAACCACCAGACCAAACAACGCCATGGTCACTCCCTTCACCAAAGCGACTGTTGCCCGCCAATAGAGGCTCGCACCTAGTACAGCCAAAGAAATCCCGTAATTGACGGCATCACCAAAGAAATCTAGCGCGTCTGCCCACAAGGCTGATGAATGTGCATATGCACCACCGATCAGCTCCACTACAAATAAAGTGAAGTTTACCAGCAAGGCAATCCATAGCGCTGCTCTAAATTTGCTGTTGGGCTTGATGGGTGCCGGTTCAGGACTACAACTACAGGCCATATAACTCCCCCGATGATTTTTTATCTAAAATACGATAAATTGATTAGAAACTATGGACTAACTCCAAGGTCAAGCATGAGGACGATATGTCAGTTTATTTGATTTCAGAAATGGCCAAAAAGACTGGTCTAAGCACCGATACCTTACGTTTTTATGAGAAAAAAGGCTTTATTCAGCCGAATTTTCGAGCAAGTAATCAGTATCGTTATTATGGTGAAGACGCATTAAAAAGACTGCTTTTTATCAAGCGTTGTCGGGCCTTGGACATGTCGTTAAAAGAGATTGAAACCCTGATTCAACTTGAACAAAATCCGGAACAGGACTGCTGTGCCGTCAACCAGCTGATTGATCAACATCTTTCGGATATTTCAAATAAAATTAAAGAATTACAGATATTTGAACGACAACTGATCACACTGAGAGAAAGTTGCAATACCCCGACCACCATTGATCATTGCCAGATTTTAAAAACGCTTGAAAACTCTGAAAATGACTGAATATTGAAGACATTTTATGGAGGATTCCCTACTTAAAAAAGAACCTTGTTTTACATCCAAATCGCGTATTTCCGAGTGATTTACTAGGTTGAATCCAAATTCCAGATGATTAGAATAAAGCCGTACTTTTTATATGTCTTTCGATTTGATCATGAGCATTACCACCGTTACCGAACTTCTCTCACCAGCTGGCTCACTCAAAAATATGCGCTATGCTTTTGCTTATGGTGCAGATGCAGTTTATGCCGGCCAGCCGCGCTATAGTCTGCGTGTTCGTAATAATGAATTTGACCATGACAATTTAGCGATTGGCATCAAAGAAGCACACGAACTAGGCAAAAAATTCTATGTGGTGGTCAATATCCAACCTCATAACTCCAAGCTGAAAAATTTTATTCGTGACTTGGAACCTGTTGTCGCGATGCAGCCGGATGCGCTGATCATGTCCGATCCAGGTCTGATCATGCTGGTGCGTGAACATTTTCCAAAGATGGATATTCACCTGTCGGTTCAGGCCAATGCCGTGAACTGGGCAACCGTGAAATTCTGGAAAAACATGGGGCTGACCCGTGTCATTCTGTCACGTGAACTGTCGATTGAAGAAATTGCAGAAATCAAACAGCAAGTGCCCGATATGGAGATTGAGGTTTTTGTTCATGGCGCATTGTGTATGGCCTACTCTGGCCGTTGCATGCTGTCTGGCTATATGAACAAACGTGATGCCAATCAGGGTGCCTGCACCAATGCCTGCCGCTGGGAATATAAAGTTCTGGATGCCAAGGAAGATGAAACCGGTGATGTCATTCCAGTAAAAAATCTGGATTCAGGCTGCTGCTCTAAAGATGCTGATGAACAGCACATGCAAGAACAACATCAGTTTGATGAGCCTGTGCTATTGCAGCGGAATGATGAAGATATGTTTGCCGCAGAAGAAGATGAACACGGCACTTATTTCATGAATTCTAAAGATCTACGTGCAGTCCAGCATATAGAGCGCTTAACTAAAGTGGGTGTGCATTCACTGAAAATCGAAGGCCGTACCAAGTCTTATTTCTATTGCGCCCGTACTGCTCAAATTTACCGTAAAGCGATTGATGATGCGCTTGCGGGTAAACCTTTTGATCCGTCACTGATGACACAATTGGAAGGCTTAGCGAATCGTGGTTATACCGAAGGTTTTCTACGCCGCCATGTGCATAGTGAATATCAGAATTATGAACATGGTTCTTCCAGTTTTGATCATCAAATTTTCTGCGGTGAAGTACTGGAGCGCAATGGAGATTACATCAAGATCGATGTGAAAAACCGTTTTATCGTCGGTGACTCACTCGAACTGATGACGACTAAAGGCAATATCACTTTCAATTTAACCGAAATGAAAGACAAAAAAGGTAATCTGATCGAAGACGCCAAAGGTTCAGGTCATATCGTTGAGATTCCAGTTCCGGCAGATGTTGATATGCAATATGCCCTGCTGATTCGTAATCTGCCAAGCTCGACTATGGATATTTCGGCATCTTCACTGGCTTATCAAGCGAGTTAAATATGGCACTACTAATTACCGACAAATGCATCAATTGCGATATGTGTTTACCGGAATGCCCAAATGACGCGATTTATGAGGGTGCGAAAGTTTATGAAATTGATGTGAACCGTTGTACAGAATGCGTCGGTTTTTATGAGCATCAGACCTGTGTAGATGTCTGTCCGATTGAATGCATTGTTCCACATCCGGAGTATCGGGAAACACAAGAACAATTACTGGAAAAATTTAAGGGTTTGAACTTATTTAAATCTTAAAAAATGAAGCGATGGAATATACATTGCTTCATGTAAAGACAACCTTGGGGAAAGTATAAAAATAAGGGTTAAAAACAAAAACTGTGCAGAGGAAAGGAACAGCTGAAAGTGCGTGGGGACACTTTTGGCTGATCCAATAATAAATATAAAAAAAGGAACTCGGGTGTTAGCGTCCTGAGTTCCTATAAAGCGATAATAATGTATTTATAAGATATAGCACCTCGGTTTTGGGGAACCGAGGTGCTATTTTTTTTACTGCCCAGAACGGATGATGTAATCAAAAGCAGACAATGACGCCTTGGCACCTTCACCGGTGGCAATGATGATTTGCTTGTAAGGCACTGTGGTACAGTCACCTGCAGCAAACACACCTTTGACATTGGTTTCATTACGGTCGTTAATCACAATCTCGCCACGGTTGGTTAGCTCAACAGCTGTTTCTTTTAAGAAATCAGTGTTTGGTAACAAACCGATCTGCACGAAGATCCCCGCCAGCTCAACCACATGCTCTTCATCCGTAGCACGGTCTTTATACTTCAGACCAGTCACCTGTGCACCGTCACCCAGCACTTCAGTCGACAAGGCATTCTTGATCACCGTAGTGTTTGGCAAGCTGTTGAGCTTGTCTTGCAACACCTGATCCGCACGCAGCTTGGTATCAAACTCCACCAGCGTTACATGCTCAACAATCCCTGCCAGATCAATCGCGGCTTCTACACCCGAGTTACCGCCACCGATGACCGCAACACGCTTGCCTTTGAACAGTGGACCATCACAGTGCGGACAGTAGGCTACACCACGGGTTTTATATTCCTGCTCACCTGGAACATTCATCTCTCTCCAGCGTGCGCCGGTCGACAGAATCACGGTTTTCGATTCCAGTTTGGCCCCATTTTCCAGAGTGACTTCAACTAAACCGTTAGATGTTTCATCCGCACCTTTGATGTTGGAGACACGTTGCAGGTTCATGATGTCGACACCATATTCACGTACGTGGGCTTCCATCTCGGCTGCAAACTTCGGACCTTGAGTTTTTTGTACAGACGTGAAGTTTTCGATGTCCATGGTATCCATGACCTGACCGCCCATGCGTTCAGCCACGATCCCGGTTTTAATGCCTTTACGCGCTGCATAGATTGCAGAGGTATTCCCAGCAGGTCCACCACCAATCACCAGGACATCAAAGGCGTCTTTGGCATTCAGCTTTTTAGCATCTTTGGCAGCGGCATTGCTATCCAGCTTGGCAATGATTTCTTCCAGTGTCATACGACCCTGACCGATATGCTGGTTGTCCTGGAACACCATCGGAACCGCCATGATTTTGCGTTCTTCTACTTCTTCCTGGAAGAAAGCCCCATCAATCATGGTCGCTGTAGTGCCCGGGTTATAGATGGCAATCAGGTTGAGTGCCTGAACCACATCCGGACAGTTATGGCAGCTTAACGATACAAATACATCGAAATTAGATTGAACCCCCAGGCTCTTGATATTTGCCAGTACTTCATCCGAGACTTTTGGTGCATAACCTGAGGTTTGCAGCAATGCCAGAATCAGCGAAGTGAACTCATGGCCCATTGGCAAGCCTG
>JADHEF010000181.1_pt1 | contig 76662 bp, 78 predicted proteins | sample 8952391 | NCBI WGS metagenome assembly JADHEF01 (sample SAMN16124439, study PRJNA663245) | bioreactor sludge metagenome | isolation source: sludge (nitrite) | place: India:Bengaluru | collected 2019-02-28
ATCACATCTCCTTTCTTTGAGCCTATCTCTATCCTGTCCCCAACTCGATAGATATTATTGAAGAATATTGCCAGGCCACCAACAAAATTCTTTGCCACGTCCTGTATGGAGATGGTGAATGCTGCTGCTACCAGACCGAAGCCCAGCAAAAGCGTCCTGATATCTTCCACCCAAATAATCCATATTGCTATAAAATTAAATAATAAATAAAGGAAATAAGAGGTCTTGGATAAATAATATCTTTTGTCAGATGAAGAAACTTTGCGGATAAATTTATCTTCTAAGAGCAGCCTAAAAATTATATAAATTATTAATACTAAAATTAATGTAATGATTCCGCGTGTCAGGTAAGTGCTTTGAAATAAGAAGGTAAAAAGCCATAATGATACTATAGAGACAGCCAAGAACAGAGGAATAAACCAACTTCGAGCCATGATCAATTCATCGCCATATTCATTGGCCTTCCCCTCCTTATTAATTTACCTTATCATTGATATGTCCATTTGTTATAAGTCATTTGTTTATCTCCGGGATTTGATCAGAAAGATGCTATGCAGCATCCCTCTGAAGTACTATATTCTGGTAAGGATAGGGTATCTCTATTCCCTCTGCATCGAATCTCTTCTTGACTGCTTCCCTTATATCGCATCCGGTATCAAAGGCATCTCCCCGGCTGGGCACATGGAATGTCAGCCTGAGATTTACGGCAAAATCCCCCAGCTCCGTGAGTCTGACATTGATCTCCTCATCCTTCATCACCTGTGGATGCTGCTTCGTCTCCTCAATTATTATTTTTCTGGCCTTATCGATATCAGATGTATATGCTATTCCGAAGTCTACCGGCCAGATAGCCTCTGGACTCCCGATGCTCCAGTTGACAATATAATCGCCGCTGATCAGGCTGTTTGGCACAATTATTCTCCTCAGGTCCCAGGTGCATATGATGGTGTGCCTCAAAGTCAAATCCTCAATATGCCCATATTCTCCCTTGAAATCAACATAATCGCCGATGCGAATCGGTTTGAAAACAGCTAATAATATGCCAGAAATAATATTAGACAGAGAATCCTGAGCCGCAAAACCAATGGCAATACCTGCCACACCTGCACCGGCCAGCATGGCAACGGCTACCCGGTTGAGAGCAGGGATCTGCAATATGATCATTAAAATTCCAATTATGTATATGGCAGCCACAATGAGTCTGCGGGTAAGGGCATGGGAGGTCTGATCGAACTCCTTATCCATCTTGCTGGCTTCAAATATGTGCGGGATATGCTTTTTAAGCACTCTATCGGCCATTCTGGCAATGATGATGGTGGCAATCAAAATTATCAATATAGAAATGCCGGTTGTCAGAATCTCCCATAAATTTGAGCCCAGAGCCCTCTCAAGATATTCTACAGATAGATATTCCACTACTGACGCAGGCTCGGTTTTAGAACTCTCGCCAATCAATTCTGCAGGTATGGAGGGATTCTTCGAGGCTACATCGACCATATAAAAAACCATCAGCCGCAATACTTATAAGTTTTATGATCACCAGGAAAGAGATGCAGTTGCTTATGGCGATTATAAATAAAATAAATCTCAAGGGCTCAGAGGGCCTGATCAGGAAATCGAGATCTACCGGATCATTTCTAGCTTTGCTCTTGATCCTGGGAGTTCTGCTTATTGCCTCTATCGCAAATTCAGCAACATACATTGTCTCAGAGAAATCGGATGATTATTCAATCCAAAGCGCCATCAATAAGGCCGTGGACGGGGACAGGATCATAGTCAAGAGCGGGACATATTCAGAGAGAATAAATGTTACAAAAAGATTGATCATCAGAGGCGTCGACACCGGGAACGGACTGCCGGTAGTAAATGCAAATGGAAGACGGGACGTCATAACTCTGATTGCAGATGGCATCTGGCTGGAGGGTTTCCTGGTCATCAACTCGGGCAGCGCCTCAGAGGATGCCGGAATCAAGGTGCTGTCAAGCAAGAACATTGTTCGTGGTAATATTTTAAATAATAATTCATACGGACTATTTTTAAAGAACGCCTCTTATAATGAAATTAAATCAAATCAAGCCCTGGGTAATGATGTGGGGATTGCGCTTCAATCCTCAAGAAATAATACAATCGTGGATAATTACGCAGCTAATAACTCCTTTGCCGGGATTTTTTCTGGCAATTCCAAAAACAGCATCATCAGAAACAACTCAGTTTATGGGAATTCCTGGGTGGGCTTATTGTTCAATAACACAGAAAATGCCCTGATTGAGGAAAATACCGCCTTTGCAAATGCAAACGCCGGCATTTGGGTCCGAAATTCAAGATATAATCAGATAAAAGGCAATAATGCAAGCTATAATCCGATATTTGGATTTATCCTGGATCGGTCATTCAATAATACATTTTCCATGAATACAGCTAATGGCAATCTTGATGGGATCAGCATGGATCTGTCTCATGATAATATCATTTTAGAGAATAATATTAGCCAAAATAAATTTGGAGTATACCTGGATGGATCGGATAAAAATCGAATTTATTTAAATAATTTTATTCATAACAATATAAATGCATATTCGTACAATTCATCAAATCAATGGAGCTCGGATAAAGCATTCAGCTATCTATACCGAGGAATAATATCCTGGAATTCCATGGGCAATTTCTGGCATGACTACCAGGGGGATGATGCCTTTGACTCGGGGATAGGAACCTCAGCCTATGTATATGAATTCATAAGAGACGAAGCTCCCTTGATCTCCATGAAAGATAATTATAAAATCCTAAAATGAATATACTCCACGAATTTGAATATGCTCCCGGAATTCTTAAGCTAATGAGCCTTGATAGAGAGAAGAGACAATGGCCTCCCGTTTAATAGAGATTAGCCTGCCCAAGAATAAGCAGGAAGCACTGGAAGAGCTGATAGGGAGCAGAAATGAGGTAATTGATATCATCATCCAGCCTTCCATGGGCTTTTGGAGGATCCCGGTACACGGCCAGTGGAAGATCCGTTTTTCCACAGACAAGATCCTGGCCAGAATGCTGATAACGGCGGAAGAGAGCCAGGGCATTATCGACCTGATAGAGGAGACATTCCAGGATGAGGAGGGGTTCAGGCTCAATATCTTCGCCCTGGAGGCCACTTTTCCAGCCATCTTTGAAGAGAAAAAGCCCGATTCAGAGCCTTCCATGGAAAAAAAGAACGGTCCCAAGGAGAGCGTGAGCCGGGAAGAGCTGCACAATGATCTGGTTGAAGGGGCCAAGACCACCTATATCTATGTCTCAATGATAGTCCTCTCTTCAATTGTGGCAGCAATTGGTGTCCTCAACAACAATGTCGCAGTGATTATCGGGGCCATGGTTATAGCTCCCATGCTGACCCCAAATGTCTCCCTTTCTCTGGCTACCACCCTGGGAGACCTGGCCATGGCCAAGAGCTCACTTAAAACTATAGTCATCGGCATCTTCATTGCCGTCTTTCTATCCTTGACTATGGGCATCTTCTTGCCTGTGGATCCCTCCCTGCGGGAGATATCATCCCGAACCAGTGTCGGGCTGATGGACATCGTTTTGGCATTGGCTTCCGGCGCAGCAGGAGCTCTCTCTTTTACCTCATCGGCGCCATCAGTGCTCATTGGAGTGGCAGTGGCAGTTGCCCTCATGCCTCCATTAGTTGTTTTCGGATTGCTTTTAGGGGCGGGATACTACACCCTGGCCATGGGTGCTCTGCTCCTCTTTCTGGCGAATATATTCTCGGTGAATCTGGCTGGAGTTGCCACCTTCATCGCTCAGGGTATTGAGCCCAGGAGCTGGTGGGATGCCAAAAAGGCCAGGAGAGTTACCATCCTGGCTATTGCGGGGTGGGCTATATTATTGGCCTTTCTGATAATGTTTATTTTTTATGGAGACTTCCGTATAATTAAATGAATAATCAAGGGTGATAAGATTTTCAGTGCATCAATATCGTTATAAGATGACTACGTCCAAAATCTTATGCTCCAATAATGTCTGGAGCGTCTGTAATTCGATGAGAGGGCTGCTTAATTCTGTTATTTCAATAATCACCCGTGGTGCGGTAATCCTCTCGCGGCGGGCTAAAGGTGTCAACAACCACCGACCTTTCCAATGCCAGCGCCGAATGCACCGCTCCCGATGGAGCAGAATAGCTGTCGCCCGGCCCCAGATCAGAGCTTTTGCCATCCACGCTCAACCGAATCCTTCCCGAGACCACATATCCAGCCTGGTCCTGGGGATGAGAATGGCCGGGGATCTCGACTCCCTTCTCCAGATCAAAACGGCAGATCATCAGCCTTTCATCGCTTACCAGAGTTCTGCGGGCCAGGCCGGGAAGCATCTCCACGACCTCTGCCCGGTCATAGAAAAAGAACATCTACTTGGCCTTTACCGCCTGGGTCAGATATGCCTTCACATTATCCGCTTCAGTTGGCTGGCCCAGTATGAACTTCTCCACCATATCCTTGGCCAGCTCATCGGGGAACTGCACCGGAGGATGCTTCATGGTGTAGGCGGATATGGCCAGTAGAGGGCCGCCTATCTTTCTGTCCTTGGCCAGCTTGCAGATCCTTATGGCGTCTATGGCACTCCCGCCGCTGTTGGGAGAATCCTCCACCGATAATCGCAACTCCAGGTTTATGGGCACGTCTCCGAAGATCCTGCCCTCCATCCTCAAAAAGCAGACCTTGTTGTCCCTCTGCCAGGGCACATAATCCGATGGCCCGATGTGGATATCATCATCGCCTAGGGGCACATCCAGAATGGACTGCACCGCCTCCGTCTTGGAGATCTTCTTGGACTTGAGACGCTCCCGGTTGAGCATATTGAGAAAGTCGGTATTGCCGCCGATGTTAAGCTGGTAGGTCCTGTCCATGATGCAGGCCCGGTCCTTGAAGAGCTGGGTTAAAGCACGATGGACAATGGTGGCACCAATCTGAGACTTGATGTCATCGCCAACAATTGGAACTCCCGCCTCCTGGAATTTAGCTGCCCATTGAGGATTGGAGGCTATGAAAACAGGCATGCAATTTACAAAGCCCACGCCAGCGTCCAGTGCCGCCTGGGCATAAAAGCGTGTGGCCTCCTCCGAGCCTACGGGCATATAATTAACCAGCACATCTGCCTCGGTGGATATGAGCTCTTCTCTCACATCGCATGGCTGCTCGTCGGCTAGGACAAATCTCTTCTCAGCGGAATAGCTCCTCATATGGGGGGCGAACCCGTCCAGGACCGGCCCCATCTTTACCGATACGTTCTTGCGAGGAACATCAGGATAAAACACCTTGGTGCAATTGGGAGGGGCAAATATGGCTTGGGCTACGTCCTTTCCCACCTTTCGCTCATCTATGTCGAAGGCCGCCACCACATCGATATCACTGGCTCTGTAACCGCAGATATCATAATGCATAAGCCCTATGCAATCCTTTTCATCAGCATTTTTGTAATATTCTATCCCCTGAATCAGGGAACTGGCGCAGTTTCCCAAGCCCGCGATTGCCAACCTTATCTTTTTCAAACTCTTTTCCCCTCCTGGGTCAAATGAAGCTCGGAGACCTGAGTTCGGAGTCGGAGCTTCGTATAAATGCAGGACATATATAACATTATAGGCCCGGCTGAGACCAGCATTGTTCACCTTGGCTTTAACTTTATTCCCCTAGAATAGGTGCCAGAATTCTGCCTAGCACCCTGTCTAGCTCATCTGTCAGCCTGGCTCTTCCATCTTCGCTGCTTTCATATTCTATTCTCTCGGCTCGGGGTATATCGGTCAGATAGCTTGAGCCCTGCGGATAGATCAGAACCGTCTCTTTTCCCAGTGTATGGGCCATGCCCAGGCCGTACATAACCTGAGGATCGGCTCCGGTGAGGTCGGCCAGTATCACCGCAGCATAGTTGATGCTTCGCCACATCTCCCTCACTGCCGCCCTTCCGCTGCGGATGTCCGGTGCATCCTCGTAAGCCAGATTTCGGGCGGAAAGTGCAGAAAGGATGGCCTCTTCTATTCCCGGCTCCCCTCTTTTCTCTGGCCGCAGTAGGAGCAAGGTCCTGGTCATGACCGGCTCCTCGGCCGGGCCGAAAATGGGCCGGTGGCGCATGAGTCTGAGCTTCTCCTCCAGCCTCAGATACTCCGAGTCGACATGCTTTGCGGCAATGCCCTCCAGGGCAGTCCGGCGATCGGGGGTGCTCTGATCCATCAATACGGCAGGAAACTGGATTATGAAAGGATCATCGAATCCGAACTCCCACTTGGCACTTTGAGCTGCCTGCTGGACATTTAAAGCCATATCAGGCCGGCTAAAATAGCTGGCTGTGCGGTTTTCCAGCCGAAACTGGCCCAGGATGGTGAGGCTCTCCCGGTCCAGGATGGCCACCATGCTGGAAGGAAGCTGGCTCCTGGCAATTCCCCTCTGCAGATGCCTCTCCTCGGTCATGGAATCGACCATGGCCATGAATTCATCCAACAGGCCATCCACTCTGGCAATAAGCTCTGCCTCCATATCGCCGCTTTTCATCCGGTCCTTATCGTTGAGCATAAAACTTCATCCTCGTAATCGATTACCTATTCCCGCTTAAAACTCGGGGCATGTCCTGAGATCTGTTTTTGCAGCAGGCAAAATAGCCTTGCACATCCGGAGGGCATGCTTGCCCGTTCCATAGTAGTTTCTGACAAGCTCTCTATCCCTGTAGCCTGCTTTATGATAAAGCTCTATGGCCTCCGGCCTCTCCACTGCCGCCTCCAGCCGGACAGTCTCTGCACCGAGTCGCTGCAGCTTCTCTTCCAAAGAGGAGATGAGACTGCTTCCTATGCCCATCCTGCGGTATTGGGGATGAACATCCAGGGTATAAACCGCCCCCGCTTTTCCGCTGGCATAACCCATGATGAAACCAAGCACCTTTTTCTCCGGCTGGCAGGCGACTAAGCAGACGGCGTATTCTATGAGATAGGCAAACATCCGGGGGGGGAAGGCCGCCTCCTCAGGAAAGCAGAGGCTCTCGATCTGAACAATCTGGGCCAGGTCTCTGCTCTCCGCTCTCCGGATGTTCATTTCTTCAAGGGTACTGTTCCTGAACCTGCTTTATGACCTCGCCATAAGCCCCAAATACCTCAGGAATGTCTATAGTGCCTATCACATCCACTACACCAACTGCAGCAACCGCTTGGCCCTCCACCACTATCGGTGCGACGGAGACTGGAATGCCTTTATAGGCTCCGCTCTCCGGCGTGGTGCGAATGCTCTTTCCTTCGCTTATAACCGCCTCCAGCACCGGTCCGCTGTAGCTGTCATCAAGAACCATTCCTTTCTCCACCCTTACTCCTGGAAAGCCCCTGCTGCGCATAGTCACAGGAAGCCTGAGGATCTCATGCAAGGTCAGGGCCAGAGGTGCCAGGTCACAGGACCTGGAGTTCTCCGATATCACAATTCTGGGCATGATTGAGATATTGGGCTGCGATATCAAATAAATCCTGCCCTACCCGATAGTTCTACCGTCCCTTTCTCTTGAGAAGCCGGGCCTGGAAGCCGTGGTACTTGGCAAAGCCCTCTGCGTCCTTCTGGCTCAGCGTCCCAGAGTCAAATGATACCATATCCTGGTCGTAAAGCGCATCGGGGGATTGGCGACCCACAGGCATGGCAGCGCCGCAGTACAGCTTCATCCTCACCGAGCCGTTGACCCTCTTCTGAGACTGGTTCAGGAAAGCCATGAGATCGTCATAGAGAGGATCCTCTACCAGGCCCTTATAGGCCAGCTCCGACCAGGCCTCGTCCACCATGACCTTAAAGCGCAGCTGGGCTCGGGAGAGAACCAGATGCTCCAGATCTTTGTGGGCTGTGATCAGGATAGTAGCGGCAGGATGCTCATAGTTCTCTCGAGCCTTGAGCCCCAGAACTCGGTCCTCGATCATATCCGTCCGGCCCACGCCATGCACTCCCCCTATTCGGTTGAGCCTCTCTATCAGCTCCAGTCCACCCATGGTCACTCCATCCAGGGAGACGGGCACACCTGCGGCAAAGCCGATCTCCACCACCTCTGGCTTCCTGCCGGCATCGGGTCTCTCCGTCCAGCCGTAGATCTCCTCAGGAGGCTCAAAGTAGGGGTCCTCCAGCTTGCCTCCTTCCATGGATCGGGACCATATGTTCTCGTCTATGGACCAGGGTTTCTCTTTGGTCACAGGAACATCTATTCCATGCTCCCGGGCATAATCAATCTCCCATTCCCGGGCTAGGTCCAGTTCTCGCATGGGAGCAATCACCCGGCAGTCCGTAGCCCGGAAGATGGCCTCGAAGCGGAGTTGATCGTTGCCGCGACCGGTGCAGCCGTGAGCCAGGTTCTTTATTCCCTTCTGCTCGGCGATCTCTGCTGCTTTTTTGGCTATTAGCGGCCGGGCGATGGCTGTTCCCAGGACGTAGCCCTCATAAGAGCCATTGGCCTTGATCAGAGGGAAGACATAGTCATTGACGAACTCCTCTCTGGCATCTATGGTGATATGCTCATCCGCCAGAAGCTCGGCTCTCTTGTTTCCCCGTTCGACGTCAGACTGCGGCTGGCCAACATCCACCAACACCGTGACTATCCTGTCGAATCCATAGCGCTCTCTTAAGAGCGGTATGCAAACTGATGTATCCAGGCCACCGGAGTAGGCCAATACAACTTCATTCAATTCAGCTTCACCGCTGTCGTAAAGGAGAGATGATCGATTTAACCTTATCTCTTCATGCAGCGATAACTCTATAACTGCCGGGAAAAAAGAAAGCATATAATGACCAAGCTTCTCGAGACGGCTGCTTTGGGCGTGGACTTTGATCCCGATCGTCGAGCATTGCAGGCCAGTGGGGCTCTGGCCAGGATAATCCAGCCGGTTTTAGATATGATGAACCAGAGGCTGGCGGAGGAGAAGCCTGCTCTGATTCGGGCAGATGATATGGTGGTCAGCACCTGGCTTCCGCCCATACCCAGCGGCCCCTTCAGGAGGCTGCTTGCCAATGAGGCCAGGGCGGCGATAGGCCGTCCGGTTCCCTCCACACTCTCCCTGGAGGTCACCAGAAGCTGCGGGGCCAGATGTGAGCACTGCCTGATGCGAGAGGGTGAGGGCGAGCTGAGCTATGAGGAGATGACTCGGATCATAGATCAGGCACTGGACTTGGGAAGCTGCATCATCACCTTTACCGAGGGAGATCCTCTCCTTAGAGAGGATATATTCGATCTGATCAGGCATATTGATCCGGATAAAGCGGTGGCAAATCTCTTCACCCCTGGCCTGGAGCTTACCGCGGAAAAGGCGATCAAGCTCAAAGAGGCGGGCCTCTACAATCTGATCATCGGCGTTTACAGCACCAATCCTGAGGAGCATGATCAGATCAGAGGCGTTGTTGGGGCCCATGCCCGGGCTCTGCAGGCCATACGCACGGCTCTCGATGCCGGTCTGATGGTCACCATGTCCTGCCATATCAAGTCGGGGCAGGTGGACAGAATTTTAGAGCTTTACAGACTGGCCGACGAGCTGGGGGTACAGGAGCTTTCCGTATGGGAGGGCATGCCCAGAACACCCGAGGAGAAGCTGACTCTCATAGAGAAAGAGAAGATCGTGGATATCTACCGCAAGATAAACTCCGAACCGAGCGGACCCAGGATCTTCGCCAATACCTACTTCGAGGGCCAGATGCTAGGCTGCATGGCTGGCAGAAGGTGGATGCATGTGGCTGTGGACGGGAGCATCCGGGGCTGTCCTTACCTCGAAGATAGCTATGCCAGTATCAAAGATGTCTCACTAAAGGATGCCTGGAGGGCTCTACGCCATAGCGGGGATTTCGAGGGTTCGGTTTCTCATTGCCCGGCCCAGGAGATCTTTGGTTAATGTCATAATCTCAATTTGTAGGGCCTAATCAGAGGCAGCTTCAACTGCAATTGGATCTGCAAAATTATTTATGTTTATCAAATGATATTCTTAATAAGCAGAAGCATCGATGGAGGGAATGAGTGATATGTCTGAAGAAGAAAAGCCCATTGTAAAACCGTCACAGCCGCAGTTCATACCCAAGCTCAAAGGCAAGAAGGTCATGATTCGCCTCATCTCAGGAGGGCAGCCGGTTGTCGGGACGGTTGAATCATTCAATTCATATGAGATCCAGCTCCAGACGACTAAAGGCGAGCTGCTGGTCTTCAAGCATGCCATTGCCACCATAGAGGCGGTTGAAGAGCCACGCGGATATAAGCCTGGAAGTTAGAATCATCATACATTTTATATTTTTTAACCGGCTACATTTTTACAGTTTTTGCTTTTGGCCTCGAGCCCTGGCTTTGTCAGAGCCTGCCCGCATCAGCAGATCAAAATCCTCCCATCTGGTTTAATGAAGGGAAAGCAATATATTATAGAATGCGAATGCAGGCTTAACTTAATGAGCAGATAATCTTTAAATTGAGTGTTCTAGAGGGGAGTATAGTGAGAGGATTTACGAAAGCGATGCCTGCCTTTCTGGCGGCAGCTATGCTGGCAGCTCTGCTTACTATCGGAGCAGGCCAGATGGAAAAGAGTACTGCAGATGCAGCTACATTGAACCAGGATCTATCTTTGCTTGGGGATAGACCCCAGCCCATGGACCGCCCGGCAGAGGCAGCCATGAGAGAGCTCTTCGAGAAGGGAATTGGCAGTCCCTGGGCGGGAGGCGAGCCGTTCTCATCCAGCAACGGAATAGAAGGGGATGAGGCCAAGATCAAAACCTGTCCGCTCTTCAGCTATCAGTTCATAGGAATGCTTAATGTAACCACGGGATTGATAATTGCATCGGACAGCGGCAGCAGCATGCGGCTCATTCCGGGAATGGGAGCCTACCCCGTTTATGGGTACTTTGAAGAAGGCAAGATGACGGGAATCTTCATCGACTTCAACTCCACACTTATGGCCTGAAGATCCGACCTTCTGGCTCTGGTCTCGGCACAATAAGGAGAGGGCAAGGTCGATTGCCGTCCCCATTGTTTTTTTAGGTCTGTTTTGTCCTAGTAGAATCCTATTCTGATCAAAGGGATAAACAATATAAATATAATATTTTTTTGAAGAAATTATTTAAAATTAAAGATGAGGATTTCTGATTATGTCAAGATAGTTCCATGCTCCTGAGAAGAGCCCCTCTTGCCAATACCGGCAGAAGAGGTCCGTTATGTTTGCACCGATATCTGACACTGACGGCCTTCCAGATGAACATTCTCTCCTTTACTCCTCTCTTCTGATTCTCTCCAAACCGCTTTCCCTGGCCAGAAACAGCTCGTCAAGGTTCTCGAAAATGCCGTGCTCCACCAGGCCCGGAATCCGGCTCATCCTTGCCCCAAGCTCCACCGGCTCCTCAATACTTCCGAAGTCCACATCCAAAACGAAGTTGCCATTATCGGTGATCACCGGCCCGTCCTTCATCTTTCCCAATCGCAGGACCGGTCTTCCTCCCAGCTCCAGGAGCTTCTTCTCAACCAGCCGCAGGGCAAAGGGCAGAGCTTCCACAGGGACCGGGTGGGTCAGATGCTTCACATACTTGCTCTCGTCAGCCACAATCACAAACTGCCGCGCCGAGCAGGCCACCACCTTCTCCCTGGTGTGGGCTGCCCCGCCGCCCTTGATGACATAAAGCCTTTCATCTACCTGGTCCGCCCCGTCTATGGCCAGATCCAGAACCGGATGCTGGCTAAGCGTGCTAAGCCGGATGCCGCATTCTATGGCCAGGCTCTCTGCCTGAAAGGAGGTGGGAACGCCCAGAAATTCCAGCCCCTCCTCCTTCATCCTCTCTCCCAGCCGCTTGATGGTCCAGGCCACTGTGGAGCCGGTTCCCAGGCCTACAACCATGCCGCTTTTGACCAGATCCGCTGCCGCCTCTCCCGCCGCCTTTTTGGCGCTCTGATTGGCTGATGCGTCCTTCATGATCCTCCCCAGCCGAATCAGGGCAATATCTCGCTCTTGACCGTGGCGAATACCGGCCCTCTCAGGTCCATCTTGTGCTTGTAGCTGGTGATGAATCTCTCCAAAGCAGGTGAAATCTTGATGTTGATATCCCCCGGCGCTCTCACTATCCGGACTCGGGTCTCAGATTCCCTTCCGGCCATGGCCGCTGCCTCTATCTCATGGGCCGCCAGGGCGGCAAAGGCATCGATGTACCTGATTCCGGTGGAGACTCCCTCGGCAAAGGCCTCCTCCCAGCGGCTGGTTCTGGGTATGCCCATGATGTTCTGCTTGTAGACCACGATCTCATTTTGAGCCGCGGGTCCGCAGAGCTTGGTGTTCTCCTCCGGCTCGACCACAGAAACCCGGACCCTCCTGCCGAAGAGCTCACCCTCCCACGCGACAAAGGCGCAGGGGGAGGGGGCATCTCCATGCTCGACGCATACAGCCACCACTGCCTCGGCTATATCCTGGCCGGCTGGAGTAGCCGGGCTCTTCTCCACAGCAATCATCTGAGCCATCTCCCGGGCGGAGAGAGACCACTCCGTCTGGAACTGGGGATAGGATAGAGCCCGCAGATCCTGGGAGTTATGCAAAATCATGGCCAGCCTCTCCACCCCCAGGCCCAGGTTCATCACCGGGTAGGGTATGTCGTACTGGGAAAGAGCCGTAGGCGAGTAGATGCCGAAGGTGGCCACCTCCACCCAGCCGCTGCTGTACTTTGTGGCTGAGCCCACCAGGCCGGGATGGTAGGCAAAGACCTCGATCTGGGTTCCCGGGGTGTAGTACTTGCTCCTTTTCTCGTCCGGCCGGAACTGGAATTTCTCGAATCCGAACTGGCTGAGAAGCCCGTCCGCCACCGCCTTGCCGTCCTCTACGCTCACATCCTCGTCCATGATCACACAGCTGGCCGAGTAGTAGCTCATCAGCCTGGCGGCATCCTCCGCCTGCTCCCGGCGGAAGCAGCGGTCCACGGAAAAGAGTTTGAGCGGCAGGCGGCTACGATGGTGAAGGTGAGAGAGGGAGATAAACCAGCCCGAGGTCATATGGCTTCTCAATGTGCGGGCCGTGGCCTCGGCCTTAAGTTCCCGGAACTCGGGAAAGACCTTCTCCAGGACGGTGGAAATGAGGGCATCGTGCGCGCCTAAAGCGGCAGCGATCTCCCCCACCAGATCGTCTCCTTCCACCTTGCCCTTCTTATAGCCGTGCAGGATCTGGCGCAGGGACTCGGTCTCATCGCCGGAGAGCTGGCGTCCCAGCAAGGCATTGACCTGAGAGACCCTTTCTTCAGACATGCCTATGTCCGGTCGGGGAAGCCCGGCCAGGTAAAAGCAGCGATCCAATACTGCCAGAGCCTCGGATCCGAACTGGCGGTAGACGTCAGATGCGTCCACTATCACCGGATTCATGACCTCGGAGAAGCCTAACCTGACGTAGGCCTCACGTAGCTTCTGGATTGTATCGAAAATGGGATGGACCGATCCGAATGAATAGCTGTTCCTGGGATATCTCTGGTTCAAAGAGGGACGACCGAGATAATCCCTTCCTTGCTGCCAGGCTTTATCAAAATCCTCCTTGGCAGCCTCCTTAATCAAGCTGGGATCAAATTTCATGCTTTTTTAGCTCCGGAGACAGTGATCTGTTTAGTTGGTTTATTATTTTATTGATCAGACTGTTTATAATTGAAATTATTTGGGCCGATCTATCTTCCCGGCGGCATGGCTTGCTCGCAAGAGCTTCTGCACTTTTGCCAGCTCCAGGGCATTGGTCAGATCACCCCTGGTCCTTTCCAGCATGCTCCTGGCCAGATCGCTCTTGCGCCGCAAGCCCCTGGTGACGGCATCAGGATAATCGAAGAGCATGAGGAGGCTGTAGATCTCCTCCATCATCTCCAGGAATCGCTCTCCCTCTACCGCCCGGCCGGTCCGGATAAGGTCCAGAATATGGCGGCGCAGCTCGCCAGAGAGATCTCCCAGGCCGCAGAGGTAGTTGATGCCCTCAACCCCCACCTCTTCCGGCTTGAGAATCATATGGGCGGCAATGACGGAATAGACATTTCTGGCCTCTGCATACTCCTGCTCTGCAGCATCTACGAATCCGGCATAGCGAATGTCCTGGTGCTCCTTCAGAGCCTCTCGAATTCCATCCAGGTCCTCTGCTGCCTCCTGCATCAGCCTCAAGGCCGATTCCAGATTGCCCCGATGCACAGAGCGGATGGATGAGGAGCAGAGACGGATCACCTTTCGGGACTGGCGAAAGGCCTCCTCTCTGGCCCTATCTTTGTCTTCCATCTCTTCCAGCATGGCTTTGGAGATGCTCTCAAGAACGCTTGCCATAATCCTCAAATGCCCATCAGCTTCTTCAGGCGGACCACCGATCTCTGCCCCTCCTCCAGGGAGCGGGCCTCGGTGACTATGCGCCCCTCATAATCCCGCAGGGCCTGGGCAACCTTCTTCCAGGGAACGGTCCCATTTCCCACCGGCAGATGCTCGTCCCTCTCCCCATGGTTGTCATGGACATGGAGGTGGATCATTCTGCCTCTATATTTTAGAAAATCCTCTACGTTTCCATTGGTGTTGGCATGGCCCACATCGAAGATGAAGCCCAGGTTCTCCCGATCCACAGTCTCAATTATGCCCATAACCTCCTCCGGCCTGCGGCCCAGTATGGCCGGCATGTTGACCATATTCTCGACTGCCACTTTCATGTCCAGCTCGGCGGCATAATCAGAGACCTGCTGGATTCCCAGAATGCTCTGGGACCAGGCGGCATCGGGCATCTGCATACCCAGGGGAGAGAAGTGGCCGGGATGCAAGACCGCCAGGCGAGAGAACTCGCTGGCCAGTTCCAGACAGCTCTTCATCTGCCGCACCGTCTCCTCCCATATGGGCTGGTTGACCGAGGCCAGATTGAGGTCGGAATAAGGCAGATGAATGGTGATGACCAGGTCAGTGGTCTCCACGATCTCCCTGGCCTGGACCATGCTCTCCGCCGTCAGCCTTTGCCGTCCCTCGTTGACTATCTCCCAGCCGCTGTAGCCCAGATCCTTGAGCTGATAAGCCCAGTCGAAGGGCCGGTCCACCAGCTTGCTGGAGGAGAAGCTAAACATTCCCCTCCTCCTCATTCTCCTGACCCATCCTTCTCTGACTATAATCCTCTATCGATCCTCTCAGTTCGGCCAGATCCATCTCTAAAATGGGAAGGCCATTCTCGGTTCTGGGGGCCAGCCAGTCTATCACCCTCTCCCCACCGGTGATTCTAATGTTCAGAGAGCCTAAAGGCTCTTCTTCTGCCGGGAAGCTGACAATGCCCATTAATGCTGCCTGCTTGTTCAGCCTGAAGCTGGTGGTATCATCCACAAGCCCCCGCAGCATCTCCGATCTGGCGGCATCCAGAATCTTCTGCCGGCGCAGGAGTTCATACATCACCCGAAGGGACTCCGGGCCGTCATAGGCCTCTATCCTGTCGGTGCGAATATCCATGACCAGACCGGGGAAGATGTTCTCTATGGCCGATACCACCCGATCCACCCGCTCGGTGGGCCGCACCGATGAGCTGACAAAAATCTCTATCGTTGCCATCGCTCCTAAACGTGACTGGTCTTGTACCTCAGGATGCCCGCAATTCCGCCAAAGGCCTTGAAGAGCTGGGCCCCCTCCTCAAACTCGGTGGAGATGATCTTGACCGCAGCACTGCTTTTGTCCGCCAGCTTGGAGAGATTGGATACTATGTCCTCCTCCTCAGCCACGGCCAGAGCGCTGCCGCATTTAAGGCAGCTTCCGGGAGGCTCAGAGGCGCTGGTGCGGGTCTCTTCTTGGGTAAAGTCGCAGGAGCGGTTTGTGCATTCGATTTTAGCCCTGGTCTTTCGCAGGTCCTCCGAGAGCAATAGGACCTCTACCGCTCCCAGCTCCAGGTTACGTCTGACCTCTGCCTCACCATAAGCAGCCAGTCCCTTGTCCGACACCAGCTCTTTCATGAAGCGGCGCATGACTACCTTGTCCTGGGTCACCTCCAGGTCCAGGAGCTTGTCCTGAGAAGCGTCCACCAGCTCGTACAGGCCGGATTCGTCGGTGTAGGATACATCCACAGCTCCCAGGACCTTGCGCTGCAGCTCGTGATGCAAAAAACCTCCCTCCATGAACTCCTCTTTGGTGGGAGAGGGGCCTCCAATCAATATTCCCTCCAGGTCCTTGGGATCAATGGCCAGGAACGCCTCTGTAGCCGATTCTCCCACTCTCTTGTAGAAGTCGTGAATGGCTATCAATCGGAGCTGCTGGAAGCGGTGGCTGGACTGGCCGCCCTTCCTCTGCTTGCCGGGAACTGTGGAGGTCAGGGTTTTTAGAGGCTCGACGTATTTCCCTCTAAGAACGCCTATAGCCGCCTCTCGCCTGTCGATGACTATGAGGCCGAATGTCTTCTTGTCCGCCAGCATCTCCTCTAATGGCCCCAGGAGAAACTGGGAATCACAATGATAGCGATAGGTGACAATGGGATCAGGAGGCTCCATTGCCACGCTATACATCTCGGTTTTGTTGGCTCCGGCATCCACTGCGCCTATAAAAAGGACCACGCCATTGGGCGGGGGTCTGGGTATGAGCTTGAGCCGGGACATGGCCGACTCCAGAGAGCCCTGCACAGAAAGCCTGGTGACGCGGGACTTGATATTTGCCGCCTGCCCATACTCCTCCCGCAGCTGGCTGGTGACATCGGAGATCTGCTTATCGGGAGGAATATAGAGGGAGATCAGCTCTGTGCCCCGCCCGGTCTTCCCTCTCAGGCCGTCTAGAAGACGCTTGAATTCATATTTTTCCTGTGCAGTGAACTCCATTTTCAATATTCTCCAAAAACCACTTCCAGCCAAGGTATAAAAGGCTTCTTCAAGGTTGATATTTTAAATCAGGCATAGAATTTCGTGAATCTGATCTATTCAAAAACTATATAAAGATATAAGTTATCTTATAACCTATGGATCAGCTAGTTGTTCTCCAGGAAATCTATGCCTCCTTTTCCAAGGGCACTGGTTCTCTTAGAGAGATAGATATCAATGCAATCGAAGGATGCTGCAGTGATCTGGTGGCTGGATTGCTGGAGGACAGCCTCAATGGACGGATTGGGGAGGAGATCTGTCGCGAACTTTCAGAGAAGCTAACCGATGTTTATGAGCTGAAGCGCCTGGGAGATATCTGCCGCCGGGCAGGTCTCGCCCGCCTGGCAACAGACACATACAAAAAGGCCATATCGCTCTGCGTTGACCCGGTCTTGAGTCCGATTTTAAAGAACAATCTGGGTCAGGCCTATGCCGATCAGGGGAATATCAATCGGGCTATGTCCTACTACCGGGAGGCGGCAGATATCTTCACCAGGGAGGGGGACAGGATCAGCCTGGCCCATGTCCTGGGAAACCTGGGATCAGCTTATCGAAAGGTGGGGGACTATGGCCGGGCCATAGAGAGTGCTCATCGCAGCCTGAAGATATTTGAGGAAGATGAGGACCGGCTCGGGATTGCCCAGATGACCGGCAGCATAGGCCGAATCTATGCCGATATGGGTGAGAGAGAGCTGGCAGCAAGGTACTTCGAGAGGAGCCTGGCCGACTTTCAAAGGCTGGGAGACAAGAGGGGAGCCGCCTGGATTCTCAGCCGCCTGGGGGGGATGGCCAGAGAGAGTGGAGAGCTGAATCGGGCCCTCGGCTATATGCACTCAAGCATCTCCATATGGGAGGGGATGGGGGAGAGAGCAAACCTCGGTGCCGTCCTGGCCGACCTGGGAAGCACCCTCTTGCAGATGGGACAGCCTTCTGCTGCCCGGGATCCCCTGGAGAGAGCAGTTCTGCTCATTCCGGAGCACTCCCGGCTTAATTATCAGAAGGCTCTATCCAGCCTGGCCAGGGCCTACAGCTCTCTGGCAAAGGAGAGCATTGGGGAGGCATTAAAGGTTGAGGGCTCTGATTTGCCAACCGTAGCGGAGAAGAGGCGGCAGGCTGCCCGCCTCTTTGCCAGTTCTGCCGATCGCTATCAAGAGCTGGCGGACACCCTTCCAAATGCCGAGATCAGATCTGAGGCTGCTCTGGCCAGGGGGCGATCCTATCTCTCCCGAATCTATGAGCAGATGCCCGAACAGGAGGCAATGATTCTGGTGGAAAAGGCCATGGCCGCTCTGGAAAGTGCGGCCTCCAGCAGCAATGAGGAGAAGAAGCCTGGCATTCTCATATTACAGAGGATCACCTCCGGCCTATGGCAGGCTCGCCGCACCGATCAGATCGCCCATGATCCCCAGGAGATGAGAGCGGCCCTGTCCTGCTCGGCAGAATATCTGATGCAGGCATCCGGCTCTCTATTTTCAGGGAGCGCTGCAGACCACCTCCTCCGGGCATTGGAGTGCCTGAAATCAGCCATTGAGACTGAGGTCCCGGGAGCAGAGCAGGAGAAAAGGGATGATGCGGCACTGTCTTTACGCCAGGCTGTCCGCCACCTTGCAGTTCAAGAGAAGGAGAATGCAGATGCGGTCTCCAGGATGATGGAAAGGGCAGCAGAGAGGCTCGAGGCACCGGATGGTCTGGAGAAGCGGCAGGAAGATGGCGGCAGAGATAATGATGGGGGGCGGGAGGATGGCAGCGACAGCCTGGCCTGGAGCAGAGAAAGGGCAGCTCTTTTAGCCCTGGCTGAGGCCATGGCCATCTGCAATTTGATCTGTCTCCAGGAGGATTATGGGGCGCCGGGCAGCCAAGACTCGCCTGAGACGGCGGACAGAGACAAGAGCGAGGCGGAGACTAATTTTCTAGACATAGCCGAAGAGGATGGACTTGCCCAGGAGACAGAAGAAGAGTCTCTCCCCCCATCCCATCTATTGGAAGACTGGGGCAGAAGGGATGCAAAAGAGAATGACTTGGCTCTGGCTGAGGGGAGTATGGAGGGTGCATCTTCTCTATCCTGGGCCAGGGTAGCGTCTCCAGAGTGGGGGAGATCATGTAATGAGCCAGCCCAGGCCTTCCAAAACGGCAGCTGTCTGCTCTTGCCGCGAGATGGAACGCCCCTCGAGAGAGCCCTTTTCCAGGCGGAGCCGGGCACAGAGGCATACGCCGGGACAAAGGAGAGATTGGAGAGGTACAAGCCCACGGATAAGGAAGAGGGACATGAGAGGGAGCTATTAAGGGAGACTTTTAGAGAGAGCCCCGGCGGCAGCTACAATGGGACGGTATATCGATATGAGGCACCTGATGAAGAGATAGAGGAGATCGGCCTTCAATTCAACCCGGCCTTGGATGATTTGGAGATGGAGCCCTCGGCCCATCCGATCTCCCCCAGAGTTATTGCCGCTCTGAGGGTTCTGAGCATCCTGGTGTTATTGCTTTTGCTGATAGAGGCGATGCTATATTTGATATAGCATTATATCGTCTAGAGCCGGCAGGCAGATGAAGAAGAAGCAATTGGAGATGATCCTGGAGAGGCTGGAGGGCTTTTCTCGGCCCTCTTTCCAGAGGGAGCAGTATGCCACGCCGGCAACTGTTGCAGCGGAGATGCTCTTTTTGGCCGCCATGCATGAGGACCTGGGAACAGTCTGCGACCTGGGATGCGGGACGGGGATCCTGGCCATAGGTGCGGCTCTGCTGGGGGCAAGAGCAGTGGGTGTGGAGATAGACGGAGAAGCTCTGGCGGTAGCGCGTCGAAATGCCGCTCTGGTTGGTGCCGATGTGGACTTCATCCAGGGAGATGTGAGCCGCATCAGCCTGCGGGGCATAGACACCGTGGTTATGAACCCTCCCTTTGGAGCCCAGAAGGCCAGCGCCGGGGACAGGGCCTTTCTCAGCCGGGCCATAAAGACGGCTAAAGCGGTCTACTCTCTGCATAATCGGGGAAGCGAGAGGTTCATCAGGGCATTTGTTCAGCCCTGCACAGTTCAGGAGGTTGTTCGGCTGGCCTGTCCCCTCAAGAGAAGCTTTGAGTTTCACAGCAGGTCGGTCAAGAGCATAGAGGTTGAGCTGTATAGAATATCATGTTAGCATAGACACGGGATCTACAGCCCTGCCCCATGCCAGGCTTTAGATACTAGAAGCTACTGATGGGTCCTATTGCAGGAAATGGATCAAAGGACCAAATGAGAGATCAAGATTGCACTTATAGATTTGAATTGAGGAAATATTATGGACGGCAGCTTTGTGCTTCCCGGTGATGTAGTGGGATCCACGGAGGAGTTTGTCTCCGGGGACTATACCTACTCCCGAGGGGGAAAGATATTTGCATCAACTGCAGGTCTGGTCAATATCGACTCCAAGACCAGGTCGGCAAGGGTTATACCCAAGAGCAATGCACCGGTGAGGCTCACCCAGGGAGACATAGTGGTGGGAGAGGTTATCGATCTCAAGGACAGCCTGGTCATAGTCTCACTGGCCTTCAAGAAGGGGCATGAGAACCGCCCGCTCTCTGATGAGGAGGCGACAATCCACATATCCAATGTTAGAAGCTCTTATGTCAAGGATCTGCGTCACCTCTTCTCTCTGCGCGACATCCTCAAGGCCAAGGTAATAGATGATCGGCAGATGAGGCTTTCCACGGGGGATGAGGATCTGGGAGTGATCAAGGCCTACTGCAATCGCTGCCTCACCGGTCTGGCCCGGAAGGACAGCAAGCTGGTCTGCCCCAACTGCGGCAGCACTGAGACCCGCAAGATGAGCTCCGCCTATGGTCTGGGAGTGGTCTGATGAATCTGAAGATCATCAAAAAGACGGACAACCAGGCCATCATCGAGTTCGTGGGTGAGGGGCACACCATCCTGAACCTGCTGCGAACTGAGCTTCTGGCGGATGAGAGAGTGCTCATGGCCACATATGATACCAAGTTTCCCATCATGGACAATCCCGTCTTCCGGCTGACCACCAAGGATGCCGATCCCATTGTGGTCTTGAGGGAGGCAGCAGCGCGCATCATCGTCCAGTGTCAGGAGTTCTCGGAAAAGTATGCTGAGGCGGTGGATTGAGAGGGGTTTGGCTAAAATAATTTTCCGAGTGAATCCCAATTCAGAATCCTCTGATCTAATTCTATTTTATTTTTATCTGTTAATACCTTGAATAGCTGCTAATTTAAACTATTGAAGCTCGTTGATGGGATTATGGAATTTGACGGCAAGGTAGCTATTGTGACTGGTGCATCCACCGGCCTGGGGGAAATTATAGCAGAGGAGCTATTTGATCAGGGCGCCTGTGTGGTTATCGCCGCTCGCCATGAAGAGCAAGCACGATTGGTGGGAGATCGAATTGATCCCAGCGGCAAAAAGGTGCATATATGCAAAACCGATGTAAGAGACCATCGTTCGGTAGAGAGCCTTATTCGCAGCACGCTGAAGCGCTTTGGGGCTCTGCACTTTGCGGTAAACAATGCGGGCATTACCGGTCCAGCAGGGCGAGCCATACCCGATTATGATATCTCAGATTGGGATGACGTAATAGCCACTGACTTATCCGGGACCTTTTTCTGTCTTAAATATGAGATTCCTGCCATAATCAAAAGCGGCGGCGGTGCTATTGTGAATATGTCTTCCGGAAACGGTGTTGTGGGATTGGCCGGCCTTGCGGCTTACACTGCAGCCAAGCATGGTATATTGGGATTGACTCGCTCTGCCGCTCTGGAGTTTGCAGATAAAGGTGTGCGCATAAATGCGGTTGGCCCAGGATATGTTGATACGCCCAGAATGAGAGAAGCGCCAAAAGAGATTCTGGCACAGTTTGCAGCAGCTCATCCCATGGGAAGGTTGGCAGAGCGCAGAGAGATAGCCTATTTAGTAGCTTTTTTGCTTTCCAGCAAAAGCTCCTTCTCCACGGGAGGCTTTTATCCCATTGATGGTGGTTATACTGCAAAATAGGCCTGGAAAACTGATCTGGTCGAGCCGAGACCCCAAGATTCCTGAGTTTTGGATGACCGGGGTGCGCCGCCCGAAGCATATCCCATGGATCCGGGAGAAGGCCAAGGTCAGACCAGAAGACATACTGGCGCTGCATTCCCTGGAGAGATATGGAGCAGTATGCTGCTTCTCATTGATCAAGGTGGAGGAGCTGGAGAAGACGGCAGAGTTCAGTTTGGGTCCGGTGATCAATGAGGCTTTCCAGCAATCGGGAGGAAGAAAAATGAAAGATCAAGAGCTGAAGATGGCTGTAAGAGAGGGTTACTCTCGGGTGGCCAGGAGCGGCAGCTCATGCTGCCAATCCGGATGCTGCGGATCGGCCAAGCCGCAGCAGATAAGCAAAAAGATAGGATACACTGAGGAGCAGATGGAGGCGGTGCCGGAAGGCTCCAATCTGGGACTCGGCTGCGGAAATCCCGTGGCCCTGGCGGCACTAAGGGAGGGCGAGACCGTCCTGGACCTGGGCTCTGGCGCGGGATTCGACTGTTTTTTGGCCTCCCGGGCAGTGGGTGAAAAAGGTAAGGTCATAGGTGTGGACATGACCGAGGAGATGCTGGAAAGGGCAGCAGCCAATGCCAGGAAGGGAGGCTACAGCAATGTGGAGTTTCGGCAGGGGGAGATAGAGGCCCTGCCGGTTGAGGACGGAACTGTTGACGCCGTCATCTCCAATTGCGTGATCAACCTGGTTCCGGATAAGGATAAAGCCTTCCGGGAGGCTTTCAGGGTACTGAGGCCCGGCGGCAGGCTGATGGTATCGGACATAGTCCTCCGGAGGAGTCTGCCCGATTTCGTCAAGCAGTCCATCCAGGCCTATGTGGGATGCCTGGCCGGGGCGGTCTCAAAAGAGAGATATCTTGATGCCATAGCCAGAGCCGGATTTGAGGAGATCGAAGTTATCGGGGAGTCGGATTTTCCCCTGTACTGCATGACCAATGATCCCACCGGCCAGGCCATCTTGATCGCCCTGGAGGGCTCGCCCGTGGAGATCAAAAAGGTGGAGGGGTCTATCTCCAGCCTCAAGGTAAGTGCCGGGAAGCCGGGGCCATAAATTGGAGGATATCTGGCCAGGGGAGATGAGATGATCGAGATAGACGGCTCCTATGGAGAAGGCGGCGGCCAGATCGTGCGCACTTCAGTTGCTCTGTCCGCCGTGACCGGAAAGAGCGTGCTTATAAAAAAAATCCGGCAGGGCCGGCCCAAGCCTGGATTGGCTGCTCAGCATGCTCAGGCCATCCGGGCCCTGGGCCAGATATGCAATGCGGAGATAAAAGGAGCCGAGCCGGGCTCCTCTGAGGTTTTATTCTGCCCCCAGGAGATCTGTGGCGGCAACCGTCGGGTGGAGATAGGAACGGCGGGAAGTGTGACATTGCTGATGCAGTGCCTCCTGCCTGCCCTGCTGCATGCGGAGAAAAGAACATCCCTGCATGTGCAGGGTGGAACGGATGTGCAGTGGTCTCCCACCGTGGACTACTTCAGGAACGTCTTTCTGCCCGCGCTCTCTCTCTTCGGAGCAAAGGCCAGCCTGCAACTTCTGAGAAGGGGCTACTACCCCCGAGGCCAGGGAGATGTGCTCCTGGATGTCGAACCGTCGCGCCTCAAGCCAGCTTATATCTCTTATGAACCATTCGATCCCGCCCAGGATAGAATTAGGGGCATCTCCCACTGCTCAAATCTGCCCCAGCATGTGGCGGAGCGGCAGGCTGGCTCAGCCATAAAGTGCCTGCAGGAGGCGGGATATGAGGCGGAGGTCCTTCAGGAGACAAGCCGGCTCGCCTCTACTGGGAGCAGCATCAGCCTCTGGACGGCGGGAAAGGGTGCCAGCTGTCTGGGAGAGCGGGGCCTTCCGGCGGAGAAGGTGGGGCGAAGAGCGGCAGAAAAGATGATACTGGAGCTGGAGTATCCTGCGGCAGTGGACGCTCATCTGGCCGACCAGCTCATCCCCTATCTGGCCCTGGCGGGGGGGAGCTATACTGTGCGTGAGATATCCCTGCACACCAAGACCAACATCTGGACGGCGGGGCATTTTATGGAGGCAAAATTTGAGATAAGAGCTAAGGAGGGGATATTCAGTATAGAAAGCCGTATGGATGATTGAACTGAAAGCCGATCAGCAATCTCAAAGGCTCTGGTAAACCTTTCGGATGATCCTCTCATTGCCCTCCCAGAACCTGCAGTCCTCGGGCAATAGCTTTTCCGGCTGTTGCAATAGACTCTCTTTTACTGCATCCACTAGCTCTTCAGGCTTGACGATTTTGAGATTCTTCCTCTTCTCCCGGGCGGTAACCCCGGATGCTACCACCATCTTTCCCAGCGCCAGATATTCATTCAGCTTCCAGACGCTCTTTTCTGTGGAATAGGGGGTCAGAGCATTCTCCTCACGGGGTATAAGGCAGAGCCGGGCTCTCCTCAAGATGGCCGCAACCTTATCATGAGGCTGCCAGCCCAGATTTTTTATATTTTCCGGCATCCTCCAGAGATAGAAACTGGCAAAGGGTCCTCCCCCTACAATCCAAAACTCCCTTTCCGGAAGGGACCGGGCCACGTCCAGCAGCTTTCCTATTCCCTCCTGGGTGCAGACCCTGCCAATGAATACCACCGGCTCCGCCCCCGGTACAGCTGCTAATTCGGCCGTCTCTGCCTCTGCTTTCTTTTCGGAGAAGGAACGAAGGGGATAATTGGGCACTATATGGACGGTCTTGCCGGGTGAGTATTGCAGCACCTTCTCTGCCAAAGGCTCATTGACTGCGGTGATGACATCGGCAGAGCGGGCCAGCTCTCTTTCAAAACGCTCTGCAAAAATCCTGCCCGGCGGGCCGAAGGTCTGAGCCAGCTCAATGCCCCAGGGGGATCTGTAGTCGAAGATCAGCTTTTTGTAGCCCTGGCCGCGCAGCTCTCCAAACCCATGATAGATAATGTCCGGAACATTGAAGATATGGACCACATCGGGCTTTTCCTCTAAGGCTATCTTCTTGGCCCTTGCAGCAATGCTAAGCCAATTTCTGGTGCCAAAGCTGGGAACAATCACCTCATATCCCAGGGACTCTAAAGTGCCCCGGAACATCTGCAGCCTGGTTGTCCTCTCCGGCTGGTTGGCTAATAAAAGTACCTTCAAGATCCACCTATTTTTCAGCCAGCCTTTTCATCAGTTCAACTATCCTGACGCTGGCTTCTCCCTTCCCGAATACATCCTGCCGTTCATGATCCGGCTCGAAGCGCCTGACAGCATCGATTATCTCCTCCCGATTCGGGCCCACCAGAACATTCCAGCCGTCATCAACCGTCTCCACCCATTCCGTCTCATCTCTCAGGGTTATGCAGGGCACTCCCAGAAGGTAGGCCTCTTTCTGCACACCGCCAGAGTCGGTGATGATCTTTTTGGCGTTCTTCTCCAAAAGCAGCATGTCCAGATATCCCACCGGCTTGATCATATTGATCCTGGCCGCCAACTCCTGCCAGAGGCCGAAATCCTTGAGATACTTCTCCGTGCGAGGGTGACATGGGAAGACCACATTATCCAAGGCTTCTAGAGCCCCGGCGATGGCGGCAAGATTGTTCTTTTCATCCGTGTTCGAGGCCCGGTGGATTGTGGCCAGAAAATACTCTTTCTCATTTAGCCCTAGCCTCTTCAGGATCTGAGATCTCTCTTCAGCGATCCTCTGGCAGTCTTTCTGGGCATCCACCATCACATCTCCGCTGAGGTAGACGTTCTCGGTTATTCCCTCCTTTTTCAAATTATCCACTGCCGTCTCTGTAGGGCAGAGCAGCAGGTCGGAGCAATGGTCCACGAGCACCCTATTGATCTCCTCGGGCATATCCCTATCATAAGACCGCAGCCCTGCCTCGATATGGGCGCACTTTATATGCAGCTTGGCCGCAGCCAGGGCTCCGGCCAGGGTGGAGTTGGTATCGCCGTATACTATAACAGCATCCGGCCTCTCCGCCATCAAAGCCTCTTCCACCTTCTTGAGCATCTCCCCGGTCTGAAAGCCGTGGCTGCCCGAGCCTATGCCCAGGTGGTAATCGGGGCTTGGTATGCCCATATCCTCGAAGAAAACCCGATCCATCTCATAGTTATAGTGCTGGCCAGTATGAATTATTATATGATCTATTCCCCTCTTCTGCAGCTCCTTATCCACAGGAGCGAGCTTGATGAAATTGGGACGGGCTCCGACTATTGAAGCAATTTTCATCTTGCATCACCGATTATGCGAAACTGAGAGCAAAGGGATCGAAGACCAGGTCCGCCTCTTCCGGCTTGATGAATCGCAATCCTCTGCCCTCCACCTCCTCACCGGATAGCAGCGGATCGGATACATAGACATCCAGCCCCTTCTCCGCCAACAGCTTCACCAAAGCCAGGTTGCGGCTGTGATAGAACTCCCTGACCCCTGCGCGGTAGGTGATCCCCTTGATGCAGATCTTGATGCTGGATAGAGGCTTGTCTATCTTCAGGCACTGGGCCAGGATTCTCTCTGCCCAGTAATCTATCATCTCGTCGTTTATCTCCCGTCCGGCTCTGAGCAGGCGGCAGTGGCTGAAGTGCTCCCTCTTCTCCATCTCCTTGATTAAAAACCAGGGATACACAGGAATGCAGTGGCCACCCACACCGGTGGAGGGCAGGTGGATGTGGCAGAACTGATGGTTGGCCTTGTCCCTGGCCTCAAAGAAGTCCACCTCCATATCCTGGCAGATCTTGAACAGCTCATTGGCCAGGGCGATATTGACATCCCTGTAGCAGCCCTCCATGACCTTGATCATCTCCGCCACCCGAGACGAGGAGACCAGATGGAGGTTATTGATGAACCTACTATAAACCTGGTAGGCCACCATGCCGCTCTCTTCGTCCCTGCCCCCTATCACCTTGGGAAATTCCCTCAATCGGGAGATGCTGTAGCCGGTCATTATCCTCTCCGGGGAGTAGGCCAAAAAGAAGTCGCCGGGCAACAGGCCGCTGGACTGGCAGAGCAGCTTCTCCACCATATCCTCGGTGGTTTTGGGCGGGAAGGTGGTCTCCAGCACCACCAGATCCCCTTTCTTGAGGATCTTGCCCAGTAACTCCAGAGCGCTTTTCATAATAGAAAAGTCAGGATTGTAGCTGGGGTCCACAAACACCGGCACTATGACTATGAATGTTTGGCAGCCTGCCGCATCCTGGAAGCGCGGCGTGGCCTGCAGGCTTCTCCCGCCGTGCCTCTTTAAGAGCTCCTCCAGGCCAGCCTCCTCTGCTATGGGATTGTCTCCCCGGTTTATGGCCAGGCAGCGGCTCTCATTGATGTCCACGCCCATGACGGCGATACCGCAGTCGGCTATGACCGCTGCCAGGGGAAGCCCGGCGTTGCCGAGGCCGATTACCGCGATTTCAGCGCTATTTTGCATATCTATTATCCTTCCTCATCTTAGGCCATGCTTTTCCATCTGCCTCATGCTTTTCCATCTGTCTCCTGAAACCCTCATGGATTTATCTCGACCTGCTTGCCGCATTCTCTGCACCGATAAATGTTGCGCCCGCTCTCCTGCCTCTCTTCCTTTTCCAGCCTCCTGCCGCAGTAGCAGACATATCCCCTCAGCCGGCCGGGGTTGCCCAGCACCAGGCCGAAAGGCGGCACATCCTCAGCCACAACGCTGCCCGCTCCAATCATGGCATACTCTCCCACAGTTATGCCGCAGACGATTGTGGCATTGGCTCCTATGCTGGAGCCTCGGGAGATGCGGGTTGAACAGACGCGCTCCTCATCCCAGATAAAGGCCCGAGGGTAGAGGTCATTGGTGAAGGTGGCAGATGGGCCCACGAATACATCGTCTTCTATGACTACTCCCTTATAGACGGAAACGAAGTTCTGGATCTTGACATTATTTCCGATCTCCGCTTCGATGTCGATGTAGACCGACTTTCCTATGTTGCAATTCTCGCCAATCTTCGCCCCGCACCGGATATGAGCAAAATGCCAGATCTTTGTTCCCTCGCCTATGTCCTGGCTCTCCACGATGGCAGTGGGATGGGCATAGTAGCCCTGGCTTGGACTCATATTCCTCCCCCGCCCCTCCTAAGGAGCACCGATATGCAGGTCCCTTTTGATCCTCTCGCAGATCTGCAGGTTCTTGAGCGCCTCTTGCGGCGTTACCGGGAAGCTCTTTCTGGCTCTAACGCAGTCCAAGAATGCCTTCAGCTCCACCTTGAGGGGCTCGACCTTATTGACCAGGACCTTCTCGATGATATTCTCCTGCAGATACCTCTCATTCTCCACACCGTATTTCCCAGGCTTGCGGTAGATGTAAACCTCCTGGGTCATGAAGTCGCCTTCTGCAGTGAAGTCCTCCGACTCCACATAAAAGGTGCGGAACTTCTTGGAGGAGAGGCGGCTGGCGGATATGGCCAGGACCGAATGGGGGAATAAGGCCAGAGCCTCGCAGAAGTTGGCGCTACCGGCGCTGTGGATACGAAAATCTTCTTCTCCCTTGAATAGCACATTGAAGGCCACATCGATATCGTGGATCATGAGGTCCTCCACCACCGAGGCATCGGTGATTCGGCTGGAGGTGGGATTGTGCCTCTTGATGGAGACATAAGCCGGTCTCTTGGCGATCTTGGCCATCTCGGAAACGATGGGATTGAACCTCTCGATATGGCCCACACCAACCACCAGATTCGATTTCTCTATGATATCGAGAAGCCTCGAGCCCTCTTCCGCGGTCAGGGTGATGGGCTTTTCGATAAGGCAGTTTATGCCCGCCTGGATCACTTTTTTCGCCGTCTCAAAGTGATATCGGGTGGGAACGCAGATGCTGACCGCTTCCACCCTCTCCAGCAGCTCTTCCAGGGAGGCGCATATGCTGGCATACTCCCCTGCTTTTTCCGCATTTTCCGGCAGGGGATCATAGACATAAACCGTATCTACTCCCTTCAGCTCGGAGTAAACCCGCACATGGTTCCGCCCCATGGCACCGACGCCTAAAACTCCCACGTCCATATTCAGGCCTCAAAGGAATTCATGGTTTCCGATATATATTGCAGCTCCTCGGCTGATAGAGCAGGATGCACTGGCAGGCTCATCACCCGCCGGGAGACATCCTCGGCCACGGGACAGGATACATCGGTGTATCCCAGATCCTTATAGAAGGGCTGCTGATAGACTGCTTTGGGATAGTGAACCGCGCTGCCTACGCCCTTGGCCTGCAGGTACTCCATCAGCCTCTCCCGGGAAGCAGGGAACTCATCCTCTACCCGCACCACATATTGATGATAGACATGCCGGACGCCGTCCATCTGGAAAGGCGTACTTATGCCCGTGGCCTTGATTTGATCATTTAAATATCCAGCATTGGCGATTCTTCTGGCTGTAAACTCCTCCAGCCGCCTGAGCTGGACCAGTCCCAGAGCGCCCTGCAGGTTCATCATCCTGTAGTTGTAGCCGAGAGTGATGTGGTTGTACTTGCCGGAATCCCCGTGGCTTCTCAGGAGTCGCAGACGAGCCGCCAGAGCATCATCATCAGTGGTGATCATGCCCCCCTCTCCGGTGGTCATATTCTTGGTGGGATAGAAGGAGAAGCAGCCCGTTCCGAATGAGCCCACCTTCTTTCCCTTCCATTCCGCTCCATGGGCCTGGGCGCAGTCCTCCACCAGAGCAATGCTCCTGTCCTGGCAGATCTCCTGAACTGCGGAAATCTGGAAGGGCTGGCCGTAGAGGTGTACTCCTATCACCGCTTTGGTCCGGGGGGTGATCCTCTCCTGCATGTCGTCTGGATCGATATTGAATGTTTTCTCATCCACATCGGCAAAGACAGGTCGCAGGCCCTGATATAGAGCGCAGTTGGCTGTGGCGATGAAGGTGAAAGCGGGGGTTATGATCTCCGATCCCGGCTCGAGGTCCAGGGCTTTTATGGCCAGGTCCAGGGCAACAGTGCCGTTGTTCACCGCTATGGCATTCTTCACTCCCAGATATGCGGCAAACTCATCTTCAAAGCTCTTGACCGCTTCTCCCTGGGCCAGCATTCCCGATTTCAGCACCTCTTCTACCGCTTTTATCTCTTCCTGGCCGATGATGGGCCTGGCTATAGGAATAAAATCTCTCATCAGGATCTCCTGCTAACCTTGAACCACTCATTTGATCTCATCTTTCTCTGGGCCAATCTATCTCTGTCTTGAAAAGGCTTTTTATTTTTCTGCCGGCTGGCTGGCGCAGACCAGCCTTTTAAGAACTGCTGCCGGCAAGCCCCGGAAGCCGGGCTCTATGACCGTACCGGGATAGATGCTGGTATTGATTCCGGTCATGGCGTCGTCCCCCATTATCACTCCCATCTTGCGCCTGCCGCTGTCTACCCTCTCTCCCTTGACATAGGATTTGATGCTCTTGCCATCGTGGCGCAGATTGGAGCAGATGGTTCCCGCCCCGAAATTGCAGCCTTCTCCGATGACGCTGTCGCCCACATAGGAGAGGTGGCCGATCTTGCTGTCGTTCATGATGGCACTGTTCTTGACTTCAACTGCATTTCCAATCCTCACCCGGTCGCCGATGCAGGTGGTGGGCCGGATAAAGCAGTTGGGGCCGATATCGCAGTACTCTCCGATCAGAACCGGCCCCTCTATATAGGCTCCGGAGCGGATGATGCTGCCTCGACCAAGGGAAACATCTCCCTTGAGTGTGGCTCCCCTCTCAACTTCCCCGAAGATCTGGCCGACCTGATCTTTGAGCAGGGTCTCATTGGCGGCCAGGATATCCCAGGGCCGGCCTATCTCCATCCAGCGGGATAGCTCCACTATTGCTATGCTCTCTCTGGCTGCGAGCAGGTTGAGGGCATCGGTCAGCTCATATTCGCCCCGCTCCGATAGCGGTATAGCCCGCAGGGCATCGAATATGCTGGCAGAAAAATGATAGATGCCGGCATTGGCCAGATTGGAGGGAGGGCTGTCGCTCTTCTCCACCACTGACATCATCCGGCCCCCATCCTTGACAAAGACGCCATAGCGGCTGGGGTCCACTACCTTGATAGCCGAGACGGCTGGCCCGCGGCTGGCCAGAGCAAGCAGGGACGGCTCATCAGGAAGCACGTCGCCGTTTAATACCAGGAAAGAGCTCTCCGCCAGATCCTCAGCAGCCAGGAGGGCGTGGCCCGTGCCAAGCTGCCTGTCCTGAACGGCATATTCTATCTGCAGAGCCAGCCGGCTGCCGTCACCGAAGTAGGAGCGCACCGCCTCGCCGCAGTATCCCACCACCAGAACAATTCTATCCGCTCCCGCCGTGCGGGCTCGGAGGATGATATGCTCTAAAAAAGGCCTGCCGGCCACGGGCAGCATCACCTTGGGCCGGCGGGCGGTCAGAGGCCTCATGCGGCTGCCCTCCCCGGCGGCGAGAATTATGGCTTGCATCATATATCCCTGCGGTTGAGGGCAGCTAAGGCTTAAAAGGCTTTGTAAAGAAACCACAAATGCTTTAGAGTTGCACATTAGAGGTAGCATCTATGTTGGATGAGTTCGCCCGCTACACTGCCCTGCAGCGGGATCAGGCCCCTCTGGCCTCTCTACTGATCTACCTGCGGCGCAAAGGAGGCTATGTCCAGCTCAATCAGATCTGGCGGGAGATGGGGCCCACTGGAGGCGGCCCCTTCTGGAACCAGACGACCCTGATCAACAAGCTGGACAAGCTGGAGAGGCTGGAGATAGTCTTCGTGGAGAGGCGCATTCTGCCCTCTCCCCGGGCCGAGGCCAAGAAGAAGACCAACACCTTCTACCGCATCAATCCCGAGACGGCAGTCTATCCTTACATCTTTTCCATGCTGCGAATCTTCCAGGAAAAGCCGCAGAGGTACTCCTCAGAGCTGGTGGACAGACCCCTGGAACGGCTCTGCCTTCTTGCCGGCCGGAGCAGCGGCGCCGATCCCATGCTGGGCAGAGAGCTGGATGCAGCCATGGAGCTGATAGGCGAGGTCTTCTCTGTGGGAGCAGACGAGGTCAGGAGGATGGTCAAGGAGAGAATGGAGAGCAAGGGGATGATAAAGGGGAGGAAGAGAGAGAAGGAGAGTCTTTTGGCGGATGAAAGAGCGGTGAGCGAAAGAGGGGAAGCTTCAGCCAAAAAGCCGTTCAGGCAGTCCCCGAAGAGGAAAAAGATAAAGGAATCGGCGGATGATGATACAGTGCGCTAGCTCCATCCTCTTTTCTTCCTGTAGATTCCGAGCATCTCCTGCACCCTTTCTGCCGTGACCATGCCTGAGGCGGAGACCGTCTCATAAAACCGGCGGGGCACCCGGGCGGCGGAGAGGTCGAAGTCCTCCTGGACCTTGAACTTGTATTTCTCCTGGAAGATCCTTTCTCCCAAGCTCTCCAGGTCGTCTTTGCTCTTGACTATCCCCACCGCCCCCAGAGAGTCGATGATATTCTCCTCGCTGTAGACGCCGCGGGCAAAGAGGCAAGCCACCAGGGAGTTGAAGACGCCCCGGGAGTTGTCCTCCTTGATGATCTCTTCGACCATAGTCTCCAGGTCCATGGGCTTCTTGAGCGCTTTCTGGTCTATGCCATATCCGGCGTTGTCCAGATGGGAGTGGCGAGACCCAACCAGCTGGCCAACGATGGAGGCGGGGCCGGTATGATAGCCCGAGACCTCGTTTCCCCCCAGGGTCATGGCATACTCCTGGCCGCCATACTTCGCTGCCGCATATTCCGCCCCCCTGCCCAGGGAGGCATAGAACTCATTGGGGGCTCGGACCATGAGATTTAGGGCTTTGGCGTAGCCATCCACTTCGTTCCACTGCAGAGGCACGCCCGTGGTCTCCTTTTCGGTGATCAGCCCCTTCTCGAGTGCTTCTGTGGCCCAGGAGAGGACCACGCCGGCGGACATGACATCCAGCCCCAGCCTCTCGCAGGCGTCGATAAGCTGCAAAATTCCCTCTGCCGTCTTCACCCCCAGGTTGGATCCCAGGGAGTAGATGGGCTCATAGTCATAGGAGACCCGTCTCACCTCGAACTCATGGTGCTCGGAGAAGGCGGTCTTGAGAGCGGCAATGTGCACGCAGCCTATGGGACATCCGGCGCAGGAGAACCGGCGGAGGAGATGCTTTTCTGCGAAGACCTCCCCGGCGATATTCTCTCCCTCGGGAAAGCTGGAGAGCAGGAAGTTCTTGGTGGGCAGGCCCCGCAGCCAGTTTAGGACGCTGATGTTCACCGAGGTGCCTATGTCATGATACTTCTCCATCACCTCGGTATGGACCGCCGCCCTATAGAGCCGATTGTAGACAGCTTTGTAGCGCTTGATATCGGGAACGTCAACGTGCTCCGTTCCCGATACCGCCAGGGCCTTGAGATTCTTGGAGCCGAAGACAGCTCCCAGACCCAGACGGCCAAAATGACGGTAGGTGTCCACCATGACGCAGGCGAACCGTACACCAGCTTCGCCGGCAGGGCCGATGCGTATGATGCTGCGCCGGCCCACTCCAGGTTCGCGATCGCGCATAATTATGCCTGTGGTCTGGGCATCCACGCCCCAGATGGATGTGGCATCCTTGATCCTGATCTCCTGGTCGTTTATGGAGATGTAAGAAGGCCGCTCCGCTCGCCCTTTTATAACCACTGCCTCATGTCCGGCGAAGCGCAGAGCCAGCGAGAGCCTGCCACCGGCGTAGGACTCGCCCAGGTTTCCCGTAAGGGGCGACTTGAATGTGGCTGCGGTCTTGGTGGCCACAGGAAAGACGCCGTTCAAGGGGCCAATGGACAGGATGATCGGGGATTCAGGCGAGAGCGGATCCGTACCGGGCGGGCACTGCTCCTGAAGCAGCCTGATTCCCACACCTGTTCCCCCCATCCAGCTCTCAAAGAGCTCCTGCCTCTCCTCGACCCAGGACTCCTGGCGGGTTAGATCTATGTAGAGAACCTTTCGCAGCATTTCATTCTCCTTCCACAGGAATCTCCTCTATCTCCAGGACTCCATGGGGACAGAACTCGACGCAAGAGCCGCAGTGAATGCACTTTATGGGCATCTTCTCCTTGCCTAAGGCTATAGCCCCCACCAGACAGGCCTTCTCGCAGCTGCCGCAGCCGGTGCAGAGATCTTTATGAAAGACCACCTTTCCGCCCGTCTTCTTCTCCAGGGCACCGGTGGGACAGGCCCGGGCGCAGGGGGGATCGCGGCAGGCCCGGCAGACCACAATCCGATAGTCTCCCTCAATGCCCCCCTGGGTCCGGACCTTGATGGCGCTGCTGTCCAGGGAGACGGTGCCGCTCCGGATGCGGCTGCAGGCAAACATGCAGCCCAGGCAGCCTATGCAGCGCTCGGGATGAGCCACCTTCAAGCGGCGGCGCATTTTGGGCCGGGCTGGAGCGGCTGAATCTTCTTCAGCATCCACAGCTGCTCCCCTGGATTGTACTTTTTCAATCACTCCTGCCTGGTTGTCTCGCATTAGATGATCTTCTCCCGGCCTGAATCTTCTAGCATCATTGATTTCATTCCTGACTATTATAGCTTCAGGCCCAGCCGTCCATAGAAAAGAGAGGATAGGAAGGCGGTTATTCCGCCTTAACAAACCGATCGCCCAGGCAGTTCATGACATGGGGCAGGGTGGTATACTCCATGTCCTCCATGGGCAGCCTATGGGGCTCGAAGGGCCCGTGCGCCCTCATGTAGTCTGTGATCTCCAGACATCTCTTCCTGGCCCGGTCGAAGGCCACATCCTTGAAGAGATCCGCCGGTCCCACGAAGCTTCCGTAGGCCATCTGAAATCCGGCGGCGATGACCCGGGGCGGGCCGTCGAACCTTGTAGGATGCGCCGTATCAAAGGAGCAGGGCATGAGGGGGCCGTTGTGGCTGCCCCGCATCCAGCCGGAGACCAAATGTCCCAGGGCGAAGGGCTCCAGCACCTCGCCCAGCGCGGGCAGTCCGGACTGGCAGCGGACAAGAGCTACGGGATCGTCCTTTCCCACATATTTCCCGGCGGTATGAAAGAGCTTCTCTGTGCTGACCGCAGCCACCGGCTCATGCTCGGAGATCTTGCTGCCCGGCTTGCAGAAGACCCTCTTGATCACATAGCGGCTTTTTGCTCCGATGAGGGCCAGAAGGTCATACATCTCGGCTGGGCAGTCCATGAAGACCTTCTTGTGCTCCTGGATATCCCAGACCTCAAAGGTGAAGCCGTGATGGAAGGAGGGGTCGATCACCAGTCCGGCGGTATTGAAGGGATCGGCAAACATTCTGAATATGGGCAGGTTGAAGGCTCCCGGCTCGGTCTTATCCATCATGAAGGCCACCACCGGCTCGGCGGTCCGCTCGTTGATCTCCATCTCCGCCACCCCGGGACCCATGCCCCGGATGTTGCCGCAGAAGGCATCGCAGAGCAGATCCTGCCCCGCACCATAGAGCTTGAGCTTCTTGGCCTTCTCTGTGGCCTCCTCGAATGTCTCCCAGGCCAGAGCATGCACTTCTCCACTGTCGCAGCCCTTCTTGTGGCTCATGAGCAGCTCCAGGTCGTCGCCGCAGGAGAGCACCCTGAAGTCGATCAGAGAGCCGGACCCTTTGGCCTCTTCAAGCTTCTTCTCTGCGGTTTCGATCAACTCAGGATGCACCGCCGAGTGGCCAGGAAAGCCGCCCACGTCGGCCTTTATGAGGCTTATAGTAATTTTAGTCATCTCAATCCCACCTGTGGCTCTTTGATCAATATTGCAGATTTATCATTGTTATCTATAAACTATGTGATCTATTATGGTTTTTTCGGTCTTTAAGCCTCATTGTAGACTTCTAAATTCGAAGAGCAAAATATTGCCCTTATTTTAATCTCCTCCAGGCGTTCAGGATAGCAGATCTTTCCGGGGAAAAGAGATAAAAATTTGAGGATTATCGGGAAAAGGCTCCTCGGCATCTCCAAAAGAAAGCGGCTGAGGTGCCTCTAAGATTTCATAATTTTCTTCATTGCCGCTGCTTTCTTTGTCTCTTTTCTTTAGGGCCACCTCAGCCTTTCAGCGCTCCGGGCATCTTAAGAGGCACATCAACCGGTTTGATGAATTTATCCAGCACTGGCCTGGTGCCGTTGACCTTGAGCTTGTCGAACAAAAAGGTGAATTTTCCCTCCAGCTCGGCGCAGATCTCATCCAGGACATCTGCCGGCAGGCTCCATAGCTCCCGCTTGAAGGGCCCAAAGCCCTTCTTGCGGCTCTTGTAGATGAACTGCTCTTCTGTGTCCTTTTCTTTCCATTCCCCTCTTAATTCGGCCCTGAGATGATCATATATCCTTGCCCTCAGGGGAGCCGGGAAGCCCTTGCTGTCATAAATCATATTCTGAAAGCCCGTAGCCAGATGAATCTCCGCCGTTGCTGTGGCGGGAAAGCGGTCAAAGGCTTCATCGGGAAGTGTGGAAGCGCCGTGCTGAACCGCTCCGGCCAGACCGTACCTCTGGCGGGCCATCTCCGAGAGCTTAGCCAGCACATCGAAATCTATTTTGACCTTGGCCACGGTGCCGTCCGCAAGCGGCACACCTCCATGGGTGGTTCCGGTCTGCACGCTGATCTTGCTGATTCCCTTGTGGTCCCTGCCGTGTTTTTGGAGCTCTTCCAGATAGCCGTCCATAAAGACTTGCAACTCTTCCACGGTGCTGTTCTTGCCGCCCACCTCGCCGATCTCGCCTCCAACGGACACAGTGATGCCTTTAGGCTCCAGATCTCTAATCAGAGCGGTCAGCTCCGCGGCAAGGGCGAAGTTTGTCTTCTGCTGATCTTTGATGTCTGTCTGGGAGAGATCGACCAGGGTGGAAGTATCGATATCGATATTGTAAAAGCCTGCCTGAATGGCTTCCCGGATCAGGTCCTTAACTGCCTCAGTCTCCTTTTTCGCGTCTGCAGCGTATTTTTTGGCATTTATCTGGAAATGATCCCCCTGCAAAAAGACGGGCCCCTTCCAGCCGGATTTAACCGCCGCCGCCAAAATGCCGCAGGTGTATTCCAGGGGCCTCTGCCTGGTATAGCCTATTTCCGAACGGGCGATCTCAAAGATAACCGGTCCCACATTCCCTTTGATTGCGGCGCGAAATACGGCCTGAGCCACATGGTAGGTGATGCCCCGGATATTTATGGCCGGAACGGTAAATCCTGCGACGTCTTTCCTGCCCATGGCCTCATAGAGGGATTGAATTGACCCGGAGAAGATCCCCAGCTTGGCCGCGCCCTGGCGAATGAGATAAGCTGCAGCTTCTTTCGTAGCAGGGTCAGGACTGAAAACAACGGTATAGATCAGATCATCGATCAACTTCTCCTGAAAACCGGCCTTATCCAATATGAGAACATCTCCGCCCTCGCAGGCGATAATGGACGCGCATCCTTTCTTTAGCTGATCCTCATTCTGGTAAATCATTGCTTCCCCCTCGAGTGATATTTATTGGGACAGGAATTCTCCTGCCATGGTTACTTCCGCCCTGGAGCCGATATAGATGGGCGAGCGTTGATTGACTGTTGTCACTTTGATATCGAGAATTTCATCTTTTCCATCCGTGGCCATGCCGCCGGCCTGCTCCACAATAAAGGCCATGGGCTGAAGCTCAAACAGCAATCTCAGCTTGCCCTGGGGCGATTTTTTCAGGGCGGGATAGGTGAATATTCCTCCCCGCTTGATTATCACCTGATTTATGTCGGGAACAAAACCTCCGCTGTAGCGCAGCTTATAGCCGTCTGCCTCCAGGCGATCGATATACCTTTGATGCCCCTCCGTCCAATCCCGGCGCAGACCGCCGGGCGAAAAGATCGATCCTCTCTCATCGAGCCTGATATTTTCCTCAGACAGGACATACTCACCCTCGCGATCCAGTACAAACTCATGCACGCCCTTTCCGGCGGAATAGATCATGGTGATGAGAGGGCCGTAGGTGATATAGAGGGCGGCGACCATTGAACTTCGCCCGCAATCAAAAATTGAATTCTTGTGGATGCCAATGATCGTTCCAATGGCCAGATTGGTATCGACAAGGGATGAGCCGTCCACGGGATCGGCGGTTACAATATATTTCTCCTGCCCGCGACCGATGGTAACGATGTCATCCAGTTCCTCCGAGGCATACTCGCGAACAAATCCGGAGTTCCGGAGCATATTTTTCAATATATCGTCGGAGACGCGGTCCAGAGCCAGCTGATCCTCGCCATAAATATTCTTCAGGCCAGCAAGCTTGCGGTTTGATTCGTGGATCTTTGCAGAGATGTATTTGCCGACCACAGCAATCTGCCAGATGAGCCGCCGCAATTCCACCTCGATGCCATCCATCCACATGTGGCGTCTCAGATCAACGATGTATCGAGTGCGATCATTAATCCCTTCGGCCATAAGATTCTCCTGATATATTTTAGCAGTCTGCAAGTTATTCTCCGATAATAAATAAGTTACCTCCGCAACAAATGATCGTCTTTCCATCCATCATCCATCTTCCGTATCTGCTCTTGATGGCTGATCTGCTTTTGCCGGCATTCGTGCATGGCTCTCCTTTTTTGCCGCAATGATATACCCATTGGGCTTGAACGGCTCCTTGGATCTTGAGCCTCCCTAGGTTATATGTACCAGCCTTGAGCATCTTTCAACCTGGTTCGATGAACCTGCCCTTTCTCGCAAATCTTCTTGTGGCTCATAAGCTTCAGATATTTGCTGCCAACCTCTTGGGACTGGGTGCTCTGAAAAAAGTGCGGCTTCATGATCTCATTATTGCTGGATAAGCTTGCTATGGGGGCATAAGAGGCCCAGGTTTGGCATAGAAGTGGCGAGAGAGATCCCGGGCGTATTTGGCTATTTCCTGGTGGCAACCTCAGTCAAGGCCGAGTTGAGCCTGGATCTATCCGAGACGGCGGCCATTGTCGTAGCAGCGGTGCGGGGCAGGCAGGACATGGTTAAGGATTACGGGACTCTGACTGATCAGAGCTTCTGTCCGCTGATCCTCCGCCTGGATGCAGTCATGGTCGCTCTGGACAAGATGGAAAAGGAGACAGGAAAGAAGGTTTATATCCGTCAATGTCACTGCCGGAGCCACTGTCATGCTGGGGCGGCGGAGCAGGCAATGGAAGCCTGGAAGAGGCAGATTTTCCTCCAGGAATATGCAAAAGACCACAAAGAGCTGGATACAGCTTTAAAATATTGGGGATATTGGGGAGAAGCCCGATCGCTTTTTCCTTTCCCTAATCAAAACCGAAGAGTTTATATTGGTAGATGAGGATGGATGGAAGCGTTTATCACGAGCCAACAGTGATGTAGCGCTGTTTGAAAACCAGAAGAGGTGTAGTGAGGGAACATGTAGAGGGATCAGATGGCTAGAGACGATATCTTATCGAAAATCAAATCGGCAGAGGCTGAAGCCAAAGCTGCAGTCCAGCGGGCTTTGGAGGAGAAGGATCAAAAGTTAGCCGCTGCCACTACCGAAGCTGCAAACCTCGTCAAATCCGCCGAGACTGATGCACAGGACTACTTTGACAAGAGCGTTGCCAAGGCTGAGAGCGATGTAAAGGCAAAGAAAGCCACTATCGTTAGCAGTGGAGAGAAGAATGTAAGCTCTATGAGTGGCAGCGCCAATGCCAAGCTGGACAAGGCAGTTGAATATTTATTAAAGGAGTTTATGGGGTTGCTGCATGCTTAGACCCGTTAATATGAGTCGTGTTGTTGTCGCCGGGTCAAAGGATGTGATATCTCCAGTAGTAGAGAAGCTGCATGAGTTGCGCTTGCTTCATATTGTCAATTATAACGGCAACCAGCCGGGATTTGAAATTGGCAAGTCAATCGGCAAATCCAAGGAATACTCTGAGGATTTGATCAAGCTCAGATCCATCACCAGGTATCTTGATCTGAAGAATAAGGCACCGGATAAGACCTTCCCCGAGAGCCAGATCCTTTCAGAGATGGACAACCTCCTCAATAATGTCGGAGCAGATGTCATCGCCACATACGAGCGCATCACCGCCATTGAAGCAGAGGTTAAGTCCAAGCAGGATACGGTCAGATCCTTGAATCCATTGGCTGTTCTGCCGTTGCCTCTGGAATCTTACCATGGTTATGATTCTCTGGCGACCTTCGTAGGCACTGTAACATCGCCTGTAGATGCCGATGTAGCGAGAGTCTCACCGGCACACGAGATCTATACCGGAAGCGCCAAGAATGCAACTCAAGTAGCAGTTTTTGTGCCTGCAGAAAAGGCCAGCGAAGTATCCGCCGTCCTTTCAGAGCATGGATTCTCTGAGACATCCGTGCCCAAGCTGGAAGGAAATGTGGCCTCGGCTATTGCTGCCCAGGAAAGCAGCATTAAGTCTCTGGAAGCGGAGAAAGCGCCGCTTTTAAAGAAGCTGGCTGACATCAAGAAGCAGAATGAAGATCTGATGCTTGCGACGGATGAGTATCTGTCCATGCAGACCCAGAAGACAGAGGCACCACTGCGTTTCGCTGTGACTGAAAATGCCTTTGTCATCGATGGTTATGTTCCATCAGATCAATTCAGCAGGCTTAAAAGCGAGCTGGAGAGCACTACAGGCGGCAAACTGGAAGTCTCATTGATCGCAGACAAGGAAGCAGAAGAGCTGGTGGAGAAGGGCGAGGATATACCAAGCCAGATGGATAATCCAAGCGTGGTCAAGCCCTATGAGCTTATCACCAGACTGTTCGCCATTCCCGAGTATAAGGAGTTCGATCCGTCGTTGCTGATATTCGTATTCTTCCCCATCATGTTCGGCATGATCCTGGGAGATGTCGGCTATGGCATTATGATTCTTCTTATCCTGCTCGGTCTTAAGAAGAAGTTCAGAACACCCGGCTGGCAGCAATTGATCAACGTGGTCATGATCGGAGGCGTGTGGGCGGTCATATTTGGCATATTCTATGGCGAGATATTCGGGCCATTAGGTCTATGGAATTATGCTATAGGGATGCTGACTCATCACGAGATGGCGGCTCTGCAGGAAGCTGGCCTCTTCTTCGGTGAAGGTGTCTTCGGATCTCTGGGAAGGCTGGGGCCGTTGGGCGTTTTCCCATTGTATAGATTGGCTACTAATGCGGTTCTGCTTTTGATAGGTGTAAGCTTGTTCATCGGCGTGGTTCATTGTTCTGTGGGCTCCATCTGCGGCATAAAAACGGAGTTGAACTACGGAGAGAAGAAGCATGCTTATTTCGAGCGACTTCCTGTGATGCTATTCCAGGTATTCTTCTCCATAGCTCTGCTTGGATTGGTCATGGGGCAGTCGATTCTGACCTACCTGGGTATAATCGTGGTAGTCCTATCTGTAGTAATGCTGGTCATGGGTCCAGAGGGCCCCATGGGTCTGGCTCACGTGCCTTCGTATATCAGCAATCTTATATCATATCTCAGGTTGCTGGCCATCGGCCTGGCGTCGGTGGGTCTTGCCTATGCCGCTAATCAGCTGGCATTCTATGTCATAATGCCCATGCTCAGCGGCGGAGCGCATAACAGCGCCGAGTTCTCTATGCTTGCCATCATAGTAGGCATAGTTATCTTGGTAGCGGTTCACTTCATCAATCTACTGCTGGGAATACTGTCTCCCTTTATGCATCCTCTCAGGTTGCATTATGTGGAGATGTTCACAAAATTCTACAGCGCTCATGGCGGTGGAGTGGAGTACAGTCCCTTCGGACATGTCCGGAGGTTCCTGAAAGCATGAACATATCAGTTCGAATTGAAAAACCAAGTACAGTATGTGATATTCATATAAAGGAGGATTGAGGAAAATGGCAGTTGTAGCAGATGCGGGAACATTGTATGGATTGTTGGCTGTCGGCGCTGGCCTGGCTACCGGATTGGCAGGCATTGGTGCTGGTGTTGGTGAGCAGGGTATCGGCGCCGCTGTGGTGGGCGTCGTGGCTGAGGAGCCTGGATTCCTGGGTAAGGGTCTCTTCCTCATGCTTCTGCCCGAGACTCTGATCATCTTCGGCCTTGCAGTATCGCTGATTCTGATGTTCGCCTGGACACCCTTTGCTGGAATCGTGACACCTTAAGCCGGCCATTACCAAGGTGAGAGGCAATGGCACTAGATGCAGTGGTTGAGGCAGTCCTGGCAACCAGCAAGGACAAGGTCGCCCAGATAACCGGTGAGGCGGACCAAGAGGTTGCAAGGATACTCAATGAAGCTAGGGAACGTGCCGCAGAGATAAAGTCCAGAAAGGAAGCAGAGGTCGGACACACCGTTGAGGCAATAGAGCGCAGAGAGATCTCCAGCGCCAATCTCGAGGTAAAGAGATCGGAGCTGAATGTTCACAAGGATCTCCTGGAGCAGGCCAGAGTTAAGCTTCTGGGAAAGCTGGAGAGCCTTCCCAAGAAGGATAACGAGGCCATGCTCACAAAGCTGCTCGAGCCTTATGATCTCAAGGCGATGAAGGTCTTCTCCAATAAAAGAGATGAGGCCTTCATCTCCTCTCTCGCCCCAAATTACGGCGGGAACCTGGACATAATCGGCGGCGCTGTGATTGAGAGCAGTGATGGAGCTCTGCGTTACGATTTAACCTACGAAACTCTTGCGCGTGAGGTCTTTAATAACCGCATGAAAGAGGTTTCCAGGATCTTATTCGGGTGAGGACGATGCCTGTACTACGTTTGCCGAAGTTCGGTTTACCGGTGAAGTACGCTTACATCACGGGCAGAGTCCGGGCGATGAAGACCAAGCTCATCCCGGCGGAGATGTATCCCCGGATGATGAGCATGGAGCTCTCAGAGATCGCCAGATACCTGGAAGAAACCCAGTACAAGGATGAGATCGACGCGCTCTCCAAGGATTACTCCGGCGTGGAGCTTATTGAGCATGCCACCTTTGCCAATCTGGCAAAGACCTTCAGGAAGCTGGAGGAGGTCTCTATAGATGAGCCCTCATTCCTGATTCTGGAGTATCTCCGGCGCTGGGACGTATGGAACATCAAGACCATCCTGCGCGGCAAGTTCTCCGGGGCAACTGACACGGATATAACCAAATACCTCGTGCCAGCGGGCGAGCTATCTCCTGAGCATCTGGAAGAGCTGGCGAAGAAGGATTCGATTAACGATATCATATCGGCCTTTGATGGTACTGATTATGCCAGCGCGCTAGCCCAATACGACGGCAATAATTTGGCATCGCTGGAGAACGCTCTGGATAAGCTCTATTACTTCAGAATGGAGCGGGCTGTGGGCGGCACTCTATCCGTGGGTGGAGGCCTGCTGCTCAAGTATGTCCGAAGAGAGATCGATATAAAGAATCTCATAACCCTCTTCCGGATGAACAAAGCAGGCGTTGATGGGGCTATAATTCAGGAGAACCTTATCCCTGGAGGCAAGCTGCATGACGAGCTCAGCCGTATGGCTGGCCAGCCTTTTGGGGAGGTCCTGCGCGGTCTGGTTGGTTACCCCTTCTTTTCTTCGATATCCGATATCGCAACGGCGGATCTCGATGCGGTTAGCAGGATCGAGGCCAGGCTAAAAGCATATCTCATCCGGTATGCATGGGCTCTCTCAAACTATCATCCGTTATCCATCCTGCCTGTACTCGGATATATGGTGAGCAAAGAGACTGAAGTCTCCAATATCAGGAAGATTGTAAGAGGAAAGGAAGCCGGACTTCCTGCTGAACTCGTAGAGGAGCAAGTGGTGGTGGCCTAAAATGGAGATTGCTTTTGTGGGAGGAAGCGAGAGCGTCCTCGGGTTCAATCTGGCAGGTGTTAAAAAATCCTATGCCGCCGACACTGAAGAGCAGATGGTTTCCAAGATCGGCGAGGTCATGGCTGATTCCAATGTAGGAATCCTGGTGTTGAAGCAATCGGATTACAATAAGCTGCCCAAGAGGCTCCAGGAGCAGCTATCCGAGTCTATTAAGCCTACCATTATTTCTATCGGAACCGAGCAGAGCACAGAGATGAGAGAGAAGATTAAAAGGGCAATAGGTGTTGATTTATGGAAGTAGGGAAAGTAAAGCGAGTCGCCGGACCACTGGTTCAGGCCATAGGCCTGAAAGCTTCCATGTACGACCTGGTCCTGGTCGGCGAGGAAGGCCTGATGAGCGAGGTCATCGGCATTTCCGGCAATAAACATATCATTCAGGTATACGAGGATACGGGCGGCGTGCGGCCCGGCGAGCCCGTCAAGGAGACAGGCGCTCCACTCGTGGCACAACTGGGTCCAGGCATTCTGACCCAAATTTACGACGGCATTCAGAGGCCGCTGCCCAAGCTGGCAGAGATGTCGGGAGATTTCATCAGCCGAGGCCTATTCGTTGATGGCATTGACCACAAGAAGAAGTGGGAGTTCAAGCCGACAGCCAAGAAGGGCGATGCTTTAAAGCCCGGCCAGGCCTTCGGTGAGGTTCAGGAGCAGTTGCTCATCAATCACAAGATCATGGTCCCACCCAAGATGAAGGGCGGCGCCATAAAGGAGATCTACGGTGGAAACTTCACCGTCGATGAGACTGTCTGCGTCTTGGAGGATGGCACTGAGCTGACCATGATGCATAAGTGGCCGGTAAGACAGGCCAGACCCGTGGGAGAAAAGCTGGCACCGACCATCCCACTCAGAACAGGACAGAGAGTAGTGGACGGATTCTTCTCCCTGGCCAAGGGCGGAACGGCAGCCATTCCCGGAGGCTTCGGCACCGGAAAGACGGTTATGCAGCAGACCCTGTCCAAGTGGGCAGATGTGGACATTGTGATTTATGTGGGATGCGGCGAACGCGGCAATGAAATGGCTGATCTGCTGCATGAGTTCCCCGAGCTGCAGGATCCCAGGACCGGCAGACCCCTGATGGAAAGGTCAATCGTTTACGCCAATACCTCCAATATGCCTGTGGCGGCTCGTGAAGCTTCCATTTACACCGGAATGACCACGGCCGAGTACTACAGAGATATGGGCTACGACTGCCTCATGACTGCTGACTCCACCTCCCGGTGGGCAGAGGCCATGAGAGAGATGGGCTCCCGTCTGGAAGAGATGCCTGGTGAGGAAGGCTATCCTGCTTACCTTGGCGCCAGACTGGCTGATTTCTATGAGCGTGCCGGTCGGGCTGCAGTTCTCAACGGCGGCCAGGGCTCAGTCAGCATCGTCGGTGCCGTGTCTCCGGCAGGCGGAGACTTCACCGAGCCCGTTACTCAAAACACCCTGAGAATGGTCAAGGTATTCTGGGCTCTCGACTCCAAGCTGACACAGCGCAGGCACTTCCCATCCATCAACTGGCTGGATTCCTACTCTCTGTATGACCAGACCCTTGAACCCTGGTTCGTGGAGAATGTCAGCCCGAACTGGAACAAGAACAAGAGACGGGCCATGGCCATACTGCAGGAGAACGCCGAGCTGGAAGAGATTGTGATGCTTGTCGGTTCCGATGCCCTGCCTGAAGATCAGCAGATCACATTGGAAGTGGCCAGGATGATCATCAACTTCTGGCTGGCCCAGAGCGCATTCCACCCCGTGGATACCTTTGCACCATACAAGAAGCAGTTCGATCTCCTGGAAGCGATCCTTAAGTACAGGGATCTTGCATTCGATGCAGTCCAGAAGGGCATACCTGTGGCCCAGATCACATCCGTTCCATCCAAGGATGCTCTGGCCAAGGTGAGGCTGGAGGCTGAGTATGAGCCCATCCTGGCAAAGGTTATGGCTCAGATGGAAGCCGAGTTCAAGGCGCTGAAGTGAGGAGGGTTCAAAATGACCAAGGAATACAAGACTATTACTGAGATCTCCGGACCACTCATCTTCGTAGAGAAGACCGAGCCAGTGGGCTACAATGAGCTCGTCGAGATCAGAACTGGTGGAGAGCTGAAGAGAGGACAGGTGCTGGACACCTCTGATGAGATCGTGGTTATTCAGGTATTCGAGGGAACCGGCGGTCTGTCCAAGGATTCTGCCGTCAGTTTCACCGGAGACGTCATCAAGATGCCACTGTCACCAGGCATCGTGGGACGCGTTCTGTCCGGATCCGGAAGGCCCAGAGACGGCGGCCCGGAAATCGTGCCTGAGGTACTACGAGATATTGCCGGAGCGGCCATCAATCCTGCTTCCCGGGAGAAGCCCCGTGCTTTTATCCAGACTGGCATTTCTACTATCGACGGCACCAATACCCTGGTGCGCGGCCAGAAGCTGCCCATCTTTTCCGGCGCAGGTCTGCCCCATAATGACGTCGCTCTGCAGATCGCCAGGCAGGCCAAGGCTCTCGGCGAAGCCGAGTCATTCGCCGTTATCTTCTGCGCCATGGGCATAACCAACGAAGAGGCCCAGCACTTCCTGGCCGACTTCGAGAGGACCGGCGCTCTGGAGAGGGCCGTGGTGTTCCTCAATCTGGCCGATGATCCGGCTGTGGAGAGGATTCTCACTCCGAGGTTAGGACTGACCACTGCCGAGTACCTGGCATTCGATCTGGACATGCACGTGCTCATCATCTACACGGACATGACCAACTATTGCGAGTCTCTCCGGCAGATGGGAGCAGCCCGTGAAGAGGTGCCCGGACGACGCGGCTATCCCGGATACATGTACACCGACCTGGCCATTCAGTACGAGAGGGCAGGAATCATCAGGGGCAAGAAGGGATCTATCACCCAGTTCCCCATCCTGACCATGCCCGGCGATGATATCACCCACCCCATCCCGGACCTGTCCGGATATATCACCGAGGGTCAGATCATCATCTCCCGAGAGCTGCACAGAAAGGGCATTTATCCGCCTGTGGACATCAGACCATCGCTCTCCCGGCTGATGAACTCCGGTATCGGCAAGGGCCACACCCGCGAGGATCACAGAGCAGTATCGGATCAGCTCTATGCTTATTATGCAGAGGGCAACGATCTGCGCGGCCTGGCGGCCATCGTGGGCAAGGAGGCTCTCTCCGAGCGGGATAAGCTTGTCCTGGAGTTCGCCGACAAGTTCGAGAAGAGATTCGTCAATCAGGGCAGAGACGAGGATAGATCTATCTTCGATACCCTGCAGATCGGATGGGATCTTCTGGCAGACCTGCCAGGCTGGTCGAGGATATCGACAGCACCAAGAGGCGTGTCAATGCTCTGGAGTTCAAGGTGGTTCCTGATCTCAAGGACACCATCAAGTTCATCAGCATGGCCTTGGAGGAGATGGAAAGGGATAACCTGGTCAAGATGAAGATGCTCAAGGGCAAATCCGAGAGGAAAGCCGCAGCAGAAGAAGCCAAGAAGCTAGCGGAGATGGAAGCCGCGGCCAAGGCAACTGCGTAATCCTTGACAATGGCCAACTGGTTTGAGCGAAAGGCAAAAGACTGGTTTGGGACGCCCGAAAAGAAGATGCGTCTTCTGCAGTGGTTGGTGTATATCACCAACCTCTACATCATTTTTGGGATATTTGTTTTGATATGGATATTATACGGCAAATATATCATCCAGGCCTGGCAGTTTTATACCCAATAATAGCCTAGAAATATAGCCAGCAGTCATATCCTTCGCAGAATAAATCCGGCATCTGCTCCAGATCGGAGATCTTCTTCTCAATCATCTCATTGATGCTTTGGGAATTGTAGCTGCCCCCCAGATCGAAATATACCCGGCTTCCATTGATCAATACCTTCTTTTTGGGCAGATATCCCTGAAGATCCTTCATCAAGTAGTCATACTGCAGATTGTTCAGGCCGGATGCGTCAACTCCGTCCAAAAGCACAGTTTTATTGGCTGTCTCATTGCCTATGACCATGCTGCTGGGAGAATTGACTCTGATTATAGTTCCCTGCATATCGAAGAGAGGCGTCGGCAATAAAGAGACTAAAATAATCAATGCGGCCACAACATTCATGATAATCTAACGCCTTCTCTTAAAATATAAATCTGCTTGTCAGCTGATTCTGATTGAAATTCGATCAGCAGAGTGAAGCAGCCGCTGTCTCCTTTCTCTGGGCCATGCGATAGCCGATGACGACCAACCTCTTCTTAGCTATCAGGCCGTCCAGATCGGCGTCTCCCGTGTCCACCAGCAGACGAGGTATCTCCGCCATCTTATGGGGGGTGGAGACTATGATCAGATTCTCCTCACCCACCCGCCGCAATACGGATGGGCTGATCTGCTGGCTGCCTCTGCCCAGGATAAATCCCTGGGCTCCAATGGGGCTGACGATGATCTTTGCCCTGGCCTTTTTATCCAGCAGGGCCAGCAGTTCTTTCTCTGATGCGTCCTTTAAAATAAGCTGGCCATTCTGGATCACATCCACTCCCAGAAGCGTCTTTTCCAGGCCCATTCGCTCTGCGATCTTGGCGGTTGTGGTACCCGCTCCAATGATGTAGGCCGATCCATCTCTCATGAATTCGGCGGCAAAGAGAGCGATCTGATCCTTGAATTCCTCTTCGTCTCCGGAAAGGTAGATCCTCTTCCTCTCCTGGACCATGGCCGGTTGGTAGGGTGTCAGGGCAGCAGCATAAAGTCGGGTGGCCAGCTCTCCCGACCGATAGAGATCTTCGTCCACATCGACGATCTCCGTCTGCCTTAATTTGATCTCTCCCCTCAGATATCTGACAGCCAGCTCCGCCGCCGCCTGGGGGCTGATGGCAAATACCCCGGAGTGCATCTTTACCCCGGCCGGGATTCCCAGCATTGGGATGTCGCTACTGGCCGAGGCAACATCTCTTGCCGTTCCATCCCCACCGCAAAAGAGAATGAGATCTACCTTCCTTCTCTTAAACTCTTGACAGGCAGCAATGGTGTCGGTCTGTTTGGATTGGGCAGGTGGACTGTAAATTGTCTTATGTGCCATGCCACAGCTTGCCAGGGCATTCTCCCCCATGCTTCCTCCGGCAGTAAAAAATTGAATGTCGCCCAATCTCCAGATGAGGGATTGAAGGCATGCCCTGGCCCTCTCCTCCGATTGAGGAATTGCCCCTCTGGCCAGAGCCTGGTCGGCCAGGCCGTCCGTTCCCTTGAGCCCGACTCTGCCGCCCAGGCCGGCTATGGGATTGATGAGAAATCCTATCTTTGCCGTCTTCTCCTGGCTCATACCTTGGGCAGCTTGGCCAGGGACTGGCGCACCAGATCAGCAGGATACTCGTAGTCCACCAGCTTGCCGTCGTTATAGGCATCATAGGCGGCCAGATCAAATTGCCCGTGGCCGGAGAGAGAGATGAATATGGTCTTGGCCTCGCCGCTTTCTTTGCATCTAAGGGCCTCGTCTATGGCCGGCTTGATGGCATGAGCGGCCTCGGGGGCGGGAATGATGCCCTCAGAGCGGGCGAAGAGGGTGGCTGCCTCGAAGACCTCGGTCTGCTGCAGTGCAGTGGCCTCGATCAGACCATCACGCACCAGATTGCAGAGAAGAGGTGCATCTCCATGATAGCGCAGGCCACCGGCATGAATTCCGGGCGGGATGAAATCGTGGCCCAGGGTGAACATCTTGATCACCGGGGCCATGCCCGCAGTATCGCCGAAGTCATAGGCATAAAGCCCCTTGGTCAGGGTGGGGCAGGCAGTGGGCTCGCAGGCCACCATGCGAAGGTCCTTCTTGTCCTTCATTTTGTCCGGTATGAAGGGGAAGACCATTCCCGGGAAGTTGCTGCCGCCGCCGCAGCAGCCGAACATGACATCGGGATAGTCCTCGGCCAGAGCAAACTGCTTTTGCAGCTCCAGGCCCTCCACGGTCTGATGCAGCAGGACGTGATTGAGCACTGAGCCCAGGGAATAATTGGTGTCGGCGTGGCTGGCAGCATCCTCCACTGCCTCGGATATGGCTATGCCCAGGGAGCCGGGGGTATCCGGCATCTCTGCCAGGATCTTCCTGCCGAACTCGGTCTTGTCCGAGGGGCTGGAGAAGCAGTCCGCACCCCAGACCCGCATGGCGCTCTTCCGGTAGGGCTTGCTGTCAAAGCTGGAGCGGACCATATAGACGGTGCATTTGAGGCCGAAGAGGCAGGTGGCTAATGAGAGAGCCGAGCCCCACTGGCCGGCTCCCGTCTCCGTGGCCAGCCGCTCTATGCCCTCCTTCATATTGTAATAGGCCTGGGGGACGGCGGTATTTGGCTTGTGGCTGCCGGCTGGGCTCACGCCCTCATACTTATAGTAGATCCTGGCCGGCGTCTTCAGGGCCTTCTCCAAAGCAGCAGCCCGGTATAGAGGCGTCGGCCTCCAGAGCCGGTAGATATCGCGTACCTCCTCAGGGATGTCGATCCAGCGATCGGTGCTCATCTCCTGCCGGATCAGGGCCTTGGGAAAGATTATCTCCATGTCCTCGGCCTTGAGGGGCTCCAGCGTACCCGGATGCAGAGGGGGGCTGAGGGGGGTGGGCATATCGGCGGCTACATTGTACCACTTCTTGGGGATCTCTTCCTCGTCGAGCAGATACTTGATCTTCATTTCCCGGACACTCCATTCCTTGACTAAATTGTATTCTTGTGTACATCGTTGATATTGTCTTATTTATTTAAAGGCTTTGAAATGGTCTGAAGAGTTTTCATCTGATGAGGATGAGGTCAAGATTATAGGGCGAGGTCAAGATTTATTTATCATAAATGAGATGGCCCTTGACATGAGCGGACAGACCCTGTCGGAGAAGATATTCTCTAAAGCCTCAGGAAAAGAGGCAAGAGCCGGTGAATTCGTCATGGCCAAGGTAGACAAGGCCATGATCCATGATATCACCGGACCGCTGGCGGTCAAGGGATTTTATGAGATTGCAGGCCGGGAGGGGAAGGCATGGGATCCGTCCAGGATAGTCATGCTCTTCGATCATCAGGTGCCGGCAGACAGCCTCAAGGCGGCGGAGAATCATATAATGCTGCGCAAATTCGCGCAGGAGCAGTCCATACTCAATTATGACATCTTCTGTGGGGTATGCCATCAGGTCATGCCGGAGATGGGGCATGTGATTCCTGGAAATATAATCGTGGGTACGGACTCACATACCTGCACCTATGGAGCCCTGGGGGCTTTTGCCACGGGCATAGGCTCGACGGACATGGCTTCCGTCTTCGCCACCGGCAAGCTCTGGTTTATGGTTCCCCAGACATTGCAGCTGATCTTGAATGGCCGGCTGTCGGAAAGGGTGACCTCCAAGGATGTGGTGCTGCGTATTATAGGCGATATCGGCGCGGACGGGGCGAATTATCTGGCCTGCGAGTTCAAGGGGGAGGCGGCAGAGAGGATGAGCATTCCGGAGAGGATGACCGTCTCCAATATGGCCATTGAGATGGGGGCCAAGGCGGGCATATTCGACGCCGACGAGACGACCATAAGATATCTGGAGGAGCGGGTGAAAGACAGGGCGGCAATCAAAGAGAGAATTGCAGAAAGCGACGAGGATGCTTCTCTTTCCAGGCGGGCCTGGGATGTAAGCCAGATCGAGCCCCAGGTGGCCATGCCCCACAATGTGGACAATGTCAGGCCCGTGAGCGAGCTGCCGGAGACCAGGATCGATCAGGTCTTCCTGGGATCGTGCACCAACGGCCGCTTCGAGGATCTGCTCTTGGCCTCCCAGATGATGAAAGGCGAGCCTGTTGCCAAGGGCGTGCGCATGATCGTCGTCCCCGCCAGCCGGATAGAATACATGAAGGCTCTTCGCGCCGGACTGGTGGAGAAGTTCATGGAGGCGGGGGCCATGGTGGAGTCGGCCTGTTGCGGACCCTGCATGGGGGGAAGCTTCGGCCTGCTGGGAGCAGGCGAGCGCTGCCTGGCCACATCCAACCGCAACTTCGTAGGAAGGCAGGGCAGCCCCCAGGCCTATGTCTATCTGGCCTCGCCTGCTACTGCTGGCGCCAGCGCCATCACCGGCTATATCACCGATCCCAGAGAAGTATAGATGAAGATCGCCCTGAAGCTGGCCTATCTGGGGGAGGCCTACTACGGCTTTCAGCGCCAGCCGGACCTGGTCACTGTCGATTCCGAGGTCCGAAAGGCGCTCTCCCAGATAGGGGTCATCCACGGAGACTTCTGCTATGCTGGGCGGACGGACCGGGGGGTCTCCGCTCTGGGCCAGGTGATCGACTTCTGGATCGATGAGGACAAGGCCGCCCTGGCCCGGCCTCGATGTGTGAACGGCCGACTGCCCCGAGACATATGGAGCTGGGCCTGGGCCGTAGCGCCCATAGGTTTTAGCGCCCGATGGAACGCCCTGTGGCGGGAGTATCGATACCTGCTCTGGCATCCGGGACTGGATCTGGAGAGGATGCAGGCTGCGGCAGAGGGGCTCTTAGGCCAGCACGATTTTCGAAACTTCTCCTCATCCAAGGTGGACACGGTCAAGACGGTGAGCAAGATTGAGATCCGCGAGGAGAGGGGGCTATTCATCTTCGATGTCCGGGCGGACGGCTTTCTCTGGAATATGGTGCGAAAAATCGTCGGCGCTCTGGAGAAGATGGGATCAGGCCAGAAAGACTGGGCCTGGTTCTCGGAGCTTCTGCGCCCGGAGTCAAACCACGGTGCGCCCACTGCCCCCGCGGATGGGCTGATGCTCATGGATGTGGGATATGAGGGCCTGGCCTGGCAGGTGGATGAATACTCCCGCAGGAGAGCCGCGGCAGCACTGGCGGCAACAGTTCAGAAGAGGATGGCAGGAGCGATGGTGGCCCGGGAGATGGAGAAGGCTATGACGGAGATACAATGAAAGGGATCATTATTGCCTGGCAACTCCTCTTCTAGTGGGTCTCTTTTTCTCCTTCCGCCAGCCCCAGCACATTGAGCAGGCCGAGCAGATTTTCCCGGGAGAGCGAGCCGTCGGAGACCTTTTTCAAAACCTCTTTGGCATTGAAGGCCACTCCCAGGCCGGCATTTCTGATCATGAGGCAGTCATTGGCCCCGTCGCCCACGGCAACGATGCTGTCCGGGCTGATCTTCTCCAGATCGGCCAGCTTGTAGATGATCCGCCCCTTGGCCTCGGCATCAATGATTTCTCCCTTGATCTCCCCGGTGAGAACTCCGTTCTCAATCTCCAGCTCATTGGCGAAGGCATAGTCAAAGCCCAGCCGCTGCTTGAGCACATCGGTGAAATAGGTGAAGCCGCCGCTGATAAGGGCGATCTTGTAGCCCACCTGCTTGAGATGATGGAGCAGCTCCTCCGAGCCCGGCGTTAGCCGCAAATCGGATGCTATCTCCTGCAAAGTGCTCTCCGGCATTCCCTTGAGCAGGCGGACCCTCTGGCGCAGCGACTCCTTGAAGTCCATCTCCCCGTTCATGGCTTTCTCGGTTATGGCCCTGACCTGCTCGTCCACTCCGGCAAATCCGGCCAGCTTGTTGATGATCTCAAAGTCGACTATGGTCATGTCCATATCGAAGACTATGAGCCGCTTCTCCTTCCTGGAGCGGCCCAGCTCCTGAACCACCACGTCCAGACCAAGCCGCTCGCACTCCTTCTTCAGCCTGGTCTTGCAGTCCTCTTCTTCGCAGTCGGCAAAATCCATGAGAAACTCTATGGAGATGAGATCTCCCCTGGCGGTGACCGAAGCCCTCTCGATATTGATCTTGTTGGCGGCAGCAATCTCGGCCACATCCCTTATGATGCCCGCCCTGTCCTTGGCCAGGATGGTGACCACATGCAGGCTCTTGCTGGACCGGCGCCTGCCTCTATGCCGGTCCAGGGGCAGAAAGCTGGATAATATGCCCTTGTTCCTGGATAGATCCTCCAGCCAGCTCTTCATCTGATCAATTGTGATTTCGGCAGAGGTAAAATCTGCAACCACAGACATTACGAATACGCCCTGCATCACCTTCTGGTCCATATCCACGATATTGACATTGCGGCGGGCGGGCTCCTCCAGAATATCGCGAATGATTCCCGGACCGTCCCGGCCCAGAAAGGATATGACCCAGAGATCCTCTTTCACTTCTCCCTCCTCCATCTCTGCAGCTGCATCTGCAACTGCCTGGCCATCCATGCCTAAATACTTTTTCCGCCACAAAGCTGGGCTTCTCAAAGCAAAGGTTAACTCTCCCCTGAGACAACAGCATCTCATGTATCAATCGCAGATGCTCATCGACGGGCGGGATCTGCCCCTGGAGGAGGGGGCCGGCAGGAGGGCGGTCATATACAATCCGGCCAACCAGGAGGCTGTGGCTGAGGTGGCTGTGGGCAGTCGCCAGGATGCCCGACTGGCCCTCCAGGCGGCGGAAAGGGCCTTTCTCCTCTGGTCAAAGACATCCAGCCAGAAGAGAGGTGAGATCCTGCATGAGGCGGCAGGCAGGGTCCGGGATAGCTCGGAAAGAATCGCCCGGCTTCTCACCCTGGAGCAGGGCAAGCCCCTCAAGTACGCCAGAACCGAGGTCCTCTCCTCGGCGGATGTGCTGGACTACTACGCCGAGGAGGGCAAGAGAAACTATGGGGAATGGATAACGGGCCCACGCAGCCGGAGCATAGTTTTGCGCCAGCCCATAGGGGTTGCCGCCCTCATCACCCCCTGGAACTATCCCGTGGACCTTCTGGCCTGGAAGGTGGCCCCCTGCCTGGCGGCCGGCTGCACTTTCGTGGCCAAGCCGCCCAGCCTGGCACCTCTGGCGGCCACAGAGTTCGTCCGGGCGGTGAGCCAAGCCGGCCTGCCCGCCGGAGCGGCCAATGTGGTGCATGGTCCGGGAGGAGAGGTGGGAGCAGAGCTGGTGGAAAGCCCCATCTCACGAAAGATCGCCTTTACCGGAGAGACGGCCACGGGAAGGTCGATCATGGCCGCTGCCGCTGCTCACATAAAACGTGTCTCCCTGGAGCTGGGGGGCCAGTCTCCCTTCATCGTCTGCGCCGATGCGGACATAAAGGCTGCCGCGGCATCAGCTGCCCAGAGAGCTTTTTCCAATATGGGCCAGATCTGCATCAGCGTCAACCGGATTTATGTAGCGGATGAGGTGGCCGAGGCCTTTGCCGACGAGCTTGTGGCCCGGGCGGAGGGATTCAAGATCGGTAGCGGCCTGGACCATGATGTGGATCTGGGCCCCATGTTCAGCCGGGCTCAGAGGGTTAAGACCAGAGAGCATGTGGCCGATGCCCTGGAGAAGGGAGCAGAGCTTCTCTCTGGCGGCAGGGAGCCGGAGGGCGAGGCCTATGAGAAAGGTTACTTCTTTCTGCCCACGGTTCTCTGCCGGGCAGACCATAAGATGAAGGTGATGCAGGAGGAGACCTTCGGCCCGGTGGCACCGGTGATGAAGTTCAAGAGCCTGGAGGAGGCCATATCCCTGGCCAACGATAGTCCCTACGGGCTGGCTGCCTATATCTTCACCAGCGATCTCAAGACCGCCCTGCTGGCCGCTGAGGGGCTGGAGGCGGGGGGGATCGGGGTCAATGTCAACAACGTGGTGGACCTGCAAGCTCCCTTCGGAGGCTGGAAGGAGAGTGGTATCGGCCGGGAGCTGGGCCGCTGGGGGCTGGAGGCCTATATGGAGACAAAGCACATACGTCTGGGGATGGGATAGATATGTCTGAGTTGAAAAAGGAAGAGGTACAGCTCAAGGTTCTGGGCATGGCCTGCGGAGGGTGCAAGGCGGCAGTGGAAGCGGCTCTGGGGAGCCTGGATGGAGTTTTTTCAGCAGAGGTCGATCTGGCGGCAAAGACCGCCCGGGTGAGCTATGATCCGAGCAGGCTGGCCCGGAAGGATCTGCAAGAGGCAATTGAAAAGGCAGGATATAAGGTAGGATAGCCAGCAAGATTGGTGAGAGGCAGAGCTGATGGCAGAGCAGCAGAGAGGGTCGAAGGAGGCAATTGAGGAGAGCTTTTTCACCACTCCCTCCTTTCAGGCTCTGACCATTGGCCTGCCCTTTTCTGCCTTCAAGATGCTCTTCGGCCTGCTCTGCTGGCGCGCCGGCGGGGCCCAGGCCTCTGCCATCCTCTCTGTTTTTGGCGGGCTGGTCATGGCCTGGGCCCTGATAGATCTCTTTATGAACCTGGCCCGGATCGCCTTCCATCTGGCCGGCCGGGCCTCGCCCATCGAATACTGCATCGTAGCCCAGGCGGGAAGGCTCATGGGGCGGCCAAAGCTCTTTCTGGCCGTCGACACCCTGGCCTCGTTCTCCATCATCAGCATCGTTCTTTGGTCCGGCTGGATATCTCATCTCAGCTGGCTGGAGGCCCGGATCTGGATTGCGGCCACCATCCTCAACCTGATCAGCGTTGCATTTGTCAATATCTGGATGGAGTTGAGGAGAGGATGGTGAGTGGACGGGTGAAACCTATTAAAGAGAGCAGGTCTCAGATCGGAGATGGCTATAAGTTGCAGATGGAGTCGGATCTGTTATGACCAACCTGAGACTGCTGTCCTGGAATGTCAACGGCCTGAGGGCCGTTCTCAAGAAAGGCTTTATTGATTGGATGATCAAAGACAGCCCTGATGTGCTCTGCCTCCAGGAGACCAAGGTGGGCGAGGATCAGCTGCCGGAGCAGGTGAAAAGCCTGCCCGGATACCATTCTTACTTCGCCTTCGGGCCTCGGAAAGGCCGGGACGGGGTGGCCCTTTTCAGCAAAATTCCGTCCCTTGCGGTGAAAAGCAGCCTGGAATTGCCGGGGCTGGAAGACGAGAGCCGGGCTATAGTCGCCGACTTTGGCCATTTCTTGCTTTACAACGTCTACTTTCCCAACGGCAAGGCATCTGCAGAGCGGCTGGCTTATAAGCTGCACTTCTATGATCTCTTCTTGGAGCATATCGAACAGCTCTGCAGCCAGGGAAAGAGGATTGTGGTCTGCGGCGACCTCAACACAGCCCATAAGGAGATAGACCTGGCCCGTCCCAAGGCCAATGAGAAGATATCCGGATTTCTGCCGGAAGAGAGGGCCTGGATGGACCGCCTGGTGGAGAAAGGCTTTGTGGACACCTTCCGCATATTTCATCCCGAGGCGGAAAACTACTCCTGGTGGGATCTGAAAACCCGGGCCAGAGAGAGGAATGTGGGCTGGAGAATAGACTACTTCTTTGTCAGCCAGAATCTGGCAGAGTCGGTGCAATCGGCATTCATACTCAAAGAGGTTATGGGAGCGGATCACTGTCCGGTGGGAATAGAGCTCGAGGTGGATTGAAGAGAATTGCAGCTTGGCCAAATCCGGCTTGGCCAAATCCGGCTTGGCCAAATCCGGCTTGGCCAAATCCAGGAAAAAGGTTTTATCGCCCAGAAGATATGATGCTCTATCCTTTGCTAAAGGTGGAAGAGAGTTGAGGTTAGTCTGGCCGGCGCCACAGCACCTGATCGTCTGTTTATTGATTTCCATTGCAGCCTTGGCCTTAGCCTATCTTTCAATCCCATCCTTGAAGGGAATTCTTTCCGCTCTCGCCCTGATCCTGGTCTTCCCCGTGCCAGGATACCTTGCCCTGCTCTGGGCCTATCCCGGCAAGGGCGAGCTCAGCCGAAGGGGGCGAGCGATTCTGAGCCTTGTCGCATCAGTTTTTTTGGCCGGGCTGCTGGGACTGGTCCTCTGGGCCACGCCGCGGGGTCTGGAGAGCGGCTCCCTGGCCACTCTCCTATCAATTCTATCCTTATTCTTGTTGGCCATGGCCTACATGCGCTGGTCCGATCTGCCCCGCAACAGGAGATTCTTCCTGCTGCCCAGAAGCGGGCTAAGGCCAGGCCCCAATGCTTCTCGTCAGAGCAGCATAACCGGCCGTCGGGCGGCCTATGCCATTCTTCTCCTGGCCGCTCTTTTAATTGCGGCCATAGCCCTGTCTTTTGGGCCGCAGCATATCTCATGGGACGGCATCTCCTCCCGCTTTCATGAGCCTTTGCCCGATCTTCCCGCAAGCAAAGACGGGGCGCTTTTCACTCTGGCAAAAGAGGACCGGCCCCAGGTCGATCCCGCTGCCAATGCCTCCAGCTCGCAGGAGGTTCAGAGCCCATACTCCAGCCCGAATGGCTCCAGTGGACTCTATACAACCGTCCTCAATGCCACGGATTTGTCTTCCGCAAATAATACCACCGCCGAGATATCGGGACGCAGCAGAGATATGTTCTTCTCAGGAGGGGGTGGAGGCGGCGGTACCGGCAGCAGCAAAGAGGCCAGCAGCAAGCCTCAGAGCAAGAAGGAGTCTATGCCACCAGCAGAAGAGCCGCAGGAGCCTGAGACTGCCTCCGACTCTGAGGGTATAGATGCTGAGAATAACCTCACGGAGATTGCAGACGCCTCGAATCAGATCTCTCCGGATCAGTCAAATCAGAGCATCAATTCCACCGGGGCTCCAGCTTTAGGTGAGACGCAGGCAGCAGGAGAGGACGGCCTGGTGACGGATGCTTTAGCGGGCCAATCCTCTATGGGGAGCATGAAGCCTGGCCAGCCGGATGAGGTGGGGATATCTTCCGAGACGAATGCGCCGGATTCGACATCTTCGGCCACAACTGCATCCTCTCCCTCGGTTCCGTCTGATATGACCTCGTCTGCCGCTCTAACGGCAGCTGGGGATTCAGCGCTGCCGGAGGAGGGCCAGTCCGGAGGAGCGCAGGATAAAGAGATCCATCCGGAGAGTTCCCCCGCCGGTGCAGATGAGGCTCTAGATAGGGAGATGATCCTGGATAATGCCAGCTCTGATGCCAGCGATATCAATCGTCCTCCCATTCTGGAGGCCCTCATCCCGGACCGGCCCAGCCCCCAGCCGCCGGGAACGGCCATATTCTGGAAGGCAAACGCCACTGATCATGAGGGAGACCGGCTCCTCTACAAATTTCTGGTGAGCGGCCGGGAGGCAAATAATTGGTCCAGGATAGGCAGCTGGATCTGGCCTACCTCTGGCCTTTCCCCCGGCAATTATGAGATCAGCGTCTTGGTCCGGGACGGAAATCACGCTTCTGAAAGCTCATTTGACCATATGATCAACAGCAGCTTTGCTCTCACTTCCCTCAACCAGTCTCCCGCTCTGAAGGATCTGATCTCTGATGCCAGCAGCCCCATGGAGCGGGGAAGGAGCATAAAATGGACTGCCAGCGCTATCGATCCGGATAACGATATGGTTTATTACCGGTTTTTAAAGGACGGTGAGGAGGCAAGAGGCTGGTCTGCCTCCCCTGAATGGGGCTGGAATACTTCATCTGAAAGCCCTGGCGAGTATGTGATCTCTGTTCTGGCCAGGGACGAAGAGAATGCTTCCCTGGACTCCTTTGACAGCTCCCTGGAGAGGATATTCGTTCTGAACCCCTCCAACCGCATCCCTGAGATCTCAGAGCTTCAGGCGGACCGGTCCAGCCCCCAGCCCCAGGGCTCGGTGGTGAATTGGACTGCAGCCGCAGTTGATCCGGATGGCGATACTATCTACTATCGATTTCTGATTGACGGCCTGCCGGCAAGGGAATGGTCCACAGCCAGCTCCTGGGCCTGGGAGAGTTCATCAGCCCGGCCAGGAACCCACTCCATAACCGCCCAGGCCAGAGACGGAAAGCATGCTTCGAGCCGGGACTTCGACAGCTTTAAAGAGGCTGCTTTTGAGATCTCTGCCGCCAACCAGCCGCCCATTTTAGCTTCCCTTCTGCCCGATATAGCCAGCCCTCAAGCCCAGGGGACGACTGTTGCCTGGACCGCCGGGGCGGCAGATAGGGAGGGCGACCAGATATTCTATAAATTTCTGCTCAACGGACGGGATATGACCGGCTGGTCGCCCTCCCCCACCTGGCAGTGGTCCTCCGGCGGCCAAGCCCCCGGAGACTATAGGGTCCGGGTCTTGGTCAGGGACGGGCTACATGCGCCAGAGGACTCTTTTGATGACTACAAAGAGAGCACATTTTCCCTCCTCTCTGAGATCGATCTGCAGATAGAGAAGCTGCAGAGAAAATAGGGATATTGGAATACCAGAGCTGGAATCCCAGAGGGCATGGCGCAGCAGATTGGCCTATGTTATCTCCTGCAGAGCCGGATGTGAAGCCTATCGGAGTAGTTTACGCCCATCTGCATGGCCAGATCCCAGGCCTCTCTCGCCCCCTGCATATCCCTGTCCGTGCCGTAGGCCATAATCCAGACCCTCTCTTTATTTAGAGCGGGAAGTATCGGCCGCAAGAGATCTGATGTCCAGCACCAGGGTGCCTTTCCCAGAACGAATTTGATATGGGCGTTCTCTTTTGTGCGCCAATAGTCCAGATGAAATTGCGATCCTCTCTTGGGGCTGATCACGGCATAATGAATCAGATCCAGAGCCCTCCCGGGTATGGGATTGGTGCCGTTGCTCTCGATATCGATCTCCTTTCCCCTGTCGTGCAGCAGTTCGATCAGCCGATAGAGCTCATCCATCTGCATCGTGGGCTCGCCTCCTGTGATCACCACCTTCCGTCCCCTGACTCTTCCTGCCAGATCGGAAAGGGATATCTGGAAGGATGATTTCCTGTCCGTATCGCAGCCTTGGCAGGAGAGATTGCATCCGGCCAGTCTGAGAAATGTGGCAGGCCTTCCCATTGCCGGGCCCTCGCCCTGTATGGACTGGAATATCTCTATCAGGCGCATCAGAAAATGGATGTGGCTCCCTAGAAGATAAAAGCTGCTCCTATCCCTGGCATAATTTTAAAATACAAAATATATCAACTAAATTTTACCATTTATTTTTAATTATATTATTATCAGAATTTATTATTAGAAAAAAATAAATACGTGCATGTGCAGATATGATGCCAGATTGGGGTAGCAAAGAAATGATCGAGGGGATTAGAGCAGTGATGGATGGGTCTCATGCCGGCAAAGTTCTTTTTATCTCTTTTTGCCTTATCTTAAGTATACCTCTGCATCAGGCTTCAGATGCATCAGACGCCATAAATGAGTACAGGGATCTTCAGTCAAACTTCAGCCTCTTCAAGGATAATTTTGTAGATGCGCGTCCAGAGTCCGTATTTCTCTTCCCGAAAGCCAATCTGCCATCCCTCTTTCCTGTAATGTTTGTCTCTCCAGTCAATGAGCAGATCTCCATGTCAGGGGCGGATTCCAAAATGGAGGTTCGGGATATAAAAGCAATAAATTCCGAGATAAAAAGAACTATTGAATATGGAGATGTTCAGGCGAGCCGGGGTCTTGATCCGGCCAACTCCATGAATATTGGGATCCATGGAATGGCTGAGGAGAATGGTAGTGATATGGATTTGAATGAGGACTTTGGAGAAATGAAAAATGATGTCGACGCTGCGATCGCCTCCGGCATGGATAAAGGATTGGCTAATGAATCAAATCCCTCTTATGTTCAAAGCAATAATTTGAATATAATTGTCAGAGACATCTCGGTTACCGCCATTAATACTATGGATAGCGGTATTGCTACGGCAATATCAAACATAATCATAGAGCCGGTTCAAATCATAAATCCTTCTGAAGTATGCGAAAAATTGAGGTAAAACGAAATGGTCCGGGAATCAATATCAAGCCGGATCGCGGTACAATTCATCGCCCATTCATCATCCGAGAAGATCATTTTCTTACCAATATCTACAAATCACAATAGATGCCTGTATTCAAACTGCATTTGAGCTCACTCAGGATATAGAGATGAAAGGATACTACTTCATAACCGATAGCAAGATGAGCCGGGCAGGGAACAGAAGCGATGTTCTTGCCGCCGTATCCTGCGGGGTTGAGACTATCCAGTATCGCAATAAGAATGCTGAGACCCGGGAGATGTATCAGGAGGCCCTGGAGCTGGCTCAGATCTGCCGGGATGCGGGCAGCTTTTTTCTGATCAACGACCGGCTGGATGTGGCAATGGCTGTGGAAGCGGACGGGGTTCATGTGGGACAGACGGATATGCCCTGCTCTAAAACCAGGAGACTGCTTGGGCGGGGGAAGATCATCGGCGTCACAGTGCACAGCCTGGTCGAGGCTCTCCAGGCGGAGAGAGAGGGAGCTGACTATCTGGGGGTCTCCCCCATTTATCAGACCGCCACCAAGCCTGACGCTGGAAAGCCGGCGGGCATTAAGCTTATAGAGGAGATCAGAGGGCAGGTGAGCCTGCCCCTTATCGCCATCGGCGGCATCAATCACTCCAATGCTCCGGAGGTTGTCCAGGCAGGAGCAGATGGCCTATGCGCCATATCCTGTGTGGTGGCGGAAGATGATGTGAGGTGTCAGATTCGACGGTTCCAGGAGCTGTTTGGGAGAGTCTAGTCTTTAGCAAGATTGCCTGCTTTTCTAATTTCAAGAACCGTCTTGCGCATCTTCCTGTGGACTTATGCCCCTTTTCAAAAGAATTAAAAAAAATTGCTAAAAATATCTTATTGGACGGTCAGCCCTCAAGCGCAGAATACTTAATCCAATCAAATTTGGCGGAAATAGGCTGCTTGAGATCATAATTGAAGTCACCGGCCAGAGTCCAATTCTGAGCCGCCCAAAGACTTAAGAAAATCTTGCTTTGTTTTGAAGGCAACTCTCCTTTATATGGGTTAGCAGCTTCAATTATTTCTCCTTTTTCATCAAGCACATTAGAATGGATGTCTCCTTTTTCATCCTGCCATACGTAACGTCTGAGCTTGCCGTCTATGTGCCATTGGATTCCGCGGCATTTTTCCCCCTCGCCGATCCATGAAACATTATAAATATGATATGACTGTGTGGGATCAAAATTAAGGGGAATTATTGCTACGTGGCAGGTTTCCGGTATTCCATAAGGCTCCCAGCAATTGCCCTGGCTTCCTTTAACGAAATAATTTGTCTGGATCTGCCACTTTCCTGGCTCCGCATCTTCTTTGCCAAAGATTTCCAGATCAATCTCATCTTGTTTTCCCGCTGTTCCACCCATCAGGAACATTCCGGTTACAACCCCATCGCCTTTTCCCGCAAGAATTCTAGCAGAGAGGTTTCCATATCGGTATTGATCACACACTGTGGAATATTCTCCAGATGCAAGATCCCGGCCTTGGCACAGCGACTTATCGCTACGGCAGGGATAGTTGTCAAGGTTTAGAATTAGATTTCCTTCTTTGATTCTGTTGTGCCATGGATCAGAGGACCATTTGTTGAGGTATATTGGATCATTATTCATCCAATCAGACTTGATCCAGATACTGGAATTCTCCTGATCAAAGCCATAATCATTTAAGCAACAGGTGCACCCATCGACAGTCATGGCAGAGATGTCTGTTTCACTCTCGGTCCTATTCTTATCCGCAAAGGCTGGCCCTATTGCTGAAATAATAATAAATAAAATTGAAGCTACCAGTCCCAGACGAAAAACTGCAAAGGGCGCCTTCTTCATACAATTCCTCAAATCCATGCTCTGAAATCAATTTTCCATAATTAATACTTTTCCTTAGGGGATTAAAGTGCGCCGTCCTATATTAGTTCGCTGTTTTTCACACCTTTGGTCAGGATGTGATATGCATCGGAATTGAGCTGTTTAGCCTCGGCTAAGGCCAAATCTCCTATCAAAACGCATTGCTGCAAGAGTATCGATACAGGAAATTTTACCGATCACGAAAAAATGTCATTTGAGATGAGCCGAAGTTTATATATCTTCCAGCTTTTCCATTCCCACCTTTTTTACCTTCGGCTTCCAGATCTTATCCGGCATCCAAGCCGGTGCCCCCTTGGGCTTTGCCACCTGGACTCTCATGCCTTCGAATATGTGTACCTTCTTCGTCCCCCGCTCTCGAAGCCTTATATCAGTGATGCCCCGGTTGGCTGCTTTCAATGCGGCCTGCCTCGGTTGCTTTCCGGTGAAGACCCCAATCTCATTGCCCTCATCATCCCTCAGGGCAAAATTTCTTGTCTCGGCCATAGATTTCCCTCCACACTTCCCAGCCTATTTGAATACCTGGATTATTGTTATACTAAATGCTATTATATTAATTTTATCCATATGGCGTGACGGTATTTTGGTGCCATGGCAGGACATATCATAGCATACATTTCTTATACTTCTTCGGCCATCCTCGAATCATGATTGCCAGAGTCCAGCGCTCTCGCCTCTCCGGCGCGCTCTTTGCCCCATCATCCAAGAGCTATACTCACCGCGCCGTTCTCATAACCTCCCTGGGCCCGGGGGGTAGCATCAAGCGCCCCCTCCTCTCGGCTGATACCAGGGCTACCATCTCCGCCAGCCAGGCCTTTGGGGCGGAAATTGATGTTGACCAGGAGGTAAAGATCAGGGGTGTGGCCGACCGGCCCAGGACCCCGGAGGATGTGATCAATGTGCTCAACTCCGGAACTACCCTGCGATTTTGCTCGGCAGTGGCCGCCCTTACGGAAGGAGCGGTTCTCACCGGTGACGCCTCCATCCGCAGCCGGCCCAATGAGCCGCTCTTAAGCTGCCTCTCTGATCTCGGGGCTCAGGCTTTCTCCATCCGCAATAACGGAAAAGCTCCCCTGGTGGTGCGGGGAAAAATGAAGGGGGGCACAGCCCATCTGAACGGGAGTGTGAGTTCCCAGTTCCTCTCTGCTCTTCTCATCGCCTCACCTCTATCAGAGAAGGATACCAGGATTGTGATCGACGGCGAGCTTAAGTCCCGGCCCTATGCAGAGATGACCATGGACATGCTGGCCGAGGCAGGGATAAGAATTGAGTCTGCTGAGCAGGAATTTCTGGTGCCGGCAGGCCAGAGCTTTCATCTGAAGGGATACACCATTCCCGGTGACTTCTCTTCTTCCTCTTATCCCATGGCCGCGGCTGCCCTTGCCGGGAGCGAGGTGACGATCCGGGGAATGCTGCCCTCAAGGCAGGGAGACTCGGCGATCATCGACATCCTGCGCCGTATGGGGGTAGAGGTGTCCTGGGACAGGGAGAGCGGGGACTTGAGGGTCAAAGGCGGCGAGCTGAAAGGAGTGGATGTTGATGCCGGCAGGACGCCGGATCTGGTTCCCACCATCGCCGTGCTGGGAGCCCTGGCACAAGGCAAGACCACCGTCTTCAATGCCGAGCACGTCCGTCATAAGGAGACGGATCGGCTGCATGCCATGGCTGTGGAGCTTTCTAAGATGGGGGCTGACATTCGGGAGAGGCCGGACGGCTTGGAGATCGATGGGGGCAAGCTGCATGGGGCCAAGGTGCACGGCCATCACGATCATAGAATAGTCATGGCCCTGGCAGTAGCGGGAATGGTGGCCGGGGACACGGAGATCGATACGGCGGAGTCGGTGGATGTCTCATATCCCGGATTCTTCACAGAGATGGAGGGACTGGGGGCGGAGGTGGAGATAGGCTGAATGAGGGAGATGGCGCGCCCCGCCAGTAGAAAAAATAATGGGGCTGTGGATTTCTATTTTCCAAAAAACCTTCTTGCCTTTGCCGAATCAGCGTATCCTCAGCTTGGCTCCGCCGCTTCCATGATATACTCAGAGAGCTTGGTCTGGGCCGCCAGGCACCTCTCCCCGGGAATCTCCACTGGATATATTCCCGTGAGGCATCCCATGCATAGGTTCTCCTTGGGGATTCCCACTGCCTCCACCAGGCCCTCATGGCTCACATATCCCAGGGAGTCGGCGTTGATCACCGCCTCCACCCCGGCCACGGTCTTGTGGGCGGCGATCAGCTCATCCCGGCTGGCCATATCTATGCCCAGATAGCATGGTGCCATGATGGGAGGGCTTCCGATGCGCACATGAACTTCTTTTGCTCCGGCCCGGCGCACCATATCCACTATCCTGCGGCTGGTAGTTCCCCTCACTATGGAGTCGTCCACCAAGACCAGGCTGTGACCCTCGATATTGGGCCGGATGGTGTTCATCTTCAGGCGCACAGCAGTCTCCCTCATGCTCTGATCGGGCATGATGAATGTCCGGCCTATGTAGCGGTTCTTCATCAGGCACTCCCTGTAGCTAATGCCTGAACACTGATGATATCCCACGGCCAGGGTTATCCCCGAGTCGGGGATGGGGGTGACGGTGTCGGCGCAGGCGGGATGCTCTTTGGCCAGATGGGCACCGATGTTCACCCGAACATCATAGATCAGCCGCCCGTCCATGATGCTGTCCGGCCGGGCGAAATAGATGTACTCGAATATGCAATGAGAGTAGTTGGGCAGGCGGGCCAGCTGATAGGACTTCAGCTCGCCGTGCCTGATGACCACCAGCTCGCCGGGCCTCACATCGCGGATGAGCTTTCCATTGAGGGTGTCCACGGCAACGCTCTCCGAGGCCACCATGAAGCCGGAGTCGATCTCGCCAATGCACAAGGGCTTGATTCCCAGCGGATCGCGCACAGCGAGGATGGTATCTCCCCAGAGAAAGACCAGGGAATAGGAGCCCACGATCTTTTTCATCAGAGCCCGCACCGCCTCCTGAAGATCGTAGCGCAGAAGCTCTTTGGCAAAGAGGTGAGCTATGACCTCGGTATCCGATGTAGAATAGAAGATGTCGCCTGCCTGCTCCAGCTGCTCCCGGAGCTGGCCGGCATTGACCAGGTTGCCGTTATGGGCTACGGCAATGGCTCCATCCTTGAATTTGATCAAAACCGGCTGGCTGTTCTCGATGTTGGACCGGCCGCTGGTGGGATATCGGACATGGCCGATGCCCACCGTCCCCCGCAAAAGGGCGATCTGGGCTTCGTCAAAAACCTCGGAGACAAGGCCCATACCCCGGTGGGTGCGTATGGCCTTGCCGTCATGCACCGATATGCCTGCCGCCTCCTGCCCCCGGTGCTGCAGGGCATAGAGGGAGTAATAAATGGACTTAGCTACATTATTGCCCGTCTCATTGAAGGAAATTCCAACAACGCCGCAGGCATCGTGCAACTTTCCGCCCCTAATAGTCTGCTTTTCTCATCCACTTGGCACTTCTCAGCTTGGCCGAGTGGCCAAATCCGCATTGAACGCAAACCTTTCTCTTGAAATTAAACGATATGCTGCCACAGCGTCTGCATCTGATGTGAGAACTCTTGTGGCGCCTGCCCATAGAAGGAGTACCTTTACTCATCTAAAACACCTCAGGGTGAAATATATACGACATTGTCTCCACGCACGATCACAGTTCCGATATTGCGTGCCACCGCCCCTTCTGCTACCTCTTCCGTCTTTTCCAGCACCAGGTTCATGTGGATATCATAGCCTTGCAGCTCTCCCCGAAAGACCCTCCCGTCCTTCAGCTTGACGATTACAGGCCCATTCAGTGATTCATTTAGAATATCAAGCGGTCTCTGACCCATTAACCTCTCTCCAGCATTGATAACCGCAAAAGGCTTCGGTTCCAAGACGTGCTCGTTGCATATTTAAACCTATCGGGATATTCCTCCGCCCATGAAGATAAAATCCAGGCACCACCTCAAGGGAAGCGATGCCAGGAAGATCATAGCCAAGATAGAGCCCTTCCTGGAAGACCCTTCCCATCTGCGCCAATCATCTCTGGAGATGGCCGTAAGCGATGAAGGAGTCGATCTCATCTTCATCGAGGGGCGGCCATTGCTCATGATTGTGGAGGATCAGCCCTTCTTTACCGTGCTGGGGGCCATTGAGATGATGCCCTATAAGAGGCTGGTGATGGTTGACTCCGGTGCAGTGCGCTTTGTGGTCAATGGAGCGGACATCATGAAGCCGGGGATAGTATCCGCCGATCCGGAGATAGCTGTGGGCGACCTGGTGGTGATTGTGGAAGAGAGGCATAACAAGCCCCTGGCTATAGGCCGGGCCCTGGTAGCCGGGACGGAGATGAAGGGAGAGGGAAAGGCGGTCAAGTCCCTGCATCACGTGGGGGATGTTATCTGGAAGGGGCTGGAGGAGTAGAGAATGGAAAGCATCAACGAACTATTGGGCAGGGGCTTTTCCCTCTGGCGGGACAACCTCAACCTCTGCATACCCCATCTGCTGGGATTCTTCTTCTCCCTGATGGCTCTTTTCGCTGGCCTGATGGCCGTCATATTCTCCGGCCTCTTGCCCCTGGAGGAGCTGAATGAGACCGCTCTGCAGGAGATGCAGTATGTAGAGGATATGGAGGAGATGCAGATGCTGTGGGGTCAGATGGGGGAACACCTGGCCGGCCTGCAGAGCAGCGAGATCTTGCAGATGGCCTCGGCCATTCTGGCCATCTTCGTCCTGATAGCCCTGGTGGAAGCCTTCTTTGCCGCAGGGGCCATAGGCATGTCCAGGCAGGCCCTGGAGAAGGGAAGGTCGAGCACTTCTGCCATTTGGCAGGCGGGCCGGAGGCATTTCCTGAGCTTGTTTTTAGCCGAGCTGCTCATGACTCTCATTATCCTGATGGGCATGCTTCTGCTGCTTCCACTGTTGGCGGCGGGCCTGGAGGGACTGGGACTTCTGGCGGTGGCACTGGCTCTAATAGCCATATTCTATGCCCTGGCTCTGACCATAATCCTGTCCACCATGCCCTATGCTCTGGTGCTGGAGCACCTCGGTCCGCTGCGGGCTCTCCGGGCATCCATTGACTTCTTCCGCTACAACAAGTTCGATGTGGCTGTGTTATGGCTGGTGGTGATAGCCTTATCTCTGGGCTTGCAGATGGTAGGCGGGGCAATTTCCGGCGGCCAGCCCGGCCAGGGGCAGCCGATGTCAGCAATAACCGGAATGATCATCCTTCTGGTGTTGGCCCCGCTGTCCAACCTCTGGTGGACAAGGCTTTATATGAGCAGAAAGGGGATGCTGAAGCAGGACGAAAAGGAGGACCTATGGTGAATTTTCCCAATATCAGCTATGCCGAGCTCATAATACGCTTCCGGCAGTACACCCTTATGCAGCAGGCGGCCATTGCCGGGGTGATTGTGCTGCTGGTTTACATTCCCTATTCATATTTCCTGCTGAAGCTGAATATTGTAGAATCCATAGCCATGGCCCTTTACTCCTCCATTCTCTTCATAGTGGTTTACTATTTAACCTCCCTTATCATCACCAGAAAGACCAAGAAGATGGCCAGCCAATCCCTGGGACCGAAGAAAGGGCTCCGGCATAAGTAAGGCTCTTTTGCTGCGCTGGAGAGGGTCCTTTTCATAGCCCCTCCCGCTACAATCTTTCTTTTCTTTCCCCAAACTATAAGTCTGCAGCCGCCTTATCCCTGCTCTGAGGGACCGGAAGATGGAGCTGAAGATAGTTGATATGAAGATTCCTGAGGGAGCCAATCTGGTTTTGGGACAGAGCCATTTCATCAAGACGGCAGAGGATATCTATGAGGTCATGGCCGGGGGAGTTCCCGGAGCCAAGTTCGCTGTAGCTTTCTCCGAGGCCAGCGGGGACTGCCTGGTGAGGACGGAGGGAAATGATGAGGACCTGATCCAGGCGGCCAGGGACAGCTCTTTGGCTTTGGCCTGCGGGCATACCTTTGTCTTGCTGATGAAGGGAGCCTTCCCCATAAATATCTTGAACAGCCTCAAGGCCGTGCCCGAGGTCTGCAATATATTCTGTGCCACAGCCAATCCCCTGCAGGTTGTCATAGCCGAGACGGAGCTGGGAAGGGGCATCATGGGGGTCATAGACGGCTTTTCCCCCAAAGGGGCGGAAACGGCCGGGGATGTGGCAGAAAGGCGCAGCCTCTTGAGGAGGTTTGGATATAAACTTTGATCTGGTGGTAAAAAACGGCCGGGTCTATACCTCCAAGGGCCAGATGAGCACCGAGGTCTGGGTCAAGGATGGCCGGATTGCCGCTTTAGGGAGCGCCCACCGGGCTGAGGAGAGCATCGATGCCAGGGGAATGCTGGTTTTGCCGGGCGCAATCGACGTCCATGTGCACTTTCGGGACCCAGGGCCCAATTACAAGGAAGACTGGGCCAGCGGCTCGGCCTCGGCAGCGGCGGGTGGGGTGACGACGATCGTGGACCATCCCAACACCGTGCCACGAACCATGGATGCCCGATCCTTTGAGGAGAAGCTGGAGATAGCCCGGCACCGCTCCTGTGTGGACTTCGCCCTCAATGGCGGCCCTGGAAAGATCGATGAGCTGAAAGAGGCGGGGGCCCAGGCCATAGGGGAGATATTCTCCTATGAGCACAGCGATAGCGATCTGGCGGCGATCCTTGGCCAGGTGGGAAGGGCAGGGATGCTGGCCTGCCTGCATGCCGAGGATGGGGCGATTATCAAAGAGAAGGCGGCGGAGCTGGGAAGCAGGCATGACCCGGAGGTCTACTCTCTGGCCCGGCCAGCGAAAGCCGAAGCCGCAGCAATCGAGAAGGCCTGCGGCATCTCAGAGCGCCTGCACATCTGCCATCTCAGCTCGGCCCAGGGGCTGGCAGCGGTGGAGGAAGGCAGGAGGGCGGGACGGACCGTAACCGCGGAGGCGGCGCCCCACCACCTGCTCCTTAACGAGAAAGACTACCGGAAGCAAGGCAGCTTTATCAAGATGAATCCGCCGCTCCGGAGAAAGGCGGACAACGACGCCCTCTGGCAGGCGCTACGCTCCGGCAAAATCGACATCCTGGCCTCGGATCATGCTCCTCATCTGCCGGAGGAGAAGAGGGAGGACATCTGGGAGGCACCGCCTGGCGTTCCGGGGGTGGAGACCATGCTGCCTTTGATGCTCATGGCGGTGAAAAGGAACCATATCAGTTTGGAGAGGCTGGTGGATGCCATCTCCGCCCGCCCGGCAAGGATCTTCGGCCTGGCGGGAAAGGGCAAAATCGAGAGGGGAATGGATGCGGACCTGGTTATAGTCGACTCCAAGGCCGTCACTGAAATAAACGCCGACCGGCTGCACAGCCGGGCGGAGTGGACGCCCTACCAGGGAAGGCAGGCCATATTCCCCAGGATGACCATAGTTCGCGGTCGGGTGGTCTGGGACGGCGAGCTTCAAGCTGCGCCGGGCTACGGTCGCTTTCTGGGCCGGGCTCTGAAAGGAGAAAAGCAAAAGGTTTTATCAGAATGAGCCCTAATCTAAAAGCATGAGATCAGATTTATCAGGCAGCAGCGATCTGGAGCGTATGATCGGCAAAGCAGCAGTGGAGGCGGCCAGGATGTCCAGCCAGGCCAGCCAGGCGGCCAAGAAGATCTTGGGCGATGTGACCAGCGAGATCTCCGAGACCAAAAGCTTCGACCTGGTTCCCGTGGACCTCATCGACACTGAAGCGGAGCTGATCGCCCTGGTGGCACTGGCGGGAGCGAGCAAGGAGAACATCGATCTGCGGGCCACCGAGGACAGCCTGACTGTGGATGCCAGAATTGTGCCGAGGGAAGGAAAGTACCTGCGCCAGGAGATGGGCACAGCGCCCCGCCACCGGGAGATAAAGCTGCCCATGGAGATCAAACCGGAGCAGGTCCGGGCCAGCTTCAAGGACGGCATACTGGAGGTGCGTCTGCCCAAGCTGGTGGTGGTGAATGCGCAGAGGGTGACGGTGGAGTAGAGGGACGTTCCGCTGAAAGTCCATAACTTTTTTCCCCTCCTATGGCAATTGATTATGCAGCCGGAAGAAAAGAAGTGAGCAGTTCTCACGTGCGGCGAGCTATGGCGAGAGTTGCAGGCCACGGATGCCGGGCGATCCAAGCAAAATGCGAGTCTGCTGGATGACTCGAAAGAGAGTCAGCAAAGTTTAAACATCTTCAAATACCCACAATAAGTATGTCATGGCAAAATCCCGAGTTAGCTGAAAGTCCTAAGGGTGTTTTTGGTTCCTTCCCGATCAATGAGAGATGTTTCATCCGGAAAGAACATGAATGTGGCAAAATGTTTAGTGCATCGAAGTCTTGTTTTATTGCTTGTCCTACTAATGACGACTTGGAGCTGATATTGGGATTAATGTCTGAGAAACTTAGTAAGGTTGGAATCGAGCCTTATGTTGCAGTCAAGGAGCGTTCATATGGTCAAGACATTTTTTGTACCAAGATTTGCGGCAAAATCCTCGAATCACGCTTTTGCATAGTTATTCTTGATGACTCAATAAAAAATGGAAGTAATATTCCCAATCCAAATGTTTATTATGAATATGGTCTTATGACCGCCCTTGGGAAGCATATTATTCCTCTTCAGAAAGAGGATCTCGAATTAGCATTCAACATTCAAAGCTATGATACTATAAAATATAATAATAAAAATATAACAGCAGAACTTGATTCTGCAATAAGAGATGCTATCAAACAGACAGAGGCAAAAGAACCTGAAAAAATTGAAGGACCCATGGACGAAAAGTTCATCCTTAGAAGAATGGAGTTAGCTGGATTCTTTGAACCTGGCGGAAATGGATGGATCATGTCAGACGTAATTAACGACACGGGATTTAAGGGATTCAGGCAGCCTGAAAAAAGATACATTGCATTTGTAGGCAAAGTGGATGACGATAAAGACCTTCTGGCTTATATGGATGATTTAAATATTGTGATCTATCGCGCGGAAAAGAAAATAAAAGAATTGGTAGAGCGAATAGAAAGAATGAAAATACCCAACCAGAGAGCCCCAATTATAGAATATAGCATTAGTCATGAGGAACAATTATTAGAGATGATGTCAACGATCTTCATAACTTTTATTGCAGGATCCAAGGTTGATCTCAGTGCGTTTCTTAAGTCAGCCAGCGAGATAATCAAAGATAAGGAACGCTACAAGATTACATGCAATCATGATGATCAGATCAAATTCGGCGATGTGCTAGTTGACTTAGCGAGAAATGCTTGTTATTGATGTGATCGATAACAGCTTTCTGGATGGTAGCACCGGACGGCGGAAGCACGATAACCACTGCCTGATTAAGAGATCGACCTTGTACCTACAATCCATGTCATAATAACTGAGCCGTAAATGGACTCTTTAGGATGTGAGGATTTTTTGCATTGCTGAGGACCGATGGCAATAGACGGCTTGATTTTACCATCCCACATCTTGGGACGATACGAGGCAATTACGGTTTATAATAATATATAATTGAGTTGCAGGCAGAAAGACCTATCTCAGGGCAGCGCGCCGAGGCATTCTGCTAAGAGCTGTAGAAAGGCGCAGGACAAGGCAGGCCAGACCACCTCTGAGGCCATCTGATGGAACGCAATTTTAAAAGCGTGCGCCCAGGTGCTGCTACGAGGCAGGAGACGCCCTGCACGGCTATAGAATCCGGTCAGAGGCCCGCAATGTCAGCGACCCCCGCGTCATAGCCAAGAGCGGACGGCTCAAGGCCCAGCGCGTAATCCTGACCGAGAATGCCGAGGCGGTCATAGAAAGGAAGCTCGGCTGGATAAAATGAATGGCTAAAAAAGCCATTTGATTTTGCTGCGATCTATCGGCTTAATACCTTTTGCACCAATGCGCTCAAGATCGGCCCCGCAGTTTCGATCAGTTCAGCGGAATAAATCCAGCCGCCGCTTGATCGGCCAGTAACCATAATCGCCTTTCCTTCATGCTTCTTGACCGAGATCTCCTGAACTTCAGGTGCAACTGCCGCCTGCATAGGCATCTCCGTCAGCCTCACCACATTTCCTGCCTCCGATTCCGGAAGCAGAATCTTAATTTCCCCGTCCTTTACAAAGCATAAAAATTGGTCAGCTCCACTCATGAGAACACCTCCTCAACCATAAGACCTTAAACCAGTTAAAATTTTTGCCCAATAGACTCAAACCGGGCCAGCTCCTGTCCATGACCTTCATGCCTTCTCCAATCGGCCCGGGCAAATGCACTTTGCCCATTATGCTCCGGCCAGGCTATCATCTTTCACCTGCAATGCAATCTCATTTCTGCGAGAGAAGGGCGGAGTCCAGGGATCATTATACTGCATCAACTGCGGCTCTCCCACTGTAGATATCCCCTCATCTTTTAGTGCCTCTCTCAGCAGATTTAGATTCTTTTCATAACTTCCCTGGCTCATATAGCCGGAAAATCTGATCACCGCCAGCTTTCTCGGCTCGACCAACTTTAGCTTGACCAGGCTTGATGAGGGCCTCGGAATGCTCTGCATATCGAATCGCTCCGGCATTATAAAAGCCATGAACATGCCCTCCTCCGTATTCATGGTCACCACCGGCGCTGTCATCTCGATCTTCTCCCCCTTGGCCGAGTCATTTCCGGCCGGCGGTGATGCTGTTGTCACCACTGGAGCGGTCATCTCGATCTTTTCGCTCTTCTCGTTGTCCCCGGATATGTACCTGAACAGGGGGCTGAAAGCACTGTTCTGGTCACCGGCAACTGTGGTGGCCCAGATCTCCTGGGGATAAGCCCTGATCTCCACCCCATCTTCCAGCGTATCCAGTACATCATAATCTGCTTGAGATACCGACATGGAAACAAGCACCCCATAAAGCGTCCATACGATCAAGAGCAAAAAGATTATCAGCCCAGCCATAACCGGCCATGACAGTTTCATAAAATACCACGCCTTCCCCTGAATCAGATAGCAGAATACATCCTTTGTCAAGATTTATATCTTTTGAGCGGAGGCGGAGGGCAAAGGATCTTCTATCCAGCTAAAAGGCAGCAACTGCCTATGTTGCGCACCAGGTCATTGATGGGCTTGGCTGCCCCAATTGATTCTTCCATTCTCTCCTTCTTTCCTCTCTCTTCCTTCTCTCCTCTCTTCCTTCTCAAGAAAGCTTATGCAGGAACTCCTCCGCCACCGCCAGATGCTCGCGCCGCAATCTCTCATCCATGCGATCGAGATTGGCCACCGTCAGTCTCATGCGCGGATTTTTGGCCAGAGTCTCACGGTGTTTAGAGATGAACCGCCAGTAGAGGCCATCCCATATCCTGCACCAGTGGCCTTTTTTGTAGTCACTCATGCGCAGGATATAGCTTGAAGAGCTTACATAGGGCTTGGTGGTGATCAGGCCGCCGTCCGCATATTGGCTCATGCCGAATACATTAGGCACCATGACCCAATCATAGGCATCTATGAACATCTCCATGAACCATCGATAAACCTCCTGGGGATCGATCTCGCAGAGGAGCAGGAAATTTCCCAGGACCATGAGCCTCTCGATATGGTTTAAGTAGGCAGTCTCTTGCAGCCTTTGAATCGATCTGTCTATCGGCTCGATTCCTGTCGATGCCCCATAAAATGATGCCGGCATTGTCCGGTGGTGCCCCCAAAAATTCTGCCTGCTCTGCTGCTCTCCCTGCAGAACATAAACGGCACGCATGAATTCTCTCCACCCGATGATCTGGCGCAGAAATCCTTCCAGAGAGTTGAGGGGAATTTCATGATCCATAGAGTAGCGCACAGTCTCATGGACCACCTGATGTGGAGTGAGCAGCCCGATGTTCAGCAAGGGGGAGATCTGAGAGTGAAAGAGAACTGAATTGTCCTGGGAGATGGCATCCTGATAGCTTCCAAAATTGGCGAGCCCATTATTAAGGAAATGCTCGAGCCATGCTGCAGCCTCTTCATGAGATATGGGATAAAGGAAATTCTCTGTCTTTCCCGGATGATCCGGGAAATTGAGCTCTACATATTCTCTGGCTTCAGATAGGTATTTGCTCTCTACTGTCTCCTGCCTGTCAGGCAGATGAATATTACGCGGAAGTTTCTTTCGATTCAGAGCATCCAGGCTCCACTTTCCGCCAACCGGCCTGCCATCCCCTTCCATGAGAATATTGAGGCCCTTGCGAGCTGCGATATAGAGTCTGGTTTGGGAGAGATGCTTGTGACCTTTAAAAAAATCTCTTATCTGCTGATTCGTGTTCAGAAAGCCGGGAGACTCCAATATCTTCAACTCCGCCCCCAGCTTATTGGCAATATCTGATATCCGCTTCTCCAGGGTGCAGTCCACTGGATCTGCGATATAGATCCTGGAAACATCCTTCTGATCTAAATTTCTGAGAAGCACCTGGTGGAATGCGATGTATCGAGCATTATATCCTCTTCCAGACAGCCGGTCTCTATAGGCCTGCAATGTCGCTCTGTGCAGCATCATCTTCTGCTTATGAAATTTGATTTGTCTTTTTGGGCCCTGAAAAAATAGCGGATCCTCCACAATAAAGATGCTTCTCTCCTTGCTGATGGCGGGATGATGGTCATACAGCTGGTGAGGAAAGACTAAAACGACTTCGTCCATTAACCAGAATATAGTTCGGGATAATTATTGAAATCTGCGGGCCATAGCTGCCTCCTGTCGGAGGATAGCTGTTTAAGCTGCTTCCGCTATTGAGAAAAGCAAAAAAGATAAGTTCAGCCTTGAGATTTGCGGTGCATCAAGGCATTAACACAGTATCAATTGCGTGCACTACACCGTTGCTGCACTCGATATCTGCCTGTACCACCTTGGCATCATTCACCATGACACTGCCTTCATCGAGATTGATTGTAACATTCTCTCCCTGGACAGTTGCCACAGCCATATCATCTGTCAGATCAGTTGACATAACCTTTCCGGCAATGACATGGTAAGTTAGGACGGCAGTCAGTTGAGTCTTGTTTGCCAGAAGAGACTCAAGCTGCTCTTGCGGTATCTTGGCAAAGGCTTCATCGGTAGGTGCAAAGACGGTAAATGGGCCTTCACCTTTCAATGTATCCACCAATCCTGCTTCTTCCACTGCACTGACCAGTGTCTGGAAATTTCCGGCTGCCACTGCCGTATCTACAATATCAGCAGCAGATGATGCATCTTTTGAGGCATCCATAGAATTCGATCCTGCCAGACAGACACCAACCATTAAAATGGTTGAGATCAGCAATACAGATAAAGTTGCTCTTTTCATGGTTTAACACCTCAGCTATGCGCTTCACTGCTTATGTGCCAATTTGCGTAAGAGGCAACCAGAGGGGTTTTTGCCTTTTGGTTTTCTAATAAGCACATGAGCAATGCCTTTCTATACATAATCACAATTCGTTATATACTTTCCCATCGCTATGTAAGCCCGCTCTTTTCGCCGTTTTCCGGGCAAAAAATATATATCAAAGCCAATGACTATATACTCCGGGTGAAAGTCGTTAGATTCAAGTTAGCACTCCATTCCGCCCTAACGGCTTTTCTTCCCCCCAATTGCATGCCTTCTTGTTTCGGCTCGATGCTGAAGCTTTGTCCACAGCCTGGCAATATTTCTAATAGATAAATATTCTAAATGCTATTTATGATCGCAGCATTGCCAAAGCCGTATCCACCAGAGCTGCCCCAATTATATTCCCCCGCGCATGTCTCGATCTTATATCCTGAGCGGGGCTCAGCCTACTTAATGGGCCTCTAACTTGCATCCTTCCGTCACCCTCCACAGCAGGCCTGGCATATCCTGGTGGCGCTCTTGCCCATGCTGGCCGCCGCCCTGA